>Ga0302325_10012828_pt1 | contig 17949 bp, 10 predicted proteins | sample Palsa_T0_2_FD_201948 | JGI IMG/M metagenome (GOLD analysis project Ga0302325, IMG submission 201948) | Peat permafrost microbial communities from Stordalen Mire near Abisko, Sweden - Palsa_T0_2 | ecosystem: Environmental > Terrestrial > Soil > Palsa > Peat permafrost | place: Sweden: Abisko...
CTCGGCCGCCAACTCGCCGAGATGTTCCATCATGGCATCGGCATAGACCTTGCGCACCGGGCTGATCTCGTCCTCGAACTCGCCTTCATCTTCGTATTCGTCTTCGCCTTCGCTTTCGCTGAGCAAACTGCCGGCGATCCTGCCGAGCCATCCTTCGCCTTCGAGGACGGCTTCATCTTCCAGCTCGTCTTCCGATTCGTCTTCAAGCTCTTCTTCGAATTCGGCTTCCAGTTCACTTTCCATCTCGTATGCCATGATGAATCCTCCCGCATGATTGTCCGAAATTGTTCGAACCTGACCCGCTCAGGGATGTCTAGCGCAAACTGCTGCGGCGGCGACGGCGCGTCGTTGTAGCAGTTGCCGCTGCAGGCCGGCGGCGCGAGCGGAGTGGGCGCTTGTACACGCTGCTCACCTTTGCGTTGCGCCGGATCGCGGCTGCGGCAGCCTTCGGGTTGCCAAGTACGTTGCGGACCTGTCTCGCCGCAGTCTGTCCCGCTCTCCGGCGCGTGATCTTCGCACCCTTGGCGGCTTGGCGCTTCAAGCTGTTCACTGTGCGGCGCATGATCGTCGGTACTGCGCGAACTCCCGCACGCGTGCTGCGACGACGGCGAAGGATGCGAGTCAGAATGGCTGTGCCACGCGTGAGGTGAGGCAAGATGCGCCGCAGCGCTCTCCGGTCGCGGGGCGAAATTACCGTCACGAATGCGGCTCCGGCCATCGCTTCCGCTTCGCCTTCGTGTGCTTCATGCGACGCAGCTTCTGCCATCATCTCCGCCATTGCCTCATTGTGTGTCAGTTCGTGAGAGGCGATCTCGTGGGCTACTTCCGACTCAGCTTCGTCTTCGAACTCACCCTCGTACTCATCTTCGTATTCGCCTTCGAGAGCTCCCGCAGCCATGGTTCCCAGCTTGCCGCCGAGCGGTCCGCCGATCGCGGTGCCGACAATTGGCGCCGCCACCTTGGCTACCTGCTTGAGAACCGGAAGCGCCTTCTTGAAGAAGTTGCCGAAGGAGAACTGCTCGAGCTCATCTTCGTATTCGCCTTCGTACTCGTCTTCGCTTTCGCTCAGAAGACTGCTTGCGACGTTGCCCAGAGCGCCCAGCCAGCCTTCGCCTTCAAGTTCGTCCTCGCCCTCGAATTCGTCCTCGAGTTCGTACTCGCCCTCGTACTCGTCTTCGCTTTCGCTCAGAAGACCGCCGGCAATATTGCCCAGAGCGCCCAGCCAGCCTTCACCTTCCAGACCAGCCTCATCCTCGCCTTCGAATTCACCCTCGTGAAATTCATCTTCAAGTTCCAGTTCCAATTCGCTCTCGTAGTCTGCCATTGTCCTGGCCTCCTTCCGGTTGGTGATGACTTTTGCGAGATTAGAACTGTTGCGATGGCGCCGATAGTCACATCTTGTGGCGAGTCTTTTTGAGGTCGCTCGGAATGGGTCACTGAAATATGGGACAGAGCAACGAGGCACGATCGGAAGATCAGCTGTGGTGATAGCCGCCAGCACTCTGGCGAGTGAGAGCTTTCGAAGACGGGTTCTTCTTTAGATGTTTGATCGCCTGTTGCAGGTCTTCGAACAAAAGCCCCGCGAGATCGCGGCTCACGCCAAGCCGCATCAGCACTCGCTGCACAATGAGATCGCCGCGGTTCTGCGGCATAGGATAGGCAGGTACCTGCCAGCCGCGTACACGCAGACGATCCGCGAGGTCGTAGAGCGTGAAGCCGGGATCTTGCCCGCGAGGGATGGTCCATGTGCATCCAGGCACTCCGCCACGGCCGTCATAGATCAGCTCAAATAAGCCCAACTTCTTGAGTTCATCTGCAAACCACTGTCCCACGTTGGCGCAGTCCTGAGTAATTCTCGTGTAACCGTCCTGGCCCAGGCGTACGAAGTTGTAGTACTGTGCGACAATCTGCCCGCCTGGCCGCGAGAAATTGAGAGCGAACGTCCGCATGTTCCCGCCAAGGTATTTCACGCGAAAGACCAGTTCCTCCGGCAAATCGATTGCCGACCGCCAGATCGCCCAGCCGCACCCCAGCGGCGCCAGTCCGAACTTGTGCCCGGAGGCATTAATCGACCTCACACGGGGAATCCGAAAATCCCATGGCAGGGAAGGATGAATGAAGGGCGCAATAAAACCACCGCTGGCCGCGTCCACGTGGATCGGTATATCCAACCCACGCTCCTCTTCCAGGTCATCGAGCACCATCGCGATCTCCTGCACCGGCTCGTACTGAAGCGTGTAGGTGACTCCCAGCGTTGGCACCACTCCGATCGTATTTTCATCGCAGCGCTTGAGGATTTCTGTGGGCGACAGCAATAACCTGCGTCCCTCGCACGGAACCTGGCGAAGCTCTACATTGAAGTAACGCGAAAATCGTGGCCAGCATGCATGAACCGGACCGCAAATCAGGTTTGGTTTTGCCGTCGACAGACCCGCTTCCCGGCGCCGCTTCTCCCATCGCGACCGCATCGCAAGTCCGCTCAACATGGCCGCCTCACTCGACCCAGTCGTAGAGCAGCCCTGGGTGTTTGCGGCGTCTGGAGAATTCCAAAGATCCGCAAGCATGTGGACACAGCGCGACTCGATCTCCGCCATCTGCGGATACTCATCTTTGTCGATCAGATTTTTATCGATACACTCGTCCATCAGCTTGCGGACTTCCGGCTCAACCCATGTCTGACAGAACGTCGCAAGGTTCTGACGAGAGTTCCCGTCCAAAAGCAGTTCATCATGAACCAGCTGATACACAGCCTTCGGATCGGCTTCCTGCTTCGGGAATTTGTATTTGGGAAGAGCATGTGGCAGGAAGTTGGTTGCGTACGCGTGGTCACGAATCTTTGAGAAAACTTCTTCCTTCGAGTGGACCGCCATGGCTTCACCTTGTCCGAGGGAATCTTCAACGTGAGGTCTCTCTGTCCTGCTATCAGACAGTTCACGTCCGGACCCGGATTGTAGCCTTTGAACCACCACAGCCGATAGTCGCCGATTTAGGGTACGCATACCCACTCGGCCAGCCAGTCTTACTTAGCCCTTCTCAAGAATCTCTCGATTTGCGCTGACACGATGACCGGAATGGTCACCAGTAGTAGACTGCTTCGACCTTTGGCGTTCCCGGCTCTCCGCCAATGATTTGTGTGCTCAGAACGACTTCAACATTCTTCATCCCCGGGGAAGGTTTTTGGTTGCGAACGATTTGCAACAGATCCGGGTTGGTGAGGAACTCTCCGGCGGCATTTGTTCCGCCGCGACCTATTCCGGCTGCGATCAGCGCAGGCTTGCCAGTCGTGGCGTCGGTAAAGCGCGCCACGATCGCGTAATCCTTATAAATTCCGGTTGCAATCTGCTGAGCGCGGTCGACAACCCAGCGCGATTTCCCCGGCGCGGAGGAATCGACGATGCTGAAAACGGTCATCTCCGGATTGTTGGCAAAATGGTAGCGAAGCGGTCGCAACAGGCGCAGTGTCCAGGCATTGTCAAAAGCGCCAAGAATGACCGATGGTCCATTGCGCAGGTCCATCAAGCTGGTTTTGCCCTCGCCGCGTACTGTGTAGCGCTTTCCGGCAGACCGGAGGACGCCCGCGACTTTCGTGATCGTGCTAAGGTCATCAATGACAACGGCAGTCACTTCCTCGTTTAACACCACCTGCCGGGTCGGGTCTTCCGCATCCCGCAGCGAGATGGCCGTGTACTGCGTCTGATCAGCAAGACAAAAGAGCACCGCCTCATTCGAACTCAGAATAGGGTTCCAAAACTCGCCAAAAGCGGAAACGCCAGTCTGACGCCACACCAGGAAGGAGACTATGGCGACCAGCAGCAGGCTGCCCACGGCCGCGAATAGCCAGCGCAACCTGATCCAGTGCAAACGGAAATCCGACCTCTCGCCAGTTGGAATCGTCGATGCGTTGAGTCCTGAGAGGTCTGGCTCAATTTCGGGCCCCACTTCCGCCGGAGATAGGTAGAACTGTGGGATATAGCTGCCAGGCGGCAATGAAAGCCGTAACTCCCCCTGGTGGCCCGGCTCCTGGTAGTACTGGGCGATGCGCTTGCGGATCTCCGCCGCGGTTACGCGAACAATCGGGTCGTTCGCCGTATCGTAGCCCGGCGATTTGCCGAAGATTTCGATCCCCAGCGTCCGCTCTTTCAAATTATCGGAATTTCCGGAGAGCTTCTGCTCGACCACGAAACGCAGAAAGGAAGGGAATCGACGGCTGTGGTTAAAGAACGGCGTAGCCAGCAGACGCTCCACCTGCGCTTCCACAGCGAGCTTCTCTTCCTCGGAAAATATCTCGTGGGGACTGGTGGCGGAACTCACTGCGGCGGGTCTCCTGCACCGAGAATTATACCCCCCACCACAAAACAGCACGCTCCATAGATAATTAGGGGCACCCCTTCGGTCAATCGCGGTACTTACGGTAAGTCTTTACGGATAAGAACGGGAGTTTGCCGCAAGGCACTTTGCATGTGTAGATTTCATGTCGCTACAAACCATTCGATTCAATTTGTCCTGCATCCGGCGTGCTGAAAACCTCAGCGTCCAGGACTTACGGGACTGGAGGCAATTCGATGATACGAGCAAGACGTCGGACCCAGATGGATCTCTGCCTGGTCTTCCTATTCGCAGCTATTCTCCTGCCTGCCACGCTCCTGCGGGGGCAGGTGGGAAGCGCAAGCCTCGGTGGTTTAGTGACGGATCCCAGCGGCGCGCTCATTCCCGGCGCAACGGTCACCTTGCACAATCTGCAGAATGGTTCCGATCGCACGACAACCAGCAACGGTGCGGGGGTGTTCAATTTTTCGGCGATTCCGAGCGGCGATTACAGCCTGACTATCTCCCGAAGCGGATTCGAGAGTTTTGCCCAGAGCCCGATCCATCTCGATCCCGACGACAATAAGTCGATTCCGGACATTCACCTAACTCTGGGTTCTGCCTCGCAGACGGTTACTGTGGAGGAGAGCGTTGGCGGCTTGCCCCTGGATAACGGCCAGTTGAGCTCGACCATCTCTGCGAACGATCTCGAACGGCTTTCGATAGTTGGCCGCGACGCGACCGAGTTACAGAGGACTCTGCCCGGATTCGCAATCCGCAGCCTGGGATCTACCAATGCCGCGCCAGATTTTTCGCAGGTCCAGGTGGGACAGCCGACGCCCTACGCTTCCAATGGCGCGCCGGTGGCTGGCATCACCCTGAAACTGGATGGCGCGAACCTGACCGACGCCGGCAACTTCGGCGCGAACCTGCAGAACATCAACGACTCGTTCGTCAGCGAAGTGCAGGTGCAGACGTCGAACTTCGGCGCCGACCAGTCGAACGGACCCGTAGTCATCACCGGCGTTACCAAGTCGGGCACAAACCACTACCACGGCTCGCTTTATACCTACGCTCGGACCTACCAGCTCAACTCCAACGACTGGCTGGCGAAGTACAACGGGATCGCGCGGCCTGACGACCGCTTTGTGTATCCCGGTGGAACCGTGAACGGGCCGATTCCCCACACCCGGAAACTGACATTCTTCGCGGGCTCTGAATATGACGCGCAACGCAATGTCTACGCCTACGGCAGTTCCGGCAGCGCAATCATCCATGCGCTGGTGCCAACGGCCGCGATGCGCACTGGCGACTTCAGCGCAGGGGCCCTTGCAGCCTTCCTGGGCCCAAACATAACCAACGGCAACTACGGCACCTTCAACACGCCGCCAACCGTGGGAGACAACGACTCAACGCTGAGCAACGGTAACATCGCCGCGTTTTTGAACCCAGGCGCTATGGCGCTGGTCAACAACACACTGCCGCTTCCAACTCGGGCTCAGACGGGGACAGATGGCTTCAACTACGACAGTCTTGACCTGGTGAACAACAATGTTAGCCAATTTGTCGGCCGTGTCGATTACAACATCAGCCCGCGCAACTTGCTCTTTGGGCGTTACAGCTTTGAAAAGGGCAAGCAGGGTGAGCCGCTGGTCCCGTACTACGAGCCCACGAGCGTGATGGGGGAAGTGAACACGCCCGGCTACGGCGTCAACAACGACACCTGGGTGCACAGCGCGGCGGCGAATTACGTCACTGTGCTTACGCCCACGCTGACCAACGAACTCTACGCAACCCTCGCATCCTTCGTCGAGTCGTTTGACGCCAGAGAGATCGCCGCGCTACAGAAGAGCGCGTTCAATTATCCCTACAACGGCGCCTTCAACAATAACGACACACAGTATCCGCAGCTTGGAACGTATACGACCTATGGCGGCCTGCCGCTGGGTCTGTGGCCCGACTACTCCCTCAACCCGTTGGAGTTGAAGAAGCTGCAGCCCAACTTTGGCGACAACTTGACCAAGGTGTGGGGCAAGCACACGGTCAAAGTAGGTATCTTCAGTCAGCGTACGACCAACAACCAGACCGCCACAAACCCCTCCACAAACGGCATCATCCAGGACTACTACTATGGATCTGCCGGCTCTTATTTTGCCGATTACAACGGAACCTACCCCGACGGCTCGCCCGCATATGGCAATCCACACTTCAACAGCGGCAACGCCTTGGCCAACTTCTTCGAAGGGCAGATCCAGGACTGGCATCAGCAGAACTTCAATCCGTATACGAATCTGTACTTCTGGAACACGGATTTTTATGGGCAGGATACCTGGCATGTGGTCCCAAACCTGGTCGTCACCTTTGGCGCCCGCGTTTCCAAGCTCGGCTCATGGCAGGATGCGCATGGCATCGGCGCCGCCATTTGGAACTCCGACCTCTACACTTCCACGTATAACGCGACGACGAATCCTTTGCCCGGCGTCACCTGGCATGGGAACACCCCATCCATTCCAAATTCAGGTGTGGGTACACCGCCGATTTACTTTGAGCCACGGGTTGGCTTCTCCTGGGATGTCTTCAAGGATGGCAAGACGGTCGTGCGTGGCGGTTTCGGCATCTACCGCTTCCACGATTCGGTCACGGATGTAACCAGCGAGTTTGCAGAGGCTGAAAACGTGCGCTACACCGACCTGGAGGGTTTTGGAGACAACACGCTGGAAGGCGTCAACACACTCCATCTCAATCCGAGCACCTACGGCAATACCGGGCCAGGAAGCACTGAGACCTATATTTCGCCATCAACCATCTATGGACTCGACCCCACCGACAACAAAGAGCCCGTGACCAACAACTACAGCCTGAGCATTGCGCGGCAGATGCCGGGCAACTGGATACTGCAGGCATCGTTTGTCGGCAACAACAGCAACTCGCTGATGGACAACGGCACTACGCAGGCCGTCGTGCTGGACAACGTGAATGCGATCCCGGTCGGAACCCTGTTCACGGCTACGGCGGCGGCGAAGATCGACGCGGCTGCTGGCTACAATGCATGCAACCCGACAGGCTGCACACCGGTGCAGGCTGCGAGCCTCGACAACATTTACAACTACACCGGCGACAAGGCCGTCCAGAAGGCGCGGCCATATCCCAACTACAGCCAGATTCTGGAACCTCGGCATAACACCTATGCCAACTACAACGGGCTGCAGATCGAGGCGATCAAACGCGTCGGCCACCTGAACTTCAACGCTAACTACTCCTTCTCCAAAGCGCTCGGCATTCTCGGTTCCTCGGCGGACTTCAACTGGACCGCCGGCATCGACCCATTCAACCTCGCAAACAACTATGGTCCGCTGAATTTCGATCGTACCCAGGTTCTCAACCTGAGCTACTCGTACCAACAGGCAAGTTTTCATCGGACCGTCTGGTGGGTGGTTTTATCAACAACTGGCTCATCTCGGGCATTACCAATATTCAGAGCGGACCCAATATGCAGACTGGCGTAAGCGCTTCGCCTGGCTATTATGTGCAAGGCAATATCGGGCAGGGCGTCAACGCATATCCTGTTGAATCGCAGTCGATCCTCGGCACGCCGGATGTCAACCTGCAGCCTCTGCTCACGTGCAACCCACGATCGCATCTCGGGTCGCATCAGTACCTCAATCCGTCATGCTTCGCACTTCCCGCAATTGGAACGAATGGCCAGTACATCGAGCCATATGCTCATGGCCCGGCATTCTTCGATTCCGACCTCACGTTGGAGAGAGGTTTCGCAATGGGAGAAGGCCGTAACCTGCGGCTTCGCATAGCGGCGTTCAATTTCCTTAACCATCCGCTGAACAGCTTCGGCACGGGCTATGCATCGCAGACAACGCTGCAGTTGAGCGACACGTCGGTAAACGGATCGCCGACCACGGCAACCTATAACCCTTCGGAAGGCTTTGGATCTGCTCCACTAAAGCTTGGCCGGCGGCTTTTGGAGGTCTCGGCGAAGTTCAACTTCTAAGAAGTCTCCACTACGAATGGGCACATGAAAGGGCACGGCATCCTCCGTGCTCCTCGTCCAGCAGTCTCATGGAGGCTTTGTTTGCCGGACAGTCGCCTTCCCGGAAAGACAAATCAAGGATCCTACATCCTGCGGGGCGGTATAAGACAAGCATTTCGAATTGACCATACCGGACTCCGGCAACGGAACAGTGCTGAACCTCCAGTGACCGCTTGCACATGGATAATACTGATATCCTGCATCGGCGTGGAGGCGCGTGGATGAAGTTCATGCCCCCTATCTTCGTCTTCGTTGCGCGGGACTTCATCCTGTCATGCGTGGTCCTCTTGACAGCAACCGCCGCTCCGGCCCAGCGCATGGTCTTTGCGCACTACATGCTCACTAATCAGGACTATCAGGGCGATTCCGATCCCACGCAGGAGTTGAAGATTGCCTCCTATGAACGAGAGATCCGCGAGGCGCAGTCGGCCGGCATCGACGGGTTCGCTCTGAATGCCGGCGGCTGGCTGCACCAGACCTACTACATTCGCTACGCGGCGCAGATGTTTGAAGCCGCGTTGCGCCTTCACAGCGGCTTTCATCTTATGTTCTCCGCAGACATGTGCTGCGGCAATGGCGTCGACGACGTCGAGGACATGATGCGCCGCTTCGCCGGCAATCCCCGCTATGCCGAGGTTTACTTCCGCCGCCAGGGCCGATTCGTGCTCACAACCTTTGCCGGAGACAAGTTGGGCGTCTCGGCCTGGCGGCAGATCCGCGACGACCTCGCTCTCGGCACTCATCCCTCGACGCAAGCTGAACCGACCGCATTAAATCCTGTTAGCGAAGCGCCCAGCAATGCTCCTCTTCCGATCTTTCTCGTCCCCGCCTTCTTCTGGGGTGGGGAACTGCCTTCAAGGGCAGCCATCCAGCAGGGCGTCGACACCTGGCGGCCGCTGATTGACGGCGCGTTTTACTGGGGTATCGCCGGAGTTCCCGGCTCCGGCAGCGAATCGGATCAGCTTCCCTCCAGCGACAGCTATGCCGCCGTCCTGCACAGCGGAAACAAACTCTTCATGGCGCCCGTCTGCCTGCAGTTCTGGGGAGCCAATGCCAATCGTTACTACGAGTACAGCGGCGCTGCCGGCATGAGAGCCATGTGGATGGACGCCATCCACGTCAGTCATCCGGAGTGGGTAGAAGTGATCACCTGGAACGACTTCATAGAAGGCACGTACGTCAGCCCGATCGACGATCCCAACAAATATCCCGGAGCCAACTTCCTCGATTCCACTGGCGTGCCGCGAGATACGCTCGGCTACTTTCACAGCCATGCGGCGGCAACAGCTCTGCTTCGCTTCTTCATCGAATGGTACAAGAGTGGCGTGGAGCCGGCCATTAAACAAGATACGATCTACTATTTCTATCGCACCCAGCCGAATAGCTTCGATGCAGGAACTCCTCCGGTCACGCGCAAATATGGTCCCGTTGCCGATGATCTGTACATCACAGCCAATCTGATTGCCCCAGCCGACCTCAGCATCAGGACAGGCGATTATTCCCGGATTATTCACCTTCAAAGAGGAAGCACGGATGTGCACACTCCGCTGCGGGCAGGGAAGGCTCCATCTCTCACGTTGACGCGTAAAGGCGCGGTCCTCGGCTCAGCCGTTGCAACAGATCCAGTCCAAGCCTCCCCGAAATACAACGACTTCTACTATTCTTCGGGCGTGCTGACCGGCAGAAAGGACAAGCATCCTTAGGCATCTCGGTGTTTACCGAAGCTGAACAGATTAGCTCAGGCTCTGGTTAGTTCAGCCTTTGCGGACCCGGCACTGGAATCATCTCCAGTTCATCGAAGCGACGCCACTTATAGATCGCAATAGATGCGATCCAGCTTAGGGCAAACAGCGCGATGATCCCGTAGCCAAGCAGCCCGAAGCTGGCATTCAGCTTGCTCACCAGCTCCCACATGGTGCCTTTGAGTTGGAAGTGTCCGGCGAGCAGGCCCAGGGCCTCAATGCCTCCGACTGCCAAGGCGACCACAACCGAGACGAAGGTAATCGTCATGTTGTAGTAGAGCTTGCGCACCGGCTTCACGAAGGCCCAGCCGTAAGCTCCCAGCATCAAGATGTTGTCCGTGGTGTCGATCAGCGACATGCCGGCAGCAAAGAGCGCCGGAAATACGAGTATCGACCAGAGCGATAGCCCTTTGGAAGCTTCGGCAGCCGATATGCCCAGCAAGCCAATCTCAGTGGCCGTATCGAAGCCAAGACCGAATAGCATGCCAAGGGGGTACATATGCCAACTCGCGCGAATCATCGCGAACATGGGCCTTAGCAAGCGCGCTAGAATGCTGCCATTGCCCAGCAGCATATCCAGATCTTCTTCAACATATGGCTGCCCGTGGCGCACCCGTGTAAATGCGCGGTAGACGGAGCGAAGCACGAGAAGATTGACCATCGCAATGCCAATCAGAAATAAGGCGGACACCAGCGTGCCGATTACTCCGCCAATCTCCTTCCAGGCATCGATGCGGTGCTGCAGAGCCAACGCCGTCGCTGCAATCAACAGAGACCCGAGCACCACGATCGTCGAATGCCCAAGCGAAAACATGAAGCCGACCGCGACAGGGTGCTTTCCTTCCTGCATCAACTTACGCGTGACATTATCGATTGCGGCAATGTGGTCCGCATCCACCGCGTGGCGAAGACCGAAACTGTAGGCCAGAAATGCCGTGCCCAGAAGCACCGGGAAATGGCGAAACGCAATAACTGCCCAACACCAAGCCGCCGCATTGAACACCAGCAGGATGCCGTAAACGGCAATTATCTTCGCTCTGGTGCTGCCCGGCTCGTCATTGAGGAGAGCCCGCAGGCTGTATGGCATGGTTGTCTCCAACTCGATTGTAAAGGCGGCCGAAAGCTGGCAGATACGTGGAATTTGTGCCCAACCTGCAAAGGTAGGATGCGTGTTTCGCCAATAGCGGTTCTGGCTGCGGGCATTCCCTTGTGCCTCTCCGTGACAAGGCAATCGGTTTGCGAAAAGCAGTCAGCCGCAAGCCGCGAGGAGGCTCGGGGGCCTGAGCCGTGCACGGGCGCGGCCAGCGAGAATAGCCAGATAGCCAAGCGGACAGCGGTTCAGTACTCCTTCACCGTCCGAAGAAAACTCTCCACTGTCCCGCTGCCCGGATCCACAAAGGTCACATCTGCCGGGTCTCGCCGCGGCGTATCGACGGCAAACACCACCAGCGGATGCTCAAATATCTCTCGAAAACCATGAACCACGCCGCGCCGGAAGAATACCAGCTGCCCAGGGCCCACTTCCTGCGGCGCGTTGTCGCCAATCGTCGCCACTGCTCTGCCTGAGATGACCAGGAGATACTCATCGCATCCCCGGTGATAGTGCAGCGGGACTGGCTCGTAGATTCGGAAGAGCCGCGAACTGGCTGCAGCTTCGTCAGTAAGTCGCATATCAAGAAGCATCGTTGTGGCTGACTCAGGAAAAGTCTTCGCCAACGCCGCAAGATCAAAAGTCGCCGTCACTCCCATTTCGCGAACTCCTGTGGATTCGTCATAGGCTACACCAATTAAAAGGATGCGCCGCTGCGTGAATGGTCGCAACGGCTGACGGCCTGCGCAAGGTTAGCGTGTTCTTTCAGAAAAGGATTACCGTCGCCAGCAGCGAAGGAAATACCCTGTTCATACAGACCAGAATTCAATGCGCGGATGGATGGATTGTGGGTTATTCTGAAAACGATTACCGCACCGTGCCAGAGAGTACCTTTGACCAATCAACCAAAGCCGAGAAAAAGGGCTTCGCGCGAAAAGCCGGGGCATACGGACATCCGCACAATCGCGGTGCTGGCCAATGTTTCCATCGCCACTGTCTCGCGCACGATCAATCGCGTCAGCACCGTGAATCCCAAGCTGGCCAAGCGCGTCTGGGATGTGATTGAGAAACTCGACTTTGTGCCCAACACGCAGGCCCGCGCATTGGTCTCAGGCCGCAGCAAGTTGTTTGGCCTTGTTGTTTCGGAAATCACCAACCCATTCTTTCCTGAGCTGATTCAGGGTTTTGAAGATATCGCTGTCGAGAATGGATATGAAATCCTGGTGAGCTCGACCAATCATGACCCTCAGCGGATGTCTCATTGCATCCGCCGGATGTTAGAGCGCAAGGTCGAAGGCGTGGCCATCATGACCTTCGGCATCGAGCAACCCCTGCTGGATCAACTGGCCAAGCGAAAAGTGCCGTTGGTCTTCATCGACGTCGGCCCAGACCGCCCTGGGGTCAACGTCCTCAAGGTGGACTACCATCACGGCATCCGGCAGGCTGTGCAACACCTGGCTGCGCTGGGGCACCGAAATATCGCCTTCATTTCCGGTCCGGCGCGCCTGCATTCGGCTCAGTCCAGACTGGCTGCGTTCACCAAATCCATGAAGGAGTGCGGCATGGCTCCCGATGCAGCCTTGCTCGTCCAGGGTGATCACACACTGGAGGGCGGAGTCTCGGCCATGGAGAAGCTTCTCACCCTGGAAACCAGGCCCACGGCAGTTGTTTGCTCCAACGACATGACGGCCATTGGTGTGTTGCACAAGCTCTATCGCACCGGCCTGCGGGTTCCGGATGACATATCGGTGATCGGCTTCGATGACATTCACCTGGCTGAGGTCACCATGCCTCCACTCACCACGGTGCAGATGTCGCGCTTCGAAATTGCCAAAGCCGCATTTGGCGCCCTGCGAAGCCATGTCGAGTCTCCGCTCGAATCCACTGGAAAACGGGAGTTCCGCATCCCGACAGTTTTGATTGTGCGCGAATCGACCGGCTTTCCACCGGGAACAATGACCCATCTGCGCAAAAAATGATAAGACCGAGTTGGAACAACCCGTGCGTGAATAAGTGAGCCCGAGCAGCAACGAATGAGCCGCCTCTGAGCCGTCTCCGGTCAGCAGGTCTCCAATTTCATCGCGTCCACCATGATTGCCGTCGCAGTCGACCTGGTTTTCCATTACTCTGGAATCCGAGTTTGGCGAAGCATTCGCGATCCTTATTTCCAAAGTCGGGGGAAGATGAGAATGAGCCGAGTACGGGTTCTTGTCGGCACGCGCAAAGGCGCATTTGTTCTTACATCGGACGGCAAGCGTGAGAACTGGGATGTGAGCGGCCCCCACTTCGGCGGCTGGGAGATTTATCACCTCAAAGGTTCGCCTGTTGATCCAGAGCGTATCTATGCGTCCCAATCCAGCAGCTGGTTCGGGCAGATCATCCAGCGCTCCGACGACGGCGGCCAAAACTGGCAGACGGTTGACAACAAGTTCCTCTACGACGGCATTCCCGGCACGCACCAGTGGTACGACGGCACGGCTCACCCGTGGGAATTCAAGCGAGTCTGGCATCTGGAGCCATCGCTGACCGATCCGGATGTAGTCTTCGCCGGCGTCGAGGATGCGGCGCTTTTTCGCTCAAGCGATGGCGGCAAATCATGGAGCGAATTATCTGGCCTCCGCGGCCACGGCACCGGACCGCAATGGCAGCCTGGCGCTGGTGGCATGTGTCTGCACACCATCATTCTCGATCCGCGCGACCCCAGCCGCATCTTCATTGCCATCTCAGCTGCGGGAGCATTTCGCAGCGACGACGCGGGCCTGAGCTGGAAGCCTATCAACCGTGGCCTCCACTCCTTGTATATTCCCGATCCAACGGCCGAAGTTGGCCATTGCGTACATCACATCGCGATGCACCCCTCGCGGCCCGGCGTACTCTTCATGCAGAAGCACTGGGATGTGATGCGCTCGGATGATGCAGGCGACAATTGGCGCGAGATCAGCGGCAATCTTCCCACCGATTTTGGCTTTGCCATCGATGTTCATGCCCACGAGCCTGAGACTCTCTTTGTGGTTCCCATCAAGAGCGATTCAGAGCATTACCCGCCTGAAGGAAAACTCCGCGTTTATCGCAGCCGCAGTGGTGGTGAAGAATGGGAGCCGCTGACGAACGGCCTGCCGCAGAGCAACTGCTATGTCAACGTCCTGCGCGATGCCATGGCTGTCGATAGGCTGGAGGACTGCGGAATCTATTTTGGCACCACCGGTGGACAAGTCTATGCCTCCACCGATGCCGGAGACCGTTGGAATCCCATCGTGCGCGATCTGCCGGCTGTACTTTCGGTCGAGGTCCAGACGCTCGCGTGAGTGCTCATGCGATTCGAGTGCAGCTTCCCGCGCATCTGAAGACTCTCGCCGAGGTCGGTGCCCAGCGGAATGGCGAAGTTGTCCTGGAAATCGTTAGCCCCATCACACAGCGCTCAGTGCTAGATGCACTTGAAGCGCGGTATCCGATGCTGCAGGGAACCATCCGCGATCACATCACTCAGCAGCGAAGGCCATTTCTGCGCTTTTTCGCTTGCGAACAAGATCTTTCGCACGAGCCGCCCGACGCTCCGCTGCCCGAGGCAATCGCTTCCGGCGCGGAGGTTTTTCTCATCCTTGGAGCTATTGCGGGCGGCTAAATCGGGGCTGAACGGGTCTAGATCGGACGACATTCCGTTATGTGGTCCATTGCCGCCGTGACGCGTGCACCGAGGGCGACAAGTCGGGCGCTGGCAAATTACCATGCGATTGAGGATTTTCCCACCATGATTGCTTCGACTCGTAACCGTCGTACGCCTAAGTTCCGGAACGGTCTTGCCGCCGCTCGGGCGATTACGCTTTTTGCTTTTGGATTTGCGCTGGTTCAAGCCGTACCGGGTGATGCACAAAACGTCGCGCTGAGGGCCAAGATTGTAGCTGCGTTGCCCGACGAAGCTCAGAATGTGGTAGCGCGCCTCTCGACTCTGAGCGAGTTGCCGGATGGGACGTGGAAGATGCACTCCGGGGACCTGGCGCACGGGGAAGCGATCGGCCTCAATGAAGGAGATTGGAACCCGATATCCACGGAGTCCAAGGCTCCCAACGATGCCGCGTGGTTTCGCCAGACCATCACCGTGCCGCTAACTCTGAATGGCTATGATCTGACCGGAGCGCGCATCTGGTTCCAGTTTCACGCCAATGCCAACGGGCCGATGCCGCAGATTCTCTACTTCAACGGGCGGCGTGTAGCGATGGGCGACGATCTGGAGCCCATAGTTCTGCTCGATGACGCGAAGCCCGGCGAGAAAGTCGTAGTTGCGGTAAAGCTGCTGCACACCGTGGATGAGAAGACATTCCGTGGCGCAACGATGCGGATCGAGTTTCCTGAGTCGCGTCCCAATCCCGCCGCTCTGCGTACGGAATTCTTCAGCGCAGCGCTGCTGGTGCCAAGCCTGGCGCCCGGAGATGCCTCGAAGATGGCCACGCTGGCCGATGCCATTGAAGCTGTCGATTTGAAGGCGCTCGATGCGCACGACCAGGCCAAGTTCGACGCTTCGCTCAAAGCCTCGCAGGAAAAGCTTCAAGCGCTACGGCCGCTGCTGCAGCAGGCCACCTTCCACCTGACCGGCAACTCCCACATTGACGCGGCGTGGCTTTGGCCATGGACCGAAACGGTGGACGTGGTAAAGCGCACCTTTGGCACCGCGCTGCAGCTGATGTATGAGTACCCCAACTACACCTACACGCAATCCGCGGCAGCTTACAACGAGTGGATGGCGCAGAAGTATCCCGACATGAATGCCGAGATCAAGCAGCGCATTCAGGAAGGCCGCTGGGAAGTGGTTGGCGGCATGTGGGTTGAGCCTGACCTGAATATGCCCGATGGCGAGTCGCTGGTGCGGCAGTTGCTGGTGGGCAAGCGCTGGTACAAGCAGGCCTATGGCGTCGACGTGCGCATCGGCTGGAATCCCGACTCGTTTGGCTACACCTGGCAGTTGCCACAGATCTACAAGAAGAGCGGGGTGGACTACTTCGTCACCCAGAAGATGACCTGGAACGACACCAATCAGCTGCCCTTCAAGCTCTTCTGGTGGGAGTCTCCGGATGGGAGCAAGGTTCTCGCATATTTCCCCCACGACTACGCCAATGACAACCTGAATCCAGTACGGCTTGCCGATGACCTCGCGACCGCGCGCACCCGTGCCACAGGCATGACGGAAATGATGGACCTCTATGGCGTTGGCGACCATGGCGGCGGCCCGACCAGGGCCATCCTGGATGAAGGTGAAGCATGGACGACGGGTGGCACTGTACCGCCAGCCGAAGCTTCGCCGGTCATGCCCAAATTCAAGTTTGGAATCGCGCAGTCGTTCTTCTCAACGGTAGAGAAGCAGGTTGCGCCGGAGAGTCAAACGTGGGACTACGCTTCAATCGCCAAGGGCTATACGGCTCCGCTCGCGGTCGAGGGCAAAGTCTCGATTCCAACATGGAAGAGCGAGCTCTACTTCGAATATCACCGCGGCGTGATGACCACCCAGGCCAACCACAAGCGCAACATGCGCGAGAGCTCAGAAGAAGTGCTGAACGCCGAGAAATGGTCGTCGCTGGCCTGGCTCGATGGCAAGCCCTACCCCGGCGCGGAGCTGACCGAAGACTGGAAGAAAGTCCTCTTCAACCAGTTCCATGACCTTGCGGCTGGCTCAGGCATCGGCGTCATCTACAAAGACGCACAGAAGGATTATGACGTCGTCCGCTGGTCCACCAACCAGATCGATGCCGCCGCACTGGAGACGGTTGCACAGAAGATCAACACGGCTGGAGAAGTTAAGGGTGCTGGCGGCCAATCGATCGTGGTCTTCAACCCTCTGGGATGGAAACGGAGCGGCGAAGTTTCGATTAGCATTCCTGGCTATCCGCATGGATTTACTCTTCATGATCCGAAGACTGGAACAATTTACCCGAGCGCCGCTCTTCCCAAAGAAACTCACGACGGCGTAGAAGAATACCGGGTTCCAGTTGCCGATGTGCCAGCCCTTGGCTATCAGGTCCTGCAAATCTCTTCTGCCGACAAGGGTGGGTCCGGAACTGCAAAAGAACCAGTTGCCAAAGAGGAGAGCAATGGTTTCGTTCTTGAAAACGGAAACCTGCGTGTTGTGGTCGATAAGCAGACAGGCTGCATCACCAGCCTCTACGAGAAGTCGACTAAGTTCGAGACTCTGGCTAAGGGAGCTTGTGGAAACGAGCTGCAGGCCTTCAAGGACACCCCAAAGGATTACGATGCGTGGAACATTGATCCTGGCACTCTCGACCAGCCGCCGACGTTGCTGACGCAAGCGGACAAAGTCGAACTGGTTGGAACGGATGCGATCCGCGTGACCCGCACCTGGCAAAGCTCCAAGTTCGTGCAGACCATCCGCTTCGCCAGAATGGCGCCACAGGTCGACGTCGACAACGAGATCGACTGGCACGAAACTCACATTTTGCTGAAAGTAGCCTTCCCGCTCGCAGTCCATAGCGATCACGCCACCTACGAAATCCCCTACGGCTCGATTGAACGAACTACGCTGCGGACCAATAGCTGGGAGAAAGCGCAGTTCGAAGTTCCGGCACAACGCTGGGCTGACCTTGGCGATGGCCAGCACGGAATGAGCCTCATCAATGACAGCAAGTTCGGCTATGACGCGGCCGGGAATGTCCTGCGCCTAACCCTGCTCCGCTCGCCCAAGTGGCCTGACCCGGACGCGGACATGGGCCATCATCACTTCCACTACGCGCTCTACCCCCACGCCGGCACCTGGAAGGAAG
>Ga0302325_10012829_pt1 | contig 17949 bp, 17 predicted proteins | sample Palsa_T0_2_FD_201948 | JGI IMG/M metagenome (GOLD analysis project Ga0302325, IMG submission 201948) | Peat permafrost microbial communities from Stordalen Mire near Abisko, Sweden - Palsa_T0_2 | ecosystem: Environmental > Terrestrial > Soil > Palsa > Peat permafrost | place: Sweden: Abisko...
GCCGCCGCTGTGGAAGTCACTCCAGGCGCGGAGATTCGCGGGATGAACATCGCGCTCTCGAAGACTCACACTGTGCGTGTGCGTGGACACGTGAACAACCAGGTTGGCGGCAAGCAAAACGCGATGGTCACGCTGACGCCCCGCGACGAAGCAGGATTGTATAACATGGCGGGCCGCCATAACACCGACGCGCAAGGCGATTTCGAAATCCGCGGCGTGCGTCCGGGCCCCTACTCATTGATGGCCCAATCTTCCGATGGGGCGCGCAGCCTGAGCGCGCGGCAGGCTATCGACGTGGGCAACAACAATATGGACGGTATCGTCCTGACGCTCAGCCCGGGCGTCGAACTGCCTGGGCAAGTCAAGGCCGAGGGTCCGGAAGGGCTCAGTCTGGCAAGCATTTACATTGCGCTGCAAATCCATGAGGCCGGCGCCAGGTACGTAGGCGCCCCGGACGGGCACGCAAACGACGACGGGACCTTCACGCTGTCCCAGGTCGCTCTGGAACAATACGATGTTCGCGTGATGGGCCTTCCGGACGGCTACTACGTGAAGTCCATTCGCGCGGGTGACCGGGACGTGCGCGATTCCGGGTTGGACATGACCAGCGGCGCGCCTGGGCCGCTCACCGTGACGATCTGTCCGGGCGCAGGCCAAATAGAAGGCGCGGTGCAGAATGACAAGCAGGCGCCGGCGGCGGGAGCCTTGGTGGCGCTCATTCCGGACGATGCCAAGCGGCGTGAGCGCCGGGATGCATACCAAACCGGCACTACCGACCAGTACGGCAAGTTCACGCTGAAGAGCATCGATCCCGGCGACTACAAGCTATATGCCTGGGACGATATCGAATCCGGCGCGTACATGGACCCCGACTTCGTGAAGCCGTTCGAAAGCCAGGGGGTCACGATGAGTATCCACGAGAACAGCCGGGAAACCGCGCAGCTAAAGTTGATCCCCGCTGAAAACTAGTGAACAGGTCATCCCACAAGCACCATCAACGCGCAGCCAGCCCCAATCGCTCCAACAGCGCATTCGGGTCCGGGTCCCGTCCCATGAACTTCCGGTACAATTCTGCGGGATCCTCGCTGTCGCCGCGCGACAAAATCTTGTCCCGGAACTCTGCGCCCGCCTCCGGGCTGAAAATCCCTTGCGTGCGGAAGCGCGTAAAGGCGTCCGCGTCGAGCACTTCCGCCCACTTGTAGGAGTAATAACCCGCGCCGTAGCCCACCGGGCTGGCGAACAGGTGCGTGAACGCCGCCACCATGGCGTGGTCCGGCGGCAGCGACGCGGGCGCGTATTGTTGCAGGATTCCGCGCGTGTACTCGATGGCATCGCCATCCCGCGCGGGCGCGTAATCGATGTGCAAGGCCAAGTCCACGAAGCCGAAGCCGAGTTGCCGCATCTGCGCGTTGGCGCTGCGGAAATTGCGCGCCCGCACCATCTTCTCGAACAAGATACCGGGGATCGGCTCGCCCGTCTGGTAGTGGCGCGCGAACAGGTCCAGCGGCTCGCGGTCCCAGGTCCAGTTCTCCATGATCTGCGAAGGCAGTTCCACGAAATCCCATGCCACGCTGGTGCCGGCCAGGCTGCGGATCTCCACGCGGCTCAATAAATGATGCAGCAGGTGCCCGAACTCGTGGAAGATGGTGCTCACTTCGTTGTGCGTCAGCAGCGCGGGCCGGTCCGCCAGCGGCGGCGTCAGGTTGCCGCAGATCAGGCCCAGGTGCGGCTTGAAGCCGTTCGGCTCCGGATAACCGGTGATCAGCGCATCCATCCACGCGCCGCCGCGCTTGTTCTCCCGCGGAAACCAGTCCGCGTAAAATCCGCCGACGAAGCTGCCGTCCCGGTCGTGCACGGCGTAATAGCGCGCTTGGGGGTCCCACACGGGAACGCCGGCCTCCTCCGCCACGCGAATGCCATAGAGACGCTGCACCGTCTCGAAGAGTCCCGCCGCCACGCGTTCCAGCGGGAAATACGGACGCAGTTCTTCTTCATCGAAATCGTAGAGCGCGGCGCGCTGCTTCTCGGCGTAATAGGACACGTCCCAGGGCTGCAGCTCCAGCGCGTCCGGACCCTCCAGGCTGCGCCGGAATTCCAGCAGATCGCGGTTCTCGCGCGCGAATTGCGCCTCGGTCTGGCGCTTCAGGTCTTTCAGGAATTCCTCGGCGCGCTCGCCGGTGTGGGCCATGCGATCGTGCAGCACCAGGTCTGCGAAGTTGCGGAAGCCCAGCAGCTCCGCTTTCGCCCGGCGCAACTCCAGGATGCGGCTCAACAGCGGACGATTGTCATACTCGCCCTGGCTGGCCCGAATAGCATAGGCGCGGTACATCTTCTGGCGGGTTGCGGCGTCGTCCAGGTACATCGTCACCGGCGTGTAACTGGGCGCTTGCAAAGTGAATCGCCAGCCGGCTAGACCCTTTTGCGCGGCGCTGGCGCGGGCTGCGGCCACGGCCGATGGCGGCAGTCCAGCCAGCCTGGCTTCATCCGCGATTACCAGTTCAAAAGCGTTGGTCGCGTCCAGAACGTTCTGCGAGAACTTGGTGGTTACCGTGGCCAGCTCGATGTCGATGGCCTCCAGGCGCGTCTTCCCCTGGGGATCGAGGTCGGCGCCGTGCCGCCGGAATGTGTCGATGGTCTTGGTGAGAAATCTGCGCCGCGTGCCAGCCAGCGCCTGCGCCTCGTCCGTCGCCGAATACGACCGGATCGTCTGCCATAGGCCGGCGTGCAGCGGAATGCCCGAATAGAATGCGCTGACCTCCGGCTGCACCGCGTTGTACACTGCGCGCAATTCCGGATAGGTGGCCACCGATTCCAGGTGCCGCACTACCGACATGGCCTCATCCAGCGGCTCGGTGATGGCGTCCAGCGCCATTAAGGTGTTGTCGAAAGTGCGTGGCTGCGGATCGGCCGCCAGTGCATCGATGCGTTGGCGCGCGTCGCGCAGCAACTCGGCCACGGCGGGCTGGACGTGCTCGGCGCGAATCCGGTCGAAAGGTATTCTGAATGGCAAGTTCAGCAAAGGATTGTAGGTCGCCGTATCTGACATTTCCCACTAGAGGTTAACAGGAGTTGACCCAGTGGTGGGTGCGCAGTGTGGCATAATCGACAATGCGGGCGGCACATAAGATGGATTTAGAAGAAAATGGAACACCTCTCCAAGGTGGGTGACGAACAGCCGAGCCTGTACGCGCTGGTGATCTACCTTCCGGATCCCCTGGGCTCTTTTCTGGACGATCTGCGGCTGGAGATAGTGCCCGGTTGCAATCCGCACGCGCACATCAGCGTACTTCCGCCGCGGCCGCTGCCCGTGGCTCCGGAGGCCGCTATTGAAGAGGCCCGTGGCATTCTGGCCGGCTTCCCGTCTTTCGAAATCGAATTAGGCCAGATTGAGAAATTCGACGTCACCGACGTGGTCTACATCGGCGTGCAAGACGGCGCCGGACAGTTGCGCCAGATGCATCGGAGCTTGAGCCAGGGAGCATTGGCTTTTCAGGAACCCTTCCCGTACCACCCGCATGTCACTCTGGCGCAGGGGATCGAGGCGGGAAAAGTGGAAGCGCTGGCCGAATTGGCCGCTCGCCGTTGGCGCGAATTTCCAGGGCCGCGCCGCTTTCGCGGGGAGGGCGCCGTATTCGTGCGCAATACCCAAGGCAGTCGGTGGATCGATCTGGCCAGAGGACCATTTCTCGCGGCGCCGGCGGGCCAAGACTGAATGCCAAGCGAAGATCCGCGCGTCTACCTGGCCGCGGAGCGCACCTTTTTGGCGTGGATCCGAACCGGCCTGGCTATGATGGGATTCGGCTTCGTGGTGGCGCGCTTTGGCTTGTTTCTGCGCGAAATCGAGTTCAGCCAGCACCCGCTCAGTATCCGTTCCGGGAAATTCACGCTGTGGGCTGGCACCGCCATGATCCTTCTCGGCGTGATCGTGAACCTGTTCTCGGCTCTGCAGTATGTCCGCTTCGTAAGCGCGGTAAGGCGCGGCACACCGGTTGTGGACCGGCCGGTAACCATGGCCGTGGCGATTGCACTGATTCTGGCGGTTACCGGAGTGGCCATTACGATCTACCTGGTATTCGTGCGATGACCCGCCGCGGCCTGTTAACCTCCCTGCTTCTGAGCCAATTGCGCGCCGCCAACCGCAAACGCATCGTGCTGGTGAGCGGAGACGAAGAGTACCGCTCCGAGGAGGGACTGCCCCAGTTGGCGAAAATCATGTCCACGCGGCATGGCTTCGATTGCACCGTACTCTATGCCATCGATCCGGCCGATGGCACGATCAAGCCCGACCTAGTCACCAACATTCCCGGACTCGAAGCGCTGGACTCCGCGGACCTGATGGTGACGCTGCTGCGCTTCCGCGATCTGCCCGACAGACAGATGAAACACATCGTGGACTACGTCGAATCCGGCCGCCCCATTGTGGGACTGCGCACCGCAACGCACGCCTTCGATCTGAAGAGCAGCCCGACTTACAGGCGGTACAGTTGGAATAGCAAGGAGTGGGACGGCGGCTTCGGACGCCAGGTGCTGGGCGAAACATGGATCGCGCACCACGGTGAGCACGGCAAGCAGAGCACTCGCGGCATTCTGGTGAAGGGCGCCGAGAACCATCCCATCCTACGCGGCATTCGGGACGGCCATATCTGGGGTCCCACGGATGTCTATGAGGTGCGCCTGCCGCTGGCGGGCGACAGCTTTCCGCTGGTGCTCGGCCAGGTCGTGGAAGGCATGCACCCCACCGATCCGCCGGCCCAGGGAAAGCCCAACGATCCGATGCTGCCCATAGCTTGGGTAAGGACCTATAACTCGGCGCGCGTCTTCACCACCACCATGGGCGCATCGCAGGATTTGCTGAACGAAGGCGTGCGCCGCCTGATCGTGAACGCCTGCTACTGGGCGCTCGGGATGGAGGCCCACATCCCCGCGAAAACCAATGTGGACCTGGTGGGCGAGTACCATCCGCTGCCCTTCGGCTTCGGCGCGTACAGGAAGGGTGTCAAGCCTCCGGCACAATAAGCTTACGGCTTCAGGGCGAAAACTGTTCCGGTTCAGTGAACCGCGGGGCAGCGCTTCCTCGGGAAGGGCATACCCCATTTCGTCTAGCTGAACTTAGAGATGCTCCGTTGCGTCTTTCCTTTGCTTCCCATGGGTATAGGGTTGTCGGGCATGCCGGGCCTTGTTTCCGCGAAGGCCTTATAGTAGAGTCTAATCATCCGGACGAAATCGGAGAATTTGTTTTGGAAACCAAGCGCATCCCGCGACCGAAGCTTTGACCGTAGACTTCGCATGTCTGGGAGCGGAATTCGTATCCGCCGGATGCCTGCTCGCTCTTTTACGTTGCCACCAGCCGTCGCCTAGGGCAAACGGCGAGCGCTTTTCCACAGCCGCCGATAAGGGAACGGTTTCATGGGAGACCATGCGCATCCTACACCTCGATTCCGGCCTTGAAATGCGCGGCGGTCAATGGCAGGCCCTGCGTCTGATGGAAGGCCTGCGCCGCGAAAACGTCGCATGCACACTGCTCTCACCGCGGGGTTCGCCGCTGGTGGACCAGGCGCGCGCACGCCGCCTCGACGTGCGGCCGCTCGGGCCGTGGGCCGTCCACCGGCTTTCGCGCCAGTCGGACCTGGTCCACGCGCACGATGCCCGCACGCACACGCTGGCCGCTTTTCTTGCCGGCGCACCGCTGGTGGTGTCGCGCCGTGTTGCTTTTCCCATCCGCTCGCGCTGGAAATACCGGCATGCCAGCCACTACGCCGCCGTGTCACAATTCGTCAAGGGAGTCATGATGGAAGGTGGAGTACCCGCAGACAAGATATCGGTGGTTTACGACGGCGTGCCGCTCGGCGAACTCGCTGCTGGTGGCGAAACAGTAGTGGCGCCGGCCAGCGGCGATCCACGCAAAGGAACCGCGCTAGCCCTGGAATCCACCCGCCGCGCCGGTGTGGACCTGCTGCTTTCGCGCGACTTGGAGTCCGACCTCGCCGGCGCCGGCCTGTTTCTGTATCTGACGCGCTCGGAGGGCCTGGGCTCGGCGATCCTGATGGCCATGGCGGCGGGCGTCCCGGTTGTCGCCAGTAACGTGGGCGGGATCCCCGAAATCTTGCGCCACAGGGAGAACGGCTGGCTGGCGGAAAACGAACCGGAGCCTATCGCAGCCGCTATCCGGGAATTGCTGTCGGATCGCGCGCTGGCCCGCGCACTGGCCGCGCGCGCGCGCCAAACCGTGGCGGAGAAATTCTCACTCGACCAAATGATCCACAACACCATTCACGTTTACCGGCAGGTGCTCTCTTGCTAGATGCCCGCCTCTTAGAAGCCTGCTTGGCGCTGCTGTTCGGCCTGTTGATCGGCAGCTTCCTCAACGTATGCGTCTACCGCCTGCCGCAGGATCTTTCGGTGGTGCGGCCGCGCTCGTACTGCCCCGCCTGCAGCCATCCCATAGCCTGGTACGACAACGTCCCGCTGCTCAGCTTCGCGCTGCTGCGCGGCCGCTGCCGGCATTGCAAGGCGACCATTTCCGTGCGGTATCCGGTGGTCGAACTGATGACCGGCGTGCTGTTCTTCGTCTTCGTCTGGCGGCTCGGACCGTCCCTCGCGGGAGTGAAGTTCTGCCTGTTGAGCGCGTTGCTGGTGGGGCTGACGTTCGCGGACCTGGAGGCGCGCATCCTGCCCGACGAATTCACCCTGGGCGGTGCGGCGGCCGGGCTGGTGCTGGCCTGGTTCGTGCCGATCGACGACATCGCCCAAATGCTGTGGCCCGCCGGCCTGCACGGCAACCCGCGATGGGCTTGGCTCGCGGACTCCCTGCTGGGAGCCATTGTGCCCGCATTGTTCCTATGGTTCGGCGGCTGGCTCTATCTCAAGCTGCGTCAACGCGAAGGCCTGGGACTGGGCGATGTGAAGCTGGTGGTGATGGTCGGCGCGTTCCTGGGCCTGCACGGAGCGTTGCTCATGCTGATCGGCGGATCGCTGGCCGGATCGCTGATCGGTTACGCCTACATCCGCTTCACGCACCAGGACCCGGCTACTTACGAACTGCCCTTCGGCACGTTTCTCGGCTTGGCGGGAATCGCGGTGTCGTTGATGGGCTTTTAGTTGACAATTTTAATGATGGGATCGGAGTGATCGGTTTGATGTATAATCCACACATGCAAGTACCCTGGAGCACAATTGCGCTCGGCTCGCTGTTGCTCATCTCGGTCTGCTCAAAAGGAGGACAGGAAGTGCAATCTCCGCAGCCTGAAAAGTCGAAGCCGCCTGTCAAAATGGAGCAGCGCGGGCGCATCCTTGGAATCGGCGGTGTCTTCTTCAAATCCGCTGATCGCGATCGGATGCGCGAATGGTATTCGAAGCATCTTGGACTCGCTGACAAAGGCCAAGGCGTGATGCTTCCGTGGCGCGAACACGACGACCCGCAAAAGGAACACGTTACAGTTTGGACTATTTTTCCCTCCTCCACCGACTATATCCCAGCCACGCAACCGTTCATGGTCAACTACATCGTGGACGATCTGGATGCTTTGCTCGAACGCTTAAAACAAGAGGGAGTAAAGATTGACGCCAAACGAATGAATGAATCCTACGGTCGCTTTGCCTGGATCTATGACCTGGATGGGAATAAGATCGAGCTCTGGCAGCCGACGTCCGCAAAGCCCTAAGGGCCTTCCACTGCACTTACTCAATCGGTTTTCTGTAGCTACGGTCCCGTAGTCGTAGAATGGCCGGAAATGCTTTGCGCCTGGTCATCTCAATATCCGCATCGGCCTTGATGTATACTTCGAAGAACTCAGGACCCCAAAATGGAAATTCTGGCTTGTACGTTGACGTTTGCCGCTACTGCCCCTCTTATGCCCCCGGCGATGGTGGTCAACAACATATGAGCGGAAACCTGCCCGGCGCGTCCGCCCAGAAACGGATGCTGCCGATCTCGCTTGCCGCGGTTGTGCTGAGAGCGGCATACCGAATGCCCAAGATACTCTCCATCCACAGGAACTGGGGCCGGTCGCGTAAGGAAGGTCGAAGCAGCGTCTCCGCGACATTCCTTCCGCACCGGTGCTCAACCCTAACTTGACAGCACGCCTGGGGCCGCTCTTGCCGGACCCCACTAGTGGCCCTACCCGCCCGAAGGTTGGGGCCGTCATCGGGAGTCGGCCGCCGATCGAGGGCGTGGGCAATGGGATGACGAAGCCCCCCTACCAGATCCAAATGGCGCCGCCCGACACGAACGGGGCGGTGGGGGAGTCGCAGTTCGTCCAGTGGGTAAACAACTCCATTGCCGTATTCAACAAAAAGACCTACGAATTAGAGGGGGTCGGACCGGCGCCGGGCAACTCTCTTTGGAAGAATTTCGGAGGAAATTGCGAAGAGAACAACAACGGAGATCCGGTGGTGCAATTCGACAAGCTGGCAAAACGCTGGGTGCTTGCGCAGTTCTCAGTGACAAACGGCAAGGACACAGGATATTCGGAATGCATCGCTATTTCTACCTCCTCCGATGCGATGGGCTATTACTGGCTTTACGAATTTCAATACCCCTCCTTCGACGACTATCCCAAAATCGGCGTTTGGCCCGATGGGTACTATGCGTCTTTCAATATGTATGACCTAACTACCGGCACGGACGGCAAGGATGTTTGGCAATACCTCGGTGCTCGCGCCCTCGGTATTTCAACAAGGCACGTTTACTCCCGACATGTCGCATCGCTGGATCGGCAACATCGCCATGGATGGAAACGGCAATATGGCGCTGGGGTACAACGTATCGGGTGAAACGATCTAGCCAGGAATTCGCCTAGCGGCACGGCTTTCGAGCGATCCCAAAGGGGCCATTGGAAACGAATCGTCCGTTAAGGAGGGATCTGGGGTGCAAACCTGCGCTTCTGCAGGGGCGTGCCAATGTCCGCTGCCGGCCGGATCCGCCGGATGTGACACGCTGACGCGCTGGGGCGATTACAGCGCGATTACTCCGGATCCTGCCGACGATTGCACTTTTCGGTAGACAAGCGAGTATCAGGCCACTGACGGCGCATACAACTGCACTTGCATTGTAAGCTTCACGATAGAAGGCGCCTGCCCCGTGAAACGGCGTTGAGAGATTTGGCCATGGCAATACGGTTGCCCCAGACGCGATAGAGGTACCATATTGAACGTACGGAAAGGAGCGATCCATGGGCAGCAAGGCAAGTGGCGCCATGAACGCCGGTACAAAAGTGAAGACCGCCGCCGCGAAGCGTGTAGCCAGAGAGGCTTATTCGATCAAGCGGCCAAGGCCTTAGGTAAACCGGTTCCGCAAGCCCAATGGGACATGCCGGCGGGATTCCTGCCCGACGGCCAGGTAGCGACATTGAAGGAAATCGTCGATCCCAAGGTTCCGACGTTGTCTCTCGCCGAGGTCAGCCCGGAGCAGAGGGCGGAACTCGTAGTCAAGCGGATCGAGCGGCAACCGGATTCTAAGGTCACTATGTTCCCGGCGGGAGTTATCGATAAAGATTGAGCCATTGCCGAGGTCAAGGCTCAATCCAAAGTGGGGAAGACCCTGACGGAGATAGAGCAGCGCGTGATCGCCAATCTTGTGGAACGGGCCGCCGGATGACCCGATCCTGAAGATACTGAGGAGGCTCAGGCAGATGGCTGGCAAGAAGCCGCCGCACTCGGACCGCGTCAATGGAGGTGAACCTTACGGCGCTCGCTGTGGATGCCAACTTCGAGCCGATCACGCAGGCCGGATTTCAGTATCGCCAAACCAATGTCTACCCCTATCTTGCAGCGAAGGGATTCGCAATTCGGCGGTGCCAGGGATCTTTGGCTCGCAGGATATACGTCGCGCCGGCGGCCCGTCAGGCCAATGTGATTTACATTACGGGAATAGGCCACGGAACCTACGATACCTTTACGGGCGATTATTACGATCCCGTGTACAGCGTCGGCAATTACAGCCCGGAGGAAGTGCAGGGGAAGATCGTCCACCTGCTCTCGTGTGAGACCGCCGGCAAATTGGGTCCCGATCTCGTGAGCCACGGGTGCCGGGCATTCTTCGTTACGACGAAAATTTTTCGTTTCAATTCGTTTCAAATGGATATCGCGGACATCTTCTTTCAGTGCGATTCGGAAATCGATAGAGCGTTTGCGGACGGTCTCACTGCTGCGGATGTGTACAGCCGTGTGGTGGCGCTCTTCGACAAGAACATCGCCGCTCTGCGCGCGCAAGGATCGGATTACAAACGCAACCATGGAATTCGATCGGGATCGTCTCCGGGCACGGTCGTCCGGACCGCAGTGGGGGGACCCCAACGCAAAGGTTGGCTAGAGACGGCTGGCGGGATGTGCTTCGCATCGCGCCCCTCGGCGCACTAGAACCAATGGGACAACGCGCGTTCCGGTTATCGACACCGGCATGCCTCTCCCCGCTCCTGGGGCTTCACCCAACTCAATACCATGTTCGAGTCCGCATGGCGCCTTTGAAAACGGAAACCGGCGTGAGCATCGTTTTGACTCTCACAGACACAACCATACACCAGCCACCAACCCTAGAGCCAAGGCCAGCGAAGTTTGCCCTTAGCTGGACCGCTTCAGGGTGCGCGCGGTAGTGTCGCTGCGTTTGACCTGCGCGCGCCGCCGGCCGGACGCCAGATTCTTGGCCGCTTTGTCCTTGGCCGCCTGGCTCACGGCGACGTGGTTCACCACCTTGATGGCGCCGGCACTCTTGGCCAGCCGCGTGGCCGTGCCTTTATGTTGCAGCACATCGCTCTGTCCTTCGATGGTGGCGACTCCGCCCTGTACGTGAACCTGAAAATGGTGCGTTGAAATCTTGGACTTGGCGAAGCGCGCACTAATGTCTTTTTCAAGTTGGGCGTCCGGTATGGTGGCCTGCTTTGGGACGGCTGCCTGCTTCGGGCTCGCTACCGGGGCGGCCGTCGTCTTCACAGGCGGTACGGCTTTGGTGGCGGCGTAAACCATTCCCAGAGCCAGGCACAGCACGGCTACGACGCCGCGGCTCTTATACACAATAGAATCTCCTTAACCTAAGATGTGTCCGCGCGGGCGGTTTGCTCTCAGAAAACATGCTTCGCGGTATAACAAGCATGATGCCCGTATATGGAGGAATGGAGTGCGGCGGCACTAAGTTCGTCTGCGCCACCGGCGGCGAAAGCGGTAAATTACTCGCGCGCAGCGAGTTTCCGGCCACCACGCCGGCCGAAACCATAGCCCGCGCGCTGAAATTCTTTCAGGGACAGCCGCAGCCGCTCGAATCCATCGGCATCGGATCGTTCGGCCCCGTAGATCTGAATCCCGCGTCTCCCAAATTCGGCTACATCACTTCGACCCCCAAGCACGGTTGGCGCGATACCGACCTGTTGGGTGCCGTGCGCCGTGGCACGGGCCTGCCGGTGGCCTTCGACACGGACGTCAACGCCGCGGCGCTGGGCGAGGCCCGCTGGGGCGCAGCGCAGGGCTTGGGTACATTTCTTTACCTCACGATCGGCACCGGGGTAGGAGGCGGCAGCATGGCCAACGGCCGCCTGCTGCACGGGTTGGTCCACCCTGAGATGGGACACATCCGCGTGCCGCACGACCTGCGCACCGACCCCTTCCCCGGCGGCTGTCCTTTTCACGGCGATTGCCTGGAGGGGCTGGTCTCCGGCCCCGCACTCGAAACCCGTTGGGGCCAGCGCGGTGAGACGCTGCCGCCCCAGCATCCCGCCTGGGACCTGGAGGCTCACTACATCGCCTTGGGACTGGCTACCTGGATCTGTACCCTGTCGCCGCAAAGGATTATTCTGGGCGGCGGCGTGATGCGCCAGGCGCACCTGTTCCCGCGTATTCACGCCCAGGTGCTGGCACTGCTGAACGGCTACATCCGGGCGCCCGAAATTCTCGAGAGGATAGCCGATTACATCGTGCCGCCCGGGTTGGGTGGCGATGCGGGGGTGTTGGGCGCCATCGCGCTGGCCGCCATGGCATGAGACATTCCCTTTGCAACCTGTGGGGCAGGATGGTATCCTGCGCGCCGATTGCGAATCGGCGCAACCTGGGCCGATTGTGGCTGCCAACTTGCACCACAAGCAAATTGATCCCCTACCGTTTTTCCTGTACATTTGGCGTTATGATGCCGTAATCTGAAAAAGAGAGCGGCAGCGATAACGATCAGTGAACCGGCGGAAGACCCTCTACCGTCGCGCCTTTCAGGAATTTGGAGGCGCTGTGTTCTGGAGCGGTAAACCCGTGCCGGACCCGACGCCCGCCGATGCTCTAGCCATCACACACAGCCTGCGGGTTGAAGGCAATTTGCGAGCGCGGCGTCTCGCCGAAGAGATTGAGCAGGCGTGCCGTGCCGCTCTCTAAGATTCAAAAGCGACATTCTCAAACTTCTTGCCTCGCACCGCGACCCTGAAAGTTACGTGGCGGGAAGTACGCCGCTGAACCCCCACGCGCCCCGCTTTTCAGGCGACATCGACGTTTCCCATGATCGCGAAGAACGGGTATTGCAGGCGGCTGAACAGGACGCCGCATTTCTCCAGGGGCATGGTTACACCTTGCAATGGCTGCGACGGAGCCCGCTCATTTATGCGGTTTTGGCCGCGCGCGGGGGGGAGACAACAAAGTTGGAATGGGTCGTGGACAGCGATTTCCGATTTTTCCCGACGGTCCGCGATGAGGTGTTCGGCTATGTTCTGCACCCGGTCGACCTTGCCACCAACAAAGTAGCCGCGGCCTGCGGGCGTCGGGAGCCGCGCGATGTGGTGCACCTTCTGACGATCCACGAGCGCATATTGCCGCTTGGCGCCGTTGTTTGGGCGTCGGTTGGCAAGACATTGGGCTTTACCCCGGAAGGGGTCATCGACGAAATTCGGCGCACGGCGCGTTATACCGAAGCCGGCTTTCGGCGTGTTGCCAGCGATCCGCCGATCAATCCCGCCGCAACAATGACGCGCTTGAGGGAATTCTCGGTGAAGCTGAAGCCTTTGTCATGTGCATGCCTACCGAAAAGGCGGGGCTTTTGTTCTTGAAGGACGGTCACGTGGTGCAGCCCGGCCCCGAGCGGTTGCAGGACTATCAAACCCACGCTGGACAAAGGCGAGGTCGCTGGCCGACCAGTGCGGAAATTTCTGCTGCCATGGTGGAACGCTATAAGAAACCGCCGCCATAGGCGTCGGCCCGCCTCTACAACGGAACCGGCCAGCCTGCGCCGCTGGGCGGCACACGCGGTGGCACACGCTGGCACGTTCGGGTAGAATCGAAGAATAGCTAACGAGACCGAACACGTGCGAGCGGCCACGAAGCCGCCCCGAGTGACCGCCATCTATCCGGGTTCTTTCGACCCGATCACCAATGGCCACCTGGACCTGATCGTGCGCGGGTGCTATCTCTTCGACAAACTGATCGTCGCGATTCTGCGCAACGAAACCAAGCAACCGCTGTTCAGCGTGGAAGCGCGAATCGAGATGTTGCGCGAAGTGGTGGATTGCTACCCGAACGTGGCCGTCGACTCGTTCGAGGGCCTGCTGGTGGATTACGCGGCGCAGAATGGCGCGACTGTGCTGTTGCGCGGCATACGGGCTATCTCGGATTACGAGTATGAGCTGCAGATGGCGTTGATGAACCGGCGGCTGCGTCCGGATATCGAGACGGTTTTTATGATGGCCACCGAGGCGCACTCGTTCATCAGCTCGCGCCTGGTGAAGGAAGTGTTTGGACTGGGCGGAAACATTGAGGGGTTGGTGCCGCCGCCGGTGGAAGTCAGGCTGCGGAAGCGTTTCGGGAGGAGCTAAGCAGGCATCGAGATTCAGCGAAATTTGTGGGGCAGACCCCCTGCTCTGCGCGGGTCCCCCTGGACCCGCCCTTTTGTTCGAAAAATCGAAGGCTATCGCCAATCGCGAGAAGCCGACGAGGGCGTCGGCTGCAGCCCAGGGGGTCTGTCCCACACGGAAGCAAGGAGTGCTGATGTTAGTGCAAACGAATCGGGAAATCGCGGAACGGATCTCTTTGATCAGCGTGTCGTCCACCATGCGCGCGGCGGCCGATGCGGAGAAATTGCGCGCGCAAGGCGTTGACGTAGTGGACTTCAGTGCGGGCGAACCCGACTTTCCGACGCCGGACAACATCAAGCGCGCCGCCATACGCGCTTTGGAACGGAATTTCACGAAGTACACGAATGCGGGCGGTACGCTGGAGTTGAAGCAGTCTGTCTGCGAAAGGCATGCGGCGGATTTCGGCACGCATTACCAGCCCAGCGAATGCCTGATCACCGTCGGCGGCAAGCACGCCATCTTCAACCTGACGCAGGCGCTGCTCGATCCTGGCGATGAGGTCGTGATCCCGGTGCCGTATTGGGTTACCTACAAAGATGTTGTGCACTATGCCGGCGCCAAGTGCGTGTTCGTGGGCACGGATGAGGACCAGGGATTCACGCTGACGGCGGACATGATCGAGCCTTACCTGACTTCGCGCACCAAGATGGTGCTGATCAATTCGCCGTCGAACCCTAGCGGTGCGGTGCTGGATCGCGGGGAATTCGAAAAGATCTACCGGCTGACGGCGGAGCGCGGCATCTTCCTGATGACCGACGAGTGCTACTGCCAATTCCTCTACGACAGCCAGCCGTTTTCGATCGCATCGCTGGCGGACGCGAAGGAGAATGTGCTGGTGGCCGGGTCGCTCTCGAAGACTTATGCCATGACCGGATGGCGCATCGGCTTCGCGCTGGCGCCCGCGCGGGTGATCGGGGCCATGATGAAGCTGCAAAGCCACTCGACTTCGAACCCAACCTCCATCGCGCAGAAAGCCGCGGTTGAGGCGCTACGCGGTCCACAGAATTCCGTAGGCACGATGCTGGCGGAATACGCCAAGCGGCGCGACTTCGTCATCGGGCGGCTGCGCGCGATTCCGGGCGTGCGTTGCGCGGAGCCGCGGGGCGCGTTCTACGCTTATCCGAACATCGGGGTAGCGTTCCGGAACGGCATCTCCAGCACCGTGCAATTCGCCGATAGGCTGCTCGACAAAGCGGCCGTGGCAGTGGTTCCAGGCGAAGCGTTCGGCACCGACCGGCACGTGCGGATTTCCTACGCCACTTCCCTGCACGAGCTGGAGCGCGGCTTGGAGCGGCTGCACCGCTTTATAGTGGAACAGTGAAGGTTCGGCGGCTCAGCTCCACGGCGCTGGAAAAAGTTTGGGGCACTCCGGATACGGAGCCATGGTATCCGCGCGGCGCGGGCAAGACCGGCGAAGTCTGGTTCAGCGCGCCGGAAGAACCGCGCCTCTTGGTGAAGTTCCTCTTCACTTCCGAGAAGCTTTCGGTGCAGGTGCATCCGCCGGATTCCGCGGGTCCTGGTAAGACCGAGATGTGGCATGTGCTGCGGGCGGGGCCGGACGCGCGAGTAGCGCTGGGCTTCGAACGGCCTTTGGATCGCGATGAGGCGCGCGCGGCGGCGCTTTCGGGCGAGATCGAGGGACTGCTGCGCTGGTATGCGGCGCAACCCGGCGATACCTTCTTCGTGCCGGCGGGCACGGTACACGCCATCGGTGCGGGCTTGGCGATCTGCGAGATCCAGCAGTGTAGCGATGTGACCTACAGGCTCTATGACTACGGCCGTCCGCGCGAGCTGCATTTGGATGCGGCTTTGGCGGTGGCCGATTTGGGCTGCCATCCGGGGGCTTGCACGCCGGTGGATCTGGGCGGCGGGCGGCGGCTGCTGGTGGAGTGCCCATACTTCCGGACGGAGTCGATTACGGTGGCGGATGAGTTGAGTTGGGCGAGTGCGCCGCGCGCTGAGTTCCTGATCTACCTGGAAGGCGACGGTGACTTCGGCGTTGAAGCTTTCGCGCCGGGCCAGGTTTGGGTCGTTCCCCCACAGGCGGACGCGTTCAGCATTCGTCCACGCAACGGCGCGTGTTTGCTGCGGGTCTGGGTGCCCGATGTGGGGCGGGCAATTCTGCCCGCGGGCGCGGACAGCGCGCCTTGTATGTGACGGTGCTACTGTGCTCGACCGGAATGGTCGCGGCGATACTGTTCGGATATGTGCCTGCGGGCCAGCCCGCCGTGGCGGCTTTCCATTTGGATACCTTCCGGCAAGCGTTCAATGCCGCGGCGGACCATACGCGCGGGGTAGTGCTGCTCTCGCCGGCTTGAGGAACCTGTCAGGGGGGGCCTCCGCGGTCGAATCCGAATGGCGCGATGTACACGATCCCAATCTGCGCGTGTTCGTGCTGTGCGAACCCGTCCTGGTTACGGACTGGCACGCGCCGGGCGCAGGCGCACTGGGGCGGGTTCCGGATTCACGGGTGACACAGTTCTGGCATCCGGGACGCGCACTGTCGCAGGCGATCGGGCACGGCCACGTGGTATGGGACTTCGTGGCGATCTATCCCACGGGCGTACTATGGAGCGGCGCGTATCCAGCCGCGCGGTTCGGGCGTGCCGGTGGTCCGGGTGATCGGCGATCTCCGCCTGCAGTTGAGCGTTAATGGTCCTTCATGAGACGGAAGTTCACCTCGATAGTCGCGGCTACTGTCACCGGCTGGCCATCCTTCATGGCGGGACGGAACTCCCATTGGCTAACGGCCTCAATGGCTTTTTCATCGAGCCCCAACCCGAGAGATCGAATCGCTTTGATATTGCGTGCGCGGCCAGTAGGATCCACTTCCACATAAAGCACTACGGTCCCCTGAAGCTTTCTCTTGAGGGCTTCCTTGGAATACTGAGGCTCTGGCCTGTAAGTAGGGACTGGCGCCGTCACGCCGCCGCCGATACGATAGATACCCGGCTTCCCTGGGACCATTTCGTTAGCGGGGTGGGTGTTGGGAGGTATCGAATTCAATTCCGCGAAGACGGCTGCCGCGGCGGAAAGTAACTCCATCGTGCAATCGCCGCCGTTGCCTGGACAAGTCAGAGTAACTCGGCGCACTAGCTTGGGAGGTATCGTATCCGGAAATATACCTGCGGGAGTCAGGTCCTGCACAGTCCTTGTGAATGGCCGCAGTCTTTCGTCGCCGCGTATGAATTGGGCCTCCGGTGCTGCCGGCCTCTGCACCTGAATCGCGTAAAAGTCGGCCGCCGCCTTGTCCGGGACCAACACGCCGGCAGAAATAGTCCATGCGCGCCGATCGGTCTCTGCAACGGCTGCCGCTCCAGTGGCGAGCAGCGCTTCCAGGCGACGGCGCGTTTCCGGCAAAGCGTCCCGAGCCGCCACGGCCCTGGCGTAGACGCGGATAGCTTCTTGCTTTTGCCCGCGGCGCTCATAAAGCTGGCCCAGGCGATCGGCAATCCGGCCCTCCGGATTTACGGACCAGGCCGCAGCGAGGAACTTGTCCGCCTCGTCCAAATTGCCCATCTGGAAGTGAACCCATCCCAATGTATCCCAGTAGCGGCTGAGCATGGATACGTGACGAAGTACGCCTAATGAAGGCGGCGTTTCCGCGCCCGCGACCAATGCTGTCGCGGTGTTGGTCACCGCAGTTTCCGCGTAGCGCTGAGCCAAGTCCAACCGCACGCGATGCGATGCCAGCCTATACGCCACGGCGTTCAGCACAGCCGCCGTGGGGCGATCCTGAGCCAGCTTATTCAGAATCGCCAAACCCTTGTCAGTTTGACCGAGCGCCAGGTATGCGCCGCCCAACTCCTCTTGGCCGCCGGTGTTGTTCGGTTCCGCCATGACGACCCGCTCCAGTTCGGGAACGGCTTCCGCATATCTTTCCAGTTCGCAGTAATAATGACCCAGAGTGCCATGTGCGGAGATGTCCCGGGGGTCCACTTCGATCTGCTGCTGCAAGGCTGCAATGGCTTCATCGCGCTTGCCTTTTCGCCAGAGCGCGCTGCCGAGAGCGTAAATTGCAGGGCTCTGCGGGTTCACGTCGATCTGTTTGAGACAGGCGTCGATAGCCGCGTCGACTTGGTCAAGCGCGAGGTAAGCGCGGCACAAGTCTTTCCAGGCCGCGGGGTGTCTTGGCTCC
>Ga0302325_10012830_pt1 | contig 17949 bp, 12 predicted proteins | sample Palsa_T0_2_FD_201948 | JGI IMG/M metagenome (GOLD analysis project Ga0302325, IMG submission 201948) | Peat permafrost microbial communities from Stordalen Mire near Abisko, Sweden - Palsa_T0_2 | ecosystem: Environmental > Terrestrial > Soil > Palsa > Peat permafrost | place: Sweden: Abisko...
CTGCTGCCTCCGCCCCCGCTGCTGCCTCCGCCCCCGCTGCTGCCTCCGCCGCCCGTGCCCGCGTCCCCGCCGCAGAGGCTCGACCCTCCGCCGCCGCAGAAGCTGGGGCTCGTGCAGGTGTTGCACGGCCCGATCGTCCCGCCGCAGCCATCGCCCTGGACGCCGCAGGTCGCCGAGACCGACGGGCTGGCGCAGGTGAGCGCCACGCACGACTGGGTGACCGTTCCCCCGTCGGGGCCGATGCCGTTGTCGCCGCCGCAAGTGTTGGGGACGGTGCCGCCGCCGCAGAACTGGGGATTCACGCACGTCGTGCAGTTGGCCGTGAGCCCGCCGCAGCCGTCGCTTTGCTGCCCGCAGGTGCCCGCCGGGAGCGTCGAGCACGTGGCCGGCACGCATACGCCCGCGTCACCCGCGTCGCCCGCGTCCTCGGACACGCCGGTCCCGCAGAGGCTGGGGCCGCCGCCGCCGCAGAAGTCGCCCGCGGGACAGAGCGCGGCGTCGCTGACACCGCACGTCGCCGTCACGCCGCCACACCCGTCGCTCTGCACGCCGCAGGTGCCCGCCGGGTAGTCCGTGCACGTCTTGGGCGTGCAAACGGGCAAGCCCCCGTCGGCCGTCAAGTTCGGGTTGCCGCACTTGCTGAAGCCGCCGCCGCCGCAGAAGTCGGGCGTGCTGCAGGTTCCGCACGAGACGAGGTTGCCGCACCCGTCGGCGTTCTGCCCGCAGGTGAAGCCGGTGTCCGCGCATGTCTTGGGGACGCACGTGCTCCCCGATCCCCCGCTGCCGTCTCCGTTCCTCGACGTGAAGCCCGTCAGCGATCCGTCGTTCTGGACCGAGCCGTCGAGGTTCCCCGTGTCGTTGCCCCCTCCCGCGCCTCCGCAGGCGACCGCGAAGATGCCGCAAAGAGCGGCCACGACGTACATCAAGCGCCCCAAGTTGCGCGCGCGCATCTGGTGTCTCCTTCGCGATTGCTCTGCGCTCGTCACTGCGCGGTGACCGTCGGCTGCCCGCACACACCCGACACACCGCCGCCGCCGCAGGTGAGAGGAGCCGCGCAACTGCCGCAGCTTGCGATGGTGCCCCCGCATCCGTCGCCCGCCGGGCCGCAGCTGATGCCCTGCTGTGCGCAGGTGGCAGGCACGCACATCGAGCCGCCTCCGCACTGGCCGTTGATCCCGCCCCCGCCGCAGGTGCCGCTATCGCACTCGCCGCACTGGATCAGGTTTCCGCATCCATCGCCGGCTGGGCCGCAGGAGATGCTCTGCTGCGCGCAGGACTCCGGAACGCAGCTCGACGTGCCGCAGCACACCCCAGGCATGCCGCAACCGCCGCAGACTTGCGGTGCAGTGCAGGTGCCGCAAGAGGTGATGACGTTTCCGCATCCGTCGCCCGCCGGGCCGCACTGGATGCTCTGCTGCTGGCATGTCTCGGGGACGCAGCCCTGGACGCCCGCGTCCGGCAGCGGCGCGCACTGGCTCGGGACGCCGCCGCCACCGCAAACCTGTCCGGTCGGACAAGTGCCGCACCCGCCGACGATGACGTTTCCGCATCCGTCACCCGCGGAGCCGCAGGCGATGTTTTGCTCGGCGCAGGTGAGCGGCGTGCAGGCGCCGGCGTCGGGTGAGCCGCAGACCCCTGGGATGCCTCCGCCGCCGCACGTCTGCGGGGTCGTGCAGGTGCCGCACCCCGCGGTGATGGCGTTGCCGCACCCATCGCTCGCGGGCCCGCAGTAGATGCCCTGCTGCAAGCACGTCTGCGGTTGGCAACCGGCATCCGGCGCGCCGCACACGCCTGGCGTGCCCCCGCCGCCGCACGTCTGTCCCGGGGTCGTGCACGTGCCGCAGGAGAGCGTCCCGCCGCACCCGTCGCCCGTCGAGCCGCAGTAGACGCCCTGGCCCGCGCACGTGAGCTTCGTGCACGCGCCGCCGTCGGGCAACCCGCACTGGTTGGCCGTACCGCCGCCGCCGCACAGCTGACCGCCGCTGCACGTGTTGCCGCAGCCGCCGTCGATCAGGTTGCCGCAGGTGTCGCTGGCGGGCCCGCAGTTGAAACCTTGCTCCGTGCAGCTCTTGGGCGAGCACGTGGACGTCGTGTTCGGGACGCACGACGACAAGTCCCAGATCATGTACTCGAGGATCCGCTCCTGCGACGTCATGAGGCCGGCCGTGCACTCGTTCGGGAAGGTCGTCTGGGCCGGGGCCAGCGCCCCCGGGACAGTGACGTGGAAGTCGCTGAAGATCCCGTGCCCGCACTGCGTCGCCTGCCCAACCGGCGTGTTGAAGGTGAAATGCAGCAGCATCTCGCCGGTGCCGTTGTTCGGGTCGCTCGGGGACGTGATCCACGCCGTGGACGACGCGGTCACGCTGTCGACATCGTGCCGCCCCTGCTGGATCGTCACATAAGCCGGGCTCGGCGGCGCCGTCGGAGGCGTCGTGTTCGTGTTGAGTGCTTTGACGTAGTTGAGCCACTCGACGAAGGTGCCCGGCGGCGTCGGCGTGGGGGGCGGCACTGACTGGCTCACGGTGCCCGTGAACGCTGTCTCGCCCAAGTTGGTGTCGTCGCCGATGCCCCAGTTGGCGACGCCGTTGTAGGCCCCGTTGTTGTGCAGCCAGATGTAGCTGTAGTGGGTGGCGAAGAAGTGGCCGCCCGCGGTGCCGTAGTTGATGATGTTGGCGAGCTCTCCCGCGCTGCGTGCGCCGTTGAACTCGTCGCCCCAGCAGGGGAGCAGGATCTGGTCGTACATCATGTACGTGCCGTTGGTCGCGCCGCCGGTGGCGCCCGTCCCCATCAGCACCGTCTCGTCCTCCTGCGGAGCCAGGATGGCCCCCGGACCGCGGTTCTCCGCCTCCCCGGTGGCGTGGCTGGTGTAGATGTGGACGCGCCCCGGCTTCTCCGTCGCGCCCGCGTCGACCCCGTGCCAGGTGCCGTACGACGTGAACTCGCTCTGGGCGACGCCCATCTTGAGGAGCACGCACTCGATCGGATCCCAGTTGCCGGTCGAAATCGCGGTCAGCGGGATGTTGCCCTCGGCTTCGACCGACGGCATGTTGAAGGCGCCCGCCACGGCCCCCGCGTCGGATTGCTCGCTGGCCGTCACCGTCGTGCACGCGCTCGCGGCGGGAATGGCGTTGATCGTGAACTCGCGCCGCCACTTGCCGAGCTGGATGACGAGGGGGAACGAGATCCCCACGGGGACGTTCGGCAGGGTGAACGTTCCGTCGTAGTTCGTCGTGGTCGACACGAGGGGAGTGCCGGATACGTCGGCACCGCACTGGCTGCACGAGATCTGGGGCAAGTTCGGATTCGAGTCGAACGACGTCAGCGCCGTCGTCGGGATGAAGACGAGGACGCCCGGGACCGGATCGGGTGAGCCGGTATTCCAAGCCGTCTGTCCACCCACCTGGATGCCGGCGTATACGGTGCCCGTGATGCTGGTCGTTGTGCCGCCGTCGCACGCGACCTGGTGCTCGCAGTACGTGTTCGTGCAGGGCGTGCTGCTCCCGCAGACGTTCGCGTTGCCGCTGCCGCCGCACACTTCGCCGGTGGGACACGTGCCGCCGCACGGCCCGATCGTGCCACCGCAGCCGTCGCCGGCCATGCCGCAGTTGTAGCCCTTGCTCGCGCAAGTGGCCGGGACGCACGACGAGATCGCGCCGCCGTCGGCGCCCACGTTGCCGCCGCACTTGTATGCGCCGCCGCCGCCGCAGTACTCGGGCGCGGTGCACCCGCCGCCGAGCGTGCCGCACGGCGCCGTGAGGCTGCCGCAGCCGTCGCTCGCTTGCCCGCAGTTGTAGCCGGAGTACTGCGTGCTCGCGCACGTGAGCGGCTGGCAGATGACGCCTCCGTCGGGGCCGATGTGATCGTCGCCTCCGCACTGGTTGAACCCGCCGCCGCCGCAATAGGCGGGGGAGGTACACGTCGTCTTGGTGCCGCACGGACCGACGAGACCCCCACAGCCGTCGCTCTGCGCGCCGCACGTGTTGGTGATGCCCTTGGCCGCGAGCGTCGTGCAGGTGACCGGCGTGCACGAGGCGAGACCACCGTCGGCGCTGCCGGCGGGGCCGAGGCCGCACTGGTTGTAGCCGCCGCCGCCGCAGTAGGCGGGCGCCGTGCAGGTCGTCTGCGTTCCGCAGGGGCCGACCAGCCCACCGCATCCGTCGCCCTGTTGTCCACAGGTGCTGGTGGCGCCCTGAGCGGCCAGATCCGCGCACGTGATCGCCGTGCACGTGCCGGCGCCGCCGTCGGGGAGGATCGCCCCGCCGTCGGCGTTGTAGTTGCCGCCACACTGGTTGAAGACGCCGCCGCCGCCGCACGTCTGCGGGAGTGAGCACGCGCCCGTCCCGCACGGTCCGACGAGTCCACCGCATCCGTCGCCCTGCTCCCCACAAGTGTTGTCGAGGGACGCACAGGTGATCGGCGTACAGAGCGGTCCCGCGTCCGCAGACGCATCCGGTCCGGTGCCGCACTGGCTGAAGCCGCCGCCCCCGCAGTAGCCCGTGGCGCACGAGCCGCAGGAGATCATGTTGCCGCAGCCGTCGGAGTTCTCGCCGCAGGTGTAGCCAAGGTCTCCGCACGTCTTGGGCGTGCAGGTGAGCATCCCGCCGTCGGGCCCGATCGTGGGGTTGCCACACTTGCTGAAGCCCCCGACGCCGCAGGAATCCGGCGCCGTGCACGAGCCGCACGAGATGAGGTTCCCGCACCCGTCCGAGTTCATGCCGCAGGTGAAGCCCAGCGCGTTGCACGTCGTGGGGACGCAGTTGCTGCCCGTCGACGTGGAGCCGTCGCCCTTTGGCGAGACGAAGCCCGTCGTTCCGTCGAACGACGTGGACCCGTCGAGGGTCCCGCTTGCCGTGCCCGAGCCGGCCCCTCCACAGGCTGACGCGAGTAGGACCGCGAGCGCGGCCACCGCGAGGATCAAGGACAAGCGGCCCACGCTACGCGCACGCATCAGATGTCTCCTGCGAATCTTGTGCAGTTTGATTGCCTCGCCGCGCTTCGCCGTAGTGGCGCACGCGAGCCCCCTAGTAAGGTCCCAGTATGGTGGGAGGATACTTCTCGAGCAACGACCGAATCGCCGTCAGGCTCCCAATACAGGATATACGGCGTCTCGGATCGCTCGTAGAGTTGAATCTTCGCATCTCTACGCGGCACGCCTGTCGCCAACGGCAAGAGGCCCTTGCCCCATGTCCGCGTCGTCCGCTGGGATTGGATCCGAAACCGGCCATGAAGCGAGCCATCCAGCGCATCTGGCTTTTGGCACTCTCGGCGCCCCTCGCCACAACGCCATGGGTCACGGCCGCTTACGCGACCGACATCCGTCCGGCGGCCGAGCGGAACGTCTCCGATACCGGCCGTGTAGGCAGCCCGGGTCGGGGCGGGCCCGGCGGGCGCGCCAGCGCGGGGGTACGAGAAGGTGAGGGCAACGGCCAGCCGGCCATCCGTGGGCCCAAGCTGCCGGAAGCCTTGCGCGTGCGCCTTCAGGCTCGGCTCGACGCGCGGGTCGACGCGGACGTGGCCCGCGAAAAGGCGCTGCGCGCCGAGGCGATCGCGCTCTTGACCACGTTCGTCGCCGAGACCCCCCGCGAAGCCCGCGAGATGCCGGAGGCGCTCGTGCGCCTTGGCGAACTGCAGTGGGAGAACGCCCGCGAAGGCTTCGTGACGTCGTTCCAGGCCTGGGAGAAGAAGCCCATCGATCAACGAGGGCCCGCGCCCGAGCTCGACTACCGGACGTCGCGCGAGCTCTTCGCGCGGGTCCTACGCGACTACCCCTGGTTCGGAGAGTACGACCTGGCGCTCTACGTCGACGGGTTCCTCGCGTCCGAGCAGGGCAAGGAGGACGAAGCGCGCGAGCGGTTCGAGCGCATCCTTCGCGACTACCCGCACAGCCGCTTCGTCCCCGACGCGCACATGGCGAAGGCGGAGGCGATCTTCAACGGCAAGTACGATTACGCCGGCGCCCTCTCCGAGTACGAGCAGGTGCTCGCGGCCAAGGCCGAGATCGACCCTGCGCTCTACGGCCTCGCGCTCTTCAAGAGCGCATGGTGCCACTGGCGGCTCGGCAACAACGACGAAGCGGCGCGGCGGTTCGTGGGTGTCTTCGAGGCGACCGACGCGGGATCGGCGCCCGCGAGCCGCACGAGCGCCGCCCAGCGCAAGCAGCTCGACGAGCTGCAAGGCGAGGCGCTCCGGTACATCGTCGAAGTCTTCACGGAGGACGAGAAGAACACCGCGCAGGACCTCTACAATTTTCTCACCAAGATCGGCGGCGAGAGGTACAGCGGCAAGATCGTCCGCGCGCTCGCGGCGCAGTACTACGACCAGTCGCACTACGAGCGCGGCATCGAGGCCTACAAGCTGCTCCTCAAGCTCGAGCCGACGAGCCACGACGCCGGGCAGTGGGTGCTGCAGATCGCCAGCGGCTATGCGTCGCTCGAGGACTGGGCGGGGCTGCGGGCGACGTTCGAGCTCGCGCTGGCGCAGTACACGGCGGGGGGGCCATGGTCGCGCACGCAGGGCGACCCGGCGACCATCGCGGCGACGACGGCGGCCATCGAGCGGGATCTTCGCGAGGACGCGATCTCGCTGCACGCGCGCGCGCAGAAAGACAAGACGAGCCGCGCCGAGTTCGAGGGCGCCGCCGGCCTCTACGAGGCGTACCTGTCGAAGTTCGCGCAGGAGCCCAAGGCGTACGAGGTCGAGTTCGACCTCGGCGAGATCCAGTTCTTCCGTCTCGGCAAGAACACCGATGCCGCCGCGCACTACATGGCCGCGGCGCGCGCGATCCCCTCGACCGAGACGACGGGCAACCTGGCCGCGATGCGCCACGACGCGCTCTACAACGCGCTCGTCGCCCTCTCGCGCGAGATGGAGGTGAAGGCCTCCGCGGAGTCCGGCAAGGGTGGGGGCGAGGGATCGAAGGCGTCCGAGTCGTTCGCCCGCGCCGCCGACGAGTACGCCGAGGCGCTCGATCTCTACGCGCAGTTCTATCCCAGGGACCCGGAGCTGCCGGCGATGTTCTACCGGCAGGGCCGCTACTACTTCGACACGAGCAACTACGACTCGGCCGTTAAGATCTGGGGCATGCTCCTCGAGAAGTTCCCGAACAGCGAGCAGTCGCGCGACGCCGGCGACAGCATCCTCGAGTCGTTCAGCCGGGCGAAGAACTACGAGAACATCGAGACGTGGGCGCGCCGGCTGAAGGCCCTGCCGAGCTTCAGCGCGCCCAAGCAGCAGGAGCGACTCGACGGTCTCATCGTGGTCGCGGTGTTCAAGCACGGCGAGCAGTCGGGCGCGGCCGGCGATCACGCGGCCGCCGCCGCGGCATATCTGCGCGCCGCCAAGGAGTTTCCCAAGGACACGCGCGCCGCGCAGGCCTGCGTGAACGCCGAACAAGAGGCCAAGCTCGCCGGCGACGCCAAGACGCTCGAAGAGGCCGCGCAGCTCGCGATGGGCCCGCAGTACCGCGACCGGGCCGAGTCGCCGACGGGCGCGTGGATCGCGGCGACGACGCTGCAGGCCATGGGCCTCTTCGGCGAGGCGGCGGACGTCGCCGAGCAGATGGCGGTGCTCGGCGACCGCGACCACCCGAACTACGCGAAGTTCGATCACGAGAGGGACGCCGCCTACAACGCCGTCGTCCTTCGCGAGGCCACGGGCGAGAACACGAAGGCCGTGCAGGACGGCAACCGGTTCATCGCGGCTTACGGCACGGCGCCCGAGGCGGACGACGTCGTCTTCTTGATGGGACGCGCGGATCTCAACGCGGGGCACGCCAAGGACGCCGCCGATGTCTACAAGCGCTACCTGCCGCGCGCGAAGAACCTCGACCACCGGGCCCAAGCCCTCGTCCTCCTCGCGCAGGCGCAGATCACGATCGGCGACGACCGCGGGGCGGAGGCGTCGCTCAAGGACGCGGTGAGCCTCGGCGGCAAGCACGCGGGGCGCGAGCTCGGGCCCGACGGAAAGTACGCGGCGGCGCACGCCCGCTACATGCAGGGCGAGCGCGTCCTCGCGAGCTTCGAGCGCATCCAGATCCAGGGCGACGTCAAACAGCTCAAGGCGCGCTTGAAGCAGAAGACCGACCTTCTCAAGCAGGCGGCGAAGATCCTGCTCGACTGCGTCTCGATGGGGGTCGCGGAGTGGACGACTGCGGCCCTCTACCAGATCGGCCACATGTACGAGGCCTTCGCCAAGTCGCTGCGCGACTCGCCGCCTCCGGCCGAGGTGAAGACCGAAGACCAGAAGGCCGACTACCAGTCGCAGATCGAAGAATTCGCGGTGCCGATGGAGGAGCGCAGCCTCGACGCGTACGAGAACGGCTGGAAGGAGGCGAACAAGCTGGGCATCTACAACCAATGGACAGCCAAGATGCGCGACGCGCTCGGCCGCCTGAACAGCGAGCTCTATCCGCCGTTCAAGGAGACGGGCTTCGAGGTCCGGTCGACGGCGCCGCTGCCCTTGCCGCCGCTCATCGAGGCTCCGACGCGGGCGGTGGTCGCCTCTTCGCCGTCGCCGGGTCCGGCGGGGAAGAAATGAGCGGCGCGCGTCACGCCCTGATCGTTTGCCTCGTCGCGCCGCTCGCGGCGTGCGGCGGCGCGGAGAGGACGGCCGCGCCCAAGACGGCGGCCACGGTGCAGCTGCCCCCGGCCAACCCGGTGGCCGCGAGCAAGATGGTCCAGGGGGTGCAGGCCGCGAAGGACGGTCAGCGCGATCGCGCCGCCGATCTCCTGAGGGAGGCGCTGCAGCTGGACCCGAACCTCTGGGAGGCGTGCTACGACCTCGGCGCGGTGCTGGCCAGCACCGGAGACCTCGCCGGGGCCGAAGAGCAGCTCGCGCTCGCGGCGAAGACGTCGCCCGGGGTACAAGGGATCGCCGTGGCCCTCGCCGAGGTCCGGCGGCGACGCGGCGAGCAGCGGCTCGCGGCCGAAGGTCTGGCCGACTTCGTCCACGATCAACCGAACGACGTCGACGCGCGCCTCCTTTACGTGGCGACGCTGCGCGACAGCGGCCAGATCGACAAGGCCATCGAGCAGGCGCGCGAGGTGCTGGTGCGCAAACCGTCGGACGCGTCGGCGCTCGCCGAGCTCTCGTTGTCGCACCTGGCGAAGGGCGAGAAGGAGGCCGCGGCGCTGCTCGCCAAGCAGGCGATCGACGTCAGCCCGAACAGCGCCGTCGCCCACCGCGCGACGGGCCTCATCGACCTCGCGAACGGCGACGACGCCGAGGCGTTTGCCGAGTTTCGAAAGGCCGCGCAAGCCGACCCGCACGACACCACGTCGCGCCTGAACATGGGCGTCGTCTTGCTGCGCGCGGGCGCCTACGCGAAGGCCGAGGAGCAGTATCGAGAGCTGCTCCACGTGGCCCCCGAAGACACGCAGGGTCTCGTGGGCCTCGCCGCGGCCCTGCGGGGCGGGGGCGACGCCGAGCACCCGAAGAAGCTCGAAGAGGCCCGTCAGGTGCTCGAGAAGGTCCTCGCGGCGGATCCGCACGAGACGAACGCCGAATTCAACCTGGGCGTCCTGCTCGCCGACTTCCTCAAGAGGCCCGCCGACGCGGCCCCGCTCTTCAAGCGATTCCTGTCCGACGCCGCCGGCGACGATCCGCTGCGCCCCGAGGCCGAGCGCTTCGTGTCGGCTGCCGTGGCCAACGCCCCTCCTCCAGCACCGGCCCCCACGGCGAGCCCGACACACGCGGGTGCGCCGACTGGTTCGACCAAGAAGTGATGTAGAATTCCTGTCGATGAGGGGCCCTCTGCACTCCGCGTCGTGGGCTCGCTGGGCGGCATGCGGGATCGTCGGCTCCGCGTGGCTGGTGATCGTCGGCCTCGGAGACAGCGCCCGGGCGCAGCAGGCCAAGCCGCGCAAAGCGTCGGCCGCAGTCGATGCAGGTGCCTTCGCGACCCGCGCCGGGTCCGTGCCTGCGCCCGTCGCGACCGCCGCGCCCAATGCGCCCGCCGACGCGGGGGTCGTCTACGCGGCCGCGACCGACGGCGGCGCCCACGTCTTCAAGTTCACGGAGCTCGACATCGAAGGCCGCCTCAAGACGCCGCAGCTCGTGTACTTCTTGCGGCGCGTGCGCGCGGAGTTTGCCGCCGAGGAGCTCGGCCATCGCAGCTTCTTGCGCGAGATGTCGGAGACTCGCAAGGAGTCGAGCTTTTGACGGCTTCCGCGCAGCTTCATCCTCCGTCGCAGGTGCTGCGCGTCGCCGCGGCGTGGGGGACGACCATCGTCGGCATCCGGCTGCTCGATCGCGGGCAGGACTGCGTTCTCGGCGACGCCCCGGGCGCCCTCGCGACGATGCCGGACGGCCTGGAGGCCTCTCCCGCCCCGCTGCGCGCTGTCGGCGGCGGCTGGGAGCTCGACCCCCGCGGGGCCCTCAGCGGCTCGCTGATGCTGCGCGGACGTGAGGAAGACGTCTCCGCGCTCGCGCGAACGGGCGCTGGGATCCCCGTCCTGCCCGGCGACTACGGCTTGATCCAGTACGGGCTCTTCTCCGTCTTCTTCCAGTTCACGACGCCGGCCGTATCGCTGCGGCCCAGGCGGCGGTCCCCGTGGGTGGCGCCATTCGTCGCGCTCTGGCGGGCCCTCACGCGCGACCCGCTCGCCGGCCTCTCGCTGTTCTCGAGCCTCGTCCTTCACCTGGGCCTCATCGGCCTGCTCATCGTCAACTGGACGCCGGACGACTACCGCCTGCCCCCGGAGCTCGTCAGCCCGGAGGACTACGCCGCGCGCTTCGGCCTGAAACGCGTGCTCCCCGAGATGCTCCCCCCCGAAGCACACGACAACAAATCCGGCGGTGGCTCGGGCGTGAAGGACCCGGGCGCCAAGGACCCGAAGAAACAGGGCGGTGGCCAGAAGATCCAGGGCAAAGAAGGAAAGGCCGGGCTAAACGGCAAAGAGGATCACTCCGAGCTGCCCGGCGAGATCAAGCCGGTGACCAACTACGGCGGCCTGAGCGAAGCGCTGGCCGACACCGGCAAGGACATCCGCAGTACGCTCAACCAGATCGCGACCGTCGCCGACGCGCTCGGCGGCCTCAACTCGGCCAACGTCGTCCTCGGCAGCGGTCCCGGCACGGGGCTCCACGGCAGCGGCGGCGGGGGTGGAGGCACCGGCGCCGGGGTGATGTTCGGCTCCGGCACGCTCAACACGGGCTGGGGTCCCGGCTCCGGAGGGGGCTTCGGCAGCGGCACGGGCGGCGCTGGTGGACGTGGCAGCGGTGGGTTCGGCTCCGGGGGCAACGGCACCGGGACGGGCGGAGGCAATGGCGCGGGCAGCGGCCCCGGAGAGCACGGATTGACGGCGGCATCGGGCGGCGGCGCCGCGCACGGGGGCCTCAGCGCCGAGCAGATCCGCCGCGTGGTCATGGCGCATCAGGGCGCCCTTCGCGCTTGCTACGAAATGGAGGCCGAGAAGGACCCGACCTTGCGCGGCGGCGTCACGGTGGCCTGGACCATCGACCCGACGGGCTCCGTCACCAGCGCCAACCTCGCGGGAACGACGATCCGAAACCAGCGCGTCGAAGGGTGCGTCTTGCGCCAGGTCCGCACGTGGCGCTTTCCCGCTAGCGACGGCCCGTCTCAGGCGACCTACCCATTCTCGTTCGGCATCGGTCATTAGGGCAGGGTAAAGCGCTCTTCCGCCTGTCATCCTGAGGCCAAAGGCCGAAGGACCCCACAGAAATCGCGGTTCGCACGGGGTCCTTCGCTTCGCTCAGGATGACAGCAAACCCTGATCGCATCTCGACGGCGGTGCACTCGGCTACGGAGCACTCACTAGAGGGCGTTGCGGTAGGTGGGCCTACCGTGGTAGCGCTGTTCGGGGTCTGTAGGAGGCTATGCGTATGACGCTGGCTGCCGAAGCGTTCGAGAGAGGCCTGACGGTGCACGAGGGCGGTGCAGCCGCGGTGCCCTGGGCGCCGGCGCCCGCCACGATCTCGGCCGGCTTCCCGCAGGGTTCGCGACGCCCGATCGCGCTGGCCGCGTTCGCGTACTGGCTCGTCTTCTACGGCACTTTCGCGCTTTACGTTCGCGGGGTCGTCTCCCCGTACGTCTTCGCGACGTTCGGGCTCTTCGTCTTCATTCGCTACTTCGACATGACCCACGAAGAGATGCACCGCAGGCAACGCGACCACCGCGCCTGGGACGTTCTTCGGCGGGTGTTCTCGGTGAGCGGCCCCTTGCAGCTTGGCTACACGCAGCTGGCCCATAACCACAGGCTGCACCACGGCTACGAAGGGACGGAGCGCGACCCCGACCTCTGGATCATGCGCGCCAGCATCCCCGTTGCAGTCCTTCATTGCCTGACGCAACCCGAGCAGGCGGTCGTCCGGTACGTCCGGGCGAACGGCGTCGATCGCCGGCTGGCCTTCGACCTGACGCTGCACTTCGCCGCGTGGATCGGCCTCGCGTGCGTGTGCACCTGGCAGCAGTTCTTGCTCTACAACCTCGTCGTGCGCGCCGGCAACGGCGTCAGCTGGTTCGTGTTCACCCACGTCTTGCACCGGGCGTCGGTCTATCGAGATTTCGGCGCGGTCGCGGTGCCCGCCTGGCTTCGCGCCGCGTGGATCGTGCTCATCGGGCGGAACAATCTCAACGCCATCACGTTCCACTTCCTGCACCACGCCTACGGCTTCGTCCCGGGGCCTCGGCTCCCGGAGCTGAGCGCGCTTCTGACAGCCCCGGCAGGCCGCGCACAGAGCGGAGTCTACCCGAGGGTACGACGCGGCTAGCTGTCAGCGGAAGGACGTTTGGCCGCGCTTTGGGCTCGCCGTTGCGGGGCAAGGCGTGGCATGAGAGACACCCTCGTGAAAAAGAGGCACAAGGTCGCCGTCGTTGGCCTCGGGGTCATGGGACTACGGCATCTGCGGGTGCTGCTCGGACTCGAGCAGCGGTTCGAGGTGGTCGGCACCTACGACGTGCGCCCCGACGCGCCGACGCCCGCTGCGGCGCCACGCTTCGGGTCCGAAGACGAAGCGGTCGCGTGCGCCGAGGTGCTCGTCGTCGCGACGCCCATCGCGTCGCACGCGGAGGTCGCCGGGCGCGTGCTCGCCGCGGGCAGGCACGCTCTCGTCGAGAAGCCGCTGTGCGCCACGTCCGACGAGGCCCGTGCGGTCATCGCCGCCGCCCGGGCCGGAGCGCGCCTCTTCGTGGGCCATTCCGAGCGGTTCAATCCCGTGGTCCGCGCGCTGGCCAACCTCGTTCGGGGCGACGACGTCCGGGCCATCGAGTTCGAGCGCCTCGGTCCCTCCAGGCCGTGCGGTCACGGTGTGCTGGTCAACGTGGGGGTGCATGACCTCGATCTCGCGGCGTACCTTGCGGGCGGGGGCGTCGCCGTGCGAGGTGCCACCGGCTCCCGCGCGTCGGGCTCGTCTGGCGAGGACTTCGCCGACGTCGCCTTCTCGACCGCCGGCGGCGCCGCTGGACGGCTCACCCTCGACAGAACCTCGCCCGCGCGGCGTCGCTCCGTCGCGGTGACGACGAGCCAGTGGCACTACGAGGGCGACCTCCTCGCGCACCGTCTCGTTCGTACGGCCCGCGGCAAGGCGCGAGCGCAGGCGCTTGCCCCCCTGCCCATCCCGGCCGACGAGCCGCTCGTCGCGCAGGCGCTTGCCCTGGCCGACGCGCTCGACGGCCGGACGGGGCGGGACCTGGCGACCGGCTTGGACGGCCTCCGGGCCGTGGAGCTCGCCGAGCGGGCGGTCGCGTTCTGCGCTGCGTCGCCCGGGGCCCTGCCCGTCGCCGAAAAGTTGTCGCTCGACGTGGCCCGCTGATACCCGGGAGCAATGCCCCGCAGCGAGCTCGCCGAGCGGTTCCGCCCGATGCTTCGTGGGGCGGGCGCGCGGTTCTCCCGCGAGGCGGCGCAGCGCCCCATCCTCGTGTTCGAGGACGTCTACAAGTCGTACGAGCAAGGGGCCCCCGTCTTGCGCGGTATGACGCTCGTCATCGAGCGCGGCGAGTTCGTGTTCGTCACGGGCCCCAGCGGGTCGGGCAAGTCGACGCTGCTACGCCTGCTCTATCGCGCCGAGACGGTCGACGATGGGCGCATTCTCTTTCTCGGACGCGACGTCGCGCGCCTGCGGGCCGACGCGGTGCCCTTCTTGCGCCGAAACCTGGGCATCGTGTTCCAGGACTTCAAGCTGGTGCCGTCGTGGACGGCCTCCGAGAACGTCGCCGTCGCGCTCGAGGTGCTCGGGCTTCCGCCGCGCCTCATCCGCGCGCGCGTGGGCGAGGCGCTCGAGCGCGTGGGGCTCTCCGGGCGCGGCGATGCGCTCGCGGCCGTCCTCTCGGGCGGCGAACAGCAGCGCGTGGCGGTCGCGCGCGCGATCGTCGGCGAGCCGGCGCTCATCCTCGCGGACGAGCCCACCGGGAACCTCGATCCGCAGCTCGCCATCGACGTGCTCGGCCTCTTCGAGGAGATCCACGAGGGCGGCACCACGGTCGTCTTCGCGACGCACGACCGCACGCTGCTCGAAGTCCGCCCGCGTCGCGTCGTCGTCCTCGACGACGGCAAGGCGATCGACGTGCCCAACGGCGTCGCCTCGGACGAATACGACAACCGGTTGCCGCTCTGATCCCGGCGCCGCGACGCCACGACGGAAGGAAACGATGATGCTGTCGGTCACCACCACCCGCAGAGCCAAGCGAGGCATGGTGCGCGAGTGGCGGCTGCACGCCCTCAGCGTGTTCTCCCTCGCCGTGGCGTTCGTCTGCCTCGGCGCGGCGCTGCTCGTCGTCACCAACCTGAGCGCTGCGCAGGACCGCTGGGCCCACGCCGGGCGGGCCTCGGTCTACCTCAAAGAGGGCGCCAGCCAGGACGACGTCGACGCCCTGCGCGCCGCGCTCACCCGCGTGCCGGGGGTCACGGGGGCTCGCTACGTCTCGAGCGGCGACGCGCGCGCCGAGTTCGGCCGCGAGTTCGCCGGCCACGACGCCCTGGCGGGCCTCGGCGCCGACGCGTTCCCCGCGTCGCTCGAGCTCGACGTGGCGCCCGACATGCCGGACGCCGACCTCACCGATGCCGTCGCCAAGATGAAGCTCCTCCCCGCCGTCGACGACGTCGAGACGTACCAGTCGTGGACCGAGCGGCTCGCGCGCCTGGTGCGCGGGGGCGTCGCCGCGTCGGCCCTCCTCGCGGTCGTCGTGCTCGCCGCCGTCCTTGCGGTCGTCGGCTCGACGATGCGCCTCGTGCTGCAGCGCCGGCGCATGGAGGTCGAAGTCCTCAAGCTCGTGGGCGCGACGGACGCCTTCGTGCGAAAGCCCTTCGTCGTCGAGGGCGGCGTCCAGGGGGCGCTCGGGGCCGTCGGCGCGATCGCGCTGCTCGCGGTGCTCTTTCTCATGGTCCGCGGCCGCCTCGACTCCGAGCTCGCCGCGCTCGTCGGCGTAGAGCCAAGCTTTCTACCCTGGCAGGTGGCTTGCGGGATGGTCGTGCTGGGCGGCGTGCTCGGCGCTGCGGCCTCGCTGGCGAGCCTGCGCCGCTTGGTGGCGGTGTGAAGCGCGCTGTCCTCGCGCTCATCGCGGGGCTCGGCGGCGCGTCCCTCGGCTCGATAGGACGCGCGGCAATTCCCGCGGCGCCGCCCTCGACCGACCCGGCCCTTGCCCTCGCCGCGCTCGATCGCAGAGTGGCCGATCTCGACTCCGAGGAGCAGTCCGACAAGCTGGAGCTGACTCGCCTCGGGGGCGACGTCGCCGCCACGCACGCGCGGGTCGTCACGCGCGGGATCGCGTTTTACAAGCTGACGCGCGCCGGCCTCTTGCCGGTCGGCGGCGGCTTCGACGCCCTCGTGACCCACGCCATGCGCGTCGAGAGGGCGCGCCGGATGCTCGTGTCGGACCTTGGCAACGAGGCGCGCCTTCGCGCGCGAGCGGTCGAACTCGAGGGAGGCCTCGAGCGCGTCACGCGCGACCGCTCGGCCCTCGCCAGCCAGCGGACCGCGATGGACGCGGCGCGCATGGCGATGAGGGACGAGGCACGTCGCCAGGCGGAGTTCGACCGCGCGTTCCAGTCGTCGACCGGCGCCGGCGCCGACTACGTCGCGGTGTACGGCGGGGCGGGAGGGGTCGCGCCCGACGTCCCGGCCGGCGGCTTCGCGGCCGCTCGCGGCCGACTTCTCTTCCCCGTCGCGGGCCGCGCGGACGTGCGTCCGGCCCAACGCGATGGCACCGACCGGGCCGGCCTCGAGATCCACGCCGCGGCGGGGACCGTCGTGCGCGCGGCCTTCGCGGGCCGCGTCGCCTTCGCGGATCGATACGGCCCGTACGGCCGCATCGTCATCCTCGATCACGGCGACCACTACTACACGGTCAGCGGGAACCTCGACGAGATCGACGTCAAGATCGGTCAGGACGTCGGCGCTGGCGAGCGTGTGGGGACGGTCGGCGACGATGGGCAGGGGTCGATGCTGTACTTCGAGGTGCGGCACGGGTCGCAGACGGTTGCTGCGAATGCGTGGTTGGGGCTGTAGGGCTCACGCGGGCGAGAGCGCAGGCGCGGACGCGGGCGCGGGCGCGGAGGCGGGCGCGGGCGCGGGCGCGGGCGCGGACGCACACGCGGGCGCGGGCGCACACGCGGGCGCGGAGGCAGGCGCACACGCGGGCGCGGAGGCAGGCGCACACGCGGGCGCGGGCGGTACCTAGGATCCGTCGACGGGGTCCGAGACCACGGCCTTCTGTGACGCCACAGAGTGCACCCGCGACTCGACAGAGCTCTCAAGCGACGCGATAGGAGCCCTCCGTGACCCCGTGGAGCGCTCGAGCGAGCCGCGTCAGCGCTTCATCGGCGACACAAAGCGAATCGTTGGGCGAGTCCAGCGCCGGAGCGAGTCCGCGAAGCCCGTTATCCCGGCCACGAAGCCCATTAACCCGTCCACAGGGCCCGTCGGCCCGCCCACAACGGCGGTTAGGCGGTCACAAGTGGCTGTTGTGCCGGGGGCAACGGCGATCGTCCCGCCGCGAAAGCGCGCGATCGCGCCGCGAACACGCTCCCTGACGCGCACGGCGCCCTGGATCGCGCCGATAGTCGCCTTCTGCGACCTGAGGAACCGCGCTTCCGCGTCGAAGGAGCGCCTTCGCGAGCCCCCAACGCGTCTTGTGGACGGGTTAAGGGGCTCTGTCGACGGGTTAGTGGGCCTTGTCGACGAGCGAATGGGCTTCGTGGACGGGGCAATGGGGTTCACTGAGTCTCCAACGGCGTCTGTCGAGCGAGCGGCACGCTTGGCTGGCGCCCAAGCGCCTCTCATCCGCGCCCGCGTGTGCGCCCGCGCCCGCGTGTGCGCCCGCGTCCGCGTGTGCGCCCGCGCCCGCGTGTGCGCCCGCGCCCGCGTGTGCGCCCGCGCCCGCGTGTGCGCCCGCGCGCCCCTTCACGGCTGCTGCGTGTACTCCGCGATCGCCGTGCATCCCGTCTGAAGGGGGGTCACAGGGGAGGCGGTGCCACTCTCGAAGTCGAGTACGAGCGTGCCGCTGGCTGTGGAGAGAGACGAGCCCCAGGCGATCATGTACCCGAGCGTGTCGGGGCACGTGTCGGTGAGCACCACGGCGTTGGCCATCCCCATGACGTTGGTCTGGGTGGAGATGTTGGCGTTGAATGTCGACGACGTCCCGTCGGACAGCACGGTGGCGATCTTGATCTCTCCGGCGTTCTTCGCCGTCGGCGCCGGGTCGATGAGGAACGTGCTGGCGACGGGCAGGACGGTCTCGCAGTCGCCCGCCCCTGCCTTCGGGTACATCGTGTATGAGGTGAGCAAATACGTCCCGCTCGTGAGGGTGGTCCCCGTCGGGAGCGTGGGGCTTGCATACGATGTCGTGGGGGTCACGAGCGAGCTGCACGCCGCCGTAATGTCGTAGCACTGCGTCCCGGCGTCGAAGGAGCACGTGTCGCCGCCCGAGCTCGACGACGACCCGCTGCTCGATCCGGACCCGCCGGAGCTGGAGCTTCCCGACCCGGAGCCACTCGA
>Ga0302325_10012831_pt1 | contig 17948 bp, 11 predicted proteins | sample Palsa_T0_2_FD_201948 | JGI IMG/M metagenome (GOLD analysis project Ga0302325, IMG submission 201948) | Peat permafrost microbial communities from Stordalen Mire near Abisko, Sweden - Palsa_T0_2 | ecosystem: Environmental > Terrestrial > Soil > Palsa > Peat permafrost | place: Sweden: Abisko...
CGACGTAGAAGCCAAGATACATCGCTTGCAGCAGAAGAAAAAGCGTCTGCACCAACGCAGATGAGGCTTGGGGAAGATCGTTGGGAGTCGCCAATACGCGGTCGACGTAGCTCGGCCTGGCTTCGGGCTGCGGCGAAGACTCAACCGTCAAAGGAGCGGGCGCAATTACCGCAGACGGTTTCTCCTGCGTGTAAATTCGCTCCACCGGCGCCACGAAGCGGTAGCCGCGGCGAGCCAGCGTTTCAATGAATCTGGGATTGCTGGCCTTGTCTCCAAGAGCTTCGCGCAGGCGATTGATGGCAGAATTCAGACCGTGTTCATAATCGACAAAGGTTCCATCGGGCCAGAGTTCGCGGCAAATCTCTTCCCGCGTCAGCATCTCGCCAGGACGCTCAACCAATATGGACAGGATCTGGAACGGCTGCGCATGTAGTTTGACACGCAGCCCCCTGCGACGCAGTTCTCCCGTAGCAACATCCAGTTCGAAAACCCCGAAGCGATAGCGCCTGACTGGCTGGTTGTCCGTCATCTCTTCCACCAGTGTATCGAATTCGATCTCGAACAGGCGCATTCGAATCCGTGACAATTCCGCTTAAGTGCAATGGTTTTAGACACTTGGAGCGTGAGAAACAATCTTCGTCCGGTGAGATTGATTGCATTGCTTCCCCAACGCCGACAGGGCAGGATTTGAAATATGAAACGACGGATTTTGAAACTGAAACGCAAACTATCTCTGGCATTTGTGCTCCTACTCCTTCTGGCCGCCAACCCCAGTCTGAATGGCGAGCCTACGGCGGCCGCGGCAGCTGCCTTCAATGCGTACACCGCGGTGGTCGAAAAACGGCTCGTACAGCAGCACGCCTCACAGAATGGATTCCTTGCTCCCTTCGGCGCTGACGCGAAGACCACAGAAGAGCGCCTGCGTCGGAGCGAAGCAATCATTGAGCGCGTGGCGGAACTGGGGTCGTCGTCCGTCAATGCCGGGCTCGGCGGAGCAATCCTGCACCATTGGCGCGGAACAGCCTTTGCTCGCGGAGCCACGGCTGCGGACTTCGAGCATTTGATTCGCCACTTCAATTCCTACCCTCAGCATTTTGCTCCGCAGGTGATCCAGGCGAAAGCCTGCGCCGAGCGCGGCAACCAGATGCAGGCATGGATGCGCATTCGCCAGAAGCACGTCATCACGGTGGTGATGGACACCACATACGACGTCACCTTCGAGCGACTCGACATGCGGCACGGCTACAGCATCTCGCATAGCACGCGCATCGACGAAATTGCCGACCCAGGCACTCGCGCCGAACACCCGCTGGGCGCGGGCGAGGAGCATGGCTTTTTATGGCGGCTCAACACCTACTGGAGCTATGAGGAGCGCGACGGCGGCCTTTATTTGCAGATCGAGGCAGTCTCGCTCACCCGCTCCATCCCCAGCGGCTTAGGCTGGTTGATCGGGCCTTACATCGAAAGCATACCGCGCGAATCGCTGGAATTCACCCTCAACTCGGCACGCCAAGCACTCCACAAGTGAACGCTATTTTTGAAAGGTCGAGCCATGTCTACATACACAACGCCAGCAAGTTCGGAAGCGTGCTTCAAACCAGCCCGCCGGATAAATCAAGCACTGACAGCCGCAATAGAAAAGCGCGCACTGCAATGGATGGCGAGACACCTTCCGCGCTGGGTCACATCCGACCAACTCACCGTGTTAGGCCTGATGGCGCAACTCGGAGCCGGCTTGAGTTACGCCCTATCCCGCCATCACCGGTACGCATTGCTTGCCGCAATCTTGTGTCTCGCGCTCAACTGGTTTGGAGACAGCATGGACGGGACCCTGGCCCGTGTACGCAGCCAGTTACGCCCACGCTATGGATTCTATGTCGACCACATGGTGGACATCTTCGGATCAGTCGCGTTGATGTGCGGATTGGGCTATTCCGGGTTTCTGCACTGGCCAACGGCGATCGCAATGTTGATAGCATTTCTATTGCTGTCGTGCGAGAGTTACCTCGCAACCTATACTCTCTCGCAATTCCAACTCTCGCAGGGCATTTTCGGGCCAACTGAAATTCGCATTCTGCTCGCCGTCGGCACTCTCGCTCTGCTTCACAGCCCTTATTCAACCGTATTCCATCACCGCATGTTGCTCTTCGATCTGGGCGGAATCATCGCCAGCGTATGCATGTTTTCCGCGGCGATCCTGCTCGCCGCACGCCATACGGCTCAACTCTTCCGCGAGGAACCACTGATATGAATACGTTGGAACGCTGGGCAAAATTCAATCTGGTCGGCGTAATTGGTATGGGATTGCAGTTGACACTCCTGGCTCTCCTGAATCGAAACATGGCTGGTCACTACCTCTTCGCCTCTTGCGTCGCTGTTGAGATTACCTTGCTGCATAACTTTGCGTGGCATTGGCATTACACCTGGCGCGACCGCCGTGGTTGCGTCTCAAGCCCGGGATCGTTGGTGCGCTTTCATCTTTCCAATGGAGCGGTTTCGATGTTTGGCAACCTCGTTTTGATGCAATTGCTGGTTCATCGCGCGCATCTACCGTTGCTAATCGCGAACGTTCTCGCAATCCTGTCGTGCTCTGTGGCCAACTTCTGTATCGGAGATGGTTGGGCATTCCGAGGAAATCCGAAATCAGAATCCATTGGCCCGTGCAAGGCTGCCTCCGCGCCGGCTCGTTCCACTTAATGAAAAACACCGCTCATTCCAAAGGCAGGGTGTCTCTGAGGATCTGCGCCACTTCATCGATAGACGTCTGCTGGCTCAACCGCGTCACTTCTTCATCGGCAGCTACCTTATGCAGACCCATGCTCTGAGCCACCTGACGGTCCACTCCCAGAACAGCGGTTATCTCGCGCTCCGTCAGCAAGAGGATCTGAAGCATCAATTGATCGCGCTCTTCCGCTCGGCGTGCCATCCGAGATTGGCGCATGAGAATGAGGCTGGCCACCAGGATCGCTTCCAAGGCAAGCAAAACATCGAGCAGCGGAAATGGAAATGGATCAAAGTGCGGTAGTCCGCGTATCGGCAACACATTCCATGCCAACCATGCAAAGAAAAGCACAATATGCGCGCCAACGTAGGTGAGACTGCCTATGAAGGATGCAATGCGATCGCCAAGTTTCTCAGTTCGCGTCCGCTTGGCCAGAAATTCATGCTCATGCCTGGCAATCAGGTCGATGTGCTCCTGCACATGGCCCTGCGATGTGGATGTCGTGTTGTCCCGATCGAACGATTCCATCAAGCTCCTGGCCCCAGGCTACTGTCAGATCAGGCGCCTATTCCAAGACTCCGCGCGATGTGCAAGCCATCGAACAATCCGCAAGAGCAGTCTCGTATTGAGTTTGACACTGCCTGCCTCTGTGAGGCTGTCCGATACAGAACGCAAACGCGGATTACTGCGCCAAATCGTTCCATTGATGCACTGGGAGCCGCAGACACGCCTTGCACCCAAGCACACCGGCGCGATTGACGAGTTGCACTGAGCCGGCATGAGCAATTGCAATCTGCTGCGCCAATACCAATCCAATGCCTGTGCCGCCAGGCTTAGTTGTATAGAACGGAACGAAAAGATTGTCTGGGTTGGTTAGGCCTGGGCCATTGTCCAGGACAGAAATCGCAATCTCCTCGTGATCGATCTCCCACGCAATCTGAACCGTGGGCTGTGGCACCTCAATCACCGTCGGTCCGCTTCTTTGGACACGCATTGCAGCCCCATCAAGGCTCAGAGAAGCCTCCGCGGCATTGCGCACCAGATTGATAAGCGCCTGTGTCAATTGATCCGGATCGGCAAGCAGTGTAACGTCCGTCGTTCCGGTCACGGATACGTTGAGACGCGTTTCAAGCTTTGCGACACGCCTGGCGAGCGCGGCAAGCGAGACTGGCTCAAGCTTCGGCGCCGGCAAGCCCATCAGTTCCCGATAGGCCTGCAGAAAGCGGTTCAACGACTCAGCGCGGTCTTCAATCACTTCAAGTCCGCGCGCAAAATCGTCGTCCTGCTCATCATCGCCGATCTCCGATACGAGACGGCTGCGCAGGCTGCCGGCGATCGACTTGATTGGCGTAAGGGAGTTGTTGATCTCATGGCCCAGCACGCGAATCAAACGCTCCCAGGCGAGGCGTTCTTCTTCCCGCAACGCTTCGCTCACATCCGACAAAACGAAGAGAGAATGCGGCACTCCGCGCAGACGGAAACTGGTGCGCTTCACCACCCATCGAGCGGATTGCTGAGAGTTGCTGACGGATAGCAAATCGTTATCTTCCGCACGCAGCAGACGGTCCAGATCCAGTTTGTTCGCATTGGCTCTGGAGCCTTCGGAGGCACTCTGAGAACGCAGGTTGAAGGCACGTTCCGCAGCTGCGTTCAAGAGCTTCAGCTTTCCGTCCGGATCGAAGGCAAGCACCGGCGACTGCATCGACTTCATCACGCGCTCCACCAGCGCCATCGCCTCCATGGCGCCAAGCCGCTGCACTTGCAGCATGCCGGCCAGAGCGTTGATTTCCAGCGCAAGATCGCCCATCGCATCGTTGCGGCGGCCACCGCGCGCGCGAAACGAATAATCATCTTCACGCAGGGCGGCAACGACATTGGCCAACGTTTGCAACGGGCGGACAATCTGCTCCAAAAGCATGGAAACGGCAAACATCCATGCCATGGCTAAGGTCGGCAATGCGATCCATTGGATGGACGAATCGACGTGATGCAGTTGCATTTCAACAACGATCGGCAGGAATAGCGGCAGGCCCAGGCAATAGAGCCAGACGCGCAGCCGCCTTTCAAAGCTCAGCCTCTGCCTGGAACGGCCAAGCGGCAATCGCTTTCGTCTGGTAACAATGGCGGGAGCCACCGCATCAGGCTCATCGAATTGCGAGGTGCCCGTGCGATCGTTATAAGCCATATTTTTCGATACGCCGGTAGAGCGCTCCGCGACTGAGACCGAGAGCTTCTGCGGCCTGGCTCACGTTCCCGCCGGCGCGTGCCAGAGCCTTACGAATGAGAATTGCTTCAACAGCTTCCAGACTCATATCGTCAAGCGTTGAAGCGGTGTTGGTGCGTTGCGCGTGTAAGGCCAGATCGGGTGCATCGATCCGTTCGCCTCGTGCCATCAATACCGCCCGCTCAATAGTGTGGTCCAACTCACGCACGTTGCCGGGCCACGCATATTGCAACATAAGCTGAAGCGCAGCAGGCTCAAGCCCCTGAATGGAACGGCGATAGCGAGTTGCATGGCGCGCAAGAAAGTGGCCGGCCAACGCCGGAATGTCTTCACGTCGCTCGCGCAAGGGAGGCAGGCAGATTTCCACGGTGTTCAGGCGGAACAGCAGGTCTTCGCGAAAACGGCCTTCAGCAGCGTCCTGACGAAGATTGGCGTTGGTTGCCGAAAGGATGCGAACATCCACTCGCTGCGTTCGTGAGGACCCCACGCGCTCCAACTCGCCGGTCTCAAGCACGCGCAATATCTTGGCCTGCTGGCGGATAGGGATGTTGGCAATCTCGTCCAAGAAAAGGGTGCCTCCGCTGGCCAACTCAAACCGCCCAATGCGATCGGTGCGCGCGTCGGTAAATGCCCCTTTGACATGGCCGAAAAGCTCGCTCTCGAAGGTCCCTTCCGGAAGCGCGCCGGTATTGACCGCAACCAATGTACGCGCGGCCCGCGCCGAAAGCCGATGCAGCATTTGTGCCACGACTTCTTTACCGGTGCCATGCTCTCCGGTGATCAGCACGTTGGCGTCCGAAGGTCCAACACGCGACATCAACTCCAATACCTGGCGCATGGATTCCGCCGTCGCGATAAAATCCGGCGCACCCGGAGCGCGCAGAATGCGATTCTCCGCCTCGAGCCACTGAGTACGGCGCTGACTGCGATGCAGTTCCATCTGGGTGCGCAGAATGCTGAGCATGCGCGGATTTTCCCACGGCTTCTGAATGAAGTCACTGGCTCCGCGGCGCATCGCTTCAACAGCGAGATCGATGTTGCCCCAGGCTGTCATCGCGATTACGGGGAGCTGTGGGTCCATCTCCTTAATGCGCGCGACAAGCTCCATCCCCTCCCGCCCTGAAGTGGTGTCGCGTGTGTAGTTCAGATCGATGAGCACGCCGTCGAAGCTGTCATGCATCAGCGCATCGAGCAGCAGCGCCGGAGTGCGCACCATCTCCAACTGGTAGCCCTCCGGCTTCAGTAGCAGACGCAGTGCCTCAAGTATCTGGGGCTGGTCGTCGGCAATGAGCAGCTTGTACGGCTTCTCGACTGCGTTATTCGTTCTGTTGCTGTTCGTCATGACTATCGCCAGTGTGTCAGCACACTACTGTTGCTGTCCACTTGGAGGGGCAATTGTTGGATTTTGAGCTTGAGGAGCGGCGCCGCCGCCCGTGGACTTAGCTTGCTCGATTGAGATGCCGTATGTTTCTAGCATCGTTCCCGTCACGTAGAGCATCTGCACGCGCGCCTTTGCATAATCAGTCTCTGCCGTTACTAAAGCATTCTCAGCTACAGCTAAGTCATGATCGGCCGAAAGCGTCTGCTGATTCGACCCCGCGCCAAGCTGCTGCTCCTTCTGCGCAATATCGAGCATCTTTGCCGCCAGATCGCGCGCTTCGCGCGCGGCATCGACGCGGCTGGCTCCCTGTTCGAGGGCAAACCGCGCACTGCGCACCTCGATGCGCACGCTTTTCTTTTTCTCTTCGAGACCCACCTGCGACTGCCGGTATTCAAGCTCGGTGCGGTACTGGTCGGCCTTGGCCACCCGGTTGCGCAGTGGGATGTTCATCTGGAAGCCAACCTGGTATTCGGGCGAGGAGTAGTTGAAAGCATCGCCGAGCGCGCCGCCGAATCCCGAGCCCGGAGTAGTTGTATTCTTAGGCGCGGTGGGCGAAAGCGGACCCGAGTATCCCTGGCCGTACATGAAGCCGTAGACCGACAGCGAAGGCAGCAGGGCGTTGCGCTCGGTTTTGCGGCTTAGCTCGCTGTTCTGCAATTGCAGCACCTGCTCCTGCACATCCGGGCGGTTCTTGAGAGCATCGGCGGTCATATCCTGGATGGATTGGTTCGGCGCTCCCACATCGGTCGCAACCTTATCCAAGGGGACCACCGGCATATCCTCCAGAATCGGATCGTCGAGGCTGCGCGTGATGGCATTCCTCATGTATAACTCTTGCTGCTCGAGACTGGTATTGGCCAAGGTCAGTTCCTGCTTGCGCGTTGCAAGATCGCTCTGCGCTTTGAGCACATCCGTCTGCGGAATCGCCTGCAACTCAAGCTGCTTGCGGCTCTTTTCCAGCGTCTCCGTTGCAAATGCAACCGAGCGTTGGTTCACCTGCGCCGTATCATAGGCGGCGACAAGGTCCCAGTAGATATTGCAGATCTGCGTGACGGTGGCGATCACCTGCGCGCGGAAGGCGATGTCTGAAACCTTCTTGTTAATCCTGGCGATGCGCAGATAGCGCAAGTTGGGGCCAAAGCCGAAGCCGGCCAGCAGAGGCTGCTGCGCATAAAATTGAAACGAGGAGAAGAACTGCGGATTATAGGCGTAGTTCGGACTGTTGAAGGTCTCGCGGTTGTTGTTCCACGTAAACTGGATGCTGCCGCCGGTGGGGAATGCCTGCTGATAGTTGAAGTCCGCCACGATTGAATTCTGGTGAACGTCAGGGACTCCATACAACACCTGGTTGTTGACTAACTGGGTGGTGTGGTCGACGTAGGTTTGAAAGTTAATCAAAGGATCGAAGCTTGATACCGCGCTGCCGCCGCCGAGTGTGGATTGCACCAGGCCGCCCAAACCGGATCCGGAGCCGCCCGCGCCGAGCGAAGTGCCGCCCGCGCCCGCGCCGACGCCGACGCCGCCGCTCCCTGCACCGCCTGGCGTACCTGAGACCACGCCGGTGTTCACGCCGCGCGGAAAGGCGCCGGCTGCCCCGCGCTGTATATCCAGCATGGCGATGGGCAAGTTATAACGAGCGATAACCATGTCCAGGTTGTCATCGAGCGCGAGGTCGATGGCGTCGCGCAGGGTCAGGTAGATCTTGCCGTCCTTGATGTAGGAATTGAGGCGCGGCGAATTGGCCATGTTCACCGGCGCAACGGTTTTCCCTCGGTAAAAATCCAGCGGGTTCCAGGACTTTTTCAGAAACAAATCGAAAGGCACGCTGACCGTCGAACTCGCTGGCGCTTTCGACGCTGAAGATGCTGACGTATCCTGCGGCGTAGGCGGATTGGGAACCGTTGCCTGTGGTCTTTGCCCCATCGCCGGCGATAAGGCACTCAAGAGCAGAGACATGCAGCACAGCGACGCGGTGGCTCTGGCGATGCGTGAAGACAAAAGCTTCGTTGAGGAAGTTGGGGTATATCTATTGTTTGCCAGGACGTGTATTGAGATCACGATTGCGCTCCTGCTGCCGCGCCCTGCGCAATGCCGGCGGTGTCTGAGTAGAGCCATCCATCACGCAACTCGAGGATGCGTGAACCGTACTTCGCGTTCTCTTCTGAATGCGTTACCTGTACGATCGTAGTCCCTTCTTCATTGAGCGCCTTGAACAACTCCATGATCTCCTTGGCCTGCGCCGAATGCAGGTTGCCTGTCGGCTCATCGGCAAGCAGAAGGGACGGCTTGTGAATGACGGCGCGCGCGATGCCAACCAACTGCTGTTGACCGCCCGATAGTTGGCTTGGGAACAAGTCCTTCTTGCCGACGATATTGAATTTGTCAAGCGTATCGGCCACCAGCGCCTGACGCTCGGAACGTGGAATGTCCTTATAAGAGAGCGGAAGATCGATGTTCTCCGCAACGCTCAGGTCGTCGAGCAAATGATAGCTCTGAAAGACCATGCCGATACGCCTGCGCGCCAGGTCTGCGCGTTGCTTGCGGCTCATGCGATGCACTGCTTCCTCCTCAAAAAAGAACTCGCCGCGCCATTGATCGTCCAGCATGGCCAGGACATTCAGCAACGAGGACTTGCCCGCTCCAGACGGTCCCATGACGGTCACGAATTCACCTGGGCGAATGATGAGGTTGATATTGCGCAAGACCCAGGTTTCCGTGTGACCGGTCTTGTAAGTGCGTTCGACTTTGCTGAGGTCAATCATGATCTTGTACCACTCCAGTTTCTTCTCGTTTTCAAGTGAAAGATTACTCGCTTCGCAGCGCTTTCATGGGATCGATCGACGCCGCCCGGCGCGCCGGAATCGCCGCAGCGAGCGTGACCATCAACGCGGTCACGAGCACACACGCAACCAGCGTAGTTGGATCACCCGGCTGCACTCCGTAAAGTTGGCTGGTGAGCATGCGAGAGAGAGCAAAAGCAGCCGGCAAAGCCACCACAACTCCCAGTGTCGCGGTAAGCGCCATCTCCCGCATCACTAACAGGACGACCGCGCTGCGCTGCGCTCCAAGCGCCATCCGCACGCCAATCTCACGAGTGCGCTGAGCTATGGCGAAGGCGAGCACGCCGTAGAGTCCGACCGCGGTCATGAGCAACGCGAGGCCGGAGAAGCTGACGGCCAGCGTGGCCAACGCATGTTCGCTGGAAACGCTGCGGTCCACCTGCTCCTCCATAGTGCGCATCCGGTCCGCAACCAGCTTGGAATCGAAGCTATGCAGACCTTCGCGTATAGAGGACTCAACCGCCTCCGGTTGCTGCGTCGTAAGCGCGTACATTTCCAGGCCGACCGGATGCTTCATCTGCAAGTACGGCCGGTACACCGTAGCCCGAGAAGGCGTGCGCATATCGCTATGGCGAGTGTCTCCTACAACTCCGACGATGGTGGTATCCGGCTTGACATCATTGCCGCCGCCTTCTGCAACAAGTCTCCCCAATGCATTCTGGGGCGAACCATAGAAGCGCTTGGCGAATGACAGGTTCACGACGGCCACCTGCGGACTGCCCTTGACATCGGCGGCAGCGAATTCGCGGCCGGCAAGCAAGGGCTGCCGCAGCGTTGCAAAGTAGCCGGCAGTGATCCATGGAGCCTCAAAGTTCATGTCTTCGTCTTCAGGAGCGACATGGCCTTGAACCGTGAAATTCGAGACGCTGTTGTCGTTGGCAATCTCAGGATCTGTGGTCCCGGCAGCCAACTGTATACCGGGAATCTGCCGTACCGCATCGAGTACACCGGTCTCAACTTGCGCGGTATGATCGTCGTCATAGCCGGCCAGTGTTGGGTCGACGACGAACGAGATCAAATGCGAAGTCTGGAAGCCGATATTCTCGTTGCGCAGATTGTTCAGAGTGCGGAGGAAGAGTCCCGCGCCTCCCAGCAAGAGCACGGTAAGTGCAATCTGAAAGCCTACGGCGAGCTTGCGAAAAAGCTGGGAACCTTTCGACGCGGTTCCTGCGCTTTGCCGCAACGCCTCAGCGAGCCGAGGGCGTAGAAACTGCAAGGCAGGGGCGGCGCTGAAGGCCAGCGTGACCAGCACCGAGAGACCGAGCGTGAAAAGCAGAACGCGTCCGTCCACCGCAGCCGAATATGGCGCCTCGGTTGCATCGTTGCTGTTAGCGATCATCCTCACCAAAGTTCTCGCGATCAGCGGCGACAGCAAGGTACCTGCGACGGCTCCGCATCCACCCAGCACAAAGCCTTCGATCAACAACTGCACCACAATTCGCATGCGAGCCGCGCCCAGAGCATAGCGCATGGAAATCTCTCGCACACGTCCGGCAGCTCGCAACAAAAGCAGCGTCGCGACGTTGACAGAGCACATAGCCGCCAACACGCCCACCATGCCCATCAGCACCAGCAATGGAACGCGCAGATCTTTGCGTTCCGGCATGAAGCCGGTGGAATCATCCTTAACGAAGATGCGGGTCTTATTGAGAAATCCATCCTTGAAGCGCGCGGAGACATTGCCATAACCGGTAAGTTCCTGCGCGCGCAGAGAATGCCATAGGGGGCCCAGAGACACCTCAGCCTGCTGGTGCGTAACTCCGGGCTTCAAGCGCGCGATAAGCGTGAGCCAGACAGATTGATGGTTGCGCATGTCATCGCGCTGCGCCGTCCACGGCATGGCAATCTCGCTCATCGTGACCGGCAAGAAGACTCCGGGCTTGTAGCCATCGATCGCGCTGTGAAAACCTTCCGGCGCCACCCCAACTATGGTGAATTGATGACCGTTAATCAGCAGGGTCTTGCCAACGGCATCGGACTCGCCATTGAAGCGGTTCTTCCAGTATTCATAGGACAGCACAACGACAGGATTCGCATCCTTGGCCATCTCGTCCGAGTCGCCGAACAAACGCCCCACCGCGGGCCTAAGGCCCAGCAGATTGAAGTAATTCCCGCTGACGATCTCAGCGTCCTCATTCTCCGCCTGATCGCGCCAGGAGACGCCGACGCCATTGCGCACGGCCGCCAGAATCCCCGTGAATGCCGTGTTCTTCTCGCGCAGATCCTTGTACATGGGATACGAAAAGTAGTCGCCGCTGTCGCCGCCGAACGAACTCTCCGAACCCATGAAACTACCCTTCCAATTGAAGCGCACCAACTCCTGAGGATGGCTCACTGGCAACACGCGAAGTAAGACCTGGTCGAAGATGGTGAAGATCGCAGTGTTGGCCCCGATGCCGAGCGCCAATGTCACGATTACCGTGGCGGCAAACCCAGGCGAACGCGTCAACTGCCGTATTGCGTACCGAAGATCCTGCAAAATTTGCCCCATTGAAATACCCCTTTCAACACTCGTTATTCGGTGCGCAGCGCCTGCATCGGTTCCACGGATGCAGCATTGCGCGCAGGCAGCCAACTCGCTGCCGCTGCTGCTGCGAGGATGGTTCCAATTGCAATCGTCATGGCCTGAGCGCTATTCATCGCCACATTGCCGGCGCCTGCCGCATTGGCGCTCATATCCACTCCGGCATCGACCAGCAGTTGATGCCAGATAGGACGCAGCAACAAACTGGCCGCCCAACCGGCAGCGATACCGGCAGCAGCCAACGCGACACCTCTCGCTAGGAAGATTCGCAGGATGTCAAAGCGATTCGCGCCCAGTGCCATGCGGACTCCGATCTCTCGCGTGCGATTTGTAACCTGATAGCTGAGCAGACCGAAGAGGCCAATGACAGTAAGCAGGAGCGCAAAGGCTGAAAAGCCCACCGATAGCATGGAGAAGAATCGCGGCTGTTGAATCGTATTGTCGATCACCGATTGCATCGTGGTGAGCTTGGCTACCGGTATCTCCGGATCGGCCTCGGCAATGGCCCGGCGTACAATCTCGGCCAGCGGAACTTGAGCCGCAGTACGCACCACGAAGCTCGTCGGGAACCATCCATTGATCGCGCTTGTAAGCTCGTCCGATATTTGTGTCATGGGCGCATAGACGACAAACCCCTGACTCTCAACCAACGAGTTGGTATGCACATCGGTCACAACGCCGACAATTCGCCGGTCGCGCCGATCGCCGTAATGAATCGACTCGCCGATCGGAGATCGACCGGGCCACCACTTTCTGGCCGCAGTAGCCCCAATCACCACAACCGGCTCACTCCCGGCAACGTCGCTCTCAGCAATGTCCCGCCCCATCAGCATCGGTATACCCATTGCCGCGAAGTATCCTTGGGTGATTGGGCGAAACTCAAGCGTTCTCTCCAGTTCTGCCCTACCGGTTGGGTATCCCTGATCGTTCAATCCGCGATCCAGTGGCAACCCATTCACAGCCGCCGCGCGATCGACACCTGGCGCATGCCTCAATCCATCGAGAACCTTGGTCACGAATTGCGTCGTGCGCAACGTGTTCGCATAACGGTCGCCTTGTAGGGTGACTTGAACAACTGCGAGTTGCTTCGGCTCGACCCCGGAAGGTACAGAGCGCAGATTCAGGAAGGTCCCCAGCAGGATCGATGCCGTCGATACCAGAACCATGGCCAAAGCCACCTGAAGAACCATCAGGACACGCGATATACGCGCATGAGAAACCGTCTCACCGACCGCCGAACCGTTCAGCCGCATCTCCTGCGTGCTGCTGCGCAACAAGGCCCAGGCGGGCAGGATTGAAAAGATAGCTGTGGAAGCAACGGCAACCATCATCGCAACTCCAGTCAGCAGCGACGCGCTGGGAGCTCCACGCAGCGCCGGAATGGCCAATGGCGCATTCCTTAGCAGTATTCTCGTTGCGACGACGGCCACGAAAGTCGCTAGAACGCCCCCTCCAACCGCGAGCCACAGACCTTCGGAGACCACGAGTCGCAGTATCTGCGCAGGCGATCCGCCAAGGGCCGAACGCAAGGCGATCTCCCGCTTGCGTCGCATTGCCCGTGCTGTCATCAGACCAGCCAGATTCAGGCATGCAATCAGCAGGACTGCGACAACTCCTCCCAACACCGTAAGCAAACTACGGCGAACATCGCTTACGACGACATCCTGCAACTTCCGGACGCGAAATTGGTGGAGCATCTTCGCTTCATCAAACCATTGCCTATAGCCGGGGTAGAGCTGGTAAAAGGGCTGCTCCAGCGCGGTCAACTGCGGCTGTACCTGCGCAGCGGAGAAGCCGGGCTTGAGCCGCGCGATCATCTGGTAGTTGTCGCCGTCATAACCAGGGTCCTTGGACCCAAGCTGCAGCGGCCTCCATAAATCGGGAGTTGCCATCACGCCCGGAGCGGTCTCGGCGGCCACCGCAAACGTCGCGGGCATAACACCCACGACAGTGAAGCTCTCTTGATTCACGTGTATGGCACGGCCCACAATCGAAGGGTCGCGATTGAACAAACGCTTCCAGAGGCCATCGCTGAGAATCGCAGCATGTGGTGCTCCGGCCCTATCTTCCTCCGGCAAAAAGGCTCGTCCAAGTGCGGGCATCACGCCTAGAGTCCGAAAATACCCCTCGGTCACGCCCAACGACGTGACCTGCATCGGATGTCCACCGTTAACCGAGAGATTCACCGACGGACCGGAATCATCCATGAGCGCAACGGCTGAAAATGCATGGATGCGATCACGGACGAACTCGTACGTCCCCCCCGTCTCCTCCGCATTTGGCCGTTCATGTGGGTAGGTAAATGCCACCCCCACAAGCGAGTTCGGATCGGGATATGGCAGCGGCTGCAACAGCACAGTTTGCACCACGCTATAGACCGCCGTAGTGACACCAATGCCAACCGCCAGAGTGATCAACGCTGTCAGCGTAAATCCGGGCGACTTTCGCAACTGCCGCCCTGCGAAGCGAACGTCTTGTATCCAGCCCGTCATCGTTCCGCCCTTTCCCGTCTGCTCCCGCGCATGTTCATTCGCTCCTCAGCGCCTGCATCGGTTCAATTGAGGCAGCATGACGAGCGGGCATCCAGGCCGCGAGAAAAGACGCTGCGGACAACACGATTGCGACAGTGGCAAAGGTGACGCCGTCATGGGCGCCAACTCCGAAGATGTAGCTGCGAGCCATCGACACAGCGAACCACGCCATCGCCGTTCCAAAGACCAGACCGACGCTTACGAGCAACAAGGCCCGGCCTAGAACGAGGTTCAAGATGCTGCTCTGTTGCGCCCCCAATGCGATGCGCAACCCGAACTCGCGAGTGCGCTGCGCAACGGCAAAGGAGAGCAATCCGTAGAGCCCTACCGATGCGATCAGCAGAGCGAGCGCCCCGAATCCCTCCAGCAGGTAGGCCATCAAAGTCTGGCTGCCGAAGGAATCCTCCACTGCCTCTTGAACCGTCTTCACATTCGTCGTTGTAGCGTCCGGCGCAATCTCGTGCAACGCTTTATCGAATTGCACACGCAGTGTGTCCGCAGGAACCGAGCCCCGAATTGCGACCTGAATGAACGAAGTTGCAATTCCGTAGAGCGGCGTACCCGGTTGCATCTGGGCCAGGCAGAAATACATCTCGGGAGTCGTGGCTTGTGTCACTTTGGTTTGCTTCACATCGCCTATCACTCCGACAATGTGCGCTTCTGCGAATCGGCCCTTGCCCATCGAGATGGTGTGGCCAATGGGATCGAGGTCCTTAAGATAGCGATTGATGAATGCCTGATTGACCACCACCACGACTGGTGAAGTAGCGGTGTCGTCATTGCCAAAGAATCGTCCGCGGATCATAGGGATTCCCATTGCCTCCACCAAGCCGGCTGAAGCCAGACGGCCATCCGCGTGAGGCTGCTGATCGTAGGCGACATCCTTGTGGTCGAGCGTCGCCGTCAGCGTCACCTGAAACTCCGACCGCATCGGCAATACTGAACTAAGGGCAGCTACCCTGACGCCCGGAATAGCGCGCAACTTCTCCAATAATGGGAGATAGTGCGTTTGCACGATGTTCGGTTGTCCCTCCAAATCTTTGTCGGAAGAATGAAATGAGGGATTCAGGATGATTCCGCCGGTGAGCACATTGCGCTGCGAGAACCCAAGCGGAACCTGGCGCAAGGCATAGACAGTTCTTAGGAACAAGCCCGCGCCAACGAGAAACACGAGAGTCAGCGCCATTTGCGCCACCACCAACACCTCGCGCGTTCGATGATGGCTCGCGGAAGCGGTGCTGTTCACCCCATGCAGACTGCTCTGCACATCGCGCCGCGTGGCCCGCAACGCGGGAACAAGGCCTACGAGGAACGCGGTAATCAAAGTGAGCGCGACGAGTCCGGCGATGACTCTCCACTCCAGATGAACGGCGCTGGTCATGGGCAGACTCTGCTCAATCCGTCTCCACAAAAGCTTGAGCGCGACCTGGCCCATCAGCAGTCCAAGAACACTGCCCGCGCCGCTGAGCATCAGGCTCTCCACGACGGATTGCTGCAGCAGCCTGACCCGGCTGGCACCTAACGCAGAGCGCACCGCCTGCTCGCGGCTGCGGGCAACGGCGCGGGCCAGCATCAAGCTGGTTACATTCAAGCAAGCCAACGCCCAGATGCCCACGACCACCGCATAGAGCAGGCCAAGCGGTTTGCGCGCGTCTTCATTCAGCGACGCCTGATACTGCTTTACTTGCACCCGTGTGGGCAAGTTGCCGTCCGGCGTTTGTTTCGCGATAAGAGTCTGAACGCGATTCAGGTTCGCGTTCAGTTGTGCCACAGTCATGCCATCCGGCAAGCGCGCGTACATCGATCCCCAGGCCGGCTCTTCGCAGCTCATCGAGGTGCGCGCGCAAGTGTCGATGGCCGCCGGTGACCAGACCTGCAATTCGTCGTCAAAAGGAAACGAGAACCCCTGGGGCATGACGCCGGCGATCGTATAGACTTCGCCTTTGATAGTGAGCGTCTTTCCAACTACGCTGCGATCGCTGTTGTAGAGCTTTCGCCACGCACCTTCACTCAACATGACTTCGTGCTCACGGCCAGGATCATTCTCGTCTGCGCGAAAGCCCGTTCCGATGATTGGCTGCACGCCTAGCACCGAGAAGAAGTTCGCCGTCACGTCGGACTTCTCCAACTGGAAACGGCCGCCGGGCCCGGCCACGCTCGCCGTGGACTGGTCCAGCATCATGCCCGTCTTCACAGTTGAGCCTGCGGCGTCGGCAAGCTGCTTCAGGTTCGCGTAGTGCATCAGCATGGTGAACCCGTTGGCCGAGGGCGCATGGATGGCCACAATGCGATCGGCATGGTCGTACGGCAGCGGCCGCAGCAGAATGCCGTCAAGCAGCGTGAAGACCGCAATATTTGCGCCAATTCCCAACGCAAGCACGGCAATAGCGGTCGTGGCGAAGCCCGGCGATTTGCGCAATTGGCGCAAGGCATACCGAATATCTTGAAATAGACCTGTCATCCGCGCTCTCCTTCCAGGAAGTTGCAAAAGATCCGGCATCGCCAGCTCAGTGAATATGCCGTACAGACTGCCGATTGCCGAACCCTGAGCTATTCGCTCCGCAAAGCATGCATTGGCTCGACAGAGGCTGCGCGCAACGCGGGAATCACAGCCGCGCACAGACCACAGGCGACCAGCAACGACGCAAGCAATACGAAGCTGCCGCCTTCCTGCTCTGCCTTGAAATAAATCACCATTCCAATCAACTCACGCATCAGGAGCGCGAGGCCTAAACCGGTTGCGGCGCCAACGCCAAGCATCCATGCCACGCGAGTCATGACCATGCCCAGCACTCGCGCACGCGTAGCACCCAGTGCCATTCGCACTCCAATGTCGCGCGTGCCTTGCTCTACTTCCTGCGTAATCAATCCGTAAAGACCCACCATGGCCAGTGCGAATGCCAACCCGGCGAAGATGCCAAACAGCCAGCTCTCCATCCGCTCCAGCACCAGCGTTTCCGAGACGACCTCGGTCATGGTGCGCGGTGTCTCAAATGGAACCGAACGATCCAGATCGTGAACAATCGCCCGTAGTTGACCGACGATCTGCTTGGGATCGCCCTTGGTCCGCACCAGCAATGTCATAGTGTTCAGGCTGTCTGCGCGATTCTCTACATTGACCTCATCCATCAGTTCGTCGCGCTCGGCCAGCGGCGCCTCATAGATGTTCTGCCGCACATTGCCCATCACGCCGACAAGCCTTGTCCATTCTTCTTCCTTGGAACTGTCATCAAGCCTTTGTATCGACGGGTCCAATCCCGTCGGGATAAACTTACGCACGAAAGCATCGTTGACCACAATCGTCGCCTCTTTGTCCTCCGGGCGATCGAGGCTGGCGGTCAGCCTGCGTCCATTGTGTAGCTGAACTCCCATTACATCGAAATAACCGGCGCTGACCATGCGCGTTTCCGCCAGCATCTCCTGGTTTTTCGGATAGGGCGGCTGACCCGCAATATGTGTATCTGAGTTAGAGCCCCACGACTCAATGGGCAGCACATTGATGAATCCCGCAGCCTCGACTCCCGGCAGCTTGCGCACCCGCTCTTCCAATGGCCTGTAGAACGAAGCAATCGGATCGCCGTTATGGTATTTCACTCGGGATATCTGCAACTGCTCGGAGAGAATCTTATCCGGCGGAAAACCGAGGTCCGTGTGCCGATAGCGAGAGACCGCGCGCAACAGCAATCCGGCGACCACCAGCAATACCAGCGTAAGCGCCATCTGGAT
>Ga0302325_10012835_pt1 | contig 17947 bp, 12 predicted proteins | sample Palsa_T0_2_FD_201948 | JGI IMG/M metagenome (GOLD analysis project Ga0302325, IMG submission 201948) | Peat permafrost microbial communities from Stordalen Mire near Abisko, Sweden - Palsa_T0_2 | ecosystem: Environmental > Terrestrial > Soil > Palsa > Peat permafrost | place: Sweden: Abisko...
TGGTCCACCTCCCGCAGGAAGCCTGCGTGCCAGGTCTGCGATGCGATCCGGCACAACTCCACTGCCAGGCGGCTTTTCCCGACGCCCGCAGACCCGGTCCACAGCCACCACGCAAACGGCACATCACCTGCAAGGAAGGCCAGCAGTTCCGCGGTCTCGTCGTCCCGCCCTATGGGGGCGATGCTGGTGTCCGCGGACGACAGCAGCGAGTCAGCTGATGCCAGGCTGGGGATAGTAAGGCGCAGCGCGTCGTCTGAGCTTCCCGCTCCCGAAGCCAACATCTTGGCCGTGCGTGATTCGCTTTCGGCTTTCCAGCCACGCAGGAGGGGGACGGTGTACCTTCCGGTGTCGGAATCGATGAGCTTCGCGCACGTCTGGCATAGCCAGATGCCGTTGGCCGCAGAAGCGCGCTCGCCCGGCGTGAGGTCAGGGTCGTAGCGCGGACCACCGGGACTGGCACCCGTTATGTGGGCGGCGACCCCGACGTTGACTGCCGTTTCCGGCTGAAGCCCGGGTCCCGATGTCACCGCGCCGCAGTTAGGGCTGCTGCACCGGTTCGCCACCCGCAAGGCAAGGACCGTTTTGACGGCCGCGCTGAAGTCATCACGCACAGCCCCAACAGTAGCCAGAGGAAAATGGCACCTAACGACGCTGTCGCGAAGACGTTCTTTCCTGGTACCAGACGCTGCAGCCGCCGTATGTGCGCAGAACAGGACACTCTGCTCTACGGCAAACCCGCTGCAGCACCACCACCACCACGAGCACCGCGGCCAGCGGTGGCCCCGGCGGCGGGCCGGGCACCCTCACCGGGCGGGTTCGACGTACGCCGCCCCGTTCTTGGCCTGATACCACCAGCAGGACCCCGCGGTCACCGTGACCTATTCCGCCGTGGGCAGCAGCGCGGGCATCGCCGCGATCAGCGCCCAGCAGGTCGACTTCGGCGCCTCCGACGTACCCATGAACGCCAGCGAGCTCGCAGCCGCCAAAGGAGGCCCCCATCACCCAGGTGCCCGACGCCCTTGGCGCCGAAGGCATCGCCTACAACCTGAACCTCCCCGCGGGCGCCCGGCTACACCTGACCGGCCCGGTCCTGGCGGCCATCTACCTCGGGCAGATCACCCGCTGGAACGACCCGGCCATCACCGCCCTGAACCCGGGCATCACCCTGACGCCCGCGTCGATCACCGTCGTGCACCGCTCCGACGGCAGCGGCACCACCTACATCTTCAGCAACTACCTGTCCAGCGTCGACCCCGCCTGGGCGGCCAAGGTCGGCACGGCAAGACGCTCAGCTGGCCGGCCGGAGAGGGCGCCGAAGGCAACGGCGGCGTGACCTCTACGGTGTTCCTCACCCCCGGGGTCCATCGGATACGTCGAGCAGGCCTAGCTCCAATGGCCTGCTCCTGCCGTTCGCCGAAATCCGCAACCAGGCCGGAAACTACGTCCGCCCGACCCCCCAGACCATCGCCGCCGCCGCTGCCCAGAAACCCCGCATCACCCCGGCCGACTTCTCCATCGTCAACCAGCCCGGCGCCAGCAGCTACCCCATCAGCGGATATAGCTGGGCGCTCATGTACACCCGCCAGCAAAACCAGGCCACCGGGCAGGCCCTGGTCACCATGCTCGACTGGCTCACCCACGACGGCCAGGCCTACGCAGCCGTGAACCTCTACGTGCCCCTGCCAGCCCAGGTCCGGCAACTCGCCCCTCACCATGCTCCAGCAGGTCACCGGCCCCGGCGGGACACACCTGCTGAGCTGACCAGGGACTCAACGTGAACAGTCCGGATCAGCGCAGCGCTCCCCGCCAAAGGCGGTCGCGGAGGAGCTCAGGCATGCCGCGGTCGTCGTACCTCACCAAGCCGCTCAGATGGCTGCGATCGGACCCAAGTTCGCGTGGCGTAAGCCCTGGTAGTAGAGGTCTGCGGTCCCAACACAAAAGCAACACAAGTCCAGGTCCGGGAGGCGTCCAACACGCCGGTAACACGAACAAAACGGCATTCTCCGGCACACTATGGCGCCAGTGTTAAAATCGGTGTGTCAGCCTGACTACCAGGATGGATGCGCTCTAGCTGGGCTGACTGATTAATACTCAGCCTGTGGCGTCGGAAACGACAGACCTTCTGAAAAGCGGAAGGTCGGCAGTTCGACCCTGCCCCTGACCACCAATGTCCAGCCCGGTTAGCAGCCCGCGTCACCTGCGTTTCGCCTGTTCAGGAGACGTTTACGGTCCTATTTTAACAGGAGTGCCGGGGTATGTCGCGGAATGTCGTCGTGTCCGTGGGGATCTTGTGGGGGCGGCCCGGGATGCGGACTTGTGGGATTTCTGTGGGGCACCCGAAGGCTTCCGGAGGCTCACGTAGCCGGACACTCAGAGACCGGGGCTCCCGCTTCCGGGGGGCAACCTTTCGGCGAGGCCCGCGAGGTTGCCCAGCCGTGGACCATCTGGGCTCCCGTCCTCGCTTGATATAGGGGCCGCCGGGACAGGATCGGCCGAGTGCGAGTACCTGTGGGAGTGCTGGCTTAGGCAGACGTATCTCGAGGGGCGTGAAGCTTCTCACCTCGGAAGGGTGGCCGAGGTGAATCGGCCCTAGTGATTTGGACGATGTCAAGGGTCAGCCGGGTGTCGGCCAGTCAGGGCTAGGTGACGCGGTGTTCCGTCGGATCTGGCAAGTGGACGGGGCCCCGCCCGCGCTGGCGTTGTTAGGCCGGCGGTGTCAGGTGTTGGTCATGATGCGGTCGTAGGTGCGGCGGGCGCGGGCGCTATGGGCGCTGGCGCCGTAGCGGCAGAGCATCTGCGGGGAGGTCCAGCCGTTGAGTTCCGTCAGGTCTCCCTCGGGCCCGCCGCGGTCCAAACTGATGTGGCCGAAATGGTGGCGGAACCGGTGCGGGTGGACACCCATCCCGCGCTGCCGGCCGCGGCGTGCGATCATCTGGTAGATGAAACCCGCCGCCGTGTTAAGGTCATCGGCCGACTGCCCGGCGAGACCAGCTGCCCCACCTTGGTTTGGGCCGTGCTCCACCGCGGCTGGCGCGGCTTCACCATGACCAGCGACGGCCTGCGGCTGCTCCAGGACCTGCGCCGCTCGCTGCTCGAGCCACCTGCCCAGCTGCGACCACGCACCTCCACCTCCCGGCCCGGCGACACCGCCGAGAATGTCAGTGCCGTCGCCTAACATCACCATGAAACCGGAGCCATGCCCGTCCCTTTTACACCGGAATCCGGGTGCCACCAGCGATGACGTCACGTCAACGTTCAGGTACAGGTGCTGGCCAACTGGCTGATCGGCATAGAGGAGCACACACCCGTTGGCAAGAGCGCCGGCGTCCTGTAGTGGTGACCAGCTCAAGTCACCAAACTTGATTCGCGTGGCTGGCGAGCATGCCCTGCTCGAGAAGGCTGAAGCCCTATGAGCGTCCGCGAGATCACATCCGCTGTCCTGACCGAGGAAGTCCTCCAACGGTGCCGCTTCACGAGGGCGGAGGACGTCCGAAAGCTGGCTTCGCTCGCGAACGCCGAGCGTCAGTTCGGGCGCGAGTACCACGGCCGCTTCGTCATTGAGCTCCTGCAGAACGCTGCCGATGCCTGGCGCAAGATCGCGGCGGCAGACGAACGCTCGAAGGTTCAGATCATCCTCGACCAGGGGCCTTCTCTCACGGTCGCAAACCAGGGGGAGGTGCTCACCGCCGAGACGATCATCAAGTCTCTTGGGCACATCGGTGCTTCCACCAAACCTCACGGCGAAGCGATAGGCCACAAAGGCATTGGGTTCAAGTCCGTCCTAGAGATGACCCTGTCCCCTGAGGTGTACTCAGGGTTCAGTGACGGGGACTTTGAGGTTGCCGTCCGCTTCGATCCCCAGAGAGCACTTGAGCAGATCCGGGCTTGCTCACCAAATTTGGACGATTTTCTTGCCGAGGTCACCGGGCTTCCAGGCGATCCCTTGGCGCCGATTCCCGTTCTTCAGTTCCCGTTTCCCATCCAGCACATTCCCGAGGACGTTCTTCAGCTTGGATGTGCCGGATTCACAACGGTCGTGCGTCTCGCCTTCGATCCAGCACATGGACAGCGTTTGCGTCTAGATGGTGCGAGCTGGGAGGCAGCCGCGCGGGCGGCACTCCACGACGTCACCGACGAGATCGTCCTTCTTCTCGATACGTTCGACGATGTCGTCTTGGAGGACCGGCTCGAAGGTGAGATCGTCCACATCACGCACTCCGCCGAGGACGACCCTAGCGTCCTCGAACGCAGCCTGCGCACCACGCAGGTCGTCATGCGCCGCAACGGGCAGGCATCGAGTCGCTGGCGCGTGTACAGGGAGACGCTGCCCGATACGTCGCTGTTGGAAGGCGACATCGTTGTCGGCATCCCACTTGCAGTCGACGACACCGGACAACGCACCATCGCGAGCGCCGTTCCCTCCGCCCCGTTTCACCTCTTCTTCCCGACCCGCATCGCCTCCGGGACGCCCTTCCTCCTGCACGGGTACTTCGAGGTCGCCGCTGGCCGAGCGAGCTTTTACGGGGGATCGGAGCAGCGCAACCAGTCGCTCCTCGAGAGGCTAAGCCAGCTCGTTGCCCGCGCTGTCGACGACGCGGCAGCACAAGGTATCGGGCTCGGCCCGCTGGCCCAACTGCTGCAACAGGCCTCTATGCCGGAGGATCGCCTCGCCGCGTGGTTCCAGGACCAGACGGTGCGCGCGCTGGACGGGGTGGCGTGGGTGCCGACGCGCCCGCATAGGGCTGTGCCGAGCCTGGCCACGCCGTTGCAGGCCCTTGCTTTCCCCTCTGCGTCCGTCACGCGTCTCCTCTCTGCCGCGTTCGATCCTGAATATGTCTGGGGCAAGTCCAGCGCCGCAGCCGTTGACCATACGGTGGACGCCCTCGGAGTGACGTTCTTGGCCGGGAGACGCGCCCATCATGATCCGCCGCTCCCAGATCTCTGGGCAACCCTTCGATCGCTCTCGACCCCGGGCGAGGACTCACCGTGGGTGCGGGGTTCGGAGGATCAGGGTTTCCTCGCATTCCTCAAGCTCATCGCTGTCCTGCAAAGCAATGAGGCCTATCGTGCCCGGGTGCTGATCTCGGCTCTGCGTGGCAACGACCTCGCTCGTGTGATTCCGGTGGTAGCGGCTGGAGACACACGCGAACTTGTGTCTCCTCCCTCGCCGGCCACAGCAGGGGGTGGTGCCAGGTCCCAGCTGATCCTCGCGCGCCTCCGGGAGCGCGAAGCGGGCGAACTCGTACCTCCGCTGGAGCTTCAAGTCTCGTTCATAAGGGACCAGCTGCTCGATGCGAAGCTTCTCAGCGGGGCGGCCTCCGAGCTCGGCATCCAGGAGTATGTGGTCGACAACATCCTCGACCGCCTTGATGGACTCGAGCTGGACGAGAAGAGCAGCCGTTCCGTCGTCGAGTTCGTCTGGCGGCTGCTCATGCGCGAGGAGCGGTCAGCCTTCGGCCTTCGCCGCTCTCTTCGGGACATGTCGGGCTTTGACCCTGGTCGCTGGTTCTGGTTCCAGCCAGGCCGCGCCGATGGAGCCGAGGCCGACCGGCAGCGACGCGAGCACGGCCTTGCCTCCCTCCTGCTTCCGTCCCGGGCAAACACCTGGATGCCGGCATCGCGGCTCGCGTTCGGAGCCGACTGGGCCGAATGGCTGGAATCTGGAGCCGCTGGCCCTCTGACGTCGGCTGGCCGCGCGCGCATCGACGCGTACCGCGATCTCGAACAGCTCGCGCCCTCGCCCGATCGGCTGCTCGCTCCACCGGAAGAAGTTTGGAGCGTGCTGCTAGACATCCCTATCTGGGACGAGAACTGGCCGGAGGAGCTGACCGCGGAAGTTCGGCTGGGCATACTCCGGCACGGCTTCCTGCTCCGCCTTGGCGTGTGGGAGGTCCCACCGATCGACGTGTTCTCAGATCGGAGGGATCGGACCGATGCTCGCATCCCCTGGCCGGGACCGCTACGAGACCGTCTCCTCAAGACGGTGGGGGCAGGCGGTGGCTGGAGGTTCGGTTACGCCCCATATGAGCACGAGAACGTCACCATCGGCGAGGATTACCGGTTCGAATGGCCGTTCGGAGGCTGCGATCCCGAGGCTCTCGCGCGCTCGATCGCGCGCGCGTCGCGTCTGTGCGAACGACTGGCTTACCTGTTCGCGTTCTGCCCGCACTGCCGAACGCACCGCACGCGCTACGCCACCGATCCAACCAATCGTTTCCCGAGTCGTCTGGCGCTGCAACTGAAGACCGACGCCTGGCTGCCGTGCGTCAAGGACGGCCAGGACATCGATCACCCACTCCCCCCAACAGAGGCGTGGTGGGAGCCGCTCCTGCCCGAACGATCCAACATCAAGCAGAGTCCCCTGCGCTACATGGCCATTGTCAGGCCCGGTACTCCACTTCCCCAAGACCTCGTTCAACTGGCTGAGCTGCCTCAGCTCAGAAGCGCCAGCGTCAGGCGAGTTTCCGAGCTGCTGACTGCCCTTCGAGACGGTTACCTCGAAGAGGACCTCGTGCCCGACCCGCGCAGCTCGAAACTGGCGAAGCAGGCGTTCATCGGGCTTCATCGAATCGCGTATGAACGCTTGGCCGAGATCACCGCCAAGTCTCCCGGCCAAGTAAGCGCAGCGCTCGACGATTCCGAGATCCTGTGCGACATCGGCGGAGAGCTCGAGTACAAACCGCTCGAGCAGGCGCGGCATGACGACGGCCGCTTCTCAGCTTATAAACGCTATTTCGCCGCGATTCCCTACGCGGTAATCCCGAAAGAACGCGATGTCACCGCACGCCGACTCGACATCCAGCCGTTCGAGATCAAGTTCGTCAGGCGAGACCGCGGAGCTGGCACGGATGTAACTGACGGAGTCGCCCCCCTCCTCGGCGACCGAATCGTCGAGTTCCTCGCCATCGTCGTCAATCACAGTCTCGGTACCCAAACCCTGGAGATCGGCAGTGAGCAATTCCAGGAGCGAGCGCGCCGTCTTCAGCGGCTCCGTATCGTCCGCGTTGATGACCTCATCCTCGACGCCGAGGTGGTCGGCACCAAAATCCGGGCGGCCATAGGCGAGCAGGCAGGTTTCGATGTCTTCCTAGATGGCCCAACCACGCAGCAGCCCGTCCTCTACCACGACCTCCGGGAAGTTGACTGGAAGGAGAGGCTTCGCGGCAAGCTCGGCGAGAATGTGGCGGCGATCCTCGAGAACCCCGCCTATAGCGCGACCTTCACCCTCTTCCTTCAGAAAGACAGCGATGCCGATAGGGAGGACTTCCTTCTGGAGCTTGGGGTCACGCCGGACGATGTTGACGCGGTTCGCCTGGCGCTCGGGGTCGCCTCGGAAGCTGATCGCATCCGGCGTCACGCGTGGTATGAGGCGATTTGTGACGCCGCGGTACGTTCGTTCGAAGGTACCGATGCGGAGGAGGACGAGGAGTCGAACCTGCTCGCGGCCGGGCTACCGCTCGAGATCGCCCGACGTCTCCTCGAACTTGGGGGCGGCGCCGACGTCCGTACCAACATCGGCCCTGACGGCGCCCTGTGGCTGTTGCTCAACGCCCGCATATCCCTCCAACGGCTCCACCATGCCCTGCTCGAACGTGGCGACACCGGCCTTGTCATCAAGGCCGGGACCGACGCCCTCCGGAGTTGGCGAGCGCGGTACGGACGATACGTTGCCGCCGTCCTCGAGACCAAGCTGCTCGCCGCCGATGCAAAGAAGCGCGTGGACTCGTGGTCGCTCGACCCGGCGTTGAGATTCACCTTGGACCCGGAGGCCACGGCCGTCATCAGGCCGGTCATCGAAGACCTCCGCAGCGTCGGCCTCGATCCCGACGCGGACTCGCTCGTCGGCGAGGATCCGATCGGGGAACTCGCTCGCCTCGCGGGGTGCAGGAGCGCCGCCGAGCTGGAACAGCGAGTCGTCGCGCTCTTCGACGCCGAGGAGCGGAGCAGAATCCTTCGTGGTCTCGCCAGAGACTGGCGGCGCCAGCTTTGCCTGATCGGCGTCCTTGTTCGGGCATTGCCACACGAGCCACGTGCCGTCACGCGTCTCCACGCCGAGGAGGTCGATCGACTTCTCTCCGCCGCTCCGGATCGCCCCAGCGATCTTCGGGCGCAGCTCCCGGCGCTGTTGCCTGTCGCTGCGGGCCTCACCGCTTCTCTTGCTGCCCTAATGCTCGATGAGGTCACGGCAAGTCCTCCGGACCTGAAGAGCATCGGGACGATCCTCCATGAGCATGGGCTCGACCTCGGCCGGCTCGAGGAGATCGAAAAGGTGCTGGCGATGCCCGCGAAGACCGAGGCAAGACGCCTGCGGGCCCAGGTCGATCAATTGGTGACGCACTCGATTGACGTCTCCCCACCGAAGACCCGCACCACGCCGCCGCCATCTCCACGGCGCTCATCTGTCGTTCGAACCATTCGGGTCGGCGGTGGTGAACAGCGACGGCGGCAGGTGGGCGCGGAGGGCGAGCGGTGGGCCCTAGCAGCAATCATCAAGCCCCTGCTTGATCTCGACGTCCGGAAACGGGCCATACCGGCGATCATCCAGCTTCTCCGCACGTTCGAGGGTGAGGCCGTGCAACGAGCGCTTGCCCACCAGGACGCTGCGATGGCCGCTGACCTCGATGAGGAGGATGTGATCGACGAGCTCACGGGGCTGCTCTATGTCGCCAGATACAGCGACGCGTTCGGATTCGACCTGCTCGGATGGCTTCCTCCCGCCGAAGGCACGGAACCGGTAGCCATGTGCCTTGAAGCCAAGAGCAGCTCAGATGGGACATTCCATCTCTCCGCTGCCGAGTGGGACAGGGCAGAGGGGTTCCGAGGCGATGGAAGAGGCGAAAATTATGCAGTGCTAGTGGTGCGGCGGCGCAGCGGGCCAGCGCCAGTGCCCGAGCGCCTTGACCTCTTGGTCGATCCCGTCAGCCAATGCGAGCAAGGGCTTCTCTCGCGTCGGGACGACGGGTACATCATCACCTACTGAGCGAGGACGGACTCCGTCCTGGATTCCTGGCCTCCCAGCCCGTTTTCCACCGCGTGGCACGTGTCCGGTGTTTTATATGTGGACGCTCACGACTTCTTCTATCAGGTGATGTGGCGGGACAGCGAGCTGTACAACCGCAACGTCCAACCAAATCGCGGCCACGGCCACATGCGTGCCTACGCTGGGGGCACGGGCCTAGATCGGCAGCATTCGCTCGTCCATCTACGGCGGCACGTTCGAGATGGGTTAGCTGACCCGTTGCCATCCCTGGAGGACGAAGAAGTCGTATCGGGCGTACCTGGGTCTGGGGCGGGGGAACTAGCTGCTCTCGGTCATAACGCACGTCGCGGCATAGCCTGGGCGGAACGGCTAGGTTGCGGTCGCGGTCACTAGCGCGTCTACGACGTCGTGAGGCAGCAACGTGAGTGCCTGGCGGCCAGATGGCGTTGCAAGGAGATGCTTCAGGCAGGTGGGGTGCTCGGGCGCTCCTAGAGGTACTGGCTCGACGCGTCGCCATCCGCGGGCTGAGGCGGCTTTGACAGCGGTCAGGTAGTTGGTATCGCTCATGCGGTCTAGGGTGCGTGCTCGCATCAGGAGGGCAGCCAGCGATACCTGCCATTTCTTCTTCAGCTGGAACAAGACGGGCCAGTCGGCCCGATCGGGCAGTTCGTCGCGTATGTCTTCGGCGGGCATGAGGAAGGCCGCCGCGAAGGCATGGGCCTGGCGCTCAACCTCCTTGACGCCCCAGATCTGGTCGCCGTGGACGACGAGGTGCCCGAGTTCGTGAGCGCCGTCGAACCGGGATCGCGCCCGGTCGTTCTTGTCGGTGCCGAGCACGACGACGGGCCGGTCGTGGAAGGGCAGCGAGAAGGCGTCGACGTCGGCGGTGTCCAGGGGCAGGCGGATGAGCAGGATGCCGTGCTTTTCTAGTACCTCGGCGACGTTCGGTACCGGACCGCTGGACATGCCGAATTCCTGCCGCACCTGCCGGGCCGCCTCCTCGAGCTCCTCGCGGGGAGCTTCCAGGTCGGTGACGGGTATCTGCGGTACACGGACCGGTGGCAGTCCGGGTGCGTGCGCGGTTACCGCCAGGTCGTGAGCGATGTGGGCCAGCGCCCGGGCACGGCGCCGGTGGGTGACCGAGGTTCGGCGCAGCGACCGGAAGAATCCGTCATGAGTCTCGGCGACCGGCAGCGAGAAGAACTCGGCAGGAACGCCGAGCGTGCTGGTCATCCGGTCCAGGACGTCCATGCCGGGCCGGGTGACGCCAGTCTCGAACTGGCTGACCGCGGCTGGTGTCACGTCCAGCCGCGCGGCGAGCTCGGCCTGGCTCCATTCCTTGAGCTCCCGAGCCAGGCGCAGCCGCTCTGGTTCGAATGCCAGGGTGTCCACGCTGTCCTCGTTCCAGTTGCCCATCAGGCCCATCGGTTCCTCATTGTTCTTGATCACTGCCCTCATGGCGGCTACCGACACATAACGAAGCTGCTGTTACTGCCGGGTAGATTGACGAATCTGATGCAGAAAAATAAAGTGACTTCTGATGTGCCGATGATACGGCCGGGGCAGAACCGGGGAGCCGCACCATCGGTGCAAAGGGTAAATGGGGGGCCGCAGCTGGTGGCCGTCTGCGCACATTCACGCAAGGGAAAGGACGGCCGATGCCAGACCGCCATGTCGATCACGCCGATCTCGCCAGGCACGCGGAGAATAAGGTCAACGTGCCCGCCGAGGAAGCCCGCAAGCGCCGCAAGCAGGTGAACCACCTGCGCTCCCGGCTGGAGGTGCACATCGCGGCTCATCCTGGCTATGACCTGGTAAAACTCCGCGGGTCCGGGAGCACCGCTAAGCACACGGCGATCCGGCGGCGGGGAGGCGAGGGATCGGACGCCGATGTCGCGGCGTACGTCCGCGCGTCCAGCGTGGGAGGTATCGACGCCGACGAGGCCGGCCTGCTGGAGTGGTTGCGGGACCGGTGCATCGAGGTGTACGGCAAGACGAAGGACGCCGAAGACTTCGTCATCTCCGAGCGCGCGGTCGGGATCACGCTGCGCGGTTCCGGGCTGAAGGTCGACGTGGCCCCGGTGCTGTACAAGGGAGGGCCGGATGACTGCGGGCACCTGATTACCCGGCAGGGCGACAGAGTCCTCACCTCGGTCACGTTGCACTTGACGTTCATCAGGTCCCGCCGGGATGCCGCGGGCCCGAACTACCGGGAACTGATCCGGCTGCTGAAGGCCTGGATCCGGGAGGCCAAGCGCAACGACGACGGCCTGCGCTGCAAGAGCTTCCTGCTCGAGCTCATCGTCGCCCACCTGTGGGCCCACGGCTGGAACGGCGAGCCGCTTGCCGTCGATGACTACCCCCGCGCCTTCGAGCAGGTCCTGGGCTACATCGCGCGGACCGGGCTGAGCACCCCGGTCATCTTCACCGACTTCTACAAGGAGGCCGCGGTGACCCCGGACGGTAACCCGATCCAGGTCTGGGACCCGGTCAACCCCGCGAACAACGTCGCCCGTACCTACAGCGAGGCCGACCGGCAGCGCCTGGTCAAGACGGCGACCACCGCGCTGGAGGAGATCACCTGGGCGGCGCTGGCGCCCACCAAAGGCGACGCTAACGACGCCTGGCGGAACATCCTGGGCCCAGGATTCGGGGCAGCGTGATGACCGGCACCGGCACCAGGACGGCCACGTTCACCAGCACCGACGCGCGTTACGTCGGCGCGAAGATCGGCGCGGACCTCCGCTTCCTCAACGTCCTGTACGGTCGTCCCGACCTGGCCAGCATCGACAAGTTCGTGGAAGAAGCCGCCCTGCTGCTGCGCGACGGCTATCTGGGCACGGTCGATTACGGGTTCCAGGACACGGCCGCAGACTCGTGGAAACTGCGGCTGCGCTACACCGCCACCACCGGCGGCCACCTTGCCAACGACCCTCCCGGCAAGCTCCCCACCCGGGCCGCCGTCACCGGCTACCCCTTTCTCAGCTACCTCACCTACAGCTCGGCCTTCCACGCCCTCACGGCCGCGCGGCAGGACGCCGTCCGCGACGCGCTGCCTATCCGTCGCGTCGGCGGCGCCGAACCCGCGACCGGGCTAGGAACTAGCCAGTCCGGCCACGGATACGGGCGCCACGGCGCCGGGGTGATCCGTGACGTGTTCATCGCGTTCGGAATCGAGGCACTGTGAGCACCGTGGAGGATCTGTTCCATCCCGTCATCGAGCTGCCAGAGCCGGTCCGCGACGAACGGTACCGGCGGCTCGTCGGAGTCGACGACATCAAGGAACGGCTCCGCCGGGAGGCTCAGCTACTCGCCCATCCCGGTCGGCTGGGAGCGTGGGCGGCCGAGCATCACCCGGCCGGCCTTCCCGCCCTGACGCTGTTCACCGACCGCGCGCCGCTGTTCGTGTTCGCCGGCGACGTCGGCTGCGGCAAGAGCGCCCTGGCCGAATCGTTCGGCTGCGACCTGGCTGAAGTCCTGGACCTGCCGGTCTTCCTCTACCGGCTCAAGCTGACCGCCCGCGGCAGCGGGCTCGTCGGAGAGATGACCACCCTGATCGGCGACGCGTTCGCCCACCTGCTCACCCAGGGCCGCAAGGCGCGCGGCGCACGCGGACCCGGCTCGGTATTCATCCTGGTCGTCGACGAAGCCGACGCGCTCGCCCAGTCCCGCGCCGCCGAGCAGATGCACCATGAGGACCGCGCCGGCGTCGATGCGCTGCTCGCCGGCGTGGACAGCCTGGCCGGCGAAGCCGTCCCGGTGCTCGTCGTCATGTGCACCAACCGGGAGCGGGCAGTGGACCCGGCGGTCTTGCGCCGCGCCGCCGCCATCTTCCAGTTCAGCCGGCCCGACGAACCCCAGCGTCACGCCGTGCTGACAGCCGCCCTTGCCGGTACCGGGATTGACACCGCTGCAATCAGGAAGCTCGCCGCGATCACCGGACCGGCCGGGGACCGGCCCGGCTTCACCTACTCCGACCTCACCCAGCGGCTGATCCCGGCGGCAATTCTGGCTGCCTTCCCGGACAAGCCGCTCACCGCTGACATCATGCTGGCGGCCGCGACCAGCACCGGACCGACCCCCGAGTTCCGGCAGCAGGCCACATGACGGGGCCGCTGCCCGTCCCGAGTCCGAGCGGCGCCCGCATCGCGGGCGACCGCTACCAGTGGCTCGTGGCCTGGCAGGCATGCCTCACCGTCCTGCGCGATGCGGACACCGGAGCCACCAACCCCGCCGTCAGCGTCGGTGTCGAAGTAGATGACGCCGGCAACGTCGATGACGTCGTAACCCGCCGACGCCGACCCCCGCACAGCTACAAGCAGGTCAAATACGCGGTCGATAGCCGCAGCCCGGTCAACGGCGGCTACCTGACAGCGGCAAGCAGAACCGGCGGCCCATCCATCCTCCAGAAGATCGCTACGGCCTTCCGCCAGATCACCCGCGGCGGAGACCCGGCCGAGCTGGCGATCATCACCAACCGGGCCCCCGACCCCGCAGACCCCCTCATCTCCGGCCGGGACGCCCGCACCCGCCTCCTCCTTCCCCGGGCCAGCCAAGGCGGCCCAGGATCCGCGCGGGGAAAGGCGAGGGCGGCATGGGCCAGGGCTGCAGGCCTGACCGAAACCGAGCTGCTGGAACTGCTCGCCGTCCTGGACTTCGACCTGGCACGCGACCGCATGCATCTAGAGGAGACCGTCAAGCTCACCATATTCGCCGCCGGACTGCGCAGCGACGACCTGGCACTCGCGGCAGGCGCCGACTGGGTAGCCGAGCAGGTCGTCGCCGGGCGGCGCGACCTCGACCTCGACGCCATCCAGCATGCTGTCAGCAGCCGGGCGCTGCGTGCCGGGCCGGCCCGCACGATCGTGTCGATCGCCACCCTCAGCCCGGACCGTCTCGCCGGCCAGGCCGCGTACGCCCTCGACTGGGTGGACCGGTTCGACGGACCCGACGCCTACGCCAAACGGCACCCCAAGGCACCGGCGACCTGGCAGCAACTGCAAGCCGACATCGAGGACATCCCCAACCGGCTCGGTGCAGCATCGCACGTCGCCATCACCGGCAGCCTCCGCCTAGCGCCAGCCTTCACCGTCGGCGCCGCACTGCGGATGGTCACCGGAACCGACATCGCCGTCATGCAGCGCGGAACGCCCTGGCCCTCCGACGCGCCCTACACCACGCCGATCGCGCCGACGTCCACCGAATATCACATCGGGCAAGGTGCAGACCTCGCGATCGTCATCGAAGTCGCCACCGCGATTACCGCTGACGTCCAAACGTTCCTGAAAGACCAGCACATACCCGCCGCCCGGCTAGTCGTTCTCCGACCGCCGGGCGGCCCTCGTGACAACGCCATCGCCGGACCAGAACAGGCCTGCGCATTGGCTGTCGGCCTCCGCGACGCCGCGCGCCTCGCTGCACGTGGCCATTCACGTGTCCACCTCTTCCTGGCCGCCCCGATGGGCTTGGCACTCCTTCTCGGCCACCGCTGGAACCGCGTCGCTCTCACTACCGTCTACGAGGACCTATCCGCCCTCGGCTACGAGGTCGCTTTCACCGTCAGCGCCTAAAGACGGCGAGTGGGCGCCGGGAATCGAACTCACATGCCCAGCTTGGAAGGCTGCTGCCGCAATTTGGCGAACCAGTTCAGCTAGTGCCAGTGACCAGCAAAAATACCACTTTTAGTTCACTGGATCGTGTCTTTGGGTAGAAAAATGGGGAGAAATCTACCGCTACCTGGAATCTGTGGAGGCTGGTGTCGCGTGGTCTCGTTTCGTGGACTGCGATGCCTCGCGCCCGAGACTTCTGACGTTGTCCGGCCGTCCAGGGGGCGCCGATGACGCCGTTGCCTCCTCCGCCACAGCCGATCGCCGTGCTTGCTCCAGGTACGCCCATCGAGGACGTCATCGCTCAGCTCACTGCCGTCCAAACCGGCCATCCCGGCGGTCAGGTCCGTCAGGGCAGAGGCCGCCGGTACCAATAACCCGCCGATCAGAGGAAAGGCTGGACTGTAGAGCTTCCGCTGACCGCGAGAATCACCCACCAAACGCGGGCATGGTTTAACGGCCGGTGGCGTGGTGGGCTGCGGGCCTGGTCAGCGGGGTTTTGGGTCTAGGCGGTTGCCTCGGTGAGGGTGACGTCGAGGCCGAGGGCCTGGAGCTGGCGGAGGTGGGAGCGGATCTTGCGGTCGCGGTCGGGGTCGGCCTTGCGCTCATGCCACCCGGGGCCGAGGTCGCGGAACCTGGCGCCGGGGTCGGACAGCAGGTGCCAGACGATGACGAGGATGGACCTGCCAACCGCGCACTGGGCGCGGATGCCCCCGATGCGCCGGGACAGGCGGCGGAACCGCTCGCCGAGGAAGGTGTCCGTGCGGGACGCGCCCAGGGCGGCCTGGGTGCAGTAGCCCTTCAGGTAAGCGTCGCCCCGTCCCTTGGCCGGCTTGCGGGTGCGGGGGCCGGACTGGCGGGCGACCGGGGCGAGCCCGGCCCAGGCCGCGAGGTGCCCCGGGGTCGGGAACCGGGTCATGTCCAGGCCCGCCTCGGCGATGATCGCCCTGGCGAGGTCGGGGCTGACGCCGGGGATCTCCGCAAGCCGCCCGACGGCGGGCAGGGCGGCCGCGCCCGGCCCGGGGGCGGGCGACGGGACGCCGTCGGCGCTGATCCCCCAGGCTTCCCCGATCGCGTCCAGGGCGGCCTCGATCTCGTCCTCGATCGCCGCGACCGACCGGTCCAGCAGGGTGACATGGTCCAGGTGAACCCGGATCAGCCTGGGATGGTGACCGCCGAGCCTCATGCCCTCGAGGGACTGCCTGACGGCGGCGTGCCCGCCCTTGACGCCGCCGTGGGCCAGGGCGGCCAGCGTCCCCGGGTCGCGCTCGCCGGCGGCGATGGCCTCCAGGATGGCCCGGGCTGTCTTGGTCCTGGACATCGAGTGCACCACGGACGACAGCTTGACCAGCGCGCCCTCCAGCAGCTTCTCCAGCCGCTGCCACTCCCTCGTCCGGTCGCGGACCAGCATCAGCCTCGTGCGGGTCAGGTCCCGCAGCGCCCGGATCTCCGGCGGCGGCACGAACGACGGCCGCAGCAGGCCCATCTCGGCGAGCCGGGCGATCCACTGCGCGTCCTTCTGGTCAGTCTTCGGCCGCCCCGCGAGCTGCCGGGCGTGCCGCGAGTTCACCAGCCGGACGCGCAGCCCGGCGCCCTCGAGCAGGTAGTACCAGATCCGCCAGTAGTCCGACGTCGCCTCCATGACGACCAGTTGCACCCCGTCGGCCAGCAGCCGCCCGGCCAGCGCCAGGACCTCCCGCGCCGTCGCGGGGACCTCCTCCACCCGCGAAACCCGCCGGCCGCCCGCCCGGGCCGGCGGCAGCCGCGTGCACACGTCCGCCTTCGCCTTCGCGACGTCGATCCCCGCCACCCGCTCGTAACGGAGCTGGTAATCCTCGTCTTCCACAAGCTGCGCGGATATCCTCCGCGCCCTCGCATGACCCACCCGGGCCTCCTAAGCTTGGAACCGGTAACCAGGCGGGCTGCCCGGGGACCCGGTCATCTGGCTCAAAGGCCGCGAATACTGACCGTCGTGCTCTAGGCAACATGAGGCGACCCTCAGGTCAAGGTCCCGGCGCCAGGCTTTTCAACGGGCTCGCATCCCAAGTGGAACCGGCGTCACGGGCAGCCCGCGCCTATCGTCCCAACCCCGGCCGCCCCGCAAGGCGTGATCAGCCATCCCGGCCAAGAACCGCACCACAGAGCGGCAGCGACCCGCACCAGCCGACAACCCGCAGCCCCACGCCGAATTCTCGGGGCAGCGCGACCGCCCCGGCGAGAAGGCTTTTCAGATGTTCATGTGCCCTCGAAGGTTCCTGCTGTAGGCGCACCGTTGCGAGCGATCGAGGTTGTGCTCTGGTTGCGATCCGGGTTGGCAAGTCCGCGCCCGAACAGCGCGCCTCAAGACTTCGGCTGGCGCCCGGCTGCCCAAGGCTCTGACGGCAACGCTGCGGCAAGGTCCTCAGCCAAGGCATCCCCCAGCTTCCGCAGCGCGGCCCGCTTCTCATCGAGCGAGGCGTGCGCGTAGATCGTCATCGCGACCTCAATGTCGGAGGGCCCGACGATTTCCCGCACGATATGCGGCGGCACCCCTCGCGCCGACGCGTGAATCTCTATGCGGTGAAGGTCCCAGCGAGGTCGACGCAGAGCCGGTTGCCGCACCGGTAGTCCAGAAGCCGCTTCCGGTGCATCTGCTGGACGGCGACGCCAGGTGCGACGCCTAGCTGCCGTGCCGTGTCGGCAATCTCGCGATCAAGCGTCAGCCCTTCGAAGGGCTTGATGCCGGAGTCGCCGAACAGGATCTCCATCGCGAACGCGTTGGCTGCCTTCTCGGCGGCGGTGATGCGCTTCTTCTCGGTGCTGTACTCCAGGTGCATCTCACCCCGGGGATCGTTGAGGACGTGGCCGATCTCATGAAACAGCGTCCAGATAACGAAGCCGTCCTTGACCCACCGTCCGGTCTGCTGGATCACCGGTACCCGCTTGTCAATCCAACGGGTCATACCGAGCAGTGGAAACTTCTTGGGCGGGTCCACCACCATGAACACCACGCCGACATCGGCGAGCATGTTCCTGATGTCCCGCAGCATCGTCCCGTCGGGCGTCGCCGCCCGCGCGCGCAGATGGGAGAGCGCGCCGCGCAACTGGTCCGCATCGTAGCTGTAGCCACGGCCGCGCTCGAACGGCTCAGCGAGCTCTGCCGCGCGCAGCCAGGACGTCAGCAGCGTCGGGGCGATCGTCGCCCCCGACTCCTTTAGCGCCGCCAGCGCGTAGTCGCCGGTCGACGCCGTCTCGTGCAGATGGACGTACGACTCCCACGTCCCGCACCGGTGGAACGCCAGGAAGTCGGACACGAGCACACCCGGCTTCGCTTTCGTCGCCTTCGTCGCACCAAGGCTCCGCAGGTAGGTGACGGCGTTTG
>Ga0302325_10012836_pt1 | contig 17947 bp, 12 predicted proteins | sample Palsa_T0_2_FD_201948 | JGI IMG/M metagenome (GOLD analysis project Ga0302325, IMG submission 201948) | Peat permafrost microbial communities from Stordalen Mire near Abisko, Sweden - Palsa_T0_2 | ecosystem: Environmental > Terrestrial > Soil > Palsa > Peat permafrost | place: Sweden: Abisko...
AAGCCGGGACGGCTTAACGAAGGGGGCAACTAGCGGCGGTCACGAGGTGGGCGTGACCGCCGCTTAGTTTTCTGACACAGCCACTGCCACCGCGGACGCGAACGCATCTACGTCCTCGGGGGTGGTGTCCCAGGCGCACATCCACCGAACCTCGCCGGTGCGCTCGTCCCAGACGTAGAACGCGAACTGCTTCTGAAGCCGCTCGGTTGCGCCGGGCGGGAGCGTGGCGAAGACCGCGTTCGCCTCCACCGGACGGGTGATCCTGATCCCGGGCAGTGCGCCGACGGCGGTGGCAAGACGCGCGGCCATCGCGTTGGCATGCGCGGCGAGCTCGAGCCACAGCTCGTCGGTGAGGAGCGCCTCGAGCTGCACGGCGAGAAAGCGCCCCTTCGATGCGAGCTGGAGCGACTGCTTGCGCAGATACAGGAACCCTTCAGCAAGCTCGGCGGTCAGGAACACCACCGCCTCCGCTCCGAGCAGGCCGTTCTTGGTCCCGCCGAAGGACAAGATGTCGACCCCGGCGTCGGTGGTGAGCGCCCGCAGCGGCACGCCCAGCGCAGCCGCCGCGTTCGAGAGGCGGGCGCCGTCCACGTGCAGCAGGAGGCCACGCTCGTGTGCGGCCTGCGCCAGCGCTGTGACCTCGTCGACGCTGTAGACGGTTCCAAGCTCGGTGCTCTGCGAGATCGAGACGATCCGTGACTGCACGGCGTGCTCATCACCCCGGCGTACGACCATCGCGCTCGTGACGAGGTCCGGCGTCAGCTTTCCATCGATGCCGGCGACGCACAGCAGCTTGACCCCGGCGACCGCTTCCGGAGCTCCGCACTCGTCGATGTTCAGGTGCGCGGTCTCGGCGCAGATGGCCGCCTCCCAGGGACGGCAGGCTGCGCGCAGCGCGAGCACGTTCGCGGCAGTCCCGTTGAATACCGGAAACGCCTGCGCGGTGTCCCCGAAGTGCTCCCTGAAGCGAGCCTGCACACGCTCGGTCCAGGCGTCGTGCCCGTAGCCCGGCGCGTGGCCCGTGTTCGCGAGTGCGATCGCCTCGAGCACCGTCGGATGGATCCCTGCCTGGTTATCGGAGGCGAAGCCCCGCCCGCTCATCGCGCCAGCTTGGCCTTCAATGAGGAGTAGAAGATCGAGAGCGGGAACTCGTCCTCGAGCACGAGGTCGATATATGTGCGCGGGTCCTCCGCCTCGTCGAATTGGCGCGAGCCGGCGATCCAGCGCGAACCGGTCGCCGGTGCCACGCTCGCGGCGACGAGATCGTGCCCGGCGATCCAGTGGCTCAGCTTCGAGCGGTCAATGCCGGCACGGTAGAGCTCGAGGATCTCCTCGCGCAACGACTCCACGCCGGCCGCGACGCTCCCCCACTCGATCGTCAGCCGGTTGTCGGTCCAATGGACCTGCCCGTGACGGTGCAGGTGAGCGAACAGCAGCTGCCCTCCGAGCCCGTCGTAGTTGCGCACACGCGGGCCGGTGATCGGGAAGCGCAGCAGCCGATCGAACAGGATCGCGTACTGGACGTGGCGCGCGAACGCAAACCCCTCGTGCTCCAGCCGCACGGCCTCGCCAAAGGCGACCAGGTCGCAGCGGAGCTCCTCCAGCGCGTACATCCAGTACGGAGCGCGCTGCCTGATCATGAACGGGTCGAACGGGAGGTCGCCGTGGCTGTGGGTCCGGTCGTGGATCAGGTCCCACAGCACATACGCGTCCCGGGACAGTTCCGCGGATCTCACCAGGCACGCCGCGTCGGGAGGAAGGTTCAGTCCGAGTAGCTCTGACGCCGCCCCGACGACGCGACGGAAGCGCTCGGCCTCACGATCGCAGAAGATCGCGCCGAAGTGGTTGACCGGCCGATCGCGGACCGACACGGTCTCGGGGAACAGCACCGCGCACTCGCTGTCGTACCCGCGCGTGTATCCGACTAGCTCGACCGGCACGAACTTCGGGTTCTGATAACGGGTCCGCTCGAGCTCGGCCAGCCAGTCCGGCCACGGAACGCGAACGATCAGAGCTTCGAAGCACGTCGCCCTGGATGCATTCTGCTTGTACATCGGCAGCACCACCAGGTGCTCGATGCTGTCCTCGCGGCAGCGCTCGGGGCGGAACTGCTCGAGCGCCCGCGTGAAATCCGGCCGTCCGAATCCCGAGCCCGACCAGGCGGCGAGATCGGCGACGACGGCCTCGAGATAGCCTTCCTGGTGCGGGAACCGCGGGGCAAGCTCGGCGATCGCCGCCGTGATCGCGTCGACGTGCCGCTGCGCCGCGCCCGCACGCGCGTCCGCGCCATCGCGCTCGATCGAACCGTCAGCTGACTGCAGCAGCGCGAGCGCGTTGCACGCGTCTCGCAGCCGCGCCCAGGCGGCATCGGCCTCGGCCGGCAACGAGCGGCGCTCCCCCGCAGATGCGAACGCGCCCGACCCTGCCCAGTAGATCAGGTTGCGCCACAGCTCGCAATGACCGAGCTCCTCGATGCAGTCGTCGCCGAACAGGTCCGAGTCCGCGACCACGACGACGCGGCCGTCGCCGTGCTCAACGGCCGCGAGCAGTGGCGCTCCCGGCGTCGTCGCACTCGCGCGCGTCCGGACCGGCACGCTGGCGTGAGCGGGCGCGGCGATCGTCGTGGCGCGGTAAAAGCACACCGCCCCGACGCGCGCGAGCAGGTCTCCGCCGGGGCCGCGGTCACCTCCGATCAGCTCACCGAGCACCCAGCTCGGAGCGCTCTGGTGGTGGTGCGCGTAGTCCTGAACGGTCTCGTTCTCGAGCCGCACGCCGAACGGGGCGAGCAGCTCGTTGAGGTTGTTGCCGTATTTCTCGTTCTCGGTCTCGCCGAGCACGATCAGCCCGCCGCCCGCGCGCACGAAGGCCTCGATCGCGTCGAGCTCTGCCGCGGAGAAGCGCGGCGATCCGGCGCCCGTCGTTCGCTCCCACGCCGGCTCCGACGGGTGCGCTACCACGAGCACGTCGACGTCGCGCAGACGCTCAGCGGTGAGCGCCTGCGACGCGTTCGCCGCGACGGTGAAGTCGCACTCGGCGAGGGCCGCCGCCGCGAGGGCGTAGGAGGAGTCCCGGGGATGGGCCGGCTGCATCGAGCGCGCGAGCTCGGGGCGGATCGTCCAAGCCTCGCTGTGCGCCTCGTCGAACAGCACGCGCGCACGCCGGGGAGCGGTGATCACCGGCGCAACCGCCCCGGAAGGGTCCGCGAGCACACTCACGGAATCGATGGTATCTGGAGATAAATCGTCTGTCTATGTCAATATGGACCCAATATGTGCAATAAATCACCATATGGACGCTACTGACCGGCAGATTCTTGCGCTCCTGGTCGAGGACGGGCGGCGCACCTACGACGATGTCGGGCGCCACGTCGCGCTCTCCGCGCCGGCCGTCAAGCGTCGCATCGACCGCCTCCGCGAAAGCGGCTCGCTCCAGGGCTTCACGGCGCTCGTCGATCACGCCGCGCTAGGGGACCGGACGGAGGCGCTGGTCGAGCTGTTCTTCGCGCCGGGAACCCTGCTCGACGAGGTGGCGCGGACCCTCAAGCGCCATGCCGAGGTCGTCGAGGCGTGGAGCGTGACCGGGGAGGCCGACGCGATCGCGCGCGTCATGACCGAAGACAATGCCGGCCTGGAACGACTGATCATGAAGCTTCAGCGAGACGGGCTCGTGCAGCGAACCCGTTCGCAGGTCGTGCTCTCCCGGCTCGTCAGCGCTGCCCGGGGCGAGGTCGAGCCGAGCCTTAAGCAGTGAGCCGCGCGCGGCGCGCGGCCGGGCGCGGCGACGAGCGCTCCCGGAGCGTTTCGTCGCGAACCCGAGCCGATACCAGGTCCGACGGGCCCAAACTCCAGTGGCCGTGCTCGATTACCCGTCGTATTTCCGGTCAACTGACCACGCCCTCCTGTCAGGGCCGGAATATCCGCCGTCGGGCGCTACCCGCGGGATCGGGGGCCGGCTCGCACGGGATCGACGTCGATTTTCTCGCCCACGCGCCGATCTCTCCCCCGGACGACGCTCGCGGCGTCCCAAGCAGGGTCGGCTCAGGCCGCCACGGCCGCGGTGCAGAGACCTCCCGTGCCGCCGGCCTGTCCGAAGCGCCTCGCCGCGCTCACCAACCACGGCGGTCGGGAACAACGTCATCCGGGCCGCCGGCCGACCGCGGGGCCAACCGCCGTCAGGACATCACGGCGGTGCCGTCGACCTGACAGCTGCTGGTAGTCGGGCTGACGTCCGAAGCGCCGGCTTCCAGCGAGATCGTGATCACATATGTGGTCCCCTGGACCACGATCGTGCCGATATACATCTCCCCGCTGGTCGTGTCGTCGAGCACCAAGCCGCTTTGGCCGAGTTCTCCCCCGTGGGCCACCGACCCCGACGTGATGAACGCGAAATCGGTGGACTTGACCGTCGCGTTGCCGCTCGCGGTGAGGTCGATCTCACTCGAGCCCGCCATACCGTTGCCGCAGGTCGCCCCCAGCGTCTCTCCACCCAGCGTGAGGATCGCCATCGTGCAACCGGCGCCGACCGACGTCGTGCACGTCGGGTTGAAGCTGATCTCATTCACGTCGGCGCTCGGGAAGTACGCGGACGGCGCGAACCCGCCTAGCTCGCCGGCGTCCGGTGCGGTCGCCCCCGAGGCGAAATCCGCGGTCGTGATCGCTCCGGGAGCGATCGTCGGAGCCGGGAACGTGCCGGTCAGATCGCCTCCGGCCACGCCGCTTGGTGGGAGTGTGCCGCACGCGACGGTTCCGCCCGCACCGATCGATTGGACGGCGGTTCCCGACGAGCAGGCACCGCTCACGCGCGACTGAAATGCCGCGGCAGGCGACCCGCCGAGCTCGGTCGCGTTGCTCGCGAGGTCGCTGGTGTCGGCGTGATGGGCGTCGGCCGCCGAGGGGACTTCCCCGAGCGTCGACGCCTTGATGTTCGCGCCCGTCAGCGTGTCGTGCGCGACCTTCCTGCCGGTCACCGCCCCGTTCTTCAGCTGGCTGGTCCCGACGGAGCCTGAGGGCAGGTGGATCGTGGCAGCGGCCGTGCCGCCAAGCGCGACGAACAGCGCCACGTAGCCGACGGCGTTTGCGCGCACATGCTTTCCGAGCCTGCTCCACGCCATGTACCTGCGAAAGCTAGTACAGCGTCAGGTACCGCCGCCACTCCCACTCGGACACCGTGTTATGGAAATCGTCCCACTCGGCGCGCTTGAACTCGATGTAGGCGCTGTGGAGGTCGGGGCCGAACACCTCACGCGCGAGCGGGTCCGCTTCGAAAGCGTCGATCGCCTCCTGGAGCGTGCGGGGCAGCTGCCCGACGCCGAGCGCGGCGATCTGCTCTTCGGACTGCGTGTACATGTCGAGGTCGATCGGCGGGCCCGGGTCGGTGCCGGCGTCGATCGCTTCGAGTCCGGCGGCCAGCACCATCGCGGCACCGAGGTACGCGTTCACCGACGCGTCAACGGCACGCGACTCGACCCGCGGGGACTTCGTCGGTACGCGCAGCATGTGAGTTCGGTTGTTGCGTCCGTATGAGATGAACACCGGCGCCCAGGTCGAGCCGCTCATCGCCCCCTGCTTGACGAGCCGCTTGTACGAGTTGACGGTCGGGCAGGTGACCGCGACGATCGCGGGGGCGTGACGGAGGATGCCGGCGAGGAACTGGTAGCCGAGCTCGGAGATGCCGCAGCCGTAGCGGTCCTCCTCGCCGGGTGTGAACAGGTTCGTCCCGTCCTCGGCCGATGCGAGTGACATGTTGAAGTGCGCGCCGCCGCCCGTCCGGTCCGACCACGGCTTCGGCATGAAGGTGGCCTCATAGCCGTGCTTGCGCGCCACCTGCTTGGCCATCATCCGGAACAGCATGAAGCGGTCGGCCATCGCCAGCGCATCGGTGTAGGAGAAGTCGAACTCGTACTGGCCGTTCCCATCCTCGTGATCGAACGAGTGGACGTCCCACCCCATCGCATTCATGTATCCGACCATCTCGTCGAGGAAGCCGAGCGACTCGAGCATCCCGATCGCGTCGTAGCATGGCTTGGCGAGGGTATCGCGAGGATTCCACGGCGACGGGTGCCCAAGCTCGTCGACGCGGACGAAGTAGAACTCGGTCTCCATTCCGAGGTTGAACGTGAAGCCGCGCTCGTGCGCGCGCGCCACCTGGTTCGAGAGCACCGTGCGGGAGCACATCGGATAGGGCTCCCCCCGCAGGTACAGGTTGCCAGGCGCGAATGCGACCGTCGGCTGCCACGGCAGCGGCTCGATCGCCCCGGCATCGGGGAACACCGCGAGCTCGTCGTCCGCCGGCGATTGGCCGAGCAGGTCGAGCGCGGCGCCGGTGAACAGCTCCGAGCCGCGCATCATCTGCACGAAGTGAGCGAGCGGCACCGCCTTACATTTCGCGATCCCGTGGCCGTCGGCGTACGTCGCCATCACATACTCGACCCCGACATGCGCGAGCGTCTTGCGTAGCTCCTCGAGCTCGTAGTCGGTGTACGAAGGTGGCGACCCGGACACGACGGGGCAATATATTGCTGGCCCCAACCTCTGTATATATGCACATGGCCAACCCAAATCCGCGCTGGGCGGCGATGCCGATGACCGCGGTCGGCGCGGCAGCGCGCGAGGGCGCGATCGCGGTGCTACCGGTCGGCGCGACCGAGCAGCACGGCGCGCATCTCGTGACCGGCACCGACACCCTGTTCGCTGAGCGAGTGAGCGTCGCGGCGGCGGCGCGCACGCACGACATCGTGCTGCCCGCGCTCCCCTACGGCTGCTCGCTCGGTCACACCTCGCATTGGCCGGGCACGATCTCGCTCCACCCCGTGACGATGACCGCTGTGGTCGTCGAGGTCGGGCGCTGGGTGCACACCTCCGGCTTTCGCAAGCTTGTGCTCGTGAACGGTCACGCCACGAACGGGCCGCCATGCCAGAGCGCGCTGCTGCAGCTCCGCCACGAGCTTCCCGATCTGCGGCCGCGGTTCGTCTCGCTGTTCGACCTCTCTCCGGCGATCGCTGCCCGCTACGCCGAGGACGCACCCGACTTCCACGCCAACGAGGCCGAGACCAGCCTGATGATGCATCTGGCGCCCGCCGCGGTCGACTCGTCGGCGATCGTCGACGAGCCGGACCGCACCGTCGGCCGCGTCCTGCTCTACCCGATGCCGGCGGTGACCGCCTCAGGCGTCGTCGGAGCGCCGAGCCGAGCGGACGCCGTCCGCGGAGCGGAGCTGTTCGACGCGCTCGTCGACGCCCTCGCGCAGCTGCTGTTCACCGCGCGCGCCGAGCGCGATCCCGAGCTCTAGCATCAGCATCGCCGCTCGAGGAACTCGACCAGCGCCGACGCACTCGCTTCTGGCACGTCCTCCCACACGAAGTGCCCGGCCTCCTCGAAGATCGAGAGCTCGGCGCCGGGAAGCTCTGCCTGGAAGCGGTGCGCCATCCGAACGCCGGCGAATTGATCGCGCGCTCCCCACACGATCAGGGCCGGGACCGCGAGCGCGGCCAGGGAGCCCTGATACCGCTCCAGCTTCTCGAAGTCGCCGGAGCGGTAGAGCTCGAGCTGTCCGGCGCGGCGGGTGTCGTCCGCGAATGCCTTCCAGTACTCGTCGATCGCGTCGTCGGTCATCCCGTCCGAGAAGCTGCGGAGCGCCGCGCCGAACCCTTCGCGCGTGTACGAGCCGATCAGGCGCTCGCCCGCTCCGGGCGTGCGCATCGTGTTCGCCAGGTCGTGCCAGCGGCGATCCGCGAAGAACCCGCCGTCGGAGATGACCAGCGCATGCACCGAGCCTGCGTGATCGCATGCCCAGCGCAGGCCGATCAACACACCCCAGTCGTGTGTGACGAGCGCGACCGGCCCGAGTCCGAGCCCGCGCACGAACCCCTCGAGCGCGTCGACGTGTCGCTCCCAGCTGCCGGGCGGCTCCAGCTCGGAGTCGCCGTACCCGGGCAGGTCGGGGGCGAGGACGTACCAGCCGGCGGCGGCGAGCACGGGTAGCACGTGGCGCCACATGTAGGAGGACTCGGGGTAGCCGTGGACGAGCAGCGCCACCCGGTCACCCAGGGTTCCCGCCACCCTGTACGCCATCCCGCCCGCCCGCCCGGTGCTGAGCACCGGCCTTACTCTACGAGACGAGACGAGATCAGCATCGCTTGACTCACTGCCCCGGATCTCGACCGATGTTCGATCGCAGTCCGGGGCGGCGCGGCCGATACCAGAGGTGTGACGACCGTACCTCGAGGACTACCGGATCGCTGCGAGGCGATCCGCAAGTGCGCTTACGCGGCGCTGATCCTGATCGGCTGCATGGTGCTGCTTGCGGTGGCCGCGCTCGCCGGGGCTCCGAAGGAGGTCATGCCGCTGCTGGTCCTGATCGGCGCCGGGGGCCCGATGGTGGCGACGCTCGAGCTCTCACTCGCGGTCCGCGCCTTGCGCCGCGCTTCCCACGCCGGCCCTCGCGTCCGGATGATCTCTCGGATCGACGCGAGGGCGATCGACGAGCTCCGCAAGCAGCTTGCGCTGCTGCCGGAGACGCCGCACCCACTCGGTCTCTGATCAGCGACCTGCTCGCCCGCTGCGGCGACCGCTGCCCTACGCCCCTCCCCACCGGTAACCGCGAGCGTTCATCGGCTCGCCCCACGGGTTGGTGAACACGTCACGCCCGAACGGCGCGAGGCCGGGCTGATCCGCGTAGCCGATGTGACCTTCGCCGTCGAGGCCCGGCGCGTAGGGGGCAACGTCGAACAGGTCCTCCATCGTGCGCAGCCAGCTGTAGTGGTTGTAGTACACGGTGCTGACGGTGCCCGGCCGGATGTATGGACTGATCAGCACGCTGCCGGTGTCGCCGCCGCCGGTGGTCGGGTCGGTCGCGTCATACAGCGGGTCGGTGGCGGGGGTGCGCGCGCCGAGCACGATCCCGCTGACCTGTCCCGTCGTATCGAGCGGATTACCCGAGACGTCGACGAGCGTGAACGAGCCGGTGTCGACGATCCCGCCGGCGCTTCCCGCCGGGCCGGTCGCCGCCACCGGCGTGTCGGTCACCTGGCCGACGTAAGCGCCGGACGGGATCCCGTTCCCGGTCACGGTCCTACCCTCGTCGGTCACGACGGCCGAGTTGTCAGCGATCGTCGAGGTACCCGCGGCGGCAGTCGCGGCGGCGTCGGTGCGCGCGGCGGGGACGTGGCTGCCGAGACCGAGCAGGCACGTGCCGGCAGGCTGCGCCGGGACGGTCTGTGCGACGCAGTCACTCGGGCGGTCGAGGAAGATGTTATCTCCCGGGCCCGGGTACAGCTCGTTGCCGCTCGCGTCTTTGGCCAGCGGCGTGTTCGGACCGGCCGGCTCCCAATGCACGGTGTGGCCGAACAGCGTCTCGCCGGCCGAGTCCGAGGCCACCGATGCGGCCGCATTGGGCGTGATCGCCGTCGAGTTGACGAAGCTGTTGCCGGTGTAGGTGAACGGCGGGAACCCCTCGTCGAAGGTGATGTCGATCAGGCCGCCGTCCCGGAACGCCGGTGAGGCCTCGATCTCCGGAACCACATGCTCGAGGAACAGGTCGACGGAGTACAGCCCACCCGTGTAGTTCACCGGCGCGTTCGGCGTGGTCGGGCCGGAGAACCCGCCGGAGAGGTTGTTCCCCGCGCATACCGCGTCGTGGCCATCACTGCACACATTCGGCGAGATCCAGCTGAACGCCGGCGTCGTCTTGATGCTCTGAAGGTCGTGGTAGAGGCCGTTGCCCGGATCGAACAGGCTCGCGATGTGGGCCGAATCGCAGTCGCCGGACTGGAGCATCGACTCGAACCACGGGAACGGGAAGTGCCTGGGCACATACTGGTCGGTCAGGTTGGCCGTCTGCGGGGTGACCTGCGTGGTCGAACCCGTCGGCGCCGGCGACGCGAACGGAGCGCCGCAATACTGCGGGCCGGCGCTGTGGGGCGGCCCGCTGGCGTCGGGGTTACCGAGATCCTGCGCGTAGGCCTTCCAGCTCACGTGGGCGGCATCGAGCTGGTCGAACAGCGTCGGCACGCTCTCTGGGTAAACGCACCCGTTCGACCCGAGGGCCGCGTTCGGCCCCGCCGCGGAGGTCATCTGACCGTAGTTCGGGTTGGTCTCCAGCGAGCCCGACATGTCGACGCTGCCCGAGAACGCGTCGTAATCGGTGCAGTCCGCCTGATCGTCGGGCTCCGTCGCCTGGCCGCTGACGAGCGAGATGTAGTTGTCGAGGCTGGCGTGCCCGGTGCCGTAGTAGTTCTTCAGCAGCGCACCCTGGGACGGCAGTGTCTTCCACAGATAGGTGTTGTTGTTCAGGCCGGTGAAGGTCGCGTCGTAGGACTTGTTCTCGAGGACGATCAGCCAGACGTGCTTGATCTTGCCCGGCCGGATCCCGAGGCCGTCCCGGTAGGTGTGATGCTGCCAGTGCCCATCGACGAACCCCCGGTTACGCGCTCCTGCGGAGGATGACGTGACGGCGAAGGCCGCCGCGAGCGCTGCCGCCAGGCCCAACAGACCGAGGGCCACAAAGCCACGGCCGCGTCTCACCACTAGAAACCGCATTCGTCACCTCATTGATCGGGCACGGGCAGCGCCCGCGCTCTCAGTCGAGCTCCAGGTTGAATTCCCACGCGACGATCGGTGTCCCTCCGTTCGGCGCCCACCGCACCGAGCCGTCCCCCTCGGGAAGGACCGCCTTCATTGTCAGCGTGACCGTCCGGCCGGGTGCTACACGTGCCGGCAGCCGGCCGCTCGGGAAGCGGGGATGGTAAAGGCGCCCGTTCTCGACGATCGTGAACGCGCGCGGGTTCAGCGGCACGACTCCGGAGGCCGATGCGAGCGTGACGGTGAACGTCCCCGGGCTGGTCTCGACGTCATTCTCTTCGGCCTCCTGCGGGATGCTGCTCGGGATCGCGGGCCCGACGGCGGTCGCCAGCACGTGCCCCTGCGTCAGCTGCACCGACACCGTGTCACCCTGGATCGCGAGCCATCGATGCGCGGCGCTGGCCTGCACGATCCGGCCGACCGGGACGGTTGGCTTGGGCAGCCAGTCTGGGATCAGCCCGTACTTCGACTGAGGTGTGCTCGAGCCGAACGTCAGCAGGACCACGCCGGCCGCGCCGCCGAGCGCGACCAGCAGCAGGCACGCGGTGGCGAGCCGGCGGCCCCGGCGTGAGCGCGGCCAGAACGAGCCCCGGCCGCGAGCGGCCGTCGCCGTCCGGAGGCCGTCGCCGGACGGCGTCGCGGCTATCGGCTGCTGCCCCCCGCTAGCCATGCCAGTGGTAGCCGCCCGAGTTCATCGGGTGGCCGTGCGGGTTGGTGAACACATCGGGCCCGAATGGCGCGAGGCCGGGCTGAGCGGCGTAGCCGATATGACCCTCGCCGTCGAGCCCACGCGAACTCGGGGCTACGCGGAACAGATCCTCCATCGTGCGCAGCCAGCTGTAGTGGTTGTAATACACCGTGCTGACGGTGCCCGGCCGGATGTACGGACTAATCAGCACGCTGCCGGTATCCCCACCCCCGGTGGTCGCGTCGGTGGCGTCATACAGCGGATCGGTCGACGTGGTCCTCGCGCCGAGGACGATCGAAGTGACCGGTCCGATCGTGTCGAGCGGGTTCCCTGAGGCATCGACGAGCGTGAATGACCCGGTGTCGGCGATGCCCCCGGCGGTGCCTGACGCGCCCGTCGCCGTCACGGGCGTGTCGGTGACCTGCCCGACGAACGCGTTCGCCGGAATACCAGAGCCGGTGACGGTCCGGCCCGGATCGGTCGCGACGATCGAGTTGTCGGCGATCGTCGAGGTGCCGGCCGCGGCGGTGGCGGTCTCGGTCGCCGTACCGGGCACGTGGCCGCCGCCGCCGAGGATGCAGGTCCCCGCGGGCTGCGAGGGGACGGTCTGCGCCACGCAGGTGCTCGGGCGGTCGAGATACTCGTTATAGCCCGGACCCGGGTAGAGCTCCTGCCCCTGAGCGTTCTTGGCCAGCGGTGTGTTCGGACCGGTCGGCTCCCACTGCACGTTACGGCCGAACAGGTTCTCGCCGGCGGAGTCGTCGGCGACCGAGGTGGCCGCATCGGGCGCGACGATCGTCGAGTTGGAGAAGCTGTCGCTGCTGTAAGTGAACGGCGGATACGCCTCATCGAAGGTGATGTCGATCAGGCCTCCGTCCCGGAACGCCGGTGACGCCTCGATCTCCGGAACCACATGCTCGAGGAACAGATCGGCGGAGTACAGCCCGCCCGTGTAGTTCACCGGCGCGTTCGGGGTGTTCGGATCGGAGAACCCTCCGGAGAGGTTGTTCCCATGACATACCGCGTCGTGGCCGTCGCTGCAGTTGTCCGGTGAGATCCAGCTGAACGCCGGCGTCGTCTTGATGCTCTGCAGGTCGTGGTAGAGACCGTTGCTGGGGTCGAACAGGCTCGCGATGTGGGCCGAGTCGCAGTCCCCGGACTGCAGCAGCGATTCGAACCACGGGAACGGGAAGTGCTTGGCGACGTACTGGTCGGTTGCGTTGGCGCTACTCGGGTTCGGATACGCCGTGCTGCCGGTCGGTCCGACGGTGGGATCGGGCGCGCCGCAGACCTGCGTGCCCGCGTCATGGACCGGGGTGGCGGGCGTGTCCGTGTTGCCGAGGTCCTGGGCGTACCCCTTCCAGCTGACGTGAGCCGCGTCGAGCTGGTTGAACAGTGTCGGCACGCTCGCGGGGTAGACGCATCCGTTTGATCCGGGCGCCGCGTTCGGGCCGGCGGCCGAGGTCATCTGACCGTAGTTCGGGTTGGTCGCCAGCGAGCCAGACATGTCGACGCTGCCGGCGAAGCTGTCGTAGTCCGGGCAGTCGGACTGGTCGTCTGGCTCCGGCGCCTGGCCGCTGGCCAGCGAGAGGTAGTTGTCAAGACTCGAGTGACCGGTCCCGTAGTAGTTCTTCAACAGGGCGCCCTGCGAAGGCAGGGTCTGCCACAGGTAGGTGTTGTTGTTCAGGCCCGTGAAGCTCGCGTCGAAGGCCTTGTTCTCAAAGATGATCAGCCAGACGTGCTTGATCTTGCCCGGGCGGATCCCGAGGCCGTCGCGGTGGGACGCGCCGCGCCAGCCGTGGTTGACCGAGCCTGCTGAGGCGCTCGCGGTGACGATCGGCACCGCGGCTGCGCATAGGCCTACCGCGGCGGCGACGGCGATCAGCGCTCTGCGGCGCCGAGGCGAACCAGCTTTCATCGTGGCATCTCCCATTCCGATCGTCGTGTCGGGCGGGGAGTCTCCGTGTTAGCCGAGCGCCGCGAGTGTCCATTTCGTGAAAAAGACTTATCATCCCGATCGTGAGGTCGCCGGCAAGACGCCGTTGCCTTCCGCTGGCGCTGGTGCTCCTGGCGGCGCTCGTGTGGGTCGCGCCGGCCGCGGCACAGCCGGTTGCCGTGCCGTGCGACCCGGCCACGCTGGTCGCCGATCTGCTCACCGCCTACGACTCCCCCGGCTCGACCGAGACGCTGTCCCTGGCCGCAGGCTGCATGTACTCGATCCCTGCCCCGCCGAACACCGGCACCAGCGCCCAGACGACACCCTTCTGGTGGTACGGCCCGTCCGGGCTGCCTGCGATCGACGGCACGATCACGATCGAAGGGAACGGCGCGACGCTCGAGGGCGGCGGGCCGGGGACGCAGTACCGGCTGTTCTTTGTCGGCGCCGACCCTTCGAGCGCCGGCACGTCCGGCTACACCTCGCCGGGTGCCGGATCGCTGACGCTCGACGATCTGACGCTCGCGGGCGGCGACGCCCAGGGCGGTAGCGCCCAGGATGCCGGCGCGGGAGCTGGGATGGGTGGCGCGATCTTCAACCAGGGATCGCTCGCGCTCGATCAGGTGACCGCGACCGGCAATACCGCGCAGGGCGGCGAGGCGTTCAACAACCAAACCTTCGATTCCGGCGGTGGCGGGATCGGCGAGAACGCAGACAGCCAGGACGCCGGAGGTGGGTTCGGCCCCGGGTCCTTCGGCGGCGCGGGCGGCGGTGCGGCCGCGGGCCCCGGCGGCGGCGGTGGCGGCGGCGGATTCGTCACAGCCACCGATACCGGCGGTAGTGGCGGCGTGTCGTCCGCCGGTGCGGGCGGCGGCACTCCGAGCGGCCTGGCGGGTTCCGGAGAGGGCCCGAGCGGGGGCGCCGGGGGGGACGGCGGCGGGGGCGGCGGTAGAGAGGATGGCACCGCCGGCGGAGCCTTCGGGGAGGGCGCCTCGAACGGCGGCGGCGGTGGCGTCGGTGGCGGTGGGGGTGGCATCGGCGGTGGTGGCGGCTTCGGCGCGGGCGGAGGCCTGAGCGGCCAGGGTGGATTCGGCGGCGGCGGCGGCTCGAACGGCGGCGGTGGAGCGGAGATTCCCGGAGGATTCGGGGGCGGCGAAGGGAATACGCAGACGGTGCAGTCTGGCGGCGGTGGTGCTGGGATGGGTGGCGTGATCTTCAACATGCAGGGGTCGGTGACGATCTCGAACAGCACGCTCGAGGGCAACTCCGCGATCGGCGGCACGGTCGCGGCGAGCTCCGCCGCGACGCCCGGCGACGGCCTCGGCGGCGCGATCTTCAACCTGAACGGCTCGGTGTCGCTGACCAACGCGACGGTCGATACGAACACTGCGGCGCAGGGCGGTGGCGGCGTCTACGACCTCGACTACGACTCGGCGACGGCGCGGACGGCGTCGGTCACGCTGATCGACAGCATCCTCTACGGGAGCGTTGGCGGCGTCACCGATCTGGTCAGCAACGCGCCGGCCAGCACCGTCGCGGGCGCGAACGAGGGGACGGCGAGCGTCGCCGCCACCGAGACCAACATCGTCGAGTCCTCCACCACGCTTTCCAGCTCGGGCACGATCACCGGGTCACCTTCGACCGCCAACCCAGACCTTGGGACGCTGGCCGACAACGGCGGACCTGGGATGGAGACCCAGCTCCCGGGAGCCGGCGGCGGCGCGATCGGGGCCGGCACGTGCGTGGTCACCGTCGACGAGCGCGGCGACCCACGCCCGACCCCCGGCCAGACCAACTGCGACCTCGGCGCCGTGCAGACTCACCCGGCGCCGGCCTGCGCGAACATCAGCGTCGCCGTTCCGTACGGCACCCCCACCGCGGTCCAGCTCTCCTGCACGGTCGGAGCCCTCACCTACAGCGCTCCCGGAGCCCCATCGCACGGGTCGCTGTCGGGCTTCAACGCCGCCACGGGGATGGTCACATACACCCCGGCCGCGGGCTATGCCGGCCAGGACAGCTTTACCTATTCGGCACTCAACGACACCGGCGCGTCGAACACCGCGAAGGTGACCGTCACCGTCGCCGCCACCGTGCGACCCGTGAGCACGGCACCCCCGACGATCTCCGGGACGCCTACAGCGGGCACAACGCTGCACTGCTCACCCGGCGCCTGGACGAACGACCCGACCAGCTACGCCTACCAGTGGAGCCGCGACGGCACGCCGATCGCGGGAGCTACCACCGATACCTACACGGTGCAAACCGGCGATGAGGGCCTCACGATCACATGCGCGGTCGCCGCGATCAACGCCGGCGGCGTGGGGACGCCGGCAACAAGCAAGGGGGCGCCGGTCGCGGTCCCCTACGTTCCGCGTTGCCCGGCCGCGACCGGGAAGCTGTCGGGGGGGACGCTCGGGCTCGTGCGCCTCGGGATGACCCGCGCGCAGGCGCAAAAGGCGTTTACGCACAGCTCCGACCGTGGCAAGCGTTACCAGGACTTCTTCTGCCTGACCCCGATCGGAGTTCGCGTTGGCTACGCCTCGCCGAAGCTGCTCGCCAAGCTCTCGGGCCGCGAGCGCACGCAGCTCAAGGGGAGGGTCGTGTGGGCCTCGACCTCGAGCGGCTATTACGCACTGAACGGGATCCGGCCCGGTGCGACCGTCAGCGAGGCGGGCAAGCACCTGAAGCTCGAAGCCCCCTTCCATATCGGCCTGAACTACTGGTACCTGGCGTCCGACGGCGCCGTCACAGCAGTCCTCAAGGTGCGGCGCGCGATCGTCCAAGAGATCGGGATCGCCGATAGACAGATCACCCAGGGCCGGCGAGCGCAGCGCGCCTTCCTCACCAGCTTTTCCTGAGCGCGCCTACGCCACTGGGCCGATCAGGCGTGCCGGCGTAGGGCGGCCGAGGTGGTACCCCTGGCCAAAGCCCACGCCCAGGTCCTTGAGCACTTCAACGGTCTCGTCGTGGTCGACGCATTCAGCGATCGTGCGCATCCCCATGCCGGTCGCGATGTCGACCACCGCCTTGATCAAGAGGCGGTCGGTCTCGTTGGTGGGACAGCCCTTGACGAACTCGCCGTCGATCTTGAGGAAGTCGAACGGAAGGTGCTTGAGGTAGTAGAGGGAGCCGTACGCGGCGCCAAAGTCATCGAGCCCGAACCGGCATCCGAGGCGCGCGAGGTCACGGGCGAATTTGCCGGCACGTGCCATGTGGACCACCACTGCCGCTTCTGTGACCTCGAAGCCAAGCCTGGCCGGTGCGACGCCCGTCCGCTCAAGCTCACGGCCGATCAGCGCGAGCAGTTCTGCGTCGCCGATCGACGAGCCAGAGAGGTTCACCTCGAGTGTCAGCTCCTCACCGCGCGCGCCGGCCACGGCGAGGCTCGCGATCGCCTGCTTGGTGACCCACCGGTCGATCTCCTGGACCATCCCGAGCCGCTCGGCGGCGTCAAGGAACGAGCTCGGCGGCACGAGATCGCCGCTCTCATCGCGCATCCGCAGCAGCAGCTCGCACTGGCTCACCCGACCCGTCGCGAGTTCGACGACCGGCTGCTCGAGCAGCGTGAACTCGTCGTCCTTGAGTGCCTTCCCGATGCGCTTGGCCCAGGTGATACGGCCCTTCATCCGCGAGCCACGCGGCTTTCCGCCCTGGTACAGCTCCGCGCGGTCTCGCCCCGCGTTCTTGGCGTCGTACATTGCAGCGTCGGCGTTGACGAGCACGTCCTCGGCGCTCAGCTCGCGGCCGGCGTCGAACAGCGCGATCCCTGCGCTCGCGGCGAGCGACCGCTCGCTGCCGCCAAGATCGACGCGCTCTGATCGCAGCGCGGCGAGCAACTGCTCGGCGACCAGGCTTGCAACGCGCCCGTCGGCGTGTGGAAGAAAGATCGCGAACTCGTCGCCGCCGAGACGGGTCAGCACGTCGGTCTCGCGCAGCCGCGAACGCAGCACGTTCGCGGCCCGGATGATCGCCTGATCGCCCGCCGTATGACCGAGCGTGTCGTTGATGAACTTGAAGTGATCGAGGTCGAGCACGAGCGCCGCGCCGCCGCCACCGCCGTAGCGCTCCGAGAGCGCCGCGTGCATTTCCAGCCGCTGTTCGAAACCGCGGCGGTTGGGCAAGCCGGTCAGTGGGTCGTGGTCGGCGAGATAGCGCAGGCGCTCCTCGTAGCGATGGCGCTCGGTGATGTCCTGAATCTGGGCCAGGCACCTGAGCGGGTTGCCGTCGGCGTCGCGCAGGAGCGCAACCTGGAGCGCCACCCATACCGGCCGCTGACCCGCGTGCACGAGCCGCGTCTCGTGCCGGTAGCCGGCCACGGCACCACTGATCAACCCCGCGATGCCGCGCTCGTGCGCGCCGGCGTCTTCCGGATGCGTGATCGCGGCAAGGCTTGTCGACTCGAGCTGCTCGCGCGGGATGCCGGTGATGGCGCAAAGGACCCCGTTGACCTGGATGAAGCGCCCTTCGAGGTCGAGCATCGCCATCCCGATCGGCGCTTCGTCGAATGCTCGCCGGAAGGTCTCCTCAGCGTCCCGAATGGCGTTCTCTGCGCGCCTGCGTTCGCTGATGTCGCGGGCGATCGTCGATGCGCCGACCACCCGCCCCGCGGCGTCGACCACAGACGACACGGTCAGTGATACCTCGATCTCGCGACCGGCTCGATGCCGCTGGACGGTCTCGTAGTGATTTACGCGCTCGCCTCGCGACAGGCGTTCGAGAACCGCCGTCATCTCGTCCTCGCGGCC
>Ga0302325_10012837_pt1 | contig 17947 bp, 16 predicted proteins | sample Palsa_T0_2_FD_201948 | JGI IMG/M metagenome (GOLD analysis project Ga0302325, IMG submission 201948) | Peat permafrost microbial communities from Stordalen Mire near Abisko, Sweden - Palsa_T0_2 | ecosystem: Environmental > Terrestrial > Soil > Palsa > Peat permafrost | place: Sweden: Abisko...
GGTCGGCGTGCTGACAGGCAACCGCCGTCGCGGCGCCAACGTGGCGGCGTCGATCGGGCCTGATCTGGCGCTCGCGATCGCCGGCGTCCAGCTGAATGTGACCGGCGAGGAGCATCTCTGGTCCCAGCGGCCGGCGGTGTTCATCTTCAACCACCAGAGCTCGATCGACGTCGCGGTGATCGGCGCGCTCGTGCGCCGCGACCTGACCGGGGTCGCGAAGATCGAGGCCTCGCGCGATCCGCGGTTCGCGCCGATCGGGTACGTCACCGACGTCGTTTACGTCGATCGCTCGAACAGCCAGCAGGCGCGGGCGGCGTTGAAGCCCGCCGTCGACCGGCTCAAGGGCGGCACCTCGATCGCGATCGCGCCCGAGGGCACGCGCAGCCCGACGCCACGGCTCGGCCGGTTCAAGAAGGGCGCGTTCCACCTCGCGATGCAGGCGCGCGTCCCGCTCGTCCCGGTCGTGATCCGCAACGCCGGCGACGTGATGTGGCGCGGCTCGTTCGTGATCCGGCCGGGGACGATCGACGTCGCCGTGCTCGATCCGATCTCGACCCGGCGCTGGAAGGTGTCGGAGCTCGACGAGCGGGTAGCGGCGATCCACGACCGGTTCGAGCGTACGCTCGAGGACTGGCCGGGCTGACGCTCTTATGTTTCTCTCAAACTCACCTGAGACAGTTTTCACGCGGGCGCGCTGGTATCCGGAGCGCCCGTCCAAATCGGAGGAGTCGTCCTGATGCACGCAGGCGTGAAACGCAGGCTTGTGACCGGCGCTGCGGTGATTGCCGTGGCCGCGTTCGCGGGCGGCGCGTACGCAGCCACGCAGGAGCCCGCGGTCAGCCTGCGCCAGGCGTTCATCAACGACGTCGCCAAACGGCTCAAGGTCACTCCGCAGCAGCTCACGAGCGCCGTGCGGAGCGCCTTCCTGGACGAGTTGAACAGCGCCGTTGCATCGAAGCGGCTGACGAAGGGGCAGGCCGACATGCTCAGGCAGCGCCTGCAGCGGACGAGCTCGGTGCCGCTCGCGGGGTTGCTCGGCGTCGGGGGCTTCGGCGTGTTCGTCGGACCGCCGGTCGCGGTCCCGTTCAAGGGCAACGCCCGAAGGTTCGTGCCGCAGGCGCCGGTGCCGGGCCAGCCGCCCGTGCCGCTTGGAGGCGGGCCGATGCCAGGCCGGCCGCGGGCCTTCGCCGTGCCGTTCGGGGGCGGCATGGGCCCTGGCCTGCTGGGCGCGTTCGGAGCCGTCAGCCGGTATCTCGGCGCAACGCCCGCGAAGCTGGTCTCGCAGCTGCGCTCGGGGAAGTCGCTCGCGCAGATCGCGTCCGCCGACGGTAAGTCCTTGAGCGGACTCGAGGCGGCGCTCGCCGCCCAGCGCAAGACGCTGCTCGATCGGCTCCTGAAAGCGGGGCAGATCACGCAGGCCCAGGAGACAAAGCTGCTCGCGAGGTTCGAGAAGCGGCTCTCGAAGCTCGTCAGCCGCCGCCACCCAGTGGCCGCGCTGCTGGGCGCGCGAATGCGATTCGCGCCGCGCCACGGCGTCTGGCCGGCGCCCTGAGGCCTCGCCTTGAGGACTCTTACAGAGTTCTGATCGAGCTCTCACGGGCATCTCATTACCGGGTGCTGTGATACTCGGACAAGCTTCATCTTGACCAGGAGAACAAGACCATGAAATCTTTCCGCCGGATCGTTCCGGTGATTGCGGGTGCGATCGCCGGTGGCTTGATCGCGCTGATCGTCGCGAGCGGCGGCGGTACGACGCACGACACGACGACCGTGATCGAGCAGGGCCACGGCGCTGTCGTGCCCACGACGCTCAGCTCCGACAAGGGCATGACCGTGAATCAGATCTACAAGCAGGATGCTCCCGGCGTCGTCGACATCCTCGTGACCTCGAACAGCTCGAGCGGCAGCCCGTTCGGCGGCTCGCAGGAGAGCGAGGGCGAGGGCGCCGGCGTCGTCCTGAACAAGCAGGGCGACATCATCACCGACCAGCACGTGGTCGCGAACGCGACCTCGGTCAAGGTCACCTTCGAGGACGGCCAGACCGCGACGGCGAAGGTCCTCGGCACCGATGCTTCGACGGACGTCGGCGTGATCCACGTCAACGTCCCGTCCTCGGAGCTGCACCCGATCCCGTTCACGGACTCCTCGGACGCCCAGGTCGGCGATCCCGTGGTCGCGATCGGGAGCCCGTTCAGCCTCCCGGAGACAGTGACCGCGGGTATCGTCAGCCAGACCGGTCGCAGCATCACGGCGCCGAACCAGTACACGATCTCCGGCGCGATCCAGACCGATGCCGCGATCAACCCCGGCAACTCGGGTGGCCCGCTGCTCGACGCGGACGGCCAGGTGCTCGGCCTCAACGACCAGATCGAGACGAACAACTCGACCGCGACCGGCGAGGGCTCGAGCTCGGGCGTCGGGTTCGCGACCCCCGGCAACGAGGACGTTAAGATCGCGAACACGATCATCGCGGGTAAGACGGTGCGGCACGCTTGGCTCGGGGTGAGCCTCAATCCGACCAGTGCGGGCGGCGCACAGATCGCGACCCAGGCCGGTCAGGTGCAGCCGATAACGTCCGGCTCCCCCGCCGCGAAAGCCGGCCTGCACGCCGGCGATCTGATCACCGCGATCGATGGCAAGCCCGTGACCTCGACCGATGCGTTCATCGCGACGATCGATACCTACTCGCCGGGCAACGTCGTCACGCTGACAGTCAAGCGCGGCGGCAAGACGCTGCAGATCAAGGCCACGCTCGGTGTTCGTCCGGCCGAGGCGCCGGGAGCGAGTACCCAGGTCCCGTAGGGAAGGGGGTCGTCACCCCTTCTCGGACATCACCACCAGCCCGAACACGACCGCCGCGAGTGCGCAGGCGATGCAGCTGACCGCGAGCACGCCCCACGCCACGCTCGCGGCGGTCCGGTGCTGGCGGACGGCCTCAAGCAGCCCGGCGGCGCTTGACACGCCGAGCCCGAAGATCACCGCGATCCCGATCCCCGAGACGAGCGAGTAGACCGCGACCTTGCCGAGCGTCGTGGTGTCGACGATCGAGGCGATCATGGGCCCGGCGTCTGTGCGATCCGCCGGCGCCTCCCGTTCAGGGCGACGCTGAGCGCTCCGAGCAGGACGATGCTGATCACCAGCGGCCCCTGCACGCCGGAGCCGAATACGCCCGAGATCCAGTAGGTGAAGGCGCCGAACGCGCCCGCCGCCGGCAGCGTCACCATCCACGCCGCGACGATGTTGCCGGCCACGCCCCAGCGCACCGCGGACACCCGCTCAGCGGCGCCGGCGCCAATGATTCCGCCCGCGATCACCTGGGTCGAGGACAGCGGGTAGCCGAAATGCGAGGACGCGAGGATCACAGCGGCGCCGGCGCCCTGGGACGCGAACCCCTGCGGCGGGTCCATCTTGATGATCCGCGTCCCGAGCGTGCGGATGATTCGCCAGCCGCCAGCATAAGTGCCGAGCGCGATCGCCGACGCGGCGGCGATCACGACCCACGGCGGAACGTGGAAATGCCGTGCGCTGATGTCCCCGTGAGCGACCAGCGCGAGGCTGATCACGCCCATCGTCTTCTGCGCGTCGTTGGTCCCGTGGCTGAGCGCGAGCATCGAGCCCGACACCCATTGGCCGAGCCGGAAGCCGCGCGTCACCACGCCGGGCCGGCGGTGGCCGACGAGCCGGTAGATCAGCACGATCGAGACGCCTGCGACCAGAAACGCGAGCAGCGGCGCCACGACGGCCGGCACGAGCACATCGGCGACCAGCGCCTGCCCACGAATGCCGCCGCCGCCGACGGCTGCGATCACGGCCCCGACGACGCCACCGATCAATGCGTGCGAGGAGCTCGATGGGAGGCCGTAGGCCCACGTGGTCAGGTTCCATGCGATCGCGCCGATCAACGCCGCGAACGCGATCCGCTCGGTCACCTGGGCGGTGTTCACGATCCCGGTCGCGACCGTGGCGGCCACCTTCAGCGAGATGAATGCGCCGGCGAAGTTGAGGATGCTCGCGAGCGCGATCGCGGTGCGAGGCGACAGCGCGCGGGTCGAGATCGATGACGCGACCACATTCGCGGTGTCGTGGAAGCCGTTGGTGAAGTCGAACGCCAGCGCGGCGCCGACGACGATCACGAGCAGAAGATCGCTGTGCATTCCTAGTTCGACACCACCCCCCGACAGTCTGACCGTTCGGCCGCGGCGATGCACCGCGATAGCATCGGGGCGTGGCACGGGCCGCTCACCGCTCCGAAGCCGGCGATGTCACGCCGCACAAGCCGGAGGGCGTCAAGAAGCTCAAGCGGGACGTGTTCGAGGCCGGCCTACAGGTTGCGCAGCTCGAGCTGGTCAAGCTCCAGGACTGGGTCAAGGCCAACGGGCTCAAGCTTGTGGTGCTGTTCGAGGGCCGTGACGCGGCCGGGAAGGGCGGCGTGATCAAGCGGATCATCGAGCCGCTGAATCCGCGTGTCTGCCGCGTCGTCGCGCTAGGGACGCCGACCGAGCGTGAGCGAACGCAGTGGTACTTCCAGCGCTACGTGCCGCACCTGCCGGCAGCCGGCGAGATGGTCCTGTTCGACCGCTCCTGGTACAACCGCGCCGGCGTCGAGCACGTGATGGGATTCTGCACCGAGGAGGAGTACCGGGAGTTCCTCAACTCGGCGCCTGAGTTCGAGCGGATGCTGATCCGGTCCGGGATCATCCTCGTCAAGTACTGGTTCTCGGTCTCCGACGAGGAGCAGGAGCGCCGCTTCCAGGAGCGCCTCACGAACCGGACAAAGCGCTGGAAGCTCTCGCAGATGGATCTCGAGGGGAGGACGCGGTGGTTCGACTACGCCAAGGCGAAGGACACGATGTTCCACTTCACCGACACGATCGACTCCCCATGGTGGTCCGTCGACGCCGACGACAAGCGCCGCGCGCGACTGAACTGCATCCACCACCTGCTGTCGCTGATCCCGTATCAGGACACCCAGCCCCCGAAGCTCGAGCTGCCACCCCGGCAGCCCGCGGATCCGAAGTACGTGCGCCCGCCGATCGAGTCGATGCGGTGGGTGCCCGAGGTGTTCTGAGGGGCGGCGCGCGGGAGCGGCGGCGGGTCGGCCGGCGTCGCTGGTGCGAACGGCCGCGGTGAAAGGGAGCGTCGTGTGTGTGAACCGGCCCGCCACGTGCGGCTCGCCCGCTTCATCGACAACTCACTGCTCGCGACGACCGATTCCTCCGACTCTGGGGGACTTTCTGTCCTATGCGGTCACTTTCTCCCCCAGAGTGGTCATCGGACTGCCGCTCTCGCACACTCACAATGCGCTAACGCGCTCACAGCCGCCGAGTGTTTCGCGACAGCCTTGCCGCTACAGCGCTGCTGCCCGTCCGGGCAGCACCATCGCCGATCCGGTGGCCAGGGCGACCAGGCGGCCGTCGGCGTCGAGCACCTCGGACGTCGCGACGGCGATCCGCCGCCCGCGGTGCATGACCTTGCCGTGGGCGAGCAGCTCGCGGCCGTCGGCGGCGGCGGGGCGGAGATAGTTGACCTTCAGGTCGACCGGCGCGAGCGCCGTGCCGGCCGGCAGCGTGGTCTGGATCGCGGAGCTGAGCGCGGTCTCGGCCAGCAGCGCGACGGTCCCGCCCTGGAGCCGGCCAGGCGGCGGCGCGCACAGCCACCTCGTAGCGGGCAGGGCGAACGTGACCTCGCCGTCCGCGGCGGCCCGTGCCTCGATCCCGATCAGGTGATGGATCGGTGGCTTTGGCAGATCGCCGGCGAGCATTCTTTCGAGCACCTCGAGGCCGCTGAGCCGATCCCAGACCTCCTGGTCGATGACCTCGCCCTCGGGCTCTCGCTGCCATGGGTCGGGGGTCTCATAGGGCGCGGGCTCGGGCGGGGCGCCGTTGGCGGTGGTCTCGACGCCTCCGTCCGAGGAGACGATGAAGCACAGCGACGTCCCGTGGGCGAGCATTCGTCCGTGCTCGTCGGTCATCGCGGCCTCGGAGAGCGCGATCGTGCGCCGCGTGTGGATCAGCGATCCGCGCGCGATCACGTGACCCTCGGGCCGGGCGGGGGCGAGCACGCGCAGCGACAGCTCGGAGGTCGTCACGCGGGTCGCGGGCGGGAGCGTGCTGAGCACCGCGAGCGCGAGCGCGGCATCGGCTGCAAGCGTCAGCGGGCCGACTGAGATAGCTCCCTGAGGGGAGAGCAGCCAGCGCGTCAGCGGCAGCTCGAAGACTGCGCTGCCCAGGCCGACCTCGACGATCCGCAGCCCGGTCAGGTGCGCGAGCGGCGGGCGCGGGAAGTGGTCCCCTGAGAGCTGCGCCCGCAGCATCTCGAAGCCGGACAACCCACCCAGGCTGGGGTCGGGATGACCGCCCCTGACGGGCTCCCGCCAGACGGGCACCAGCTACTGCACGGCGGTCGCCTGCGCCAGCGTCCGCTCCATCATCTCGCGGTGCAGGTAGCGCGTGTTGCCGTGCAGGCGGGTCCAATGCGCGTCGGCATCGAGCACCCACGCAAAGGTGTCGTCGGCCATGCAGCGCTCGAGCGTGTCGTCGAGCTCGGCGCGCAGCTCGGTGTTCTCGATCGGCACGAGCAGCTCGACGCGCGTGTCGAGGTTACGCGGCATCAGGTCGGCGGAGCCGATGTAGTACGTGCTCTCCTCGCCGAAGTGGAAGGTATAGATCCGCGAGTGTTCGAGAAAGCGGCCCACGACCGAATGCACGGTGATCGTCTCCGAGACGCCGGGGACGCCGGGCTTCAGACAGCAGATGCCGCGCACGTTGAGCTCGATCGGGACGCCCGCCTGTGACGCCCGGTACAGCGCCTCGATGCACTGCTGGTCGACGAGCGAGTTCATCTTCATCACGATCCGCGACGGCTCGCCGGCAGCGCGCGAAGCGATCGTCTTGTCGATCTCCTCAAGCAACGGCACGCGCAGCGAGTCGGGCGCGACCAGCACCTTGCGCTGGCGTTTCGGATGGCCGTAGCCCGTGAGCGCGTTGAACAGGTTCGCGACCTCTTCGCCGATCTCGGGATCCGTGGTGAAGAAGCCGAAGTCCTCGTACAGGCGGGCGTTCTTGGCGTGGAAGTTGCCGGTACCGACCATCACGTAATGGCGCACGCTGCCGCGCTCGCGGCGGACCACGAGGATCACCTTGGCATGCGTCTTCAACCCCGGGATGCCGTGGACGACATGGGCCCCGACCTCCTCGAGCGCTCTCGACCAGTGGATGTTGAGCCGCTCGTCGAATCGCGCCTTGAGCTCCACCAGGCAGACCGCCTGCTTGCCCTTCTCAGCGGCCTGGATCAGCGATGGCACGAGCGCCGAGTCGTCCGAGGTCCGATACACCGTCATCTTGATCGCGAGCACGTTCGGGTCGTCGACGGCCTGCTTGACGAACCGCTCGACGCTGGTCGAGAACGAGTGGTAGGGGTAGTGCACGAGCACATCGCCGCGGCGCATGGCGGCGAACACGTCGGCCTGCTCGTCGGTCTCGCCGACGCTCAGCGCCGGGGCGGTGATCGGTGTCCACGGCTGTTGGCGGAGCTCCTGATGGCCGTCGACGCCGACGATCTGCCACAGGTCGCCCATGTCGAGCAGGCCGTCGACGTCGTACACCTGCACCTCATCCACCCTCAGCCAGTCGATCAGCCGCGCGCGAAGCGCCGGCTCCATCCCGGCGCCGACCTCGAGCCGCACGACCTCGCCGAAGCGCCGGCGCCGGAGCTCGTCCTCGACCGCTTGGAGCAGGTCGTCGGCCTCGTCTGAGACCTCGAAATCAGCGTCGCGGGTGACCCGGAACAGGTCGTGGCTGATGATCGCCATGCCCGGGAACAGCGCGTCGAGATGGGTCGCGATCATGTCCTCGAGCGGGATGAACGTGTCCTTCTCGATCTCGACGAACCGAGGAAGCACCTCCTTGGGCACCTTCACGCGCGCGAACACCTCGTGATCGAGCTCTGGGTCGCGGAGTCGCACGACGAGGCTGAGCGAGAGGTTCGAGATGTACGGGAACGGCCGCCCGGGACCAACGGCGAGCGGCGTCAGCGCCGGGAAGATCTGCTCGTGGAAGTACTTGGCGAGCACCGACTTCGGCGCTCCCGACTCCTCACAGGTGACGACCCGGATGTCGTGCTCGGCGAGCGCCGGGCGGATCACGTCCGTGAACTGACGAGCGTGGCGGCGGTCCTGTTCGGTGACGACGGCGGCGATCCGCTCGAGCACCTCGGCCGGGCGCAGCCCATCCGGGCCGCGCGCGTCGATCCGCGCCTCGAGCTGATCATGCACGCCGGCGACGCGAACCATGAAGAACTCGTCGAGGTTGGTGACGAAGATCGCAAGGAACTTGACACGCTCCATCAGCGGCAGCGAGTCGTCCTCGGCGAGCTGCAGCACCCGATCGTTGAAGTCGAGCCACGACAGCTCGCGGTTTTCATACAGCGAGGGGTCGCTCAGCTTCGGGACGCGTGAGGAGGACCGCCGCGCGGGTTTCTCCAGTGCCGGCGTGGCCGTGCCGACGCCGTCGACCTGCTCAAGGGCCGGGTCGTTCACGCCACGCGCTCCGCCACGGTGGCGATCGCGGTCAGCTCGTTCGGTCGCAGCAGCGTCACCAGCTCGCCCTTCGCGATCCCGGCGAGGCCGCCCTTGCGCATCCTCGATTGGGCGCCGGTGAGATCGTGGAGCGTGAGCGTGAACGACGGGTCGTGCCCGACGAGCAGCACCTCGCCGAGCCCGGCGACGAGGGTGTGCACGTCGAACGGCTCGCCCGACAGCGCCGGCTCGATCGTCACCGCCACTCCGAGCGGCTCACACGCCAGCTGCGCGGTCTGCAGCGCGCGTAGCTTCGGGCTCGACAGGCACGCATCGATGTGGACGGCCAGACGGGCCAGCGCGAGTCCCGCATCGGTCGCTTGCCGCACCCCCCGCTCGGTCAGGGGGCGCTCGTCGTCGGGTTGTCCGTCGGCCGCTTCAGCGTGGCGCAGCAACCAGAGCATGCGCCAACTGTACGCGGTGGTCGCGCCGCGGGTCCGATCAGGTCAGCGATCACCGGCGGATCACGCGGCAGCGCGAGCGAACGCTCTCGTACCGCGTCGGCAAGGCGCCGACGATCTGCTCCACGTTGTTGAGCAGATTCAGCGCGCAGCGCTGTTCGCCCCAGCGATCCTCGGCCGCCGCCATCAACAGCAGCGTTTCGATCGCGTCGCGATGGCCAGGATCCGCGGGCCAGGCGGGCGGGTGGACCGGTGGGCTCACAGGGCGCAGAGTACGGCCGCAGCCCGGGCCGCTGTGTGACGGTTTGGTTAACTGCGGCGCGAAGGCTTGGACGATTGGTCGCGCGAGTCCGAGCGTCGGCTCAGTCGAGCGCGGCGGCTCGTCCGGGCAGCAGCGGAAACGACCGCTGTGGGCGCGTGGGGAGGAGGTAGTTCGCGCGCTTGAGCACGAAGATGAACGCGTTGATCCCGTTGTTGACGGTGTCCGTGATCGCCGGGTTCTGGAGCTGCGCGCTGGCCTGGTTCATCGCGTTCCGGGTGGTGATGAAGTCCTCGATCGTCCGCTGGACGGAGACGAAGTGCACGCCGGCCTGGCCGCCGTCGATGGTGTCGAAGTCGCGGCGGATGATCCGCGGCTTGCCGTTCCGGCGGGCCTTCGCCGAGGCCTGGGCGTGGCCGATCACGCCGTAGTGGTTGATCGCCTGGTCGAGTTCCTTCGGGTCGCTCTCGGCATCCGTGGTGAACGCCTTGACCTGCGCCGGCGTGACCTGCGGCGCGTACATCCGCGCCACGCGCTCCGTGTCGCTCAGGTTCGCGTACCAGCTCCCGAGCCGCAGCCGCATGTAGCTGTTCTGCATCGTCGTCCCGCCGGCGAACGGGCCGTCGGCGATCGTGACGATGTCCTCGGTCGCCTGGTTCTTCTTCAGGCCCGACTTGAACCCCATGAACAGCGGCGAGCCCTTCGGGACCGGGTTCCCGGACGGGATCCCGCCGGTGTTCTGGTTCGCCGCTGGCAGGCCGGTGCCGACGAAGCCCGTGCGGGTCTCGCGCCACGTCAGCGCGGTCGAGACGTCGACCCAGCCCGACGCGCCGGCCAGCGGCTCGCCGTGCAGCAGCGCGCCCTCGATCGCGGCCAGCCGGTCCTCGTCGTCGCACGCCATGTGCAGGCACAGGTGGTAGTCGTCGATCGAAGGCAGCTCGAAGTCGGACAGACCCTTTGCGCGCGGGATCGGTGACGCGACCCCGAGCACGTGCTCGAAGTACGACGGCCCCCACCCGGCCGTGAACAGGAGGCCGGTATGGCGCCAGGGGAACGCTCGCTCGAGCGTCCGCAGCGCCGCCTCGAGCATCCGAGCGCTATTCGGCGACGGCGAGCCGTTGACGTCGAAGTACAGCAGCCGGTCGAAGCGCGGCGCGATCGGGTTGCCGTCGGTGTCGGTGGCGACGTAGTCGCCCCAGGCGTGCTGACGCGATGGCAGGCCGGTCGGCTGTGAGCCGAGCGTGACCCGGGATACGCGGACCTTGCGGGGGCTGCTGCCCCCGCAGGCCGCGATCCCGACCGCGGCGCCGCCGGCGGCGACGCCGGCTGCGCCGGCCAGGAACCGCCGCCTTGTCGTTTCGTTCATTCGCCCGGATGCCAGTTGAACCTGACCGTGATCCGGTGCGGGTGCAGCCACACGTTCGCATACTCCATGTGGCGTGCGGACACCGGTGGGCTGATCAGCAGCGTCAGCTTGTACTGTCCCGCGCCGGCGAGCTGCACGTTGTTGCCGTAGTGCGGGCCCATGAACGCGGACAGCATCGGATACTGACGCTCGTCGTAGACGACCTTGCTGTTCTTCGTGAACGTCGCCCACACGCCCGCGTACGGGATCGGCTCGTTCGTGTGCGCGTCGTTGAGCATCACCATCAGGTGGAAGTTGGTGCCCTTCGGCGGCTTGACCGTCTGCTCGCTCTGGCCGTTGTAGATCACGAACGGGACCGCGGTCATCGTCCGCGCCTCGATCTTCATCCCCTGCCACTCGGTGGTCGCGAGCAGCTGGCTCGGGATCGGCTTGATCCCATTGACGGCGGCGACCGCGGTCGAACCCACGTTCATCCCGGCCATGCTGCTCGAACTGGCGCTGCTTGCGCCTGTGGTGACGGTCTTGTTCGCGGCCGCGCAACCGGCGATCAGCACGCCGGTGGCGATGATCAGCGCGCCGCGCCTGCCGGCGCGACCGCATCGGGTGAATGTATGCATCACACGGCTCCTGGCTGTGGAATTGAGCTTGGTTTGGGTGCGCTGGGCTCGGGTGTGCGCAGGTCGTACGGCACCAGCGTGTACAGGACGTAAGCGAGCAGGATGAACAGCGGTCCGGCGTTGGGGTCGGTGGCGCCACCCTGGAAGATGCCACCAAAGCCCTGCCCGACGACCCAGTAGATCAGGTTCAGCACGACCGCAAGCACGAGGAACTCCCTCGCGCGCCAGTTCGCGACAACCGCGACCCCGATCGCCGCCGACAGCGCGGCGAGTACGAGCGCGAACACGACCCCGTTGCCATTGGTGATGCTCGCGAACCCGTCCTGCACGCTGCTGAGCCAGCTCATCCCGGAGGGCGCGGCGTTGATCGCGTTGTGGATCCCGTTCGCCCCACCGGCCTCGACCAGCCACAGCCACGCCATCACCAGCCACAGCGTCGCCCAGGCGATCCGCGCGACGCGCACCCCGAGCAGACCGCCGGGGCGGTCGTTCGGCCACACGATCGTGCCGATCAGGGCGTATAGGAGCACCGCTCCAGGCGCGCCCGTCAGCGCACTGGCCATCGGGACCCCGCCCATCGGCGTCGTCGCCATGAACATCATCCCGAACGCTTCGCCGAACCACCACACGATCAGCGCCCATGCGAACGATACGGCGAGCGCCGGTTTAGTCGTCCGCTTGTACAGGATCCCGAATCCGATCGCGACCTGGATTAGCGCCGCCCCCGTGTTGAATAGCACCTGGTGGGACTGCATCGTGGCAGCACCCTGATTGACGCTGCTGGCGACCCACCCGGGCTGGCCGGCGGTCACCCCTTGCAGTAGCTGGATGAAGCCCTTGCCGTACATGAACGACTGGAACTGCAGGCCCCCGACCAGCACCCAGATCAGGCCGAGCACGGTTTGCGCCGCGCGGCGGGTGTCGGAAAAGAAATACGCGCGGGCCTGTGAAAGAAGGCCCTCGCCTCGGGTCCCGGTACCGGAACCCGACCGCAGGTCGGCTGCGGTAGTACTCATCTAAAGCTCCTTGTCCGTAGGGGAAACCGGCAACTGTGCGGCGCGAGCTTGCAAGTGGCGCGCGCCGTCAGTTCACGCCGGTGGGCCCCGGAGCGACCAGCCGCCCGCGAGCGGCGCCGCGAGCGAGATCGCAGCGTCGCGCGGACGAGGTAGCGCGAGCGCCGGCCCGCTCCAGGCGGGCCGACCGGCCGTGCGGCGGCGAACCACCTCCGCGAGCACCCAGCGGGCGCCATGGAACAGCGCCGCGAGCACGAGGCCGATGCAAAGTGAGGCGGGGATCGACCACCAGCCGCCAAAACCGAAGACTCCGACGAGGCCCGCGGGGTGTCCGGTCAGGAACAGACCTTCGAGCAGCTCCTGGCAGACGAAGATCGCGACCAGGCACGCAGAGCAGGTGAGCCACAACGCCGCGAACGACAGGGTGTAACCCGGCAGCGACGTGTGGCCGGCGAACGCGCGTCCCACGGCCGCGAGGAATGCGCCGGCGGCGAGGGCGATCAGCAGGATCAGCCATGGCACGACGGAATGCAGATAGGAATGGCCGGTTCGCTGGAGCTCGATTCCGGCGCTTGACCCGAACGCGAGCATGTACCGCAACTGGTGCACAGCGAAAGCTGCAGGTGGCAGAAGGGCCACCTGCGCGAGACTCCGGAGCCCGGTCCGGCGGTCTGTGCGCGAGAGCATCGCCGCCGAAGAATAGCGCTGGAACGGGCCGTCTATGGGCAGTTTGGGACGCAGCCCTGTCGCCGCGACTCAGCCGATCAGCAACCGCCGGCCGAACACGCGCTTGAACGCTTCGCCGTCGCCGTAACGCTCGACGCTCCAACGCGGGAGCAGCAGGTCGCCGGCGGCCTCGAGGTGGAGGTCGACGCCATGGCCGTTGGCGCGCAGCCGAGCCTCCGACACGGACTGGTCGCGGCCGCGCTCGAGGTGCTCGGCGAGGCGCAGGATCACCGAGCAGCGCTCGAGCAGTTCCTCATCCCCGTCCTTAGCGAGCGCCGCCAGCACGCCGAGCTTCGGCACGCCCTTGCGGTGATAGCGGCTCATCTGCGCGATCAGCATCCGCTCGCGGGGGTCGAATCCGGGTAGCTCGGCGCTGACGATCAGGTAGCGCGAGTGCTTGTGGTGGTCGTCGTATGAGATCGTCATTCCGACGTCGTGCAGCATCGCCGCCGCCCACAGCAGTTCGCGCTCGCCGGGCTTGGGCCGGAACAGCTTCTGCTTCACGAGCGAGTCGTGCATCTGCAACGACAGCTTTGCGACGTGCTCCACGTGCGCCATGTCGGACTCGTACTGGATCGCGAGGTTGCGGACTGCGGCCTCGCGGACGTCCTCGAACAGCGGCTCGCCGCCGGCCAGCATCGTCCGCGCGAGGAACACGCCGTCGCGCAGGCCGGCCTCGGTCGCCTCGAGGCCGCTGAACCCGCCGAGCTCGATCACCGTCTCGAGCACGACGGCCGCGGCGAGGATGATGTCCCCGCGCTCGGGCTTGACCCCCTCGACCAGCCCGCGCTCTGAGGGCGGCAGCGCCGCCAGCCGGCGGACCAGTTCGGACAGCCGGCCGGGCTTGATCACGAACCCCTGGATCCCGAGGTCGATCGGGCCGGTCATGTGCAGCGCCGCGCTCGCGAGGTTACGGACAGCGCCGCCGACCCCGACTATCCGCGGCCCCGAGTTCTCCAGCCAGTTCAGGGCCTTGAGTGAGTCGCGGACGTGTTCGCGCAGGCGCTGCAGGTCCTTCTTGCGGGCCGGGCCGTCGCCGGGAAGGAACCGCTCGGTCATCCGCACCGCGCCGAGCTCGAATGACGACAGCTCCTCCGCGTGGCGGTCGGCGACCTTGATCAGCTGCATGCTGCCGCCGCCGATCTCGAGCACGACACCATCCGTCAGCGTCGACGTGTTGATCGCCGCCACGTAGCCGTAGCGCGCCTCGTCCTCGGCCGAGAGCACCTCGATCGAGAGGCCGATGCCCGCGTGCGCCCGCGCGAGGAACTCGTCGCGGTTGGTCGCGTCGCGGATCGCGCTCGTGGCGATCGCGAACACGTCCCGGCGCGCGAGCCCGTTCGCGACGCAGAACCGCTCGAACACCGCGAGCGTCTCCAGTCCCCGCGCCATCGCCTCCTCACTCAGCTGTCCGGTGGCGGCTAGTCCGGCCCCGATCCGGACCGCCTCGAAGAGCTCGTCCGTGCGCTTCCACCAGGCGCCCGGCGCGTAGGTGAACACGACCAGCCGCCACGAGTTCGAGCCGAGGTCGATCACCGCGACCTGACGATTGCCGTCCTCCGTCCTGCCTGCGGCGCGCGTCGATCGCCAGCTCACGAGAGCATCATGCGCGCAGCGGCGGACGGCTCGCGGGCATCGGTCCCGGAGTTTGCGAACAGATCGACGAGCAGCGTCGTCATCCCGAAGTCGCGCGCGGCCAGGCCGCGAGAAGTGAGCGGGTTGTAGTACTCGCGCAGGCCGTAGCGGTCGGCGGCGAGCGCGAGCGAATCGACGATCCGGTCCGCCTCGCGCAGGTATCCGAGCGCCCGCATCGGCGGCACCAGCAGCCACGCCGTGTTCAGCCACGACGGCCCGCGCCAGCAGCGCCACAACGCGAAGCCCGGCTTGAACGAAGGCTCCTCGCGGGACACCGACGGAATCCCGCATGGGGCGAGGTAGCGCCGCCCGTCCAGCAGCTGCTGCTCGACCAGCCGCCGGCGAACGTCGTCGGGAAGCCCCTCGAGCGCGAGCGGCGCAAGCGAGGACCAGGTCGAGACGCGGACCGGGCGCTCGCCACGTCCGTGGAGGTCGAAGAACAGCCCCGTGCGCTCGTCGTAGCAGCGCTCGAGCAGGGCGGCCTCGGTCCTCGCGGCGCGGACCGCGTACTTGCCGCCATGCTCGTCGTCGAGCCGCGACAGCGCGCGGAGCGAGAGCGCGTAGAAGACGTTCACGAGCACGTCCTCGACATGCTCGTCGTAGCGCTCGACGATCCGGTGGGCGTCATAGCCGAGCCGGCGGTAGCGCTCGATCAGCCACGTGTGACCGAGGGAGTCATGACGCATCGGGCCGAACACGCCGTCGTACTTCGGCGCGTCGTCGAGGCCCGACTCGTCCGGATAGATCGTCGTCAGCAGGCCATCGCGGTCCGGGTCTCGCTCGCGCGCCAGCCAGTCGTAGTGCAGCCGGAGCTGGGGCAGACCCACGGTGGCGAACTCCGGGCGGTCGTGCCCGGACGCCCGCGCCACTCGCTCCCAAGCGAGCGCGAGCAGCGGCGTCTGGATCGTCGAGGTGGCCGAGCAGCCGAATACGGTGTGGGTGCCGTAGAACGGCGCCCGGCGCCAGTACGCGGGCCGGTCCCAGAACGCGGTGTGGGGGATGAAGCCATCGAGCCGTCCGGCGCGCACGAGCGTCTCGAGCTCGGCGCGGGCCCGGGCGGGGTCGAAATGGGTCCAGGCGATCGCGTGGAAGCACGAGTCCCAGTACCACTGGTGGCGGTAGCGTGGCGTTGCCGGGCACGTGAACGCATACCGCACTCCGTCGCTGCGACGTTGGCCCTGGCGCCAGTTCGCTCGTAGTACTCGCTCGGCCGCTATCGTCACACGCGCGCGGGAGGCGACACGTGCGTGTTCAGATCGGTGCAAGGAGCTCGTCGTAGGTCACGGCGTCCCGGCTGCCGGCGCGCTCGAGCAGCGAGGCGAGCGTCGCGACGTGGCCCGGCAGGTCGAAGTCGGCGGGATGGATGTCGACGCGCATCAGCGTGCCGGGGGAGCGCGCCGCGGCCCGCACGACGGCGGGCGAGAACGCCCGCTTGAGCGGTGTCGAGTTGCCGAGGCAGAGCGCCGGTGAGCGCACGTCCGCGCCCGCACGGGTGTGGATGCCGCGCAGGTCGGCGAACCACTCGAACGAGTCGGCCAGCTCCTCCTTGAGCGCGCGCGTGTACGCATACCCCGGCGCGACGAACCCGAGCGGGTCGAGCTCGATCTCGTTCAGCAGTCGCCGGCCGGTGCGCACGCGGCGGGCGGTGTCGTCGCGGTCGAGGCCGGGAAACTCGGCCGCGCTGCCGCCCTGCCAGCTTGCGAGCGCACTGCGCGGCCAGCGCGCGCGGGCGTCCGCCTTGTGCGAAAGCCCGTGCTGGGCGACCGCGTCGCCACGAGCGACGCGGCACCGCAGCCACGCCGCGAGCGCCGGTGCGCGGGAGCCGATCGGGTGCAGGTCGGCGGCGGGGATCACGAGCAGCGTGATCCGCTCCACGTCGCGCTCGAGCAGCCACTCGCGGATCTCCCGGCAGCGCGCGAACGAGCGTGGCTCGACGTCGTGGAGCGCGACCGCGAGCCGGTCGCTGCTCCGCGCCGCCGGCCGCACCGCAAGCTGAGCGGCGGCCGATGACCGCAGCAGCATCAGCGCCGTCCCCGTCCCAATAGACGCTCGAGGTCGACGAGCTCGGCCGCCAGCGACGCGTCCCATCCGTGGCACTCGGCGAGCCCGGCGGCTGCGGCCGGATCGGACGGTTTGGCGCACGCGCGGGCGATCGCGCGCCCGAGGTCCGCCGCATCCCCGGCCTCGAAGGTCTCGACCAGATCGCCGAGCAGCCGCGCCGACGGCGTGCAGCGCGCGGTCACGACCGACGCTCCGCAGGCCGCCGCCTCGAGCGCCGCCAGCCCGAACGTCTCGTGCGCGCCGGGAAGGACCACGCAGGCAGCGCCGGCGTAGGCGCGCGCGAGCTGCTCACGATCGGTGAGGTACGGCTCGAACCGAACCCTGTGCTCGAGCCCGAGCTGATTCGCGCGCTCGCGCAGGGTGTCGCCCGCCGGCCCCGTCCCGATCAGCACGAGCGGCCACGTGGCGCGTGTGGCGGCGGCCGCCTCCAGCAGCTCGCGCAGGCCCTTCTCGCGCGCAAGGCGTCCGACGTACAGGACGTGGTCGCCGCGCGGGCGGCCTGGCGAGGGGCTGAACGCGGGGTGCAGGCCGAGCCGTAGGCGCAGCGTCGACGGCCGGCGAGAGTCGATGTCGGTGTCGACGCACGACATCACCGCGTCGACCTCGACGTAGGCGCGCCGGTACCAGTGGCGCAGCGCGCGCGTGTAGACGCCCTGCGGACCCGGGATTCCCGCGGCGTGCAGGGCGGCGGAGGAGTGATGCACGGCGATCACCGCGGCGCCGACCTCGTGCGCGACCCGGCTCGTCAGCCGCGGCGTCCAGTACGGGTCGTGGAGCAGGACGACGTCGGGCGCCAGCGCGCGCAGGGTGCTCTGCAAGCCGCCCGAGCCGAGTGGCAGGCGGTACCCGTTCGATGCCGCCAGCCGCAGCGACGGCTGCTCGTGGCGGCGGCGGTTCGGTCCGTGCCCGAGCTCATCCGCACGCACGCGGCCGGGGACGACGAGATGGTGCTCGAATGCGCCCGTACGGGCGGCATACTCGGCCTTGGCCTCGAGATAGGTGTGGATGCCGCCGCCGCGCTCGCCGTAGAACAGGGCGACGTCGACGATCGTCAGGCGATCGCCGCCAGCGATCGCCGCCAGCGCCTCAGGCGGCACGCGCGACCTCGCCGGTCGCGGACGGCAGGCCGGCTATTCCGGCCGCCAGCACGTACGCGCCCGCGAGCTGAGCCAGTGATGCCTCCCAGGTCCGCTCCCGAGTCGCCCGCAGGCCGCCGGTCGCGAGCCGCTCGAGCAACGTCGCACGGCGCGCAAGGCCCCGCAACGCCGCGGCGAGCGCCGGCGGTTCGGGCGCT
>Ga0302325_10012838_pt1 | contig 17946 bp, 14 predicted proteins | sample Palsa_T0_2_FD_201948 | JGI IMG/M metagenome (GOLD analysis project Ga0302325, IMG submission 201948) | Peat permafrost microbial communities from Stordalen Mire near Abisko, Sweden - Palsa_T0_2 | ecosystem: Environmental > Terrestrial > Soil > Palsa > Peat permafrost | place: Sweden: Abisko...
GGGAAAAGACTGCAATCAATCCCAGGAACTGATCTTGATGGAGAAGAGGCACGACAATGATGGCGCTTACCCCGAGTTTCCTGCATGCGTCGGCATCCACCCGGGAGTCCAACACCGTATTACTGCATAACTGCATTGTTCCGCTAGAAGCGCATCTACCTGTAAAGCCTGATCCTGTGTTGATCATAGCGCCAATTTCGGAAGCAGAATCACCCGCCGCTGCCCGGCAAATCAACTTCCCTTGCTGTTCGAGCGCAATCGCAGCGCCGGTCGCATGGGTCGCTTGAAGAGCTTGCTGGACAATTTCCCGAAGAAGATGGTTGGGGACACAATTGAGCAGCTTAGTGCTGGCGGTGATCCATTGGCTCCTCGCTTCGGCTTTGTCGAGTGCTGATGCGTCGAGGGCTCGATCGTAAATAGTCTCAGTCTTTTCCTGCCCGATCGTTTCCTCTGCATCTGCCGGCATCAGAGCGCCATGATGCTCCAAAAGTCTATCTGCTTCCGGTTCGGAGTGGGGTTCCGGTTCCGCCTGAGATTGTCCAGTGGGAGTTTGTCGAGCGAGTTTTCGGCGGTAGCTACAATCCTGAATGGTGAAGGCAGCCCACAAGAGCCTCTGAAAGGTTTGCTCGTCTAGTTTCAGGTTGTGCCGGTTCGCGGGCATTCGAGGAAGAAAGATACTGATTCATTGTAGCCAAGTCTTTACAAGGAAGCACTTATTAACTGGTGGCCGTCGACTAGAGCAGGAGCGGTGTTTTGTGGATCTCGGCTGCCGCCTCTCTTTTAATGCCGGGAGCCCGGTGCACCCCCGGCCTGGCCCGCCCGATCCGCCTCACCAGCCCAGGGTACAAGGCGCCCTCCTCACGGGTAAGCGGATTTAGGTCACTCGCGAACCGCTCTTACGGTGACTAGCGATGGAGAAATGCCGCACCAAACCAGCGGGGGTTGTCGATGCCGCGATCCTGCGAACCACCGCTTGAGGAAAGTGGGCGGCAGCGGCGATAGCCTACGATCAACTGTTTCTGTTCAGAGATTCTGACATTGGATTCGTTGCCATCGAACCAGAACCGGCGTGGCACTCTGTGCGGAGCGTGATCAGGTTCCGCACCTGCAAGCGCCTGGAAGAAGTACGCCCAAAGGTGCGCTTATCTGGCGCGTGCCCACTCCTAAAATCGTGGGCAGAATCGACGCTCGCCCCGAGGAGCCAAGAAAGCATTTCGGCCGGCAACGCCTTCTAACGATCTGGTCCCACTGTGGATTCCAGGCCGTCCCACCGAGTTCGACCTTCTTCATGTCGATAGGGGTTGGAGGGACTGGTTTGATAGCCTGCGCAGGCGAAGGTGTGGCTATTCCCATGAAAAACAAGAGACTCACGATGAACGACGACGTCTGCAGCGCAGAGATAATCAAGTTTACCAGCCTTCGCTCCCTATTGAATCCAGTACATTGCCACCCGTCTCGTGACTGCTCTGCTTCAGGTTCTGACCGGAAAGACCATGCGGGGGATCGACGGGATCTTCATGGGTCAAACCACTCACCTGTCCGGAAGGGACGAGGCGATCGGGCCGGCCTCGGTCGGTCAACACAGTCACGCCATCATCGGCCCAGGTTACGAAATCCGGCCGCTCTCGCAATCAAGATCAATAGAGCGAGCAAAAACGGCAACTTGAGCTTCGCGGTTTTCCCTGTCCCCATCGTGTCGTCCCTTTGGTATTTGCCGGAACCAACGTGCAAGTGGAACGAATGTAGGTTAGCATCTTGATATCCGCATTTCATGCTCATCAGGTTGTCTTCGTTTAGGCGCGACCCTGCCGAGCCCGGTTTGAAGGCGGAATCGTAAGAAATGGAGCGGTGAAGACAAAAAGCATGACACTTCTGAAGAAATCAGGGTCACCGTGCTGATCCTCGGCCTCAATATGTTTCACGCCGATGCCTCCTCTGCTATCGTGCAGGATGGAGAGGTTGTCTACGCCATCGCAGAAGAGCGCCTCAACCGGGTGAAGCATTATGCTGGGTTCCCCGCGCTAGCTGTGAAGGCCTGCTTGGATGCGGTCGGCGCCAAAATTACCGACGTCGACCATGTGGCCGTAGGCCAGGACAGCGATGCCAACCTGACAAAAAAGGTGCGGTACGCCCTAGCAAATCCCGCGAAAATTCTGAACTTCATCCGCCTCCGACAGCGCAAGGAAGCACTCCGCGACTTGCGGTCTTTACTGACCAAGGCATTGGAGGTTGATCTCAAGAAAACGCGTTTTCAAGAGCATCATCTCGAGCATCACATCGCTCACATCGCCAGCGCTTACTACTGTTCGCCATGGGAGAAGGCAGCGGGCTTCAGCTACGACGGTTCCGGGGACTTCGTTTCTACCATGATGGCGCGATGTGAAGGCAACGAGATCGAAGTACTCGAGCGCGTCTTTCTGCCGCACTCGCTGGGTAGCTTCTATACCATGATCTGCGAGTTTATCGGTTACAAGAAATACGGCGATGAAGGTAAGGTGATGGGCCTGGCACCCTACGGCAAGGAGACCTACTGCGAGCAGATCAGCCAGGTCATCGATCTTCGTGACGGCGGGTTCGAGCTTAACCTGGATTACTTTATGCCACTCAGCAGCAACCAGGGAATGCAGATTCAACCGGATGGCACCGTGCGCATGGCGCGTCATTTTTCCGACCGCATGACGAAGCTTTTTGGTCCGCCGCGCGAGCCGCACGCCCAGATTACCCAACGCGACATGGATCTCTCCTTTGCCATGCAGCATCGCTTTGAGGAAGCCTTCTTTTATTTGCTTAAGCACCTATACCAGCGCGTGCCACTGCCAGAGTTGGCCATGGCTGGAGGCTGCGCGCTAAATAGCGTCGCCAACGGCAAGCTCTTCGCGCAAACACCGTTTCGACAGACCTGGATCCAACCCGCCGCCGGCGATGAAGGGCTGGCAATTGGCGCCGCGTTGCACACTTATCACTCCGTTCTCCGGCGGCCTCGCCGCTACCAGATGAAGAATTCGTACCTTGGCCCTGAGTTTTCGGATTCGCGGATCGAAGCGGACCTAAGGAAGGCGAACCTAAGCTATCGCAAGCTGGAGCGGGAACCGCTGCTCGAGGCCGTGGCGGAACAAGTCGCGGCGGGAAATGTCGTCGGCTGGTTTCAAGGGCGGATGGAGTGGGGCCCGCGGGCCCTGGGCAACCGTTCCATCGTCGCCCATCCGGGGCGGCCCGACATGAAAGATGTGCTGAATGCGCGCATTAAGCATCGCGAGTGGTTCCGTCCCTTCGCGCCTTCGATTCTGGTGGAACGTCAACACGAATACTTCGAGTACGACCATCCTTCTCCGTTCATGCTTCACGTCTACAAAATCCGTCCCGAGAAACGGGCGCAGCTTTGCGCTGTCAATCATGTGGACAACACTGGTCGTCTCCAAACTGTGAGCCGCGAAGAAAATCCGCTCTATTACGACTTGATCCGGGCCTTTGAACGCAAGACGGGAATACCCGTCATTCTCAATACTAGCTTCAACGAAAACGAACCCATCGTTTGCACCCCGGAAGAGGCGATCGACTGCTTCAAGCGCACTCGTATGGATGTGCTGGCAATCGGCCCGTGTCTGGTCCTCAAGACTGAGAACTGAGAACTGATACCTGCCATCTCCGGACCCGCCGCGCTCCCATCCTCGGCAAAGAGGAACTGGAGCGTCGTACGGCAAAATCGCTCACTTTTAAATTAGCTTGGGATGCGACTTCCATCTTTCTTACGATAATTTCGAAGCTGTTCTGTCCCACCCGGAACGGTACACGATCGGGAATAGCAAATACTTGCTCGTGGAGCGCTCCGGATCAACGAGTTTTCGCGCGCCTGTTTGCCCGCGGCCTTACTCCCGTGTTGACTCACCCGGAGCGAAATCCGATCCTGCAGCAGGGTCTCCGGCGGGTTCTGGAATGGGCCGAAGAAGGCTGTCTTGTGCCATCGTCAACGGTCACACCATGCCGTTTCTCTCGGGCGGCTGCGCATCGCTCGCCAAGACGTGCACGGCGCCATGCTCGAGCAGCCATTGCGAGCAGCGGCGGGCTGCCTCTCCCCAGAATCCAGTCACGGAGGAGGCGGTTACTTGCGCATGACGACAAGTATAGGGTTCCGGTTCTGTCGGCAGCCCACGCCGCGGTAGCCAAAGTGTTCGGTCTGGATGTCGCAAGAGCACTGGTTGATGACAATCCGCAGGCATATTCGCCACCTTGAATCGCTTCTGCATCTCGACAATCTCTAACCTCTGCAACAGCACCGTACGAGTCAGTGCGTCGGCGGCAGGTCGCTCTGATCGCTGCGGACTTCGAGTTGGGAATGGCTCGCAAGCGTCTCCAGCAAACGGGACTCGACAAATTCCTCTCCATCTGCGTTCGCGGCTTCAGTGGCCCGCGCTCAGAATCTTATCGGCAAGTTTCAATGTGCCGAGACCCAATCCTCTGATGGCGAAGTGAAAATTTGCATTACCATTCTACTGGCTGTATCTAAACAATACTTCAGCTAAGGGGAGAGGCTATGGGCATTCATCGCAAAGAAGACATTTTTTCCAACATTGATGATGAAGCTGCTGGCACAAATTTGCGCGTTATTTCGACGTAGAGTTGCTGCACCGGGCCGCACACCAGATTGGGCTTATTGGCCGCCGCACCTGCCCGCTCACACTTCTTGCGCCATCGGCACTTCATCGCCAGGCCGCCCAGCATTGCTGCCTCGCTCGAGCCGGTGGTCGAACAACCCAACGTGTTGTTGTTTGGCACGGGTTTCCTTCCCCATCCCCTGCCCAAGTATCGCCTGCCAAAGCACGAGACTGACCTGTCCGCGGCATATCAACTTGTTCATGATGAGCTTCTGCTCGACGGGAACTCGCGGCAGAACGTCGCCACTTTTTGTCAGACCTGGGTCGAGCCTGAAATTCGCAAACTGATGGACGAATGCTTGGACAAGAACATGATCGACAAGGACGAGTATCCACAGATGGCGGAGCTTGAGTCACGTTGCGTCCACATGCTGGCCGACCTGTGGAATTCGCCCGCCGCCAATTGAAATCCCTTGCGCAGGGCGCAGACTGCTTCTGTCGCCTGAGGAAGTGCTTAAGCGCTGCGACGAAAATACCATCGGAGTAGTCGCAACCCTTGGGGTCACCTACACCTTGCAGTATGAACCGGTGCAAGCGACCGCGATGGCGTTGGACGATTTAGAGGAAGAACGCGGACTCGACATTCCCCTGCACATCGATGCGGCCAGCGGCGGTTTCATCGCGCCTTTCATTCACCCCGACGTGGTCTGGGATTTTCGTCTTCCTCGCGTGAAGTCGATCAACGCCTCCGGACACAAATTTGGCCTCACGCCGCTGGGCTGTGGCTGGGCCGTGTGGCGGGAAGCCGAGGATCTACCGCAAGAGCTGATTTTCAGTGTGAAATATCTGGGCGGCAACATGCAGACCTTCGCCTTGAATTTCTCGCGCCCCGGCGGGCAGATTGCTTCGCAGTATTACAATCTGGTGCGGCTGGGGCGAGAAGGCTACACAAAGATTACCCAGGGGTGCGCCGATGTTGGAGCGTGGTTCGCAGACCAGGTCAGGAAACTGAAGATGTTTGACCTGTTGTACGACGGCCGCGGCGGAATTCCCGGCTGCACCTGGACTATCCGCAAACGCGCGCAGCTGGGCTTCAATCTTTATGATTTGGCGGACCGGCTGCGCGTCAAGGGATGGCAAGTTCCGGCCTATCCCATGCCGCCGAATCGCGGCGATCTGGTAGTGCAGCGAGTTTTGTCGCGGCTAGGCCTGAGCCGCGATCTCGCCGGCCTGTTGTTCGAAGATTTAGAACGTGCGGTTCGGTGTCTCGAGAAACATCCCACATCCAAATCGGCCCACCGACAGAGTGCCGGAGGTTATCACCGCAACTAAGACGCGCTGCATGAGGAACTAAACGGGCCGAAATCGACGTCCAGTGCGCATCGTAGCGGACTTTGAGGAGGATCTGCGATTGCCGTCATGGTCGAGAGGAGCACCAAACTTCTTGAGCGTTTCGTCCACCCGACGAGAATCCTGCGCTGAATTGTCGACCCACGGGTCGAAGTCTTTCGTGTAACGCGGTTCGCCATTCTTCATAACCGCGAATCCGCCGACAATCAAGAATTCCACCTTAAATTCGTTTAAGAGCTGTAGCAGTTCTTTGTAGTGTGGGTTTTCTGCCATGGCTGATTTCCTTGGCTAGTTCCACCATTTCCCATGCGGCGGAAAAGATGGCTTCATCTCCCTGCTCCTGCCAGAACTCAATGTCAAACGAACGATCTGGGAACCCCAGGTCGACCGGTCGTGTTCTCCAGACCGAATTTTGCGGAATACTCATTGCCCTCGAGCTGACTCTTAACATTACAAAGATATCAGGCGGAACGGGGTGACCAATCCTCGGAATCCTCGGCGCATTTTGCGTCACCTCACAGGAGCATTTATGTCGGTCACATCGAGAATCCCTTACTGAATCTCTCTTCTATGAGAGCTGAGAGCTGGTCGTACATCCAAGGCTGCAGCTTGATCTGCAAAAGCCAGTCCTGTGCTGTGGGTATTCGGAAGCTTCGGTGATGCGTCGCGCTGCCACGAAACGCTCGGAAACTTTCTTTCAAGAACTACTCGAATGCGCCTCGCCCCGCAAGTCGGGTAGACATTGTATGGCGGTCCTGGTTCCGGCTGCGACAGCCTGTATGGATGCCCAGGAGCGTAACTAAATCAGATGGCCTGCGTAGCGATTGTCTGAACGCGTGCGAAAACGAAGCTCCCAACCCAGCAATGCGCCGAGCGCAGCGCTGACCGGAACCACGGCGGTATGCCAAACGAGGATGTGCGCGGCCTGGAAATTCGGACAATGCAGTTCGAGCATCCCCACACCGGCCATGCCGCCCAGCGTGCCGACGACCAGTCCTGCGGAGACGTGGTTGACCGCGAATCCGCGGCGAAGCATCAGCCAGCTCAGCAATCCGGCAGGGATCGCATGGAGAAGACCGGTGAGCAGACATGCGATGCCAGCCGAAAGGAAATGGTCGGTGTAGTAGTCGCGGAATAAGTGCGCGAACACGGCAAGCAGCGCGACGCTGCTGAGCGCCAGCAGCGCGCCGGGAGAGACGCGAAGGCGGCTCGCCGGAATCATCTGATGGACGAAGCTGACCGCTGCCAAACAGGCGAGGAGACCGAGTGCGGGAAAGACGAGCCAGCGCTCCAGCAAGTTCATTCTTGCAACCCCAAAAAAGCCGGCGCGCGCTGCACCGGCCAGGGAAACAGCCGCGCAGACAAGAACGAGGCCTCCGGACATCAGCCACACGGGCGGCAGCGGTCGCACGGGGCGCAACGACGGCTTGATCGAGTCGCCGATGCGCTCGAGCACAAGCGGATCGACATGCTGCGGACTCTGGGCGGCCTTTTTTAGGACGTCGTCAATCTCTTCGTCTTTCACGCAAGTCCTCCGCTCCGCCACTTTCTCGGGCCCGTGGCGCCAATCGTTTCCCGCAACTTCTTATAAGCGCGGTGCACTTTTTGCTTTACCGATCCCACGCTCGACGACATGGCACGCGCGACTTCCTCAAGTGACATACCTTCGACCTTCAACATCGCAATAACCTCGCGCTGGCCCTCAGGGAGCGGGGCCAACAATGCCTCCAGCTCGCCGGCTTCGTGCGGAGCCGACCAGACGCCTTTCGACATTTCCTCCAACTCCCTTTCGCCAGCTGCGGCCCGGATGGACTTTCGATAGTGGTCGACGCGAATGTGCCGGGCAATCGCGTAGAACCACGGCAGCGCCGGCTCGCCGGAGCGATAGGTGTGGCGCACCTTGTGAATGCGCAGCCAGGTTTCCTGCAGCAGGTCATCGGCATCGGCGCGGCTCATCGATTTTGCAAGAAAAAACCGGTGCAGGCGCGGACTGATGCGACGGATGAGAACCGTGGCCGCGGCGAAATCGCCCTGTTGATAACGGACCATCAACATCTCGAGATTTTCGCCGGAGTGCATGCGATGGAACGTCTAACTTGAATCTTCACCGAGGTCAGCGCCTACGCGCAAATCCCCAGCCACATTCTGCCTGCCCACCGGCCCGTGGCAGCCCAAATAGCAAGATTCGACAGATTGCGCTGAAAAGTTACGCCGGAGACGAAAGAAATCAGCATCATCTTAATTCTGTGCGATTGCGAATGGGGACCGTAACTTTCCGCGAGCTGGCAGCGAATTCCATCTGTGAACGCGCTCCGCTGCCGGGAACCACTCCCAAGCTCGCGGCGCGGAAACTGACAGGAGATCACGATGAATAAACTCTGCCTAACGAAGCTTCATTTGTGGCGCGACGGTTTTGTGCCGGTCGCGCTGATTCTCACTAGTGCGATTGCGCTTCAAGGCCAGTACGTACGCAGCCCGCTGGTGATCACAAGCACGAATAATGCAAGCGGGAACGGTGTTGTTGTCTTCAAGCTAAACACCCAAGGAACTCCCACGCTCGAGTTGGCGCAGACGCTGGCGACCGGCGGAAAGGGCGGCGCGAGCACAAATGCAGGGATTGTGCAGTTTGGAAGCGAATTTGGTGCTGTTGCGAACTACGGATCTAATACCGTAAGCCAGTTGCTGCGCGAGGGCGATGCCATCGCAATCGGGTCGACAATCTCGCTGGCGCCGGAATGCACGAAGCCTGACTCCGTCGCATTGACCAAGGACCACCTGTTCGTGGTGGGCGCGAATTGCGCCGAGAGCCACGCCTGGCCCTGGGGATTCGTGGATGGTCCGGTCGTGAGCCTTTCCGATCTCTCGGCGGCGCAGATTGCGGTTGGCGAGAGCTGGGCTGCCGTCACGTTCAGTTCGGGATCTCTTTTACGACTTCCGCTCACGCAGGAAGGCGGTGTCTTGAATGGCACGAGCAGTCCGATCCCTCTGCCCAGCAATGCAGACATGGTGCCCCTTGGAGAAGCGTTCTGGCGCAATGTGCTGGGCTTCACTCCGGCACACAGTCCTGACAGCTTTGCCATTGTGGACGAAAGCGGAAGCCTGAATGCGGTGGTCGGCCCCACACCTTCATATCCCACGAACGCGCCCTGCTGGGTAGCCAAGGGTGCGGGCAACATCTGGTACACGGGGAACTCGCCGGGGCACGCGATTAGCATCTTTTTCAGCGACAGCCGAGGTGGAGTGTTCTACAAATCGGTGCCGTTGCCAGGATCGCCGACTGATATTACGGTCTCCGCCGATGGCAAGTGGCTCGCGGTGATCTATAGCGCCGGTGGCGACGCGTCTCTTGCTGTCTTTTCCATCGATAGTTACGGCGACTTGACCCAAGTGGCCACGTCAAGCGCGGCGGGCGTCGCAGCGTTCAGCGGCGTAGCGTTCAGCGAGTAACAAGGTGCCGCGTTGCACTGCCCGTCGGATCGCGATGTTTCTTCTGCCGGGCGGTGCCGCGGTTGAGAGCGAAGGCCATTACCGCCTTGACCTGCCGTACAGAGCATCGCAGCCTCTCGGCTAAAATCTGGAAGTCTGTGTGCTCTCTTCTGAATCATCGCCCGCGCCAAGTGGGTAATCTCTGTAACCTAAACGTTGGCAGTCGGACACGCGCTGAACTCCCTTCCCTTCAAGTATGCAGTCTCCAGGCGGGAATTATGAGTTGTACCGGAGGAACGCGCTGAGGGGTATGTGGATAAGGATGAAACGTGCTTTCCCACTCAGTATTCATAGCAATCCTCCTGGAATTGCGGGTCTCCCGCCCACCGACGTCGCTACGCGGCGAGTGGTTAGCTCGATGGGAAGAGAGCGACAAATGGAAGCATGAAGCGGATGACGGAAAAATAGAAGAAGGTGATTACGGCGGCGATCAGGATGAAATCCAGACCGGGTCGAATGCTGGTAGCTCGGATCGCCCTCCATGCAAGGAAGAGGACCGCGAAATTCAAGGCTCCGGTGGCCAGGGTGGCTAAGGCTCCGCCCGCACCCAAGCCCAAGAGCAGGTTGGGGAGAGCGAGGATACAAGGAATGGCGATGGCGAAAGAAAACGAGCGAGAACCCGGCTTCCGGAGCAGGCAGGGAAGCAGCAGTAGGAAGGGAAGATGAGCCGGAACGAAAGAAACGAGGAGATAGGACCAGGCAGCAAAATTGTGTGGCAGGGACTGGAATGTGGCCTGCGAATGGGCCAAAGCGAAAATTGAATTCAGCGCGCCGAAGAAAATCTGGGCGGCGATGGCGACAGCGAGCATACGGATCGATTGGGCGGCTGCGGCCGGATGGGGCTCAGCCGTGAGAGACGTTTGGGGCGAGCGGACGTGGCGAACGATGGCGCGGACGATGGCCACAGTAAGAAAAATGTCCACGGACACGAAAATGGCCAGAGCCAACGACAAGACGAGGCCTGCAAGGTCGCCGGGCTGGGTAGATTGATAGCCGGTGATGGAGGCGAAAGTGCCCAGCAGGAGCAAGGGTCCAAGCAGGATCAAGAGCAGGACCAATAAGGATACGTGGAGCGTCTTGTAGAGGCGATCGTTCACGGAAAACGAAGTCCTTCGCTTGAGGCTGGAGATCGGCATAACCGCGCCGATGGCGACGCCACAATTGCAACTCGATTCGACCGCTGCCCTCCTTCGAGGGGTGTGTGCGGCGGTTTCGCAGATAACTCACACCTTCAACTCCACCCCTCCCGCCGCCCTGGAAGCTTCGACACCACCGTCGCAAGCGAGCCATCGACGGCGTTCAGGCCCGGCCGAACTGAGTCAAGTAGCACCTTTTTTCGGAACCACCTCTCCGGCACGAAGCAACAGTTGCAGAAGCACCTCAAGTGGTTTTGGTTCGAGTTCTGCAGGGCAGCCCTTGACGCGAAGCTGGTGGCTGAGTTCCTCGAATTCGCAGCCGGCGAAGTGCCACACACGTTCCGAACTCTGCGCCGTCTTGGCTCTCGACACCTTTGGAATTCATAGATCTGGTCAGACCTCGAGTTCTTTTGCGACTACGTCAGTACACACAATTCAGAAGTGGATGGACCGCGCTACAATGGCCAACTGGTGCGGACGAGTGCCGGTAATCACCAGAGACATGTAATCGCCTAATGCAAACAGCTCCCGGTTTGCCCCGTCACTCGGGAGCGACTGTTCATTTTAGCAATGCCCTCCCCGACGAGCTTCCAGACTATTGTTCCCGAGCCGTATAATCGCCCTTATAATCGCTATCTACCAACTCCTGAAATTCACCCGGAGATTGCGATGAGAAGCCCTCTCACTAGACCTTACACACTCGGCCTGGCAGTTCTGATCCTCGCGGCTTCCTCGCTCAGCGCCCAGAAGCTCCGTCCCACCCTCGATGTACAGACGGCAACCGGGCAGACGACCTTCCATATCGGGGAACGCATAGCTCTCAAGCTTATCTTCACCAGTCCGAACGACAGACAGTACAGAATCGCGCCGTGGAGTAACGGCCGCGGAGGAGAATTCGACTTCGAGAGCTTCGATGTGAGGCCTTCCGCCGGTTGGTCCGATCCGCTCGCCACCTATTTCGCGCAGGATTTCTTAAAAACCGGACATGGCTGGTCTTGGCCGCCCTTGCTTAAATCCAAGCCCGTCGAACTTTCGATCGATCTCAACCAATGGGTTCGCTTCGAACAGCCGGGCGACTATCGAGTCAAGGTCGTCAGTCATCGCGTTAGCGGCCTTGACCGGAGTGGCCTGCAATCGAATGTGCTCGACTTGCATGTTCTTCCCGCGAACGCGGAATGGCAGGATGCGGCCCTCAAGAGAGTTCTCCAGCAATTGAGTTCCAGTGGGTCGGTATCCGAGGGCGCCACAGCCGACCTCCGGTATCTGGCAACGCCCGCGGCGATCGATGTGATGACGAGCGAGTTGCGCGAAGGCTATGCCTTCATCGCGAGCGAATGCAGCATGGGTCTCCTGGGCCTACCTAGCTCGATGCGGGATCTCGCCATCGCATCCATGAATCATCGAATCGATGAGCCGGACTTTCCGATCTCGCCCTTGTTCTTCGGGACCCTGTCGCTCCTGCACGTAAGTGCAGGCTCGACTGCGGAGAGCATCCGGCAGCAACGCCGGGCCTTCGACGCTATCCTCTGGCCGACCGTGTTTTCCTCCATCGAAAAGAAGCAACCGTTGGCGCGAGCTGAAACTGTGCAAACGATGCTCGGCTACGGACGCAATATCAGCACGCCGGAGATTCAGTCACAGATGGCGTCGTTGCTCTCGGCTTCCTTCCTCAATCTAGACGATCGCAGCCAGATCGACGACTTGCGGCAACACTGGGATCTTTTGCGTTCACCGGGCATCCTGCCCGCTCTCGAAACCCTCGCCAGGCGGCCAACGGCAAACTATGGTGGCGCTGGCCCCTACTCCACGGAGGACTTGAAGTCGGCAGCTTTCAGACGCTGGTATGAGCTCGATCCTGCCGAGGCACGGAGCGAGATTCTCTCGCAAATCGGTTCAGCCGCGCCGTCGCTTTCATCCCAGGCGCTTACTTTCCTGCCGGCGGAGCCTCTCCCTCGGTTCGAACTCATCTGGGCAGAGGCATTCGTGCGAACTACGGAACAGTTGCAGGACGACACGCTCGGCTCGCTTCTCATTAAGTTCGGAACCGGTGCCGCCACAGCGCAGATGATCGCCAAACTCAACCAGCCGCCGACTCCCTATTCGTGTATGTCGCGGGCCCTGGCGCTCGCGTATCTCGTCCGCTTTAGCCCCGATGACGCTCGCCCGCTCCTGGAGCGCGAGATAGCGACCCGCGAGACGGAATGCAACGACTCTCTCCTGCGATGGGTTTCTGAACACGTCACAGCTCCCGTCCTGAATGAAGTTGCCGTCGAAGCGCTCAATAACGCCGATCCTGGCACCGTCCAAGATGCACTCCAATACCTAAAGTTGTACGGAACGCAGTCGGACGAGAAGTCCATCTGGGACCGGTATGTAAAGTGGACGCGGACGTGGTCTGGCAAGGCAGACATTCTGGACCATCCGGGGCCTGGCTTGGTCGCATGCGGGGAGGTCTGTATCGGCGAAGATCTCGGAACGGCCCTCCTAGCCAACCAAGGCTGGTTCGCTGATCAGACGCTTATCTCCCGCGTCCTCCACAGCTGCGTCGGGAAACAGGTATGCGAGCGACTCAAGGAGGTCGTTCGCTCCGCTGCTCCGCCCTATCAGGTGGTTCTGCCGGACACAGCTGAGCCCCTTGGCATAGCTTTCACGCAATCTTACAACGTGGCTCAGTACGCCGCGGTGTCCCGCGATCTGTTCGAGGCAAAGATCAGCCAGTATCCACCTGGGACGAAGTTTGTCCTCTTTCGCTCAGGGCCTGTCACCGGGGATCAACGAAAGCTCGAAGGCGAGGTTGAGGCCATTTTCGAGAAGAACGGCATGTCACTCGAAAAGCCGGTTAGCTGAACGGCACGAAAGGGACTTGACCTTGCGCTCATGCTCTCGGATATGGGCGCCGACCGTCAGACAGGACCCTTGTCCATTGCTGAGGGGCGAACACACGACCGCACTTGTGTTATCGCCGTGGTTCAACAGTTACAGCTCATTTATCATTTATCATTGCGAAAAGTCTGACGGAGACGACCCCGCTGCGGGCGAGGTCTTCGTGGCTAGAGCGCAAGTGAAAAAAGCCGGCCGGACGCTGACAGTTTCCACGGCGGATGCCTTTGCCATCAAAGGCGGCAAAGAGAAGGTGGTTGCAACCATGCTGGCAACAATCATGGCTGTGCCGATAACGCGCGCGAAGTAACACCGCAACAGTTGATTAAGGTGAATCTCGGAAATTGCGGTATCGCTCATTAAGCAGTCTTGAGCGTTTCGCCTTGATAGCGCAAACCACAGCCCAACAAAGAAGCCAAGCATTTCGTCTCTGGCGACGTTCTTCGATGGTAGAAGGCCAGCAGTCAAGGACGCGCGTTCTTTGCACTCCGCATCGGCCGGCGAAGATCCTTGACGGCTGCGAGGGCGAAGGGCCCTACATGGTCATCTCGTGACCGATGCGGTGCCTCTCCAGCTAGGCCAGCGCCAGATTCAGATTCTCAATCGCCTCGTCGATTTCCGCAGTGTTCTTGTAGCCCACCGTGACGCAATCGACCCCGGCGTTCCTGAACGCAAACCTCATCGCCGCCTTCCGATCCTCACGGTTGAACATACCTTCTCCCGCCAGTTTCATACTGATCACGCCCATTCCTTCTTTGCGGACCTCCTTCACGTGGCTGACCACTTCGCTGACGTTTCCCCGCCCCTCCGTGTTGTAATCTTCGCCGTCCATTCGGATGCCCTTGTGATTCATCCGGATCATCGCGATATCGAGCCACTTGTTTCCGGGGACTCGCCGCAACGCCGGCAGCCCATGCACCGACGCGCCGTGACTAACCACCGTCTTCTTCGATTCAGCTTCCAGAATTCCATCCTGCCATCGCGTCGTGTCCGCAGGCCAAGTCGCGGTATGTTGCCAGTGCAACAGCATGATGTCGAAATACTCGGTGTTGGCGAGCTTTCGCAACTCGTCGAATTTCTCCTGCGGATCCACCCCTTGGCGGGTGGTCACCTTCGACATGAGCCGATAACTATCGCGCGGAATGCCCTTCAGTGCCACTCCGAGCATCCTATGCATCTCGCTGTAAGACTCAGCCGTCTCGAAGAAGCGAATGCCCTGGTCGTAGGCGTAGCGCACCAGCCTCGTAAACCCGTCTTGTCCCAGGTCGCGCTGTACCTGCCCGCTGAAGCTCCCCGTGCCAAAGGCCAGCCGGGTAGCCTTTACTCCGGATTTCCCTAGCGTCACCCAATCCGTCGCCATTGGCCGCCCCGCTCGAAGCGGCAGGTTCCCGGTGACCGCCAGCGCCCCGGCGGCGAGTCCAGTCTTGAGAAATTCGCGTCTAGTGGTGTGAGGCACGATTCCACCTCCAATGCGCGAGATCTTACCACAAGTCTGAGCGAGCGGCGGCTAGTGTCCTTTTCCCGACAGCGACACCGTCTGCGCCCACGAGCGCGCATTGTCGCTGATCTGCAACTTGGACGCCGATCCCCGAGACTGCGGCTCGAGGTTCACGCTGATCGCGCAACTGCTGCTGCAAGGCGCCAGCGAACCTGCAGATTTCGCGCGCTGGCCGCAATGGCGCAATTTGCCATGAGGACGGGAGCGTTTGGGGTACCTCGCCTTCACTCCGGCAGGATGTCTTTCTGCGCAACCCGGTCAAGACTCATGTCGGGCAGGTGGGCACTATCGCGCAGTCGAAAGTGTTCGACCTCGCGCAGCGCGAATAGCGGCACTCCAGCGGCAACCGGAACTTGCGGCCGCGCGAAGTCGGCATTCTCGACATCCTCCAGCACGAACGCGGGGCGCTCGTCCCGCTTGCGGGCAATGATCTTGATGCCCTCCATTTCGATTCCTCGCACGTGGCGCACGAAGAAGCCGTGGGCGGGCATGGCGCCGAACATGTCCGGATCCGGATAGTCCGCCTCTTTCTCCGGCACGCGGATCCTGGCCTGCTGCTCGGTTCCACCGCCTTCATGCTCAATGACGATATTGCTCAAGCGCACGTCCTCCACCTTATGTCCCGGGATGCCCGTAATAATGGAGCAGATAGGAGAGACCGCGTTGGAGCAAATCACACCGCCGATTTGCACCCGGCGAATAACGCCCACGGCAGCGCCTGCCGGGCCGCGCATCCGGGATCCCAGGCGAATGAAAATAGGCGATTCGTAAATGTCGCGCATCGTCAGATTCGTAATGGCGATGTCTTCGACCTGCGCGCCATCCACGCTTTCGAGAGCCAGTCCGTGACAGCTGTCGAACACGCAATTGGCAATGGTGATGCTCTTGAATCCGCCGTTCGATTCGGTTCCACACTTGATACGTCCTGTACGCCACTCCTCTTCATAAGGTGCCAGCTTCCGAGCCGGATCAAAGCGCCGGAACGTGCCGTCGAGCAGCGTTCCTTCTTCATAGCCGCCGGTCACCAGGCAGTCGCTGATCGTAATCATCTCGGTCGACCGGGCAAAACCGAGCGCGTAAGAGCTCTTCAGCACAATGGCATCGTCCCAGGGCGAGTTGACGCTGCAGTGCGTGATGTGGACGTTGCGGCAGCAATCGATGTCCATGCCGTCGCGGTTGGTGTCAATCCTCAGGTTGTCGATGGTGAGATTGTCCACGCCTGTGGCCAGAATTCCGAAATGTCCGCCATGCAAAATGGAGAAGTCCCGAAGCACGACGTTGCGGCAGTTTTTCAGCGCGATGCTCTTGTTGCCGATGCCGGGAGTCTCGGCTTGTGGCGGCGGCCCTTCGCCGCGGCTCAAACCCTTTCCCCAGATCCGTCCTGGACCGGAAATAGAAATGTCCTCGAGCTCTTCTCCCCAGATCAGGCTGTTGTGCCAGTGGTTGTGCCCGTAGTCCTGGTAGTTTTCCCAGGGCTGGTTGGATTCCGCCGCGTCATAGCCGTTGCCCTGGGCCGCGAGCAGCACACACCCGTTCCCCAGGTGCAGTCCGACGTTGCTCTTCAGCCGTATGGAGTTAGAGAGATAGGTGCCGGCTGCGAAGTTGACTGTGCCTCCGCCAGCCGCAGCCGCTGCGGTAATGGCCTGATTGATAGCCGCAGTATCGAAGGCCTTGCCGTCACCACGCGCCCCGAACGCGGTCACATCGTAAGCGTCCCGGCCAGAAGCGAGCGCGCCCGATTGGGCGCTGGCGTCGTCGGCCAGCGGGACCAGTCCGGCCGCGATTGCCAATTGGCTCAGTCGCGAGAGAAACCGGCGTCGTGTCAGAGGGAGATTCATCATGAAAAGCTCCAAAGCTTTCGGTTCGAATGCGGCCTTCTTTCAGAGAGCAACCAATCGCGTAGCGATCATGGCTTGGTTGGAAGTGTTCCCCGCGCGACGTTGGAGTAGGCAGACTCGCCATCGTCATTGATGGCGCGCACACGATAAGCGTATCCCTCACCCTTCTTGAGGCTGGAATCGCTGTAGCCGGTCGCAGTGGACGGCAGCTTTGCGATTCGGCTCCAGGTTTCTTTCGCGCTGCCGGCTTCATCGCCGCGGCGCTCCACCACGATGCCGGTGCGGCCGCCACCATGAACCTCCCAGTCCAGTTTCACGGAATTGCCTGAAATGGAAAGGTTGAGCGAACTGGGGGCTTCCGGAAGAACCGGCCAATCGAAATAGCTTTCGTCGGTGACTGCCATGATGCTGTCCTTGACGGGCAGTAATTCCAGCGTGTCCGTGGTCCCCGCTTTCCACGAAACCGGCTTGATCTCGCCCGAGACAACATCGACCAGAACTGGATGGGTAATTCCTGTGTTTTTCAAGGACAGCGTGGCGTAAAGCGGCGGAAACGAGTTTCCCGGCAGACTATGAGCCGCCAGCCAGTACGCGACAATCGCCTTTCCGCTGTCCGATCGGAACCCATACCCCAGGAAGGGAAAGCCGGCGTGACGCCGCAAGGCAGGCAGGTCCGGACCACCCACTTCGATGGAGGGATCAAACTTGGTATCCGAGAATAACGCGTTCGTGTTCTCGAGAGCGTAAAAGACTGGCCGAGGCGTGAAGTCATAATCGTGGTTGGTGATGCCGTGAATGATCCCAAAATCGTCATACTCGTTCCCATCGGTTCCAGCAGCCAGCAACCAGACAAACGTCTTCACCCCCGCAGCCAGGTTGTAGACGAATCCCCGAGGAACATACTTTGCCTGCACCGATTCATCCGAACCCACCCACGAAGGAATCGAATTGAATTCGTCATCGAAGAATGGGATGTCTCGCTTGACCCCGGGATAGTGGGTGACCAGTTCCCGCAACGCCCGCGGAGATTCGGTCTGGTAAGCGCCGTAATCCATGGATTCCGGATTCAGGTTCTGACCGTAGCCGGGATAAGTGTGATAGGCATACACATCGATTCCCGAGGCACACTGGCAGGTATCGAAAGCACGCTGAGTGAAATCGCGGAC
>Ga0302325_10012840_pt1 | contig 17945 bp, 17 predicted proteins | sample Palsa_T0_2_FD_201948 | JGI IMG/M metagenome (GOLD analysis project Ga0302325, IMG submission 201948) | Peat permafrost microbial communities from Stordalen Mire near Abisko, Sweden - Palsa_T0_2 | ecosystem: Environmental > Terrestrial > Soil > Palsa > Peat permafrost | place: Sweden: Abisko...
CACGAGAAGGAGCGCGAAGACGAGAAAGATCGGATAGAACGCGTTCTCGGTCATCATCATCCCGGTGTAGAGCATCTCGGGCACGAGCACCGTCAGCCCGGCGACGAGAAGCGCGAGGCCCGCCGGCAGGAGGCGACGGGCGAGGAAGTACGCCGGGATCGCCGCGAGCGACATGAGGACGCTGTTGATCGCCTTGGCGGCGACGTACACGCTCGGCATCGGGCCGAGCAGCCGCCAGGCCGGTGCGATCAGGATCGGGTACACGATCCCGTAGCCGCGGGAGGGTACGCCGCGCACGAGGAAGTGGCCGTGGGCGGCAAACGACTTCGCGAGCTCGGAGTAGACGATCTCGTCGACCATGATCCAGGGCGCGACGATCCGCCGGGCAAGCGCGACCCGCACGCCGATCGAGACGATGACGATCGCGGCGAGCCACAGCGACACCGGCACCGCGAGCGCGCGTGCCCGTACGGCCGTGACGGCGCTCACACGAGCCCCGCCTCGCGGGCGGCCCGGGCAAGCTCGGAGCCATCCGCGAGGCCGGCCTCGGAGGCGGCCTCGGCGAGCCGCCACAGGAGCGCGTCGGCGACCGCACCGCCCCCCGCGGCTTCCTCGAGCGCCGCGACGTAGGCGTCGGCGACCCCTCCGAGGTCGTGCTCGGCCCGTGCGTAGACGCTCGCGGCCGCGCCGAGCTCGGGGGCGTGCGCAGCGGCGAGCTCGAGCGCGGCGGCGATCGTCGGCACCTCGAACTCGTCGACAGGGACCTTGAGCACCGCCGAATCGGGGAGCTCGGAGAACCAGCCGACGTCCGAGACGATCAGCGCCTTCCCGAGCGAGAGCGCGCGGATCACCGAGCCGGAGGTCTCGCCCATCGTCGGTGAACGGAGGTTGACGAGCACGTCGCAGGCGGCCATGAGCGAGCTCAGCCGCGCCTCGGACACGTAGCCCTCGCGGATGAGCGCCTCGCCGCCGATCCCGAGCCGCTCGAGCCGCCGCTCGAGATCGAAGCGCTCGCTGGCGACCCCGACGAGCAGCAGCCGCGCGCCGGGGTGCCGCCTCCGCAGGAGCGTGAACGCCTCGAGCAGCTGCGGGATCCGCTTGTTCATGTTCTGGTGGCCGAAGCAGCCGATCAGCGGATCGCCGCTCAGTGCGGCGGGGGCGACATCGGCCTCGGGCCAGGCCGGATGCGGCACGCGCCAGATCGGGCCCTCGTAGTGCGCCTCGCGTGCACGCGCCTCGACGAACCGCGAGTGGACGATCAGCCCCGGGGAGGCGAGGTCGAGCACCCGGCCCGCGAGCGGAAAGCGGTCCGGCTCGGTCTCCCAGATGAGCGGCAGCAGGTTGTCGAGCACACCCAGCCCGATCAGGCGGCCGGCGACCCCGAAGTCGCGCTCCATCGCGTCGAGGTAGCCACGCCCGTCGCCGCGCCCGATCGTCATCCCGGCGATCAGATGGTGCAGCACGAACTCGTGCAGGACGACGACGCCGGGCCGCCGGGCGAGCTCGTCGACGATCCAGGCGTGCGAGTCGGGGTCGTTGCCGACGTGGTAGAGGCAGACGTCCGCGTGGCCGACCCGCTTTCCCGGCTGCGCGACCACGAGCTCCTCGACGCGCTCCCGAAGCGCCGGCACAAGCAGGGTCGAGTAGTCGGCGATTCCCGAGTGGCTGGGAGGCATCGGCGAGAAGTATGCGACCCTCATCTCAGTCAGGAGAGGAGGGCCTCGATGCATCCGTCCCAGGTGACGCGCTCGGCGACCGCCTTGCCCGCCTCGCCCCACGCCTGCGCCTCGGAGGGATGCGCCGTGAGGTAGACGAGCGCAGCGGCGAGCTCGCCGGCGTCCGCCGCAACGACGATCCCGGTCTCGCGGTCGCGCACGACCTCGAGGGGTCCGCCCGCATCGAGGGTCGTCACGACGGGCTTCGCCGAGAGGAAGGCCTCGTAGGGAACCATCCCGTAGTCCTCGTCGAGCGGCGCGTAGTAGACGCCGAGGCAGCGTGCATAGAGGTCGGCAAGTCGTTCCGGCTCGACGCGGCCGGTGAACTCGACGCGCCCGTTCAGGCCGCCCGCGAGCTGCTCGAGCCGTGCCCGCTCGGGGCCCTCGCCGGTGATCACGACGCGCAGCCCGGGCTCGCGCCTGGCCGCCTCGATCAGGAGGTCGATCCGCTTGGCGCGGTCGAGCCGGTTCACGGAGAGGACGAAGTCGCCGTACCCCTCCGTCCGGTAGGGGAGCGTCTGGGGCGGCGGGGGCAGCACCTGGGCGTCGAGGGCCGAGTAGCGTTTGAGGCGATCGGCGACGTTCGCCGAGATGGTGAAGATCCGCCTCGCCTCCCCGAGGGCGACGGTGTCGAACCGTGCGACGGCGAGCCGCGTCGCCCGGTCCTCGGGCGACTCCGAGAACTGCCCGTAGGCGCTGCGGTCGTAGTCGTAGGCCTGCCGGAACTGGTGGACGAGCCAGACGACCTTGTTGGGGTGGCGTATCCCGTAGGAGGGGAACTTGGTCGCGATGACGAGCTCGATCGGCCTCCCGTCGCCCGCGGCGAGGTCCAGCAGCCGCCAGATGAGCGCCTGGTCGAGCACGCGTGTCCCGGGGTACCACTTGAACGGCACGGCGAGGAGCTCGGTCTCGTGGCCGCGCAGCCGCAGCTCGTCGACGAGCTGGTCTGCGACGACCTCGGCCCCGCCGTAGACGAACGGAACCTGCGGCCGGCAGACCGCGATCCTCATCGCCGCTCGAGCCGCGAGATCCGCTCGTCGATATCGTCGATCAGCTTCAGGAGCGCGTCGTTGAAGGCCCGCTGATCGGCGAGCGCGGGCTCCACATACCAGCGCATGAAGCGACGCAGGAAGAGCTTGAGCGGCCCGCCCTTGCCCACGATCGGCCGTTCGGCGGAGATGGCCCAGAGCCGCTCGGCCTGGTCGCGCGTCGAGAGCCGGATCTGCGCGGGTGTCACATCGGCCTGGCGGGGCCCCGCCGAACGAATCTCCTCCTTCAGACGCCGGTAGAGCGCCGCCACGTCGGTCTTCTCCTCGGGCACAGCCCAAGTCTAGGCCGCTCTCGATGGGGCCTGTCGCCGGGGGGGACGGGCGGGCGGGCGGCCCGAACGGCGGGCTGACGTCGCGCAGCGCGCCTCCTCCCGGACAGCCGGGCGGATCGAGGTGGCGTGGCGCGGACGAGAGTCGACGACCGGTGCCGGGTCGGATCCCGGCACCGATCGAGGCCCGGCTCAACCGTGGATGACGTGGAACGACACGAGCAGCCGCGCCGAGACGCCCCCGAGGACGCTCGCTCCCGGCGCCGTGGCACGGACGAACATGACGATCAGCTCCTGCTTGGTGCTGACCGGGAAGCCCGGGAGCGCGGTGAACTGGAGCGTCGCCCAGCCATCCGGCCCGGTCGTCTGCTCGTTCGGGATCCCGAACTGACCGTAGGGCACGGCGGTGACGTACACGAGCGCGCCGGCGACCGACCCGCCGCAGGCGCCCACGTGAACGCGAATCGTGAGCGAGCGGGTGCCGTAGGTGACCGTGCTCGGACTGATCTGCGTCCCGTCGATCGACAGCTGCGCCGGCAGCGAGACGTCGGCGACGGGAACCGTCCCTCCCGACACGGTGCAGCCGGTCGGCGCCGGGGCGGGCGTGGAGGTCGTCGTCGGCGCCGGGGTGGTGGTCGGCGCGGGCGCCGCGATGACGGCCGTGGGGACCGAGGTCGACGACCTGGCCCCGTCGGCGTTCGATGCGGTCACCTTCACCCGGAACGTCCGGCCGACCGAGCCGCTCCCGAGAACGATGGCGGAGCTCGTCGCGATCGGTCCGACGCAGCTCCCGCCGCTCGCGTCACAGCGCTGCCAGTGGTAGCTGAACGTGATCGGGATGGCACTCGTCCAGGCCCCGGGGTTGGCGGTCAGTGTCTGGCCCTTCACCGGCGTCCCGGAGATCGTCGGCGGTGAGGTGTTCATCGGCACGGCCGCGGCGACTGCCATGCCTTCGCCCACCCAGACGCCGAGGCCGACCACGGCAACAGACGCCGTGACGACACCGAGACGAACCCCGAAAGCGGCGATCCTTCTGCTCGAAGCACGAAACATTGTCAGCTCCTTCACTAGATCAGGTACTTCTCCCGAGCCCGAGAGCTCGCCCTCGCTCGATCACTCCTCGGGTGGCAACCCGGACTGCGCGCCACGCTACCGGTTGATTGCATCCCGCCCTTGAAGGAAAGGGGCGTTTGTGTTGCGGCGAGCCGGCTCCTGCCCTTGCGGCGAAAGGTCCGGTCGGGGCTGCAGAGCGTCCGGCCGAGTCGCGATTCATGCAGCCCGTCTCGCCGGGGCAAACCCGCGTTGGCGGCGGCCGCGGCGAGGCCTCGACGTCCCGGGCGGCGAGAGTCGCCCTACGACCTGGTCTGTGCGAAGCTCATGAGCTCATGGCGCAGGTTGCAACACCCCGTCGCAACGCACTGAGTGGCTCGCTCGACTCGCTGAGATCGGTCGGTCTCCTCGGAGCGGGAACGACGCGCTGATGGCCGGATCTGCTCGCGCGCGCCGTCTCGGCATCCGTGCGCTCGCGCGAGGGATCGGGGGCCTGCACCGGGCCCTCTACCGGGCAAGCGGCGGACGCGTCGGGGACCGCATCCGGGGCATGTCGATCCTGCTGTTGACGACGACCGGCCGCAGGACGGGCAAGACGCGCACGACCCCGCTGACCTTCACGCGCGACGGCGACCGCCTGGTCGTCATCGCCTCGAACGGGGGCATGAGCTGGTCGCCGGCCTGGTGGCTCAACCTGAGGAAGAATCCCGACGCCACGGTGCAGATAGGTCGGAAGCGCCACCGGGTGCGGGCCCGCCGCGGCTCGGCCGACGAGCAGCGCCGCCTGTGGGGCGAGATCACGAGCGCCATTCCCGCCTACCTCGCCTATCAGAAGCGAACCTCGCGTGTGATCCCGGTGGTGATCCTCGAGCTGGCAGACGAGCCCCACCCGGGAGCGCCCGCGGCCCCGCACGATCCCGCCCCGGGAAGCGGACCGAGCGGCGCCGTCACCTGACGGGCTCGATGCAGGAGGCGTCGGTCGCGAGCGACCCACCGCTCCCGCTCACATCCTGGGCAGCATCCCGCAGGCGAGCCGGGAGCGAGCCTGGGCACCCGCGGGGGTGGATCCGAACGGACCGCTCAAGCCACGCGCCTCTTCTGTCGATGCGAATGGCGGTGCACATCGGCCCATCGGGCGTCCCGGCCACAGTTGCCGGGCGCCCGATGAACTCCTCCGCGAGACCCCTCCTTGCCCGCCGGGAGACGGTGGGCCCATAGGCGCTGGGGTCATCTTGCGATACACGAGACGGTACGCCCCAGTCCCAGCGGGCACAACTGGACGTTTGACGGGTTTTGCGTTTGACGGATCTCGCGTTTGACGGGTACGCGGATGAGCGTGAGGGTTCCGAGGCAGCTTCGCCGTGCCCGCCCGGCGGAAGCCCCGCCCGTCGCGCTCGCGCCAGCGCGGGGGGTGAGCGCCCGCACGAGGAGCGCTCCTCCCGGGCGAGATCAGCCGGGCCGGGCGCCGGGAGTGATGCCCATCGCGGCGAAGCGACGCAGAATCTCCGCGTGGCCGGTCTGGATCCGGCCGAGTGCGTAGTGCGCATCGGCGATGGTGTCGCAGGCGGCCTGATGGTCCGCGTGCTTCATGGTCTGAGCAGCCTCCTCGAGGTGGCTCTCGATCTTGCGCGCGTCCGACAGGAGCTCCTCGATCAGCTCCTCGATGTCCGAGTCGGCCATGGCGGTCAGCATACGCATCTCGGGCGCGGCGAGCAGAGGGCGAGCCGGCTCGGCTCGCCCTCTAGCGCGCGGGCGGGGCACCCGTCGCGACTCGCGGTGCATCGATCCCGCGACCGTCCGGGCGACGACCCTCCCGCGTCGGTGTCGACCCGGGCGAGTGAGATCGGCTCACGAGGCGGTCGCTCGCTCGGAGGTCGCCATACTTGCCCCGTGCGCATCGACCTGCTGCCGTTTCTCGCGCTCTCCGTCCTCTTGATCCTCATTCCGGGCCCGGACACGGCCGTCGTGACCAAGAACGCGCTTTTCGGCGGCCGGCGCGCGGGCGTCCTGGCGTCGGTCGGTGTCTCGATCGGGGTGACGATCTGGACGGTCGCCGCAGCGTTCGGGATCGCGGCACTGCTCCGCGCCTCGGCGATCGGGTTCCTCGTGCTCAAGCTCGCCGGGGCGGTCTACCTCGTCTGGATCGGGATCCAGATGCTCCGGGCCCGCGACCTCCTCGCCGAGAGCCGCGCGCGACCGCGTCGATCCGTGAGCGGTGTCCGCTCGGTCAGGCAGGGCCTGCTAAGCGATCTCGGCAACCCGAAGATCGCGGTGTTCTTCACGAGCTTCCTCCCCCAGTTCGTTCACGGCGGGGGGTCGGCGTTCGTCTCCCTCCTGCTCCTCGGCGGCATCTTCGCCGCCCTGACGCTCCTCTGGCTGGCCGGCTATTCCATGCTCGTCGGACACGCCTCGGCGGTCCTACGGCGTCCGGCGGTACGCAGGGCGCTCGACCGTTTCACGGGCCTCGTGCTGATCGGCTTTGGCATCCGACTCGCCTTCGAGCACCGATAGCGGACCTCCAGACAGACCCCGAGGCGGGTCGATCGACGAGCTCGCCGAAAAGGGCGTCTAGGAGCTTTCGCTCCAGGCCTTCGAGGCGAGATACCCACCCGCCACACCGAGCGTAAACGTCGCGAACCTGCTCAACACTCGACGCATCACCGAATCCCCCCTTCCTCGCGTCAAGCTCTCTTCGTCAATCTCGCTGCTTCTTCCCTCTGTGCTTCTTCCCTCTGTTCTTCGACCGATGATCGCAAACTGTGATCCCGCCAACGTAAGTGTTCGGTAAAAGCGTGCCGCGCGATCCTCGGGGCGCAGGCGGGTAGGCTGGCCGGGATTGGGAGCCGATGAGCACCCTGGAGCCCGGCCGACGGGCGCCGCGCGCCGGTCCGCATCCGGGAAGCCGCATCCTCACCGGGCGGCCGCACGACTCGCACCGTGGGCTGAGGACAGCATCCCGGGGCTCCCGCTGAACCATCAAACGCTGAACCATCAAGCGCTGAACCGGACGCTGAACCGTCAGACGCTGAACCATCAAGCGCTGAACCACGAGGCGCCGGACGAGGGACTGGTTGCCTACCCGACCCGGAACGGCCGCCCGGGCGGCCTCACGCTCGTCGCTCCCAGGCGCGGCCCGCGGATCTGAGCGTCCGTGGCTCTCGCATTCGCCCTTCTCTCGGCCCTGCTCGTGGCGGCGGCCCTGCAACTGCCGAGCCTCCTCTCGACCCTCCTCGCCGCCTATCTCGTGCTCGCAGCGAACATGGCGTTCGCAACCTGGGCGCTCTCGCCGTTTCGTGAGCTGACCGCGACCGGCCTCGCTGCAGAGGAGGCCGTCCTGCTCCTCGGCTCCCTCGTGGGGTGGTGGCTGCGGGGAAGACCCGGCCTCGGGGTGCGGCGTGCCGCGGGCCCGCTCCGGCTCGTCGCCCGCGACCCGATCGCAGCCTCCTTCGTCGCGGTGGCGGCCATCGCCCTCGCCTACGAGCTCCTGCTCGCACTCGGCGTGCCCCCGACCAACTGGGACTCGCTCACCTACCACCTGGCGCGCGTCGCAGCGTGGAAGCAGCACGACGGCATCTTCTGGATCCCCAACGCCCCGACGGCCCGGATGAACGAATTCCAGCCGCTCGCAGAGCAGGAGATCCTGTTTCTGTTCGTCGCGACCGGAACGACCGTCGTCTACGCCCTGCCGCAGTACGTCGCCGAGCTCGCGATCCTCGCCGCGGTCTACGGAGCCTCGCGACGGCTCGGGTTCGGCGCCCGCGGCTCCGCCTGCGGCGCGGCGCTCCTGGCGAGCTTCAGCCTGATCGCGCTCGAGGCCACGACGGCGCAGAACGACCTCGTCTCGGCGTCGTTCTCGATCGTCGCCGCCTGCCTGCTGCTCGGCGGGGGCTCGCTCGAGGCGGTGCTCGCGGGCCTCGCCGTCGGTCTCGGCATCGGCGCCAAGCTCACGACGGCCCTCGTGCTGCCTGTGCTCGTGTGGCTCGCGTGGTCGGCGGGGCGGCGCAACCTCGGGCTCGCGCTGGGCGGCGGCGCGCTCGGCCTCGCCGCCGCGGGAGTCTGGGGCTTCGTCCTCAACCTCGTCCACACCGGCAACCCACTCGGACACGGCCAGGGACGCGTCGAGAACACCGTCTCGCCGTCGCTCCTCGGCACGGTTCGCACGGTCGCGCACCTCGTCGACCGGCTCGCGGATGTCTCTGTGCTGCCGCACTGGTCGATCGCGGCCTTCGCCGTCGCCGGCGTGGTGGCCGGCGTCGTGACGACGGTCCGGAGCAGGCGAACGACCGGACGCCGCCGGGCCGCGCTTCTGGCCGGCGCGGTCGCGCTCCCGCTGCTTGCGCCCGCACTCGTCCTGGCGATGCTCCACATCCCGGCGGGCAATCCGCCCTTCATCGGGCGACAGGCAAACGAGGACGACGCCGGCTTCGGGCCGCTCGGGACGCTCGCCTTGATCGCCGCGCCGCTCGCGACGTTCGTCGCCGTCAGGCGCCGTGACCCACGCCAGCTGGCTCTCGCGCTCGCGCTGCCGAGCTACCTCGTGCTCCTTGCCCTCTACGCGAAGTACAACATCTGGATCACGCGGTTTCTGATCGTCCCGGCCGCGCTCACCGCACCACTCTTCGCCCGGATGTTCGTGAACCGGCTCGCCACCGCGGCGCTGCTCGTGGTCGCGTCGGTCACCGTCGGACTGACCCTCGCACACGACGCGTCCAAGCCTCTGGGTGGGAAGCTCGGCCGGCCGTGGGAGCTGACCCAGAGCGAGGCCCTGCGCGAGTTCCCCGCAGAGCCGACCGGCCGCTGGGTTGCCGCCTCGCTGACCGCCTACGACCGTCTCGTACCCCCTAACGCCTGCGTCGGGGCGGTGCTCGACCCCGACGAGCCCTCATACCTCTTGTGGGGGCCGAGCCTTCGCCACCACATCGTGTTCCTCTCCTCGCTCGGTGCGCTGCAGGGCGCCTACGCGAGCGGGCTCGGCTACGTCGTGATCGACACGGGCGCGAATGCGCCCGTCGCCGGTCAGTTCAGCCGCGCCGGCTGGTCGGTCAGGCCGCTCGCGACCTACTGGCAGCTCGCGATCTCCCCGCGGCGGCTGCCGGGTGGAGCATGCGGTTCGCAGGCCTGAGCACCCCGCGCCGGAGCGACGAGCTCGCCGCCGGCGCTCGAGGCACACCTCCCCAGAGCCCGGGCTCAGCCCGCGCGGTACTCGGACTCGAGGACCTCGAAGCGCCAGACCTCGCTTTCGGCCGAGAGCGGGCCCCGTTCGGCGTGCCGGGCGTGGGCCGAGGAGAACTGCCCCGACTTCATCCAGCCCTCGAACGCCTCCGGTGAGGCCCAACGGGTGTAGACGAGATAGCGGCCGCCCTCGAGCGGACGCATGAGCTCGAAGGCCTCGAAGCCGGGAGCGCTCGACACCGTACCCGCGCGTGCCGCGAAGCGCGCCTCGAAGTCGCCCCTGCCCTCCTCGGGCACCGTCACGGCATTGATCACGACCAGCGACATCCGGCACCTCCGGCTCAGCGACTCGAACGGGTCAGCGACTCGAACGGGGCAGCGACTCGACGCCCACAGCCTAGAGGTCGAGGTGGGGTCTCCCTCGATGAGGATTCGGGCAGAAGGGCGCGGGCGGCGCCCCTGAGCACCGACGCGCCACGCACGACCCCTTCGACAGGGTGTGCGCGGCGCGATCCTTCGGGCCGTCGGAACGCCGTCTCGGCGTCCGTGGTTCAGGGTGGAGGTTGCCCTCAGGCAGCGGTCGGCGCCGCGGATGAGCTGTCGCTCGCGGGGGGCGGAACCTGCCTCTTCCCCCAGATGTGCACCCGGGCTGCGGTGAAGGTCGCCGTCGCCGGGTTGAAGCCTGGGGCCCTGAAGAAGCCGTTGGCCGAGAACACGATCCCGGTGCCCTCGCCGACCGTCAGGTCGCCAAGCGTGATCGGCGTCTTCCCCTTGCCCTGGATGTAGATCGTCGAGTTGTCGACGCCGAGCGTCACAGACTGGCCGTTCAGAACGGTGTCGTACGGGCCGGTCTTCGAGACCTGCACGGTGACGCTGCTCGTCCCGATCGCCGAGATCGTGCCGCCGACCCAGTGGCAGTCGCAGTTGACGCGGACGTTCGTCGCGGTAAGCGTCGAGAGGTCCTTGCCGACGCCGGTCGCCCTCACTCCGACGAGGTCGCCGTTCTCGATGCTCGTGAGCGGCTCCGGCGTGCTACCTCGACCGGAGACGATCGCGGTGCTCCCGTCGACCGCGAGCGTGAGGCTCTGGCCGTTGAGCGCGCTGTCGTGCGAGCCGGTCCAGAGGACGCCGAGGGTGATCGAGTCGCTTCCGACGGCGGTGACCGAACCCGCGAACCAGTGCGAGTGGGTCGTCGGCGTCGGCGTGGTGGTCGTTCCGGGCCCCGCTGCGAGCGCCGGCAGCGCGATGGCCGCGGTAAGCGCGAGGGCAGCGGAGAAGGTGATGAGCTTGCGCACGATGGTGCCTCCATAACATGAACGGGGTTGGCGGAACATGACAGACGCACTCTCGCCGCGCCCTGTTCGACGCGGATAGTGCGAACGTAAAACCCGTGCAAAACACCATCGGCCGGATCGCCGCGCGCTCCCTCCCCCGGAAGGGGCAGCGGAAGAGCGGCGCGAGAGCCTGGCAGCGGAGCCCGGGGGAGGGTCGAGCCGGCGGACGCCGGGCGGCCGCGGGGACCCGTTTGCGCCAGAGCATCCGCCGGCCTCCATCACCGGCCGCGGCGAAACCGCCGCCGGTGACGGCGAGAGCTCGCCGCTTCTTTGCCGTGCCGGCCCTCCCGCGCATCGAGGGCTCCTTCCCGCTCATGCCGGGGCCCGAAACGGCCGCGCCGCCTCCGTCGCCGCCCGCGCGCCTCCCGGAGGCGCCCCTCGGCGCCGCGTAGGATCGGACCCGTGGTCGGGATCGCCTTGCTCACGCTCGTTCCGGGCGAGCTCGGCGGAAGCGAGTCGTCGACGCGCGCGCTCCTCGGGGCGCTCGCGCGCGCCGGGACGCTCCCCTACCGCGTCTACCTCCCGCCCGCGGCGCCGGGGGCGGCCGAGGGCCTTCCGAGCGAGGTCCTCACCTCCTACCGCCGCGCTCGCACGGTCCCGGGGCGGCTCGCGGCGATGAGCCTGGCCGCCGCACGACCCGGGCCGATCCGGCGCGCGTTCACGGCCGCGACGCTCGTCCACTACCCGCTGACGATCAGGATCCCGCCCCTGCAGGTGCCGAGCGTCGTCACCATCCACGACCTCCAGCATCTCGACCTGCCGGCGCTCTTCTCCCGCGCCGAGCGTGCCTTCAGGGCGCTCGCCTACCACCGCTCAGCCCGCTCGGCGGCGATCGTCGTCTGCCCGAGCGCGTTTGTCGCCGGGCGAGCCGTCGGGCTCCTCGGACTCGATCCCGGGGCGGTGCGGGTGATCCACCACGGGATCGATCACGATCGCTTCAGGCCCGGCGCGGGACCGCGCGAGGAGTTCGTGCTCTATCCCGCACGGCGCTGGCCGCACAAGAACCACCTGCGCCTCTTCGAGGCCTTCGCCCGCCTGCGGCGGACGAGGCCGGGGCTTCGGCTCGTCCTCACGGGCGCCGGCCGCTGGGACACCCTCCCGGCCGGGGTGGAGGCGCGCGGGGTCGTCTCGGGCGAGGAGCTCGTCGCGCTCTACCGGACGGCCTCGGCGCTCGTCTTCCCCTCGCTCTACGAGGGGTTCGGACAGCCCCCGCTCGAGGCGATGGCCTGCGGCTGCCCGGTCGCCTGCTCGAACGCCGCTTCCCTGCCGGAGGTCTGCGGAGACGCCGCACGCCTCTTCGCCCCCGAGGAGGCCGGGGCGATCGCGGCCGCGGTCGAGGAGGTTCTCGCCGATCCGGCTCCCTGGACGGCACGCGGGCTCGCCCGGGCGGCGAGCTTCACCTGGGAGCGCTCGGCGAGCGCCCACGAGGCGGTCTACCGTGAGCTTCTCTGACCGAAGCGGCGCGCGCGAAGGTCGCGATAGCCCTGGGCGACGGCGGCGAGCCCCGCACAGCGCCGTCGCGAGAGCAGGGCCTGGGCGAGGTGGGCGGCGAGGATGAGCGCGCGCCGGCGTGCACTTCCGAGCCTCCCGAGCGGCGCGAAGCGCTCGCAGACCTCGATCGTGTTGCGGACGCCGTAGTAGAGCGTCGAGGGCGAGTTCTCGCCCCCCGAGGCGACCGACACCTTGTGCCAGACCTTGCTCGCCGGGACGAGGTAGACGCGGTGGCCCGCCGCCCGCGCGCGGAGCGACCAGTCGGTGTCCTCGCTGTAGGCGAAGAGCTCGGGATCGAAGAGCCCCACCTCCTCGAGCACCGCACGCGGGACGAGCATGGCGGCGCCGCAGGCCCGGTCGCTCTCAACGACCTCGTCGAAGCGGCCGTCGTCGCGCTCGCGATAGCCCCGCTGGCGGCCGTTGTAGCCGGAGCGCGGGTCGAAGCGCGCGCCGGCGAACCAGATCAGGTCGGGCGGGTCGAGGTAGAGCAGCTTCGAACACAGCGCGCCCGCCTCGGGCCGCCGTCGCGCCTCCTCGAGAAGTGCCTCGGCGAAGCCCGGGTCGACCTCGACGTCGTTGTTCAGGACGAGCACGTAGTGCGCACCCCGCTCGAGCGCGCGCCGGATACCGACGTTGCATCCCTCGGCGAAGCCGAGATTGAGCTCCGAGCGGATGAGCTCGACCGCCGGAAACGCCGCCGCAAGCGCCTCCGCGGTCCCGTCGCTTGAGCCGTTGTCGACGACGATCGTGGCAAGCTCCGGGTGGGAGACGGCAGACAGGGAGGCGAGGCAGCCGAGGGTGTCGTCGCGGCCGTTCCAGGTGAGGACGACGACTGCGACGAGGCCGTCGGCGGGCATCGGGTGGACGGTAGCCCAAGTCGCCGCGTGCGGACCGGGGAGCCGGAGACCTACTCGAGCTGGTGCAGATAGGCCCAGGCGGCGCGCAGCCCCGCGGGCCGCCAGGTCGCGAGCAGCCCGAGGTAGAGGACGAGGCCGACCGCGGCCGCCGGGACCGCTCCGAGCAGGAGGCGCGGCGCGCCGAAGCAGACGAGGGCCGAGAGGCCGAGGACGAGCGTGGCGGCGAGGAGCCCGCGCGAGCCCGCCACGACGCCGCCGAGCGCGGCGAGCAGGACGACGAGGACGGCCGCCGTCGTCAGCGCCATTCCCGCCGCGATGCCCGCGAGCCCGAGCAGCGCGCGCCCGGCCCATTCGACGAGGGTCTGGAGGCCGAGCGCGGCGATGGCGAGGAGCGGGAGCCAGCGCGCGCCACCGCGCACGAACAGGAGCGGGAAGGCGACCGAGAGGGCAACCGAGGCGATCATCCAGGGCGTGAGGTAGGCGACGATCCGGCCGAGCTCCGTCCCGGTTCCACCGCCGTACTGGGAGCCGAGCACGAGGCGGGCGACGCGCTCACCCGCGAGCGCGAACACCCCCGCGGCGCCGACGACGATCGCAAGCGACACCCAGGTTGCCGAGACGACGTGCCGGGCAGCGCGAGCGGGCGTCAGGACCTCGCGCGCGAGGGGCACCGAGGACACGAGCGCGAGGGAGGTCGCGGTCACCGCCACGAGCAGCGAGGCGATGAGGTAGGCGTAGGAGAAGGTCGTCGGCCGCCCGGCGCCGAGACCGCTCGCGAAGCGATAGCCGATCAGGTAGAGGCCCTGGAGGGCGAAGGGCAGCGCGACCCCTTCCCCGAGCGCGCGCAGGCGGCGTGGGAACCCGCCGCCGGGCCGCGCGAATGCGCCCCGTCGCGCGAGCACGCCGAGCGGGAGTCCGAGCGAGACGGCACCGTTCACGGCGAGCCCCCACCCGAACGCGCCCACGCCGTGATCGACCGAGCCGACGATCACGGCGAGGCCCGCGAGCGCCCCGGCACCGTAGGCGAACGCCGCCGTGCCGTAGTCGTCGAGCGCGGCGAGGGCGCTGGCACAGACGCCCGCGAAGACCTGCGCGGCCGCCGCCGGGACGAGCCACGGCAGGAGCTCGGCGGCGCTTCGCTTGGCCGCCGACCCGCCGGTCAGCGCCGCCGCAAGCCAGTGGGGCTCGCTGAGGGCGAGGGCGATCAGGGGCGCAATCGGAAGCGCGAGCGCGAGGCTCCAGGAGGTGACCTCGCTCCCGAGCGCCCCCGCGATGCGCGCGCGCGCGAACTGCGGCAGCACCACGACCCGCAGCGCGCTCGCGACGAGGACGACGACGACATACACGGCGTAGGCGGCGAAGAAGCCGTCCGTCTTCACGCCGTGCCCGAACTTTCGCGACAGGAGCGCACCCGCCGCGGCGGCCGAACCGCTCACCGCGACGGTCGAGAGCCCGGTCAGCACACCGCTTCGAACCGCACTCCGGTGGGCTAAAGGATTACCCTGCACCGATGCCCCGCGACGATAGCGCCATCTGGGCGCCCGACGAGCTCGACGAGCTCCGCCGAGATCTCGGCGAGGCCTTCGAGGGGCGGACCTGCGTGGTCACCGGCGCGGACGGCTTCATGGGCTCCCATCTCACCGACGCCCTGGTCGAGCTCGGCGCCGAGGTGGTGGCCTTCGTCCGCGCCACCTCGTCGGGGGCGCTCAACAACATCGGCCACCTGCGCGACCGCCTGAGCCGCGTCGTCTTCGCCGATCTCACCGACAAGACCTCGATCGACTACCTCGTTCGAGACCTGAAGCGGCTGCCCGAGAAGCCCTACGTCTTCCATCTCGCCGCCCAGGCGCACGTGGGCGAGTCGTGGCACCGCCCCTTCGAGACCGTGATGGCCAACACCGTCGGGACGCTCAACCTGCTCCAGTCGATCGTCGACCACGGGCTCGAGCTCGAGAAGTTCGACACGGCCGGCACCTCGGAGGAGTACGGGAACGTCCGCGAATCGGTCTCCGACCATCACGACTTCGACGAGCTCGGCGGGCTGATCCTCCGCGAGCGCTCGCCGATCAACCCGAAGTCGATCTATGCGACCTCAAAGGTCGCCGCCGACTTCCTGACGATGAACTACTACGACGCCTACGGTGTTCCCGGGGTCGTCACCCGGATGTTCAACAACTACGGGCCGCGCCAGAACCCCCGCTACATCACCGGCACGATCATCACCCAGGCGCTCGTCCGCCCGAGGATCGAGCTCGGCCAGCTCGAGCCGCTGCGCGACTTCTGCTTCTGTACCGACGGCGTACGGGGGCACCTGACGGTCGCCGCGCACGGCCTCCCGGGCGACGTGTACGTCTACGGGCAGGGCAAGAACATCTCGATGGCCGACTGGGCGGCGACGATCATCCGGATCGGCGAGGAGGCAGGTCACTGGCCGCAGGGGCGCGAGGTCGTGACGAGCGCCGCCCGCTACCGGCCGGGCGCGAGCGAGGTGATGGCGCTGCGGGTCGGCTACGAGAAGCTCCACAGCGAGACCGGCTGGGAGCCGAAGGTGTCGTGGGAGGATGGGGTCAGGCGAACGATCGCCTGGTATGCGGCCAACCCCGAGACCTGGCACGGCCGCGTTGACTGGGCGGCGCCCAAGCCCGCGAGGGCCGCCCGGTGAAGGCGCTCGTCACCGGCGGCGGCGGCTTCCTCGGCTCCTTTCTGGTCGAGCGGCTGCGCGAGCGCGGCGACGAGGTCTTCGTCGCCCGCCGGCGCGACTACGACCTGACCCGGCGCGAGGACGGCGAACGCCTCTTCAGCGACGCGGCGCCCGAGGTCGTCTACCACCTCGCAGCCGAGGTCGGCGGGATCGGCGCCAACCGCGCCAACCCGGGCCGCTACTGGTTTGCCAACCTGATGATGGGAGCGCACATCCTCGAGCTCTCCCGTGAACACGCGGTCTCGAAGCTCATCCTCGCCGGCACCGTCTGCGCCTACCCCAAGTTCACACCGACCCCTTTCTCCGAGGAGGATCTCTGGAACGGCTACCCGGAGGAGACCAACGCGCCCTACGGGGTCGCGAAGAAGTCGCTTCTGGTCGGCGGGCAGGCCTACCGCGCCCAGTACGGACTCGACACCGCCTACCTCCTGCCCGCCAACCTCTACGGGCCGCGCGACAACTTCGACCTCGAGACCTCCCACGTCGTCCCCGCCCTGATCCGCAAGATGCTCTCGGGGGAGGATCTGATCGTGCTCTGGGGGGACGGGTCGCCGACGCGCGAGTTCCTCTACGTCGAGGACGCCGCCGAGGCGTTCGTGCTCGCGGCAGGGTGCGACACCGGAGGCGAGCCGATCAACATCGGCACCGGAGCAGAGATCTCGATCCACGACCTCGCCCACACGATCGCCGAGCTCACGGGCTTTCGCGGCGAGATCGTCTGGGACGGCTCGATGCCAAACGGCCAGCCCCGGCGGCGGCTCGACACCTCGAGGGCCGAGGAGGTCCTCGGCTTTCGCGCGCCGACCGCGCTGCGCGAGGGGCTCGAGCGCACGATCGAGTGGTTCCGGCAGAGCTCCCCGCTTTCGGTCGCGCGCGCGTAAAGCACGAGCGGGCAGCGCCGGCCAGGAGTCGCTGGCCGGAGCGCCCGCGCGATCACTTTCTCGCGATCACCTCCTCGCGATCACCTCCTCGCTGGGCTCCTCGACCGCATCCGCGCGATCGGCATGCAACAGAGACAAGTGCCGAGGCCAGCGCGTGAGCGCTCAGCGCGCCCGGCCCGACCTCTGCTCCTCGAGCTTCGACTCGAGGAGCGCGAGACGCTGGGCGAGCGTCGTGCTCTGATCGGAGAGCCGCGACAGCACGGTCGAGTAGTGCAAAAGCACGAGGATGACGAAGAGCAACCCGACAGCGAAGAGCACCGCCGGTGGATAGGTGCTCACGCCGAACCAGCGTGCGATCGTGTTGAGGCCGCCGCGCCAGGCGGAGAGCACGATCAGAACGACGCCGGTCGCAAGCCAGAGGAGCGCGTAGCGCTCGCGCAGCCGGCGCGAGCGGATCAGCTCGAAGACGGCGAGCAGAAGGACGACCGAGGCCGCTGTCGCCGCGATCGAGATCGCGAGCGGGGTGACCGCGAGCAGGTTCAGATATCCCCTGCCGTGACGACCTCGCGCCGGAAGAGGTCGATGAAAACCGCGAGCAGCACCTTGAGCATGTAGTACACCGAGGCGAACGTGCCGATCGAGGAGCTCCCGTGCGAGCGCACGCGCATCACCACGGGCACCTCGACGATGCGCAGCCCGTGGCGGATCGCCATGACGAGGCCCTCGACCTCGGGGTAGTCGTGGGGCAGCTCGGCGGCGTAGAGCGCGATCGCGCGCCGGTTGAGCGCCTGGAAGCCGGAGGTCGTGTCGGTAAGCGTACGGCCCGCGATCCACGAAACGACCTGTGCGAGCACCCGTATGCCCACCCGGCGCACGGCCGAGGAGCGATAGCCCCCCTCGCCGATGAAGCGCGATCCGATCGCGATGTCGGCCTCGCCGGCGACGACCGGCGCGGCGACGGCGTGCAGCTCGGCCGGGTCGTGCTGGCCGTCGCCGTCGAGCCTCACGGCGAGCTCGTAGCCGCCCTCGAAGGCGAAGCGAAAACCCGTCTGCACGGCACCGCCGATCCCGAGATTGAACGCCAGCCGCAGGACGTGCGCGCCGTTCTCCGCCGCGACCTCGGCGGTGCGGTCGCTCGACCCGTCGGAGACGACGACGACCTCGAGCCCGGGATCGAGCAGCCGCAGCTCCTCGAGCAGAAGCCCGATGCTCTTCTCCTCGTTGAGCGCCGGAACGATCGCGATCCGCCGCACCTGCGCGAGCGGCTCGCCTGCCGGCGCTGCATCGAGAAGCTCAACCGACATGCGCACTCGCCCGGAGGCCGACGAGCTCGAGCAGACGGCGGGCACGATGACGGTAGGTGTGCTCGTCGAGGACGCGCTCGCGCGCCCGCCGACCCATCTCCTCCGCCTGCGCGGGATCGTCG
>Ga0302325_10012842_pt1 | contig 17944 bp, 15 predicted proteins | sample Palsa_T0_2_FD_201948 | JGI IMG/M metagenome (GOLD analysis project Ga0302325, IMG submission 201948) | Peat permafrost microbial communities from Stordalen Mire near Abisko, Sweden - Palsa_T0_2 | ecosystem: Environmental > Terrestrial > Soil > Palsa > Peat permafrost | place: Sweden: Abisko...
ATGACTGATGAGGAGAACAGGCCTTGATCTTCACTGTGATCAACTCCTGCGAGGGCAGGCGTGAAGAAGGCAACGAGAACCGAGAGAAAGTTATCCAGTCCTTCTAGAAACCTTCCTCAACAGAACTTGTTGACCGTTGTGTTCAATCCATCCCCTTATCACAGCCTCCTTGATCAGGGGTAGAATTCTTGACACATTACTACTCAGCACCGTCCCTGAGATGAAAGATAATCCTAGTAATGGCACGGCCAGCAAAATTCAGCGCCATATACTCTCCACCCTAGCAGTATTGGACTTGATATTGGGTGTGATGATGTATGCGCTAGGAGGCAAGACCAAAACGAGAGAGCGAAGACATGGGGAAGATATTCGGGCACGGCAGGTTCATACCACTTATACAATGGCTGTGAACCATATCAGGCTAGTACCATCAACTCTGCATACAATGCAAAGTAAGAGCAAATTGATTCCTCCGAGGCGACTACGAGCTGACCAATAGAGTGCCCATGCCAAGTCCTCACCTCATCTTCATAACACCTGCGGCGCAACTTGACCGAATGATCGGCGGTGGGAAAGGGTTGGGGAAAGATCCACAGATGCGAGAAGAAGGGTTCTAACATCAGAAACCCAACCCTAAGAACCAAGCAAGTTCCCAGTTGAAAAAAAGAAGACAAAAAGTAGCCGCTTCACCACTATTAGCCTTCTGATAAGCAAAGGGAAACCTCGAAGCAGCACAGATATGAAACCAGAGAATTTTGATCAGAAGCTTTCACTTAGAAGCCCAAGATATCAACTACAGTGCGAGAAGTCAAAAAAGGGGCCATGATTTAGCACTAAATTTCCCGGAAGAAGCGGGGCAACAGCATCAAGAAGTCTTGCAATTCTCTATGATACCCCAAACCAAAACGCCATCCAGAGCATGGTTTATTTTCAGCTCTTCTATATGTAGATACCATCTAACCCAATCATAACCTAACTTACAGCTACATTTACAGCATTCCCGTTCAGCTCTCTCGGTCGCCAAGTCTCCTCTTGTCTTGTACCGGGAGGAAGCCAAGCTGCGTTGCTGAGGCCTCTCCGTTTTCCATCTCTTCCTGGTGGTTCGTCTGATTTCTTGGCTTCAGGGTTTATGGCGTAGCCGTTGGTATAACTTTTCCCTTGAGTCTCGAAGAGTGGTGGTGAATTTAGGGAAGCAGGGACATTGGAGAGCGGGAGGATGGACTCCTCTTTGATGTCCATCATCTTGGCTTTGCGGTCGGCTTTGTTGCTCTCTTTCGTTCGGTCATACAAATAGAGACCGAAGAAAGTGAGAGCGATTCCCAGAGCCTGGATTTTGGTAGTGGGATTCTGGAACCAGATTATCGCGATGACCACCACGAACACACGCTTGATAAGTGAGGCGACGGAGTAGGTCACTGGCGAGACCATGGAGAGGAGGATGAATGCTATGATGTTCTGCCCAAAGTGGAACGTCCCGTTGAAGATGTATTCAAGAGCTAGTCGTCCGTGGTCAAAAGCTGGAAGATGGGGAGTACCTTCAGCGAGATCGAGAGATCCGTCGTGGAGAAAGTCTTGCAGAATTCCGATGCCCTCAGACCAGAACCAGATTGGGGCTGTGATCAAGAATGCTAGGCCTGAAGAATAACACAGCAGATTAAGCTTGTCCAGTTTTCGGGTTTGAACTCCTGAGGCTTCAGCAATGGCTGCTTCGTTGAACAGCCGTTTTGAGTAGATATTCTGTGTGACAAATATTATGGTTGCGAGAAATGCGTAGAGGATCCCAAAGAGGTTGCCCTTGAATTCTGCGGAACAGGCGAGCATCACCCCGAGTGTGAGAGGGATCAGGGAGATGTATGTGGCTACTGGATAGCGAATATCGTACGTGACACGGTATGCAAAGACCGTAAAGAGGGGTGAAAGCCCTTTGATCGTATGGACCAGGGAGACAGGTATCTTGGAAGTCGCCGTTGATGAAAGCAGATGTCCCCCCAGGGTAAAAAACGCCAAAGGTAGAGTGGTCATTATAACTTCCCGTGAAGGATAACGTATTGGATGGCGGAGGGCCGCAACATGTTTGTGGAATATGGGAAATATGGTTGCCAGCCATGAAAAGAATATGCACAGAGAGGCAACGAAGGCGAATTGGATCAAAGTGAGTGTTGCGGGCTTAGGGAACGCGTTTAGGATGGCTTTCGAGGATGTATTCGTAAGGGCACTGGAAAGATACCATATAATGCAAAGAACCTACACCATTAATCAATATGGATTTTCTATGCTGGAAGGAGGTTTCACGAACAATTAACTTGGGAGAGACTGGCGCCTTTAACGCGCCCGCGACTTCCTGCACATTGGCACTGACACTTGCCCTCCTCGTTCGTATTGTCCTGAAAGCATCGCTCAAACTCTTCTGTCTGTTATGTCCACCTGTACTCCCATTTGCCCATGCAGGCCCCTTTAACGCACTGTTTCTCCTGGGCTGCCATCGAGGCTCTGAAGCAGGTCCGCCAATGAGTCCATTGCTAGATGAAATAGGGCTTGACTGAAATAATGGCTGCCCATCAAGGGAATCCACATGATCAGGGAATTTCTCCATCGAAGTGCGAAGATTCCTCGTGTCACTGGGGAACTTGAAGTTGACAGGGTTGAGGGATTGTTCTCGAGTCGAGTGAGGCATCGCGAGGATATCTAACGAGGGTAAGTTCCATAAGGAGAGATCATGATTGTCGCAGCAAGTCGAGAGATAAGAAACCAAACTGCATTAATCTTGAGAGAGTACAGAAGACGTGGTTTCGTTTGAGGAGAGGTTGTAATCTTTATTCGATACGAGCCGCCCACATCCAAATTCGGACGGCATTTGCCGAAGGCTAAAATCCCTAACCTTACTTTTAAGATCGCCAATATCGACATCGAAATTTAGACCTCTCCACGACGCTTCACGGCAACACCACAGGCGACGTTTGTCCGATGTGCATTACTTCACCATAATCGGAGGACACCAGGCTTTGACGCGCTCAGATTTCTTGTTTGGGCATTATGCCCTCAGCCGTCGGGATGGCTCCGAAAATGACCAAGAATCAGATGCGACGGGCGAAGAAGAAGGAACAGAAGAAGACGCAGCAGGTCAGTCCTGTCCAGCATGAGATTAGAATTAACGAGAAGCTTACATTTTCGCAGGTCACTCCGACTCCAGAGCCTGAAAAGATCCCCGAGGCTGTTCAAGAGCCTGCAGCAGCACTGGCGAGGACTGAAGAGGAAGACGAGGATGATATCCTGAAGCCAGAGGTTGCGCCACTTGATATCAGCGAAGATGACCCCAACTATGCGATGTATAAGGATATTATGGACAAATTCGGTACCAGTGCGGAAGAGGAAGAGGCTGCGAAGGAAGCAAATGCTGGCGAGAAAGGAGAAGTCTTCTTCGACGATGACGACGATATCCCCGATGAAGAAGAGGAGGGCGATAAAGAGCAAAAGTTGTCCAAGAAGAAAAGAAAGGAACGGGACAAGTTGTCTGTAGCCGAGTTGAAGGCTTTGGTCCAGAAGCCAGAGCTTGTTGACTGGACTGACACTTCTGCATCAGACCCGCGATTACTCGTCCACATCAAGTCGTATCGAAATGTTGTTCCAGTACCAAGCCATTGGTCACTGAAGCGCGAATACCTTTCGTCGAAGCGTGGTGTTGAGAAGGCCCCGTTCGCTCTGCCTAAATTCATCCAGGAGACCGGTATTGCAGAAATGCGCGACGCAGTCTTGGAGAAGCAAAATGAAGCCAGTCTGAAGCAGAAGCAGCGAGAAAGAGTTCAGCCGAAGATGGGCAAGTTGGACATCGACTATCAAAAGCTTTACGAAGCCTTTTTCGTCCGCCAGACGAAGCCAGAATTGACTCGATATGGTGAGGTCTACTATGAGGGCAAGGAGTACGAGACTAATTTGAAACATCTACGTCCTGGTGAGCTCAGTGATGAGTTGAAAGAAGCTCTCAATATCCCACCTGGAGCTCCTCCTCCATGGTTGATCAATCAGCAACGATTCGGTCCTCCACCATCCTACCCATCACTCAAAATTCCTGGCTTGAATGCACCCCCTCCACCTGGCGGCGCTTGGGGATTCCATCCTGGTGGATACGGAAAACCACCTGTTGATGAGTTCAACAGACCACTTTATGGCGGTGATATCTTTGGTGTTTTGCAACCTCAAGTCAATAATCAAGCTGGTGAGCCTATCGAGAGAACGCTTTGGGGAGAATTACAAGCACCAGAAGAAGAATCTGAAGAGGAAGAGAGCGAAGATGAAGAAGAGGAGGGCGATGAGGAAGATATTGGCGCAGGTCTCCAGACACCAAGTGGCTTGGAAACTCCTGGTGGAATGGCTTCGACCGTACCATCCGAGTATCCTGGCGATATGAGTGTTGGCGGTGACTTTGATCTCCGGAAGCAGAAGAGAGGAACCGAGACCGAGGAATCATCCGCTCCAAGATCAGCCTACACGGTCATCCCCGAGCGACAAATACGCGCTGAAGGTTTCTTTGGTGGTGAGAGAGCATATGATGTTCGTGGTGCACAGAATGCCCATCTGCCAGTTCTGGGCCAAGAAGATGAGAGCAGGAAGCGAAAGAAGCCAGGAGATGTAGATGTTGCTCTCAACCCCGATTCCTTACTTTCAGAGGATGGAATCAGCAAAGAGGAATTGCAACGAACATATGAACAATCGAAGAAAGTGGAGAAGGGTGCTTGGGATCAGGAGGACTTGAGTGATATGATTGCTCAGGAGTCTCGGAAGAGACAGAAACGCGATGAGGAGAAGAGGGGTGAAAAAAGAGAGCGGAGCTACAGGTTTTAGTTGTCCCAGATGGCAGCATCGCACTTGGCGTTAATAAGGCATATCACAATTGTACATGGATAGGTGTAATATCAATACAAAATAGCGCTTCGATCAAGGCACTTTGAAAATCGACTCGGCGGAAAAGCTCTTGTTTATCGGTGAGTAGAAAGCGTCTTCGCTTCCGGTCGCTTTTTGTTTGTTGGTGGAGCTTTCGCAGATCTAAATTGATAGTGTGTGTGATGCAAACTATTCTGCAATATGAAACTTAAATTTTTATACCTACCTTACTCCATTTTGTGAAAGACTAGCTGTGCCTCACAACGGCCTCCCCAGGATAAGGTGCTCTTTCAACAATAGTGAAGGGTAATCACTTTACCCTTTCCGTCTTACAAGGTCTAGCCATGTCGATGCTCGTAAATATTTGCGCTAGCGGCCGCTTCCGCATCGCGACTTCTAAAGAATTTGTTTGGAAGCTCAAGAATTTTGGTTATCACCAAACTCTACGCCAAACGACCCACTTCCCTCCGAAGTAGACAGGCGCGAGTGTCAGCGAATCTCTCCCTTCCCCCAAAAAAAAAAGAATTACCGTCCCCTGCGAAGAAGGAAAGAGCGGCCAGGGGCTCATAAAGTTCAGCAAGATGGATAGAGAACGCGGTCGAGATCGAAGGTTGGTTCCTCCCTCTCTTTATCACAATATACATTTCTAGCCCCGGCACTCGGTTTGGAATTCTGCGCATTCTACAGAGTTATCACGGAACTTTGGGCAAAGGCATACTTATTGCATTGTTATTGGAAGGGAGGAGGCTGCGAGGAGAGGGGCAAGATGGCAGAGAGGGCCATAGGACAAGCTGCTGGAGGACCTCCGGATCCGCCGAGACCTCCTGGACGTCCTTCTGCGAATATGCCAAATTCAAGGAGAACAAGCATACCAAGACGCCCTTGGCACACTTTTGCGAATGGGCCACAGCCTGGAGGAACAATGAATTCGAGATCTCCTGAACGCCGCCGCCCTTCTGCAAATGTACCAGATTCAAGAAGAACAATGACATCGGGCTTTTCTGCAATAGACTATATGTCTGCGGCCCAGTACAGGGAATTGATTGTGAGACGATTAATCCACGAAATCATGCCACCGCTGGCAGATCATGTAACTCCGGAACGGCGTGCAACCATTCGCGGATTTGTACGAGAGTACGTGGAACGACGTATTGCGAATCCAGAAACTTCGATGTATCAATACCTGCAGAGAAGACTACAAGCACACGCTGAAAATCAAGCTCGAACGTCCCAACCTGTTCTCGCCCACTGGAACTTGCCCCCCAATCTGGATGGCGCAGCAGATTCTGGTGCTCAAGGTGTCCAGGCAACAAGGAATGTACGAGGACTTTCTGGTTCAATGCATTCCCCTGGGGCATCCGCCAGTCGGAGGAATGATTTGGTACGTCGGCAACGGCAGCTTGAACGTCAAGGAGAAAACTTCGAGCCTGATGAACCTCCTCCGCTTCCTGATTTACCATTCATTCGCCGACCTGCAGAGGGCCGTAATCCAGGACTTCGAACTGGAGCGATACTCTCGGCTGAGGATTTGCGTGGAGTACCTGAAGAATTATTTGAAATAGGAGAAAGAGCAGCTCCTGCCGTACGGGATGTTCTCTCTTCTCTACCGCAGGAGCCTCAGCGTCCAAGGTCATGGACAGATGGCCGTCCTCTTCGAGATTCAATGCCTGGGTCTGATGATCAGGACATCCGGCAAGATTCATCAGTTCGAGCCGCAACTTCAGTAGTATTTCGGGAGCCATGGTTGGGAAACGGTCCGGGTCAATGGCCAGCAGATCCGGGCGAGGGTCCAAGTTCCTGGACAAATGGTCGTCCTCTTGACCCTTCAACGCCCGATGGAACAGACACCATGTACACGCAGCTGAATCGAGGCCCAACATCCTTCGTTGTTCCTATCAACGGACGTACATTCTCAAATGGGCAGTTGTCATTAGAATCGGGGGAGAGTTCCGGTATCTGGACAATTGCTCGTCCACTCCTAGACTTTGATGACAATGTCCCATCAGGTACAGAAATAAGCAGCGAAGCGGAAGATATTGCACGTCAATCACGGGGTTCGCTTACAGATGGTCCCTTCCTTTCATAAAATTCCAATACGAGGCCGGTTTGGTCTTCGGAAAACATAACACTTTCAGTCGTCCGAGCGTGTTAATTTGCTGACCTTTTTTTTTAGAGGCGAGGGCGAAGTCACGAAGATGGGTGGCGGTGAATCATATAGGCCGGCAGGCGCTCGCCCACGCTCACCGCCCAGGATTGACTCGTTTCGTGGAGACAGAGATCGATCACCAAGACGAGAACGCGCTCGAACACCCCAAACCGATAGCTGGCACCCGAGTAGCAGAGACAGATCTCCGCGTCGTAGGTCACGAACACCTCCTCGAAGAGACCGCTCTCCTGTAAGAGACAACTGGCGAGCACGACCAAGATCGCCAATGCGCGCACGAACTCCCCCGAGGAGGTTCTCTCCGCGACGCGACGATGATCGGAGACCAAGGTCACCAGCTAGACGTGATGAAAGGTAAAGTATCCTTCTATTTCACTCTTTTAGCGTTACTGACCAACGATAGACGAAGATCTAGATCTCCATACGATCGTGATCGCCCAGCGCCTCGTACCAGATCTCCATTTCCCCGAAGATCTCCACCAGCCGGCCCTCGAGCCTCATACCATGGACGTTCCCGAAGTCGTGAACGCCGTGATGATCGTGCCCCAACAGGCCCAAGTTCATCAAATTGGAGACGCCGATCACCTTCTCCTGCACGAGATTCGGAGAGGTCATCCGAGAGAACTTCGGGAAACACATCTCGACGGTCTTCACCTCCAATTCATCCCGAGCGTCTTCACCTAACACAAGCCGTAAAACGAGACTCGAGGCCTCGTTCTCCTCCCACCCGAGAACGCTCACCTCCTGCTCAACTTGCATACAGAGATAGGGAGTCGGCGAGATCAACACCCCGAGAACGCTCTCCTATTCGCCCTGTAGCACCGAGATCACCACCCAGAGGACCTGCTGGCTTTCGGGCGCCTACTGGACCGAGCGGTGGACGGAACTTTAGTGCACCTTCGCCTTCTAATTCTTCCAGTATTTCATCAGTGTCGATGTCTGCTCACACCAGACAAGAAAACTCAGGTCCTGTAATCCCTCCTTCTGGTCCGCGTGGTTATGTTCCTCCAGCTCGTGGTGGCTATAGCGTTCGAGGCGGAAGAGGTGGATTTGGTGGTGATCGTATCAGCCGTCCAGATACTTCTGCATGGGGAGCTGCACCACCAAATCGGCCTACTGCCGTGGATGTTCCAGCGAGAGCTGTATCGCTTGCAAGTCGTCCAGCGCCAACGCCTTCGCCGACAATCCCATCAGGTCCAGCAGCGTCTGTTCCCACAGGTCCTTCTGGAGGCATTCCGACAGGTCCACGAGCTGGTGTTCCCCGTCCATCCCTTCAACATTCTTCGATCGTTTACAACTCCCGTCCGAATGCTCCACTATCCAATAATTTAGGGCCCCGTCCTCACCCTGCAATGGCAAACCTCCCGCAAATCATCCCTGGTGGCAGAATCGATCCTACAGCTTCGGGCATTCCAAGTGATATTGCAGCACGACTGAAGAGAAAGGAGGAAGAAGCCGAACTGTTAAGAGAGGAGCTGCACGCTAAGCAAGAGAAGTTGAGACAAGGATTGAAGGGATGGGATAAGTTGAGCAGGGACAGTCAAAGCATGGCACTTAGGACCGAACTGAGTGAACGACATGTGAGGATGTTAGCTGGCGAGGGAGTTGGTGGCGCCGCTTTCTGAAGTGGATGATTCAATATTGATGAAGTGTTCTTTGAGTTGGGATGGGTTTTACAGACGATCGACAGGTTTGCAAGAGTTCTCCAATGAGGTGGGGTAGAAAGTGACGAAAAACGGCCATACTCTTCGAGGCATGCATTGAAAGTAACAACGATGCAATTTTTCGACGGCGAAGAAAATTGATCGGGGAAGCGCATTATCGGCATAGCGCGGCGTTCTTCTGTCGTTCCACTTCCGGAATCTATCAGTCTTTCAGAACTTTTGCCATGCAGAACGAAACGATACCAAAAAAGCGAGCAAGCAAGCATAGAATAGTTTAATTGTAGAAATAGCAATTCAACGTTGATGATGACCCTCCATTCATCTTTCGTAATTGATGCAATGTTTTGTTGGAGTTTTTCAAGTCCGAAGGGGCGAGAAACTACTTTCAGGACAGGACCTCACTAGGGGTATCAGATGAAATTTCATCCCAAAGTGTTGAGAAGTTTTGTTGCACATCGCAATTCTGTAGAAAATTCGTCAACGATTCACTTTTACAAGTTACGGTATTTTATCCTGCTTTCTTCTAGCAAGGTGTATCAGATGAGATTTCATCCCGAAGTATTGAGAAAGTTTTGTTGCACATCGCAATTCTGTAGAAATTTTCACCGGCTCACTTTACAAGTTATCGTCTCTTAGATTCTTCTAAGATACAACCAAAAATTACCCTTCCTTATTAACCTGAGATTTACTATATATCGCACCAGTATTTAAAAGCTCTCTGATAGCATAAGTATCCACATGATTATCCGACTTAGATACTTTTCTCGATGATGGAATATCGAAATTGCTTCTACTTCATCCACCACAGCTTTTCATTGCGTATGTAGGCCCTTACTCCACTCCACGGTGTGTCTCTGCCTTACTAGTGTTGGTATAGTGGACGAGATGAACTCCTTTTAGCCCAATCGCCTCCGAGTACGAGCCAACACGAAAGCTACCCGAGGCCTTAGCCCCATATACCAACCGCCACACACGGCAGGTTTCTCTCTATCAAGCTGCATTTAAACTTTAATTTCGACAGAAAGAAGAAGAGGGAGAGATAGGTTAAGGAATTGTATCTGCTGTTTGGTAACCGAATTGATTTCCTAGCTATATTGCAAACACTGCTGGTCAAAGTAAAGATGGAGATGCTCAGTAAGTTTACATGTTCGTTGCTAGAATATGTTACATAGAACTTAGCCTCTGAGACTCGTTCTGGTAAAGTTCTACTACGATAGACCAGCTTGGCGATAGCTTCTGGCTTTACAGACAATCTGCTGTTCCTTCCTCGAACTTGTTAAGCAGAAAGCGTATAGTAATCTTACAAAATAGACTTCGCTTTTTGTTAATGGCAGACCGTGTTTCTTCATCCTGTCAGTCAAGCAACTTTATTTTCACAGTTGATCTTCTAAGCGTTTATACTCGTACCGCAAACTCAGGTCTCTCTGCTATTTCCTCTCTCGTTCATCAGTTTTAAAAAGCTGATTATTTCATATATCAAACTTCCTTCCTAATCAAAGCATACATCTCGTAAAGAGCTTAGTGCCAAGGTAATATTATGGGTTTGAGATAAGGATGCTAGAAGGGTACTGCGTGGAATGTTGATTTAGGCCTTTGTGGGCGTGTTGGTATAAGTGAGAGGATGGAAAACAGATTATGATGGGAGGTGGTGAGAGCAAATGATTCGATGTGATAGTATAATTTACGCAGGAGAGATACTTTATCTCGATCAAATTAGTGCCGGAGAGGTTTACTCGATCAATTCCGTGATTGATACAACATGCAGGCCTTGTTAGTTTGCTAAAGGAACTAGTAGTCACTTGGCAGAAATTAGTAAGGGAAGATAGTCTCGTCAACAGTATCCGATAATGAAGCTTCGAAAAGTATGATTCATTTCTGGCCCTTGTATGCACACTCTCCTCATCTCAACGCAACGTATCAACTCGTCATCTCGCTGCTTGTATGCACACCCACTAAGAACTATCTACCACCAAATGCAATTGCAATTGCAAAGCCATCCACCCCAAATATGCATCTTGAAAGCATGTGCAGCTGACGCCCCTTAAATTATATGCCGTTCCCTTTGCAAAAGCCAGAAGAGAAAGATATCAACAGTTCGCCAGGAACCCGCCTTGAAAGCCGTTCAAGCGAAGAGAGCAAGCAAGAGAGCAAAAGACAACGCTAAATGCAGGCAGACCGCCTCTCTCATCTATCAGCGCAAAAAAGAACGACGTGTTGCCTGCTTGATGGGTATCAACAAAGGAAAATGACTATTTGTACAGTGTATACCACATATCAACTCCATTCACACTCTCATCTCGCCTTCAGTCACTGTCGGCAGTCAGGTCAATTTCTTTCGAAGCGACCTTCTTTGCTCTAACTTTTGGCTTTCCGGTGGCAAGGCCCTTTTCCGGTTCTGTCCTAGGGGGTTTGACGCTACAAGATCAGCACCGTCAATCGATCACGAGTGGAAGGATGATCCAAGACTCCAGTCAGGTAAGTTACTCACTCCTCATCAGTGCTCACTCCAGGCTCCTGGATTTCCTCAGTGTGGTAATCTGGATCAGCATCCGGATCATCATCTCCAAAAGACTTTCGCTGACGCTTCTTTGCGTGGGGGCTGCCGGAAGATGAATTAGGCCGGACGCCATTCGTCTTAGTAGCGTTATCCAACTTCCGTTTCTTGACCCCGGAAGCAGATGGCTGTCGATTCGCGGTCGAGAAGCTAGGTTTTGGCGGTCCACGACTAACTCCGTTTTGGGTGCTGCTGCTTCGTTGGGAAACATGGGACACTACCGGGGAGGGCCGCGGAAGAAGTTCACTGGCCTGTTTGATCTTCTCTTCCAGACCATCTCTGCTCTTCTCGATCTTCTCCTCAAGGTCGTTCGCGAAATGGCCAAACTGGTCGGCAATAGCTAGTTGACTCTTGTAATTCTCGTTCTGGAGATCGGTGACTCCCTTCAGAGCGTTCTCAAGGTCGTCGGCAATAGCTTTCACCTTTCTCGCGATGTTGACACCGTCGCCGGTTAACGATTCAACCTCCTTTCGCAGCTCTTGATACTGGCGAGCCATGGTTTCTGCTGTTTGTCGATCTTGGGTGTTTGCCTCGATATTATGGATAACTCCTTGGAGAGCATTCACGTCGTTGCTCAATGCCTCAATCTGCGTGTTCTTGGTCTGCATGTCCGTCTTGAAACCAATCATAAGACTCTCAATTCTCTGAAGATCTGGATGTAGTTCGTACAGCTGGCCGAGCGCATGTCTAGATAGGTCTAAAGTGTTGATATTATCCACCCGAGTCTGCAAATTTCCTAGACTATGGTTTGTTGCCTCGTATGACATCTTTAATCCTTCTACTGACTGGTGTATGGGACCAAGAGCTTGGTTGATAACGTATGTGGTTTTCTCGACGTTCAAGAATGGTAAGAGGTCAGGCGTGGCGATAAAGGCACCTATAACCTTTGTAGTAGCTTCTTTGACAAAACTCTCCTTCTGATCTTCACCGAGAGTAGTTGAATGTGGCAGATTTTCGAGGCTGGTGCTTAGCTTCGATAGGCTATCCTCGAGTGGCGGAATTCGGGCTTGTAACTTCTCTTCGATTAGTTCATCAACCACGCCAGTCCACGTCTCATCATGTGCTTCTTGTGCGTCTTTGATTTCTTCGAGATTTCTCTGAATAACCTGGATCTGAGCTGAAAGCTCGTCGAATCGAGGCTGAGCATTGGTGGCGGCTGGTGATGCTCTGGAGTTGGCAGCTGGGATTGGCGTGGATATAGAAGAAGTTCGTTGTTGATTCTCTACCGCAGCGACCCGCTTCGTGACGTCCGCGATCTCCTTGGTGCGCAAATTTGTTACTCCTTCAACTCCCCTGAGCCGCTCCTCGAGGTTTGTGTCAAGAGTCTTATTGCTGTTGCTAGCTTTTTCCAGAGCTTCGACTCTTGAATCAAGCGACTTGGAATTAGGCCGAGCAGAAGGAGGGTGCTGTGCCGGCGGTGGGGTTCTCTCGATTTGTTTTAAACGACCCTCGAGCACTTTCAGATCACTCTTAGTAACAAAGGCATCCCGAGGTTTCTCCAACTGCCGAAGTCTGCTCTCCAAACCCGTCGGATCAGGTCTCTTGGCCATCTCATCAACTCGTCCTTCTAGTCCAGTGCAGGTATCATGGATTTGGCCCTGAGCTTTAGCAATCTTAGTCAAATGAGTAACGAGGCCAGCATGGTTGTTCTCCAACTTGCTGAGCTTTTCGCTTAGTTTCTTAAACTCTTCAGCGTCTTTAGAAGCTTTGGAAGTTGTATTGACCTTCTTAAGCTCCTTCTGCAAATTGAGAATATCTTGACCTAGAGCGGGAATAGGTCCAATCTTCAAGGTATGTTCTTTTAGACCAGAGGATAATTGAACGTTTTCTGTCGAAATTTTGGCAATATCTCCCTTAACTGCAGAAAGATCTGTTTTGAGAGTCTCGATGGTCCGCTCGCAATTTTCGACTTGCTGGAGTTTCTTCTGAACTTGAGCCATGTCGCTCTCCAAGCGTTTGTCATTTGAAGCAGAGTGGTTTTGCAATGTTCGGAAGTCAGTTGAAAGGCCCAGGTGCTTCTCTTGAAGATCCTTTTCAAGCGCCAGGTGTTTCTGCTCGATAGACTTTGCAAGAGCTGAAAGTTTATCTTCCAGGATTTGGTTAGCTTTGCGTTGGTCGTCAAGGAGCTTTCCTTGGTCCTCGATCAGTTTCTCATGTCCTTTGCCAGCCTTTTCTAGGGTATCCACGCGTCGCTGGAGGCCTTCTTGCTCGGTGGTATTTTGGCCACAGTGTGCAAGCAAGACCGGTATAAGCTTCTCAGCAGCTTCCATAGCATAACCTTTAAGGATAGAGTGCTTCTGGCTCACTTTCTCGCTTATAGTCGTTAGTGACCTGTCAGCCTCAGCTTTAGGACCCATCTGTGACTCTTTAATCGAGGGAAACTTGTTGTGGTGATGCTTCGACTTCTCGTACTCTGTACATCTCTTCTCTACTCGTTTTTTCGCTTCCGTTTCCTGGAATTTGAGGGCTGCCATTAGGGTTGCATCATCGATGAGTCTTTGGAAGATGCCACCTATAGCTTGGGTGGTTTCTGCTAGCGCCTCTGGGCTCAGAGCTGGAGGCATTTTTGCTGCTTGGTCCGGCGATGAAGTTAAAGTTTTCATTACACGGTCCTGCCAAGATCCGGACTGCTTTCCTGAAACCGACGCATTTTCGACAATTCGGGGTTGGGGTGGTGGTTTTCCCATGTTGGTTGGTGGGACACTCGCCTTGATAGAAGACGTTTCAACTTCGCTTTTTGAGAGTGGACTGCTTTGATCAGAGTTCACTGTGTTCGGGCCTGTGTAGAAGATCAGTACGGTTTGCAAGTACGAGGATAAAAGGTTTGAAGGTGAACCGGGTTAGCGAGCGGGGCGATAAGATGATGTATATTGAAAATAAAGAGCGGATTCAATATAGCCACTAGTACTTACGCCACGGGTCCTTCATAATTGGTCGTGTAGACGTCTCGTCATCGTATCTAGGTCGGTAGTTCTCCTTAGAACGTCTCTCAACTTCTTCTCGATATTCGGCGGGGTCGCGCTCCCTGGGTTTGTACGAGTCGTATCTTCCCAAGGGATGTCTATCTGGGGATCGAGAGCGAGAGCGTTCACGCTCTCGAGCCTTCCAAGTAGCGGAGGTGAAGTGGAGTCCATCACCTTCTGCTCTTGGGCCTTTAGGTGGAGCACGACGTACTGGAGATGAGTCTCGTCGGGCGGAGGACATCGTGAGAGGAGAGGAGGATGGAGGCGGGGAAGGTTGGGCAAATGAAACGCTTCGTTTGGGCTGGATTCGACCGAAGATCTCGCTCGCTCGTGCTCTTGCTCGTGCCCTTTCCGCCTTCTTCTTTTTTGAACTCACCATAGAGTCTGGATGGCAGTACGTGAATAATTAGTCCCAAATCGAGTCATGATTGTGCAATGAGGTGGATGAAGGAAGTGCAGACAAGGGGGTAGAGCGGTGAGGTTTAGCACAGTTTTGGAGCACGATAATGGGTGGTGGATTGTATGAAAATAGGGCAACGTGCTCAAAGAGCATGAATATTGGCTCTAGGTCGTGTCTTGGAACAGGCAGATCAAGTAGCGGGGAGAGGTGACGAAGCGGTATGAGGAACGTACCAAAGCCAGCATTGGCGGCTCTTCTGCCTTCAGATCAAGGGCAGGACAATTCTCTCGCAGACGCTGAATTCGCATCGTCAAGCCGCAGAGAAGGGCGATTGATTGTAGTGATGTAGTGGGTTGCGATTGAGCTGCTGAGCTGCTGCAGTGGTGGGGTAGATGGAAACGTGAAGCTGGTTGTGCAGCGAAACGATCTGGAAACAAGCGTTGTTGACGCCCCTGCAAAGGGAGACAACAAGGAGATCGTGACTCGCAATAGACTGCGGGTCGAATTTTCGCAGAGCCGCTGGTGTTGTCAAGAAGATGCAAGTTGCAGCCAACGTTGGGCGCTCTTCACTGCTCTACGCTTGGGCGGTTGAGTGCGTGCATGAAAGAGAGCGAGGCGGAAAGTTTCTGGATAAATGCATTTATAGGATTAATGATCTGACGCGCTAGCATAAAGCCGATGCCGGTCTGGGGCACGTTAACCTTAATTATATTGCCTGCACGGACCACACCTCGGATAATACAACGTCCGTGTTCACTTGTGCCACCCTCTGATAAATTAAACCTTGAGGCTGATTTTCTTGAAAGTAAGAATCAACGACATCTCTACGCTGCTCCTCTCTCTACCAGCTGATATCCCCACACTCCTCCAACATGGCTGCCGTGAGTACACTTTCTACTCTACAGCGCCTATCAGATGCTAAACCTTGCAGACAATCCAAACGGTGTCCGAGAGCAAAGAGCTTCGCGGTCTCAACCTGATCGCAGCTCACTCCCACATTCGCGGCCTTGGTGTAGATCCAGACACTCTCGAGCCTCGAGCTTCATCACAAGGACTGGTGGGTCAAGAGAAGGCGCGTAAAGCTGCGGCCGTAATTCTGCAGATGGTCAAGGAGGGGAAGATTGCTGGTAGAGCCGTATTGATTTCTGGGCCGCCAAGGTGCGTCAACAAGGCTCTCTTTTGCTTGCAGATTGCTAACAAGAACAGTACGGGAAAGACTGCGATTGCGCTGGGAATGTCACAATCATTAGGTTCAGATACACCCTTCGTGATGCTATCCTCCTCCGAAATCTTCTCCCTTGAGATGTCGAAAACAGAGGCCCTCGAGCAAGCATTCCGGAAGTCCATTGGTGTGCGGATAAAAGAGGAGAGCGAAATGATTGAGGGGGAGGTTGTCGAGATTCAAACGGATCGAAGTGTGACCGGCGGTACGAAGCAGGGCAAACTAACAATTAAGACAACGGATATGGAGTCAGTCTACGACATGGGCAGCAAAATGATTGATGCGATGACGAAGGAGCGCGTTATGGCTGGAGATATCATCTCAATCGACAAATCATCTGGAAAGATCAGCAAACTTGGACGGTCATTTGCAAAATCACGCGACTACGATGCGATGGGGGTTGATACCAAGTTTCTGCAATGTCCAGATGGAGATTTGCAAAAGCGCAAGGAGGTGGTGCATACCGTCAGCCTGCACGAGATTGATGTCATCAACTCGAGGACACAGGGTTTCTTGGCACTCTTCTCTGGAGATACAGGCGAGATTCGGAGCGAAGTTCGAGACCAGATCAATACCAAAGTTGCGGAATGGAAGGAAGAAGGTAAGGCTGAGATTGTTCCGGGCGTGCTCTTCATCGACGAAGTTCACATGCTGGATATTGAATGCTTCTCGTACATCAACCGTGCTCTCGAGGATGAGCTTGCTCCAATCGTCATTATGGCGAGCAACAGAGGCAACTCAAGGATTCGAGGAACAAATTATCGCAGCCCTCACGGACTACCACTGGACTTTCTGGACAGAGTTGTTATTGTAAGCACACATGCATACGTCAAGGAGGAGATTCAGCAGATTCTCTCCATCCGGGCTCAAGAAGAGGAGGTGGATCTGACACCAGATGCGTTGGCTCTGCTTACCAAGATTGGTCAAGAAACCGGTCTTCGATATGCCAGCAACCTGATCACTACATCACAGCTCATTGCTGCAAAGAGACGGCAAAAGCAAGTTGGGATTGAAGACGTGCAGCGAAGCTTCGCTCTCTTCTACGATTCGGGCAGAAGTGTGAAATTTGTAGCAGAGTTTGAGAAGAGACTCATTGGTGAGGGAGGAGAAGTCAGTCTATCAATCACAAATGGACACGGTGATGCCATGGAGATTTCATGAATTGGTTACGAGGCGTTAGGAGCGAAAGCAGGCACTAAAACGGTAGACACAATGTACAAGTAGGAAAAGTAGGCGGCAGAAAATTGCTCTGAAAATGTCACGATATCATGGAACCACTTGACTGTTGTACATGTGACAATTACTTTTGGGTATCATTTTTCTACTTATACAAAATCCACCACCCTTTCCCAAGACCCCTGCTGCCCAGCCCTCCTAAATTCAACGCCTTCGCCAAAGTAGCCAGCATCTTGCCACGCCACCATTGTCACTCCATCGTATGGGCCTTGCTTCGCAGCACCGTCTCGACCATCCGTCCACCTATATTCCCACATCTTAACAGGTCTCGAGCCATCCGGTCTTTCTTCCTCCTTCTCTTCGACTGGAGGCTCAACCCAATCTTCGCCTGTTTCCCTCCGGTACTGCCTAATGAGCATTTCCCTCTCCTGCTCGTAGATCTCGGTCTGACCTCTCGTAAGCAGTTGATCCGCAGCACCCGTAATTTCGTTGATGGTTTCTCGAATCTTGACTTGCTCGGGATCCTCTGCAGGCTTCTCGGTATCGACATCCATATCGTTGCTGTTCTGCCTTTGTTTCTTCAATTTCCACTTTGGAATCTTCTTTGTTTTTGTTTGGCTCTTGCCTAATCTGGCCAGAGATTCTAGGACTGTTTCTCCTTTCTCCAGCCGTAATATCAGGGTTCGAAGGATATCTGGGAGAAGGAGAGCATCGTCGTCCAGTCTCTTTTGCCGTAATTCTGCTTCCCTCCTTTCGTGTGCTTCAGCAGCTTTTTTCATCTCCTTCTTGCTAACGCCTTCCAACCATGCATCGTGTTTGGCATCGGGATCCGCAGCTTTCCTGACAAAGTTTCCGGCTTCGTCGAATCGTCCCTCTTCCTGCTCGGCCTTCATATTAAACGCATCGACCTTTGGCGCATTTCT
>Ga0302325_10012843_pt1 | contig 17943 bp, 19 predicted proteins | sample Palsa_T0_2_FD_201948 | JGI IMG/M metagenome (GOLD analysis project Ga0302325, IMG submission 201948) | Peat permafrost microbial communities from Stordalen Mire near Abisko, Sweden - Palsa_T0_2 | ecosystem: Environmental > Terrestrial > Soil > Palsa > Peat permafrost | place: Sweden: Abisko...
AATGTGTTCAGAAACAGCTCAACCATTCTTCCATTCCCCTCTCTCGCCCCATCGGTGCCGAGCGGTTACCCGAACCAAGTGGAGTCCCACAGACATTTTCAGGGATGGCCGCACCGCGCTCCATAGGCTTTATGGACCAATTGCGACGGTCGCGGCGACCCTCTGAGGGGATTGCTACTCGATGGCTACCAAACCCATGACAACGGCGCGCACCAGCGCGTGCGTGCGGTTCGTGACATCGAGCTTCTGAAAGATTGCGGCCAAATGATTCTTCGTGGTCTTGGGGCTGATGTAGAGCCTCTGTGAGATCTCGCCGTTCGTCGCTCCCTCGGCGAGCAGCTGCAGTACCTCGAGCTCCCTCTGCGTCAAGGACCACGGCCCCCACTGCCGCTCCGCATGACGCGACCGGGTCGAGACGTCGGGATCGCGATAGTCGTCGTCCGGCTCAACGTCGATGTCGTCGCGCGTCAACGTGGCCCGCGCTCCCCGCAGGCTCTCACCACGGTGCACGGTCGTGCAGACGGAAGGTCCGGAGACGGAGACGAGGGTGTAGAACGCCCACTCGGTTCCACTCCCGATCTCAACAGCCGCCGACGGCTGCACACTCGGCCACAGGATCGAGGCTGTGTTTGCCATTCATCCCCCTCATTCCACACCGGCTTGCGTTCCGATGCGACTCCATTTCCACCGCAGGACGATGGAAATCCCCAGGTCATTGTACGCTTTTGGCCGTCAAGCGAGCGTCGCATGTCCGTTGCTACCGGGGTGCGGAGACCCGACCGAGAACAATTCTTCGCGGTCCTCCGTGGTGGTTCAGGCGGAGTGGAAGGCGTGCCTGATCGGGCCGACGATCGGACCAAGGACGATGATCATGATCGCGGGTAAGAAGCAGAGGGCGAGCGGGAACAGGATCTTCACGGGCACCTTCGCCGCTTTCTCGCGCGCCCGCTGACGTCGCTTGTCGCGCATCTCGTCGGCCTGCGCCTCGAGGACGCGACCAATCGGCAGACCGAGCGCATCGGCCTGTGAGAGAACGACCGCAAACGTGATCAGGTCGTCGATGTCGGTCCGCAATTTCAGGTTGTCCAACGCGTCGTGCCGTGAGAGCCCGAGTTCCATCTCTCGGAGCGTGAGACGCAACTCGTCGCACACAGGAGATTCGAAGCGCGCGCACGACACCTGCATCGCCTGCTCCAAGCCAAGACCGGCCGCCACTGAGATCGTCATCAGGTCGAGCAGATCGGGCAGGTCGTTGGTGACACGCATACGTCGCGTCTTGATCCGGCTCCGAAGCCACCTGGTGGGCGCCAGGCCACCGACGATCGGCAGGATGAAGAGCATCGCCACGCCGACCTTGGTGCCGAGCGCGTCGCTCACGAGACAGGCCAGGCCGAGAGCGACGCCCAGGAGGACCGAGCCCATTTGGATGGCCACGAACTCCTCGGCCCGCACCGTTCCGGTGAGGCCAGCCTTGAGGAGATCAGCGTGGACCCGGTCCACCTCACTGGACGGATAGAGGCGGGCGAGCGTATTCCGAAACCCGCGGGCGGCCGGGCCGAAAATGCGGTTGATCAATGGCTCCTGCACGCGTTCGACGGTCGGTGCCGCCTCGGCGTAGAGCTCGGCTTCTGAGCCGAGCGATCGGATGAACTCGAGCCGGGTTGTGGTCTTGTGCGACCGCCAGGCCGCCGCGGCCACGCCGGCGAGGCCGGCGATCATGAAGGTGATGCCCATCAACGGGACGAACAATGATGCGCTCACAAGATCGCTCCCCTCTGCCTCACACCTCGATGTTGACCATGCGACGCACGATCCAAAAGCCCAGAGCCATCAGCCCGCAGGTACCGATGAGCACGACCAGGCCGGCGCCGTGCTCCATCGGCTTGAGATAGGTCGGTTCCTTGAGCTCGAGCGCACAGGCGAGGAAGATCGGAATGGCGAAGAGTACGTAGCCCGACATGCGCCCTTCTGCTGAGAGGGTCTGGACCTCGCGTCGCACTTCCTGCCTGGTCCGCATGAAGTCGGCCAACGTGTGGAGGATGGGGGCCAGGCGCCCACCGGTGGACTGCTGGATGCGAACTGCCTCGACGGCCCACTTGAGATCCTCGACTCCGGAACGGTCCGCCATGTTCTCGAGAGCCACCACCAGGTCGGAGCCGACCGCCACCTCGGCCATCACGCGATCGAGCTCGGCGGAGAGCGGTGGCTTGGCGTCACGCCGGTACATGTCGATGGCTCGTTGGAAGGTCTGACCACCCTCGACCGACGCGGACATGAGCGCCAGCGCGTCCGGCAATTGCTCTTGAATCTGCTTGATCCGTTTGCCCGCCTGCCGTGTCGGCAGGTGCCAGGCAATGCCCACGACCACGGCGATCGCAACGATCGATCCCACCACCGAACCGACAATGACACCGACCAGTACAGCGAGCAGAGCGGCGATGGCTGAACTGATGACGAGGTACTCGCCCGCGCGTAACGGGATGGCTGCCCGCTCCAGGCGCCCCTCCAAGGCGCCGTGACTGTCGACTCGTCCGAAGATCCCCGCAATGCGGACCGTGAGCGCAGAGAGCTCGCCACGATCGGGGGACTCCGACACCACCTCCACAGGTACTTCCGTCGCTCCCATGGTGTCGTCGAGGATCTGGGCCAGCGTGCGCTGCTTCGTGCGGACCCGCATGACCATGGCCATGATGGCCAGAGAAAGGCCGCCACCGACAAGAACCGCCGCAACGAGCGCTGTGTCTTGCGTGCTCAGCTGGGTCGCGAACACCGGCTTACTTCCCGTCGCGCCGGCGCGCCAGCATTTCGTACATCTCCTCCGAGGGCGGCTCGACCACTCGTCCGGGGCGAGCCGGGCGGTGATGGCGCCCGGAGGACCGACCGCCCGAACTTGTGAGCGCGTCACCGTCGGTCCGGAAGAGGTGCGCAGGCACCTCGACGCCGTTCAGCGCCAATTCGTCCAGGATCTTGGGACGCAGACCGGTCGAAACCAGACGACCGTACCCCTCGTGCATGTCGACCCGGTGAAAGATGTCCTGCAGGAGGACGGTCTCGCCTTCCATCCCTTGAATCTCGGTGATGGAGTGCACGACGCGGGGTCCAGCGGGCGTCCGTTGCAGTTGAATGAGGCAGCCCACCGCCATGACGATTTGCTCGCGGATGGCGCGTTGCGGCAATTCAACCCCTCCCATCATGACCATTGTCTCGAGTCGACCCAGCAGCTCGCGCGGCGTGTTGGCATGGACCGTCGTCATGGATCCCGCGTGACCGGTGTTCATGGCCTGGAGCATGTCGAGCGTCTCCGAACCACGGCACTCTCCGACGATGATCCGGTCGGGACGCATACGCAGTGAGTTGCGCACGAGGTCTCGAATGCGGACTTCTCCGGAACCCTCGGCGTTGGCCGGCCGCGTCTCCAGCGTCACAACATGCTCGCCCTGGATCTGCAATTCAGCGGACTCCTCAATGGTGATCAGACGCTCACCGTCAGGGATGAAGTTCGAGAGCACGTTCAGCATTGTGGTCTTCCCGGTACCGGTTCCCCCGACCACGATCAGGCTGATCTTTCCCCGCACCAGTGCCTCCAGGAACACGGCGGAGTCCATGGAAAGCGAGCCAAGGCCGATCAGGTCCTGCATGACCAGAGCCTTCTCGGGGAACTTCCGGATCGTGAGCACCGGTCCGTGCAACGCGAGCGGGGGCACTATGGCATTGATTCGCGAGCCGTCTGCGAGCCGAGCATCCACCATTGGCGACGACTCATCGACGCGGCGGCCCACCCCATGCACCATCCGGTCGATGATCCGGCGATACTGATGCGGCGAGTTAAAGACGATGTCGCTGCGCAGAAGCTTGCCCTTGCGCTCAATCCAGATCTCGTCGAACTTGTTGCACATGACCTCGGTGATGCTGCCGTCGGCCAGGAGCGCTTCGAGCGGTCCGTAGCCGAGGGAGTCTTCGAGCATCTCTTCCACGAATCGCTGGCGTTCGATTGGCGAGATCCCGATGTCCTCATGGTCGAGGATGTCATTCACCGTGGCGCGCACTTTTTCCCGCAACTCGTCCGGGGAAAGGTCAGCTGCCTTCGGAGCGATCTCGGCCAATACCTTGGCCTGAACCTTCTGCTTGGACTGCTTCCACGCCGCATCCAACGCCGTGCGATCGGACGCGCGTCGCAAGGGGTGTCCCTTTGCCCCTGCTGCCGTGACATTGACCCCAGCCCGTCGCTCCACACCGTCCGGAGGAGACCCAGTCTCGCCGTCGCGACGGTTTCTTGCCGGTGGTGTGTCCTCGGTTGGCGGAATCTTTGGCGGCGGCGCGTTGCCGTCAGCGGCGGCCAGCTTCTCGGACAGGTTCATCTCGATCAGGCCCTCTCGAGCTCGGGCACCTTGGTCGTACGGCCCTTCCTTCTCCGCCAGAACCCGCGCGGCGCTCCGATCTCTGCCGTGTTCGGACCCGAAGCAAGGATGGGTGTCGTCTCGTCAGACAGGAACTGCTGCATGCCGCCTGCCAGCTTTTTCCCGATTTCGGAGTTGGCCGCGGAGACGAGCGCCGGCTTCCCCTTGTTGATCGACTTCATGACCTCTCGCGAGTACGGGAGGATCGATACGATCTTGTTGTCCAGGACCTCCTGTACGTCGTTGATGTCGATCCCGATGTCGTCTTCGACCTTGTTGAGCACGACCCCGATGGTCTGGCTGTTGATGCGCAGCTTTTCGAGCGTCGTGAGGAAGACCCGCATGTTGCGGATGCTCGGCAGGTCCAGGGTCACCATGCAAAGGACCCTGGTCGAGTGATCGAACGCCGCCAGCACGATCTCGGACAGCTGGGCCGGCGTGTCGACAACGACGTAGTCGAAATGGCGGCGCAGTGCGCCCATCACCTTGTAGACGTCCTTCGGGGCAATCATGTCGGCGTCGGCCGGACTGAACGGCGCGGCCAGGACCGAGAATCCGAGCTCGTGTTCCTCGAGGTACTCCTCGACATGCTCGTCGAGATCGTCTTCGTCCACCGGTTCTCGGGAAAGCAGATCCGAGATCGTGAACCGAGGCCGCAGGTGTAGCGCCGTTGAGACCTCACCGAACTGCAGGTCGAGATCGACCAGGCAGACGCGCTGACCCGTTTGCGCGGCCAGATAGCACGCCAAATTGGTGGCGTAGAAGGTCTTGCCACAACCGCCGCTGGACGACGCCACGGTGAAGACCTCGGCGAACTGGGGACGGTCCACGACGACGCCATGGGCCACGACGGGAAGAACGGGGTCGCCACTCGACCCCGAGAGATCGGCGATGTCGAAGGCGCGCTGCACGGCGCTCGAAAGCTGACCCCTACTGGTCGGATACTCGACCAGTTCGACGGCACCTGTGCGGACGATGTCGCTCAGATTGGCCCGGGGCCTCGGTCCGAGGGCTAGCACCACGGCAGGCACCGCTCCCGCCGCCCGCACTGCGGCCAGCCGGGCCATACCGGCGTGGCTGTCGAAGACCGGTCCGGCCACCAGCACCCCAAAGGGGCCGAGTTCCCTCACCTCGTCGACGACATCGACCACGTTGGCACTGGTGACGACCTCGTAACCGTGACCGAGCGAGGCCTGGATCGCACGGCTGAGCGCCGGCGAACGGCTTATGACAAGGATCCGGCGGCTGATCACGGTGCCGCCGTCGTCTGGTCAGTGCCGATGCACTGCTGGAGCGGTGGTGGGTTCGCATCTTGCTGGGTCTGAACGACGGAAATGGATTCGTTCTGTGAGAGGAACTCGATGTTTCTCGCATTCGACGGGTTGACGGCCAGGAGCAGGGTCTCGGTCGCTGGGATGGTCCGTCCGGCCGAGTTCTGGTGGCCGGCGTAGGAGGGGACGGTGCTCTGCACGTCGAGAACGTCGATATTCGACATCGCCAGTTCCGTGCACGGCACCGGGAGCGTCGAACTGACTCCGCTGCCCACCGACGCCTTTGTGATGTTGGCGTAGACATCGACGTGGGCGCCGGGCTGTAGATAGCCGGCGAGGCTGTTTGCCCCTGAGATCGTGACAGTCACCGCATCAAGGCCCGTCGGCACCGAGATGTGGGAGGTGCTCGCCTTGAGCTCCGTCGCATCTATCGCGTGGCCCTTGGTGACCGACTGGCTCAGAACCTCATTGGTCAACCCCGCGAGTGAATTGAGGTCGAGCGGAGAATAGGACTTGGTCGGAATCAGCTCGATGGCGACAACCCCGCTCGAAATCATGGCTTGACCCGTGGTCCCTGCGGGGATGTCCGCCTTCGCCACAACGGCGGAGGTGCTGACCGGTGCCACCTGTGTTCCGGTTGCGTGCTTGCTTGCCCCCTGCACGCTGGCATAGGCGATCGCGCTTCCGGCGATGAACAAGATCACCCCAATGACGACCAGTATGAGCGTCTGCCGCTTCACCGAACCTTCCCCCCTCTCAGCAGCTGCACAACAGCCAGAAGCCAAAGTGCGTTGTGCAAGCCGTTGGCTGCGTCGAGGGTACGACGAGAGCGACGGAACGTACATAGGCCCTTTTGACCATTCTCACAAGTAGCGCCGCAGGTGAAAGCAGCAAATGGTCCATATGTCCTATGTACCGCTGACAGGACCCGGCCCAGAATCGACTCGCAAGTATTGCAGCGACGTGCCAGCCGAAAAATGGTTGGAAATTAATGCGCCGCCCGAGATACGGGAAAGGGATCCGCTTTGGGACCGCGCACCTGGGGGCTATGGACACGACTTGGACGACGCGACGAACGGGGCGCCGAAATGGTCGAGTTCGCCTTCGTCGTGGTGCTGCTCATCGCACTGCTCTACGGCATCATCAGCTACGGCCTCGTGTTGGCTGCACAGTCGACCATCACCCAGGCTGCGGCCGACGGGGCACGGGCCGGCATCGTCTCCTCGACGGGTGCCGGGGCCGCCACCGCGGCACAGAATCAGGCAAGTACCGACATCGGCTGGATGAACAAGGGCGCCTGTGGTCCCTCGACCACCGTCATCACATGCGTCGCGACGCCGGAACAGTGTCCTTCGAGCGCCACCAACACCTGTCTCAGTGTGACGGTCACTTACAACTACGCCTCCTCACCGCTGTTCCCCGAGCTGCCCGGCTTCGGGGTCATCATGCCGTCGAGCCTCTCGTCGACAAACGTCCTCCAGCTCTCGACCCCGACTTCGTAGGTGCGCCTTGTGTCGACCATTCGGCGTTTTTTGCGTACCCACCGCGACGACGAGCGGGGCGCGGTGCTGGTCTTCACCGCCATGTGCATGATCGTGCTCTTGTGGGCCAGCGCCATGGGCATCGATGTCGGATTCAGCGTGTGGGGCAGCCGTCAGGCGCAGGCCATGGCCGATACCACTGCGCTCGACCTGGCCCGCTACATCAACTTGGCGGACAACAACACCACCGTCACCGGCGTCCAGAACTATCTGAACTTGAAGCTGGCCAACGTCGACACCGACAACGCGTCGAACGCGAGGCTGGCGGTGACCGCTGGGCTCTGGAGCGGAGGGGCCTTCAACGTCCCGTCCTACGGGTGCGCACTGTTGTCGCCGCCGAATCCGTTGGAACCGCCGTGCAACGCGGTACAGGTCACCGCCGGGCAGTCCGTGCCCCAGATCTTTTACGGAGGATTCAGGGTTGTGACCGGTCACGGCACGGGAGCGAACGGGACGAGCGTCGCCGCCGACACTCCTGAATCCTCTTTCTCCATCGGAACGTATTTGGCCGCGTACACCTCGCAGGAGACTGCGGTCCTCAATGTGGTCCTCGGGAGACTGGGCGCTACCGTCAACTTGACGGCACTGGGCTACCAGGGGCTGGCCAACACCTCTGTGACCCTCAACCAGCTGATGACGGCTTCGGGCACACTCCTCACGCCCGCCAATGTCATGACGCAATCCCTGCCGGGCAGTGAGTGGTCGACTATTTGGCAGGACGCCGTCGCCAACCAGGTCGTCCAGTTGAACTGCGGCGCCTCGCCCACTCCAGGCCCGTGCAACGCCGCCTCGGCCTTGAGCTCGCTCGGCTCGTGGTCGACGTCGGCCTCGCTCTGTCAGATGGTGTCCATCAACGGGTCGTCCTGTACGAACGGAACGATCTCGACCGCGGCACTCTCCACCAGCCTGAATCTCCTACAGGCACTCACGACGGAGGCGGAGGCGGCGAACGGATCCAATACGCTGAACGTGACTTCTGCGCTGGGCCTCACCGTCCCCGGCCTCACAATCTCCAACGTGCAGCTGGTTCTCAACCAGGGTCAGGTACCCAAGGTCGCCTACGGACCGATCGGCACCACGGCATCGACCTCACAGGTTGCTGCCGATCTTCAGATGAATCTCTCCGTGGCGGGCGCGTCGCTCGGCCTTCTCAACGTCCCCCTGTCGCTGGCGAGCGGGACGGCGACTTTGAGCTCTCTCAGCTGCCCCGCCAGCGGACTCTCCATCACCAAGATCAACGTCACGACGGCGGCAGCCAGCGCCGCCGTCACCCTCGCTGGTCAGCCACAAGGATCGTTCGCCATCAGTGGCGTAAGCAGCGGCTCCGCCACCTACAGCCCCAGCGTCGTACCGCCGACCGCGACCACTGCCCAGAACGGGACGAACCCGAAAGCGGTCGGGTCGAACACCCCGACCTTCACCCCCAGCGGCACCCTCAACCCCCTCGTCAGCACCCTCCTCACGTCAGTGCTCCCGGGTGCCTTGGCTCCCGTTCTGCAGGCCGCGGGCGTGACGTTGGGCAACGCCGACGTCGCCGACCTGAGCACCCACTGCGGCGCGGTAGCGCTCGTAAAGTGAGCGCGACCATCACACTTCTCAGCGGTGCTCTTCTTGGCGCGGCGGCCGCCTTGCTGCTCGTCCCGCTCACTCGTCGGGAACTCGCGGCGGCCGTGACGAGGTCGAATGACACGGTCGAGGAGTCCCCGTCCACCGCGGTCGAGCCGCCCGCGGCCCAGATCGCCTGGGGCCACAGCGCTGCTCTGGCCGCCTTGTCGGGCGTTCTCCTGGCCTATGTGTTGAAACGAGTCGGCTGGTCGTTCAATGCGCTACCACCCCTACTTCTGCTTGTCGGCCTCGTCCAGCTCGCGTACTGCGATCTGAAACGCCGCCTCCTGCCGAAGACCCTCGTCTACGCGCTGAGCGTCGCGGTCATCGCCAGCGGCGTGGCCATAGCCCTGAGCACCAGCGAAACAGAACGACTCGTGCAGGCGTCGCTGGGTGCAGTCATCTCCTTCGGCCTGTTCTTCACTGTCAACCTGATGAACCCACGGTGGATGGCCTTCGGCGATGTACGCCTGTCCCTCGTCTTTGGCTTCGGACTGGCCTGGGTGAGCCCGATAGACCTCTTCGAAGCGTTCCTCTACGCCAATGTGCTGGCTCTGGTCGCCGGAGTCGTGCTCATCGCCAGCGGCCGAGCCGGCCGCAAGTCCGCGCTGCCCTTCGGTCTCTTCATGGCGCTGGGGGCTGTGCTGGTCCTGATCACCTGATACGGGGCCCGCCGGGGCTCCACAGAGTCAGACGACCTTCACGTTCTGCGCCTCGTCGCCCCGGCGGCCGGATCCGATGGTGAACTCCACCGTCGAACCCGGCGCGATGCCCTGGCGGGCGTCTCCCTGGACCTGCGAGTGGTGCACGAAGAGATCTTCACCGCCCCGGTGCTCAACGAACCCGTAGCCACGGGCGGTGTTGAAGAACTTCACTGTTCCGGTCAGCTTCCGGGCCTTCTGGGCACCGCCACTCGCCGCAGACGGGGCCGACGTCGGCAGCGAGAACGGTGCCAGGAGACCGGGCTCCAGCCCGAGCGCCTTCTGCACGCCGCGCACGTCCTTGTGCTGTTCGGGAGTAACCAGGGACACGACCGTCCCGGTGTGACCGGCCCGTCCCGTCCGGCCCGACCGGTGGACGTAATCCACGTGGTCCGTCGGCGGGTCGAAATGGACCACGCACGGCAGGGCGTCGACATGAATGCCCCGCGCGACGACGTCGGTCGCTACCAGGGCGTCGGTCTTCCCCTTGGCAAATGAATCCAGTGCCCGCTCTCGCTGTCCCTGGGTACGGTCGCCGTGCATGGGAACCGCGCGAACGCCGTGCGCCTGGAGCTGCTTGACGACGCGGTCGGCCCCACGCTTGGTCCGACAGAAGACGAACGCCTGCCCGTGGTGCTCGATCAATTTGGCTGTGATCGCCACCCGCTCGGATCGATCGACCTTCCAGAAGTGGTGGGCGACGTCACCCTTCGCCTCCTCGGTCGCCTCGATGGCAACTCTGACGGGGTCGTGCTGGTAGTTACGGATGATCGACTCCACCTCGCGGCCAATGGTGGCCGAGAACAAGAGGACCTGGCGGTTGGCCGCTGTCTGGTCCAAGAGGCGGCGCACGGCAGGAAGGAAGCCCATGTCGGCCATGCGGTCCGCCTCGTCGAGCACCACGGTTGTGACCTCGTCGAGGCGCACATCGCCCCGTTCGATGAGGTCCTCCAGGCGACCCGGACAGGCCACCACGATATTGACGCCCTTGTGGAGGGCGCGCACCTGATCGCGGTATCCCGTGCCGCCGAAGATGGAGACGACCCGCTTGCGATCATGCCCGAGCAGGTCTCCGATGACATCGTGCACCTGGGTGGCCAGCTCACGGGTCGGCACGAGGACCAGTGCCCTCGGACGGCGCGGGCGCGACTGCACCGAGCTGACGACGAGCGGGATCCCGAACGCAAGCGTCTTGCCCGACCCTGTGGGCGCCTTCCCGCAGATGTCCCGGCCCGCGAGCGCAGGGGGAATTGTCTCTGACTGAATGGTGAGTGGTTCGGTGATGCCCTGACGCGTCAGTCGGTCGGTGTACGCCGCGGGGACGCCAAGGTCTGAGAAGGAAGAAATGACAAGACTCCAATCGAGGAAATGTGGCCTACTCGATCTGGAATCTCGAACGGGCCCCGCCGGGCGAACACCCGAGGCACAAAGATTGTAGCAGCTCCTGGGGGTTAGCCTGCCGTCATGCCGGTGCTGACACCCGTGCTGAAACAACGTTGGGACACGGACGGCTGGTGCATTGTGCCAGAAGTGATCCCCCCGATCGAGCTGGCCGCTGCGCAGGACGCCATGCGGTACCACTTCCCCACGCCGGCCGAAATGGCGGACCAGGGCGGCAGCGGGTCCGGCAAGTGGCACACCTGGGACGCACCGTGGCCGGAGTTCCCCTTCCACAGCTCGCGGCTCAACGCGCTCATCCTGCACGACCACGTGGTCGACCTCGCGGAAGCACTGCTCGACACGAAGGACCTTGCCCTCTACATGGGCATCGCGACGGCAAAGTACGCGCACCAGGCCTCGGGTTACAACCAGCTCCTGCACGCCGATTACCCGAACCACATGCTCGTGGTGCCGCGACATGCACCCGGTTACCAACAGGTGGAGTTCTTCGTCTACCTCACCGACGTCGCCGCCGAGGACGGCGCCACGCGCTTCGTGTCGTGGCAGAAGACGAAGGACATCCCCGTTGAAAGGCACACGCTCAATTACGTCGACTACGCAGAGCTGTACGGCGATCCGTCAATTGCGGCGGCGCCAGCCGGATCGGTCGTGGCCTACCGTCCCGACGTCTACCACCGGTCAGCGGACTTCACCGATCCCAGCCGCTACCGGGTGATGCTCCACGTGTCCTTCCGTCACCGCGAAGCCGGCTGGGGCGGCTATCAGGCGTGGCCCTTCCGCGGCTTCTCCCCCGAGCTCGCCAAGTACGTCCAACAGGCGACGCCCCGCCAGCTGGCGCTCATGGGCGTGCCGGAGCCCGGCCATCCGTACTGGAACGAGGCGACGCTCGCCGGCGTCCAAGCGCGCTATCCGGACCTCGACATGCGTCCCTGGCGGGACGCGGCGCGCTGACCACGTCGGCATGAAGATCTCGGCACTCACGACGCCCGCTCTCCTCGTCGACGCCGGCCGGCTGGAGGACAACCTCCGCATCATGGCCGACGCCCTGCCGGGAGAGCGGCTGCGGCCGCACGTGAAGGCGCACAAGTGCACCGGGCTGGCTTCCCGCCAGGCGGCGGCGGGACACACCGGTTTCACCTGCGCCACCGTGCGCGAGATGGAGGGGATGGTCCGAGCAGGGTTCGCCGAAGATCTCGTGCTGGCCAACGAAGTGGTCGACGCGACGCGACTGGGCGCGCTCGTCCGAGCGGGTGCCCGCATCACGGTCGCCGTCGACTCCGAGGTCACGATCGACTCGGCGGCACGAGCCGGCGTGCCCGAGGTGTTGATCGACGTCAACGTCGGCCTCCCCCGCTGCGGCTGCCCGCCGGGGGAGGCGGGCCGGCTCGCCGACCGCGCCCGGTCCGCCGGCCTCATGGTGCGCGGGGTCATGGGATACGAAGGTCATATCGTCGGCTTGGAGGACCGAGCCAGGCGCGCTGCCATGCTCGAAGAGTCGATGGGCCAACTGACCCTCGCCGCCGATGACGTGGGGGGCAAGGTGATCTCGGCAGGCGGCACCGGGACCTACGACCTCAACTCCTGGGCCACCGAAATCCAGGCCGGGTCCTACGCACTCATGGACACGGCCTACGGCAAGCTGGGCCTGCCGTTCGCCCAGGCATTGACGATCTTGTCCACCGTGATCTCCGTCTCACCGGGTTGGGCCGTGGCCGACTGCGGACTCAAGGCGCTGGGCATGGATCACGGCAACCCCTCCATCGAGGGGGCCGAGGTGTGGTTCTGCTCCGACGAGCACGTGGTCTTTGCCCCTGAATCGCCCCTGCGAGTCGGGGACCGCATACGCGTGCTCCCCGCGCACGTCGACCCGACCGTGGCGTACCACGAGTTCCTCCACGTCTTTGAAGGCGACGCGGTGGTCGAGCGCTGGGACGTCGACTTGCGGGGCTGGTGACGAACCGCACCTCCATGCGCCCCAGCCAAGAAGGGCTCCGGCGCCCCAGTAGGGTCTTGGCCGACAAGGGAGGCCTGATGGCAGACACGACGTTCACGATCGGCGCCGCCGCCGTGTGCAGCGACGGGCCGTGCGGCGCGGTGAGCAGGGTGGTCGTCGACCCGGTGGCCCGCGAAATCACGCACCTCGTCATCGAGCCCGAGCACCGCAGCGGTCTGGGCCGCCTCGTTCCGCTCGACAGGGTCGAGGCCGGTGCAGGCGACATCCACCTCCGCTACACCGTGGCCGAATTCGAGAAGCTCCCCTCCGCCGAGGAGATGGACTTCCTCCCCGGCGGGAGCGGCTATCACGCCTACGCGGCGCACGAGGCGTACTACTGGCCCTACTTCGGCCTGGAGGGTGAGGCCGACCCCAACCTGGCCTTGGCCAGTGCGGTCGAGACCCGCGACGTCCTCCCCTCGGGAGAGGTCGGCGTCCGGCGTGGCGAGGCGGTGCACGCGAGCGACGGTGAGATCGGCAAGGTGGAGGGCTTCGTCATCGACTCGGCCCAGGGACACGTCACGCACGTGCTCCTCCAAGAAGGCCACCTTTGGGGACGCAAGCAGGTCGCCATTCCGATCAATGCAGTTGAGAAGATCGACCAGGGCATCACGGTCAAACTGACCAAGCACGAGATCGAGGCCCTGCCGGCCGTCGGGGTGAGCGAGCACCACCACTAGCGCGGGGCACGGCACGCCCCTGACGGGCCGCCTGTGGGATAGACCGGTACCGTGCGCGGCCACCACATGGTCATGGGCGTCGCCGTCCTCGCAGCGTGTGCGTGGTGCGGTTGGGTCAGCGCCTTCCACCGGACGACGCCAGCGGCGGAGATCACGTGGCTCATCACCCTGACCGTCGTCGTCCTCGTCGACGCGGCGCTCTGGCGCGGGGCGAAGGGCGGGCGACCGGCATGGCAGCTCCAACCGGTGAGCGAGCCATGGCCCCGGCACGGCCGTGGCGGCAGCGGGCCGGCGCTCCGGGGGGTGGCGCCGTGGTTGGTGCTCATCGCGGTCCTCCTCGCCTGGGAGATCCTCGGCGTCGATACGGGGCCACACCAGTACCACCTCACGATCAGCGCGCTGGCTCAGGCATACCGTCCGTTGACCGCCGGGCTCCTCCTTGTCTGGGGAGTCGTCGGGGTCGGCTACGAGGCCGCTCGGGTGCGAGCACCGACCGACAGCAGCGGTTGGCGGCCCGGCCAGGCATGCCCCCATTCTCCGAAGCATGGGGGTGCGCTCACCATGGCGATGGGATCACTGGGCACGCATCACGAAGCGCCGGCGCTGCTGTTGCCGCAGAGTCCGCCCGCCGGTCTTGCCTTCTGGGTGGCCGTCCCCCTCGCCGCTGTGCTCATCGACTGGGGCGCCCGCCACTCGGAGGGCCGCAGAGCGAGCGCCGAGGAGTTCATCCGGTTCATCTCCACCTCGCGCAGCGCGCACTACGCGCTGATCGCAGCGTGGGGATTCGCCGGCTATCACCTCTTCGCGCGCTGAGAATCGGGGTACGTCAGATCCTCAGGGCGAGGTCAGCAACGCGTCCAGGCGAGCCAACGTCAGTTCCATGTCACGACGGGTCTTCTTCGAGTAGATGTCACCCAGCCGCAACAAGACCCGTTGGTGATCGCCGGTGATGTCCCAACTCTCCCGCACCAGCGTGCGGTCACCTCGAGGTTCGAGCTCGTAGCGCCAGATGCGCCCCGCCACATAGGGCTCGAGCTTGCCCTTGGGCCCCGTCTGCCAGGCGATGCGACGATTCTCCTCGAACTCGACAACGGTATTCACCGTCGAATAGCGGATCCCCATCTTCATGCCCATCCCGAACGTGACGCCGAGAGCGAGACGACCGGAGTTCACCTCGTCAGCTCCTTGCAACATGCCTGAGCCGTCAATCAGCGCGTGTCGGGCCGGATTGGCGAGAACATCGAAGATCACCTCCGGGCGCGCGTTGATGAGCCGCTCGACCGTGAATACGTTGTCCTTCATTGCCCGTCCTTGCTTCCGGCCGGCCACCGAACGAACCACATCAATCCGTTCCCGTGCCGCAGGTCAGTCTGCCACTCACCTCCTGATCAACCAAGCCTGGCCGACACGCGCCCACGCTCGCCGGGCCATCTTCGAGTTCATCGAGGTCTTCTACAACCGCGAGCGGCTGCACAGCTCGCTCGGCAACCTCACGCCCGTCGAATACGAACGAAGGACGAAGGCCCAGAACCACACCGACACTCAAGCGGCATAATCAACCTGTCCGTCAAAGCGGGTCAAGCCCAACCTTCACCCATCTTGGCCGGTGTAGCAGCGGGGGAACCTCATCTCAGCGAGTGAAAGCTTCGCCCAGGTTGAGCGAATCGCAGCGTGCACCATGAGCTGTAAAAATGCAGCAACTTCCGGCAGAAGGCCGTTCCTCATCCCCAAAGGACGGCGAGCCCACCTCGTTTGCGAAAAGCTTGAGGACAATATTCCGAGAAGAGCGGCAAGACATTTCGCGTTATGAGGTATTTGGGAGCTCACGTGAGGCTGTGAAATCCAATTCCTTCTACTTTGACGACGTCTCGCCGCGTGTTGCTGCATTTGTTACGGCTCAACGAGGACACTCGGAACCAGCGTCACCAAATAGTGCAGTGCCTCAGGGTGAATGAAGGCCTCTTGAGGCTGCCGTGACTGAATCAATGATCCTGTCACGGCAGGAGGTACCGGCGCCGTGAGGGTGCATGAAAGACTTAGCCCCGACGATGCCGAGTGAAAGCACGCGTACCGTATGGGTTGCTCTGCTGGCGGGAGTCGGCGTCGCTCTCGCCAAAGTCGGGGCGGCCGTCGTCACCACCTCGCCGGCAATGGCGGCTGAAGCGTCGCACTCGTTGGCGGACACGGCAAACGACCTGTTTCTGCTGATTGCCCAACATCGGAGTGCTCGACATCGCGACGAGCAGCACCCATTTGGATACGGGAGAGAAGCCTATTTCTGGGCCTTGCTCGCTGCTCTTGGGGCATTCATCCTCGGTGCCGCCTTCTCCTTACGTGAGGGCATCACGGACCTGATTCATCCGACACAACGTCCTCGTTCGCTGTCGCCTACGTCGTACTAGGGATTTCGGCCATTTTCGACGCAGTATCCCTGCGTCAGTCCGCCCACCAGATGACCGTCCAAGCGCGCCTCTCCAACCTGAGTGTGCTCGAGGAATCGGCGACCACATCGGACCCGAGTCTGAGGGGAGTGTTCAACGAAGACGCTCTGTCGATTGTGGGAGATGTCGTGGCGTTGCTTGGCTTAGCCATCAGTCAACTCATCGGCTCCTCGGTGCCCCAGGCGATTGCCGCTGTGCTGATAGCGCTGGTGCTCATTCGTATAAGTCTGCGCCTTGTAAAGCGCAACCACGACTTCCTCCTCGGCCAGCCGATTCCGGCACCGGACCAGGCTAGGGTCCGAACATTCCTTCTCGACTATCCGGGCGTTACAGCCATTCGTGAACTCCTTGTTACCTTCGTTGGGCCTGGGCAAGTGTGGGTTCTCACCTGTATCGAAATTGACAAGAATCTGAGCAGCCACGACATCACGGATGTTGTATGTGGCATCGATCTGAGTCTTCGGCACGAGTCAAAGTTCATCTATCGAGTCGACGTGGTGCCAGTGAGCAAGTATGGCTAGTAGTAGTCTGGTGCCCTTATTCGCCCCCACACCGGTCTCGCTTCGCTAAATCTCGGGCTGAGCTGAAAGCCCGCTCTGTAAAAGCAGTTAAATTCACTGCGGTGTCGGCCTCGCGAGGGCACCTGAGTGACCGAATTGATGGCGGCTGCGCAAGTTGATCGCTCGAGCTTTTGTGAGTTCCCAAACGGAGCTATCAGATGGGCTCCAGATAGTGAGTCGCTCCCGGCACGTCGTGGAGAGCATCGACGCGGGTTCGATCTCGACGTATTGAGACGGGCCTTCATCGGACAGCGTTGATCCTCTTGCCGGTGAGCTTGGTGACACTGAGGCGAAAGTAGGTATGGCGATCTCCGCCTGCCCAAGGCTCGATACCGAGTGCTTCGACCTCGTGAATCTGGGCAACGGCGCGCACGGGAGTCATCGTCCCGGTGGCCAGTACGCTCCACCCTTCGCTCATGGCGTCGTCGATACGGTCGACTTCGAAACTGACCGGCTCTTCCGAGGCGACCGCACTGACCTCTCCATTATTTTCAGAGCGGAAGATGACGTCATCGCCCAACATCTTGAAGTTGACCGGAAGGGCCACCGGCCTCCCGGCCGAGCGGAAGATCACTCGCCCGACACCTCCCCCGGCCAGATAGCCCCTGCACTGTTCATCGTCGATGGTGACCAGGTGCGGGTCGGGCGCCGCGTTGCTTCGTCCATGGGCCCGGCCCTGTTCTCCACCAAGGAGATCCGAGACAGAAATCTCGAGAGCAAGGGAAAGGCTCAGGAGTGTTGCGGGCAACGGTTCGGCTGTGGGCGTTTGCTCGAGGTATTCGAGGTAGTTGGGTGCCATTCCGGCTCGCTCGGCCACCTGGGCGATACTGAGGTTCAGTTCACCTCGTCGCTCGGCAATGCGTCGGCCGACGTCGCCGGCATCGTGGCTGTCGTTTGTGACCTGGGTCACCTTCGCCTCACGCCATGACGGCCGGGATACCCGGCCCGTACTCGGGTGCGCGGCAGGAGGAACCACTCAGGACCCACGGGTGAGTACGACCTTGAGGGCGCCGGTTTCTTTTGCGTCGGAGAACACCTCATAGGCCTTGTTGAACTCGTCAAAACAGAAGTGATGGGTGACAAAGCGTGCCGCGTTGAGTTGTCGGGTCGCTATCAGGCGGCTCAGCGTGGGCGTGGGGTGGTGGCCCTCGGTGCCACCGCCGGGCTGGTCGGATGTGGTCGAGGGCAAGCTACTGCTGTCAGGGTGTTCTCTCCGTGACTTGTGGGCGACGGGCGTCAAATCAATGCCCTTCTCAGAGGTCGGACGAGCCGAACCCGGACGATGACTACCGGGCCGGGGTTAGCTCAAATCCAGTAGAGCTGGTCAAAGGCGGCCCTCCGACCGCGTCCCCG
>Ga0302325_10012845_pt1 | contig 17943 bp, 13 predicted proteins | sample Palsa_T0_2_FD_201948 | JGI IMG/M metagenome (GOLD analysis project Ga0302325, IMG submission 201948) | Peat permafrost microbial communities from Stordalen Mire near Abisko, Sweden - Palsa_T0_2 | ecosystem: Environmental > Terrestrial > Soil > Palsa > Peat permafrost | place: Sweden: Abisko...
GCCGCACGCACGTCCCGGCGGCGTCGCCGGCTTAGTGGAATTGCTGCTCGACCGCGGCGGCCGCGACGATATCTACCATCTCGCCGGCGAACTTGCCTTCGAAATCGACGACCTGCTGCCGATTGTGGAATCCGCCTCCCTGTTGGGATACATCATCGTAAAAGAGGGCGATGCCGAACTCACGCCGGAAGGCCGCGCGTTCGCCGAGGCGGATATTTTGCACCGCAAGGAGCTCTTCCGCAAATCCGCCGCCGAGCGGATTCCACTGATCCGCCAGATTGTGCGCTCGCTCGAATCGAAGAGCGACCACTCCATGCCTGATGAGTTCTACCGCGACATGCTGGAAGAGCATTTCAGCGAGGAAGAGACCACCCGCCAGCTCGAAACCGCGGTCAACTGGGGCCGTTACGCCGAGCTCTTCGACCGCGACGCCGCCAGCGGCCGGTTATACATCTCCGAAGAAGGCCATAATCACGAATGACCGTTCCTGTCCTTTCGCGATCGGCCATCCGTGAGCAGAGTTGGTCCGCACTGGTCGACCTGCTGGTATTCTCCATCGTGCTGGCCGCCATCTTCGGCGTGCTCACGGTGGGCCGGTATTGGATGGGCGCCATCACGCCCGCGGCGCAGATCTCGCACTCGCCCAGCGCGCTTCCGGTATACGCGTTCTATTCGCTGGTGCGCATGATGGCGGCATATTTTCTCAGCCTGGCCTTTGCCGTGGGCTACGGCTACGTCGCCGCTTATTCGCCGCGCATCGAAGCCATAATGGTCGCCGCGCTCGATATCCTGCAATCTATTCCCGTGCTCAGTTTTCTGCCCGGCGTGATGCTGGCGATGGTGGCCCTCTTTCCCTCCCGCCAGTTTGGCCTGGAGCTGGGTTCCATCGTGCTCATCTTCACCGGGCAGGTCTGGAACATGGCGTTCAGTTTCTACTCGTCGCTAAAATCGATTCCGCGCGAGCTGCGCGAAGCCGCCGATATCTATCGATTCGACCGCTGGCAGCGCTTCCTGGAACTGGAATTGCCTTTCGGCGCCATCGGCCTGATTTGGAACTCCATCGTCTCCGTGGCCAGCGGCTGGTTCTTCCTGATGGCCTGCGAGATGTTCGTGCTGGGCAATCACGATTTCCGCCTGCCGGGGCTCGGATCGTACCTGCAGACCGCGGCCAACAACGACGACACCGGCGCGATTCTCTGGGGTCTCGGGGCTATGATCGGGGTGATTGCGCTGCTCGACCAGGCGGTATGGCGTCCGCTGATTGCCTGGTCCGACCGTTTCAAGTTTGAGCAGGTGGAAAGCTCCGCCAAGGTGCGATCGCCCATTCTGCACTTGCTGCTGAGTTCGCGCGCGGTTCGCTGGGTGAGCGCCCACGCTGTGCAACCGGCGTGGAACCGGCTAACCGCCCATGTTGAAGGGCGTCCGCCGAAGCCGCCGCGAGCGCCGTCAAAAGCTGCGGCGTGGATGGTTCCCGCCGCCGGCGTGGTCCTCTTGCTGGTGGCCGTTTACGCGTTGTTCCAAGCCGCAATGGCGCTGAAAGGCGTCACCGGCGCGGAATTGGTTTCCACCATTCTTGCGGCTGGCGCAACCTTTGTGCGCGTCATGGTCGCACTGTTGATCGCATCGCTGTGGACCATCCCCGCGGGCGTTGCCATCGGTTTCAATCGCAAACTGGCGCGCATTGCGCAGCCGTTGGCGCAGATTGCCGCGTCAGTGCCGGCCACCGCCTTGTTCCCGGTGGTGCTGCTTCTTTTAGTGCGGATGGGCGGTGGATTGAGCGCCGCCGCGGTGGTGCTAATGCTGCTCGGCACGCAATGGTACATCCTGTTCAATGTGATCGCCGGCGCCATAGCGATTCCCACGGAACTGCGCGAAGCCGCTTCGGTTTTCCGCTTCAACCGGCGGCAGCGATGGACCACGGTGATCTTGCCCGGCATTTTTCCCTATCTGGTGACAGGCTTGGTGACCGCATCGGGCGGCGCCTGGAATGCGAGCATCGTCGCCGAGTACGTCCACTTCAAGAAAGAGACGCTTTCCACTGTCGGTCTGGGCGCACAGATCACGGCGGCCAGCGAATCCGGCAATTTCAGCGTGCTGCTGCTATCGACCATCGTGATGGCCGTGCTGGTAGTGTGCATCAACCGCCTGGTATGGCGGCCGCTATACCGGCTGGCCGAGACACGCTACCGCCTGGAGGCATAGGGGACGCGCGATGCGCGCCGCCGGAGCTTATTTCACCGTGTCGATGGTGAGCGTGTCGCCCTTCAGATCGCCGGTAACGGTGACATTTTCGCCGGCATGGTCCACGATCTTCGCCTGATTGGCGATCTTGTAAACCGTGCCGTCCGCGGTCACCAGCACCGCCGGGGAGCCGCCCTTGATGCAGCTCTTCGCGCAGGCGGCATTGTCCTTCATGCCCGCCTTTGTGGAGCACGCCGTGTCCTCGACGAAACCCTTGAATTCCGCCGCTAACCCACTTGCGGCGAGTCCCATAGCCATCAAAGCCACTGTGGCGATTGTCTTCATGATGTAATCTCCTGCGAGCGCTAATGCAACTCAGAAACAACTATACACTAATTCCGTTGCCATTTTATGCGCGCCGTTTGTAAACAAGCAGTGAGCCCGCGCCGAAATCGTGGAGCTGGCGGAGGGATTTGAACCCCCGACCCTCTGATTACAAATCAGATGCTCTACCAACTGAGCTACGCCAGCCGACATCCACAGATTAGCGGTGCGGGCGCCGCGCCGTCAAGCGTGCGTTTGACGCTTCCGGCTCCCCGAGCATACAATAAGATGCAGCTGAATACGCGCCCGTAGCTCAGCTGGATAGAGCGTTTGCCTCCGGAGCAAAAGGTCGGTGGTTCGAATCCACTCGGGCGTACCACATTCTAAAGAACTTAGCGCTTTTCCCCAAAACACCGAGTACACAATTGGTACACAGAATTGCACATTAGTTGAGCCTTTCCTGTGGGCAGTAGGCGCCGAATGATGCGAAAACGTCTGACTGCGTGGGAGAAGTCGGGTGCTTTCGGGAGATCGATTGGATCCCGGCTAGTTGACAACTTTTGCGGATGTCTTGATTGTCTCGCCGGGTCGCTCTGCCTTCTTGAGGATTTCGGCTTCCAGCGCCACTGCTGCTCTCTTCACCGATTCCGGGATGCTCTGCTGGTAGTACTGTAATGTTGTCCAGGGATCGGCGTGCCGCATTTGCATCTGGGTGTCTTTGGTGGTCGCTTTTTGCCCAAAATGCGTCGCGCAAGTCCGCCGTAATGTCAGAAGGTCCAGGCCGGGAATGCCGGCCTTTTTTGCTGCCGGCTTGAGGACGCGGTTTCGATAGTTGTTCGGGGAGATCGGGGAGAAACTCGCGGATCCTCGGCGACGGGAAGCAGGGAACAGCCAGTCCTCAGTTTTCCCGGGAGTGGACTCAATCCAGGTGCGAAGTTCCACCATGAGATCGGGAGGGACGTATACGTTGGCGGCCGATTCCTCCGTCTTCGTCTCCTTGATCTGCCCCTTGGTGAAAGCTTCGTCGATCCTGATGAATTCGTCACCGACATCGTTACGACGCAACGCGAAGAGTTCCTCCGGACGCAATCCAAGTTGAATGAACATGCGGATGATGAGGTGGTCGCGCTCAAATAAAACAGACAGCAGCGCTCTGCATTCCTCCAAGCTCAAATAGCGTTCAGACTTCCGCTTGCGAGATTTGTATTGGACCCTGACTGCGCGGCTCCGCATCGGGTTGCGCTCGATAATATCCAGTTCTTCCGCCTGGTCAAGAATCGCGCGCAAATGCGTCGCAACCTTCTGAAGGAGCGAGTGGCTCGCGCCACTCCGGATCATGCCGTTTATGAACATCTGGATCTCGATGACAGTTAGCTCGTCGACGCGGCGACTGCCGAGATTTCCGATCAGGTGTTTCTGGATGACACTTTTAGTCGTGGCCTCCGCGTGCGCTCCCCACCTCGATTCCTTGAAGGCTATATACTGCCGCGCAACCTGTTCGAATGTGGCAGCAGAATCCGGGGCGACATATTTACCCGTGTCCTCTGCAATGAGAATGTCCAGAAGGCGTTGGGCGTCGGATTTGGTCAGCGGCCCCGGATAATCCTGTCCGATCCGATACTTGCCCGCCAGGTCTTTCGTTATGATTTTTTTCCGCGGGATTGCCTTCTCGCCACTGGGTGTCGCAGTGTATCGGCGCCAACGCGCAACGTAGTGACCGTTACCGCTCCTCTTTATACTGCCACGTTGGTACTTTGTACGAGCCATTTTAGAGCCAATTGTTCTGAGGTCTGGGGATGGCTTGGTCCGGTATTCCGACACGCTATGCAGCCCCTCTGCGGCTGAACCGTTCGCACTCGACAATGAATGCATCAACGTCGATGGGACGATATCTGACCGACTTGCCGAGCTTTACGGACGGCAAGAAGGGCCGCCGGCGCCCATTGGAGTGTTCGAAGACCCAGGCTCGGCTTACACCAAGCCAGTGCGCGACCTCCTTCGCACCAAGCAGTTTTTCGTGTGCCGTGCGGCGATCGCCGTCGAATGCTTGTACCGTCGTAACCAACGCGCTTTCGACGTGCTTCGCGGCCGTGCTGGACCCGTCTGGGCTCGGAGCAACCGCCGCTTGGCTGATACCCGGATAGTCTCTCAGCATGGTTATCCTCTTGCGTCGGCGACAGTTTCATTTCTATCCGTGGTGGCTCGAGATCGAATCTGAAACCGCCGATCCAAGGATTCGAGGCGCTCCAGGGCGTCCAGCAACTGGAGTCCGGCCTCACGCATATGAATACAGGGTTTCGAGAACTGTTCCGTGTGTTTGATGGCGAATTTGATTCGATCAATCGCGACGCGGGCCTGATAGGCCATCTCGAACTCGATCGCTGAGGGCCTCGACCTCACTTCGGCGTCGATCGTGTCGACAATCTGATGCATGATTTCTGAGCTCATAAACTCCCTGGTTCGTCGTCCGACTACAGGCCAATACTAAGGCAGGCTTTGTTACTCGCCAAAATGCGGTTCAAGGCTCTTGCCTTTGGCACGGCGCGGATTCCGGAGTAAAACGCAGTCAGAGACTGCGCGATCATGAAGCCCTTATTCTCAGAGAAATATCGGTCACTGCGCGGCCGACTGCTAGAAGAACTTCTCCATCGGCGGCTGCCTGGCGCGGCCGTTTGGAGCCATTGCGGCACGCAGTTCTGTGCGGAGCCGACCTCGTTGGCACTACTTGCCCTTTTTTTCTCACAGTCGAGCTCCTCCGCGATGAAAGATGACCTGAAGCCTTTGTTGGCGCATCGCCTTTCGGATGGAACATGGCCGTCGGCGACCGATGGCGCAGGTGTGAACGTCTGGGCGACTGCGCTCGCCGTCAACACACTGATGATTCTCGGGGCCGATTCGGTGACATCCAAGGTTTCGGTTAAGGCTCTGGTTCAATGCCGACCGCTGGAGGCTTCGTGGCTTGTCCGGCTGAAGTTTCGATTCTCGGATCGGCAGGTTCGGTTCGATCCAGCGAAATACGGATGGCCTTGGGTGCCGGATACCGTCAGTTGGGTGGTGCCGACGTCGATGGCTCTGATCACGTTGGAACGCGCGAAGAGACGGGGATTGGTCGGTGGCGCCGAACTCGAGAACAGGTTGCGACTCGGAGCCGAAATGCTCCTTGATCGGGTCTGCATGGGAGGCGGCTGGAACGCGGGTAACGCGATCGTCTATGGCGTTCCGTTGCGACCGCATATTGACGCTACGGCGATCGCGCTGGGCGCACTCCGATTGCATTATCAGCATCCAGTTGTGCGCAACTCCTTGACCTGGCTTCTGGGCTGCATTCAATGCCGGTCGGCTTACAGCTTGGCATGGTTGATCCTTGCCATCGACGCGTACCGGGATGTCGGGGCCGATGTCGTCCCTGCTTTGGCTGCCGCGCGGGATCGTCTTGCTGATCTCGTCCTTGACCCTCGTAGCATGGCGGACACGTCGACAATTGCGCTGGCGGCGCTCGCGCTTGGAGCGGGCGAGAACCCCTTCGAGGAGAGCGCGTGAGCAACTCCATGAGCCGCAGAATCTTTGGCGGTGCCCTTCTCGCCGGCACCGGAGCTTTGGCCGTCGAGCGGATGCGTTCGGTCGGTTGGGTTGCCGACCGGCGGAAACCACGATCTCGGGTTGCGATACTTCACGAGGGGTCTTATGCAGGGCCACTCGACCGTGTGCTGGTAGACGGGCTTCGCCTGTTTGATCTGGAGCTTCACGGAAAGAGCGTTCTGCTGAAGCCGAACCTAGTGGAATCCATTCCGGGCGCGGAGGTGAACACGAATCCCAGGCTAGTGGGCGCTGCTGCCACGGCTTTTCTTGCACTGGGCGCGGCGAGCGTTCTCGTGGCTGAAGGGCCGGGGCATCAGCGGGACACTCAACTGGTGTTAGAGGAGACCGGATTCAGCGCGGAACTCAAGGAGCGGCGGATCGGGTTTGTCGACTTGAATCGCGACGAGATTGTGAAGCGGCCTTTGGTAACGCAGTTCACGGGCCTCGATCACTTGTGGCTGCCACGGACGGTCTTGGCTGCGGGCTTTGTGGTGTCCATGCCCAAGGTGAAAACGCACCATTGGGCTGGCGTCACACTGAGCATGAAAAATCTCTTTGGCGTTGTGCCGGGCATCGCCTACGGCTGGCCGAAGAACGTCCTGCATTGGAGGGGTATTGATCGAAGCATTCTCGATATCAATGCTGCCGTGCCGGCGCACTTCGTGATCGCCGACGGGATCGTCGGCATGGAAGGCAACGGACCTTTGAATGGAACTCCGCGAAACCTCGGCCGGATTGTGTTGGCGGATGATCCCGTGGCTGCCGATTTCACTTGCGCGAGGTTGATGGGAATTAATCCGCTACGCGTGTCCCACTTGGCGCAGGCTGGGGAGTTTCTGGGCAATGGAGCGCCGGAGCGAATTATCCAATTGGGCGAGCAACTGCCCCGCACGGTAGAGCCGTTCGCGGTGCTGCCGGAGTTTGCGTACCTCACCCAAGCATGAAAATCCGAGAAACTCTGCCCAGCCCCATGAAATCGCTTTTTCGGCGAAATGCAATCGCAGCCCTAGAATCCTCCTTGAGGATCGACAACCAAGTGTTTCCATCTATCGAATATTTACGGCGAAAGTTCCGGGAGGCGAGATACCTGGTTGAAGATGTCAGCATTTCGCAGATCTATGTGGCAGGCGAACTCAGGAAGCCAATTCTGGTGGAAGGACCGCCGGGCTGCGGCAAGACAGAACTCGCCAAGGCATTAGCGTTCGCGCTCGATACCAAGGTAGAGCGACTCCAATGTTACCCGGGCATCGAGGAAGAGAAGGCCATCGGCCGGTTCGACACTGCGCTGCAAAGGATCTTCCTGGAAACGCAGTCGGACAGCCTCGGCACGGATTGGGACGCGATCCGGCAACGCATCCACACGCTGGACTTCTTCGTCCAAGGGCCGCTCATGCGCGCGCTCCAATACGAGGGAAAGCCTTGTGTGCTGCTGGTCGACGAGTTGGACAAGGTGAGCGAAGAGTTCGAGTCGATGCTGCTCGAAGTGCTGTCGGATTGGCAGATTTCTGTTCCCAAGCTGGGGACGGTAAAGCCTAAGACGATTCCGTTTGTGGTGCTTACATCGAACGAGGTCAGGCGGATCGGCGACCCTCTGCGGCGGCGGTGCGCGTATTTCCGGGCCGAGTTTCCGACGGCGCAGCGGGAAGCCGAGATCCTGAAGGCGAGGAGCAAAACGGGGTCTTCCACGTTGCAGCGGCAGATCGCGGGCCTGTCTTACGCACTGCGGGCTTATCGCATGGAGAAGCCACCGTCGATTGCCGAGATTCTGGAGCTGGAACAGGTGCTGGCGATCATGGGCATCGATGAACTCCAAGCGGATATGCGCGATTTTCTGCTGCCGTTTCTCGCGAAGACGAAGGAGGATCGAAAGCGGCTGACATTGCAAGATGGGTTCGCATCGCTCGTGCTGAATGCGAAATCTCACGCGGCAAGGGCGCACGCGACTGATCTGGTGGGAGTCCAGTCATGAAGCAGTTCACGCTGGTTTTATTGTTCTGCTTGTGCCATGCCGGCGCGCAAGGTGGTCGTGAGACGGCGTCGGCCTGGGCCGAGCATTATGCGCGCGCCTACGGCGTCCCCGCGGAATTCGTGAAGGCGGTGATCGACGTTGAATCGGACTGGCAGCCAAACGTCGTTTCGTCGAAGGGGGCGGCGGGAATCATGCAACTCACGCCGCCAGCGGCCTTCACATTGGGAGTGACGAACCGGTTCCGGATCGACGAGAACATCCGCGGAGGCGTCGCATACCTGGCGCACCTGATGCGGCTCTTCAACGGCGAGTTGAGGCTGGTCGCCGCTGGATATTACGCGGGCGAAGCGCGAATCCAGAAGGTCGGGCTCCACTGCGCCGACCCAGACATCTGCCGTTATGTGGCGGCAGTGGAGCGGTTCTATAGAAAACGACGGCTGGCCGCTATAGGCATCGGCCAGACCCAATTCATGAAAGGAGCATCACAGAAATGAAGAGAATCAAAATCGCGTTGTGGACCCTCTGGGCCTGTTCCATCGGTTGGGCGCAGATCCCAGAGATCACACCGCAAGTAGTAGGGCGCGCGGTCCAGGAGGGACAGGTGACAGTCGTCTATCTGGCACCGCGATTTGCGACGGCCATCCGGATGCCGGATGCGATCAATTCCGTTGTGCTGGGCGACCCGGATGCATTTTCGGCTGAGCACTCGGAACGCGAACCGCGGATCGTTATCGTGAAGCCAATCACTGCAAAAGCGACGCAGACGAACCTGTTGATCACAACTGCGCAGGGCTATCAAGCAAGTTTGCTGCTCATCAGCCAGGGCGAGCCCGGAGCTGGCGCAAAGCCCGATATCGACTTCATGATGCGTTACCGGCCAGTTGGAAAATTCGTCATCGACCCCAGTTATCCATCCGCAATGGTTGCGCGAACCACAACCCTGGATGGCGCAGCGGAGCCGGTGAAGGCGCGAGGGCCGGTGTCGACCGATCCTACTGCGGCGGCGCCCGCTTCAACCGCCAGCGCGCCGGAGGTTCTTGTGTCTGACAAGGCGAGCGAGCCACCACCGGCCGATCCAGTGTCAGGCCTCGATGCGCTATTGGAACGGCAGCGACAGGCGCCGTTGCCGGTGCTCTATGGCGAGAAGCCGGGGATCGTGCCTCCAGGCAGCGAAATCCTAAAAGCCGGCGTGAGCGAGGTAATCGACCATGGCAAAGAAGTGGTGGTTCTCTTCTCTGTCGTCAACTTGCAGAAACATGCGGTGGAGTTGATGCCGCCACAGGTGCAGCTCGGCGGCAAGGTCAAGAAGGGGACGATCGTGCACCACATTGTGTGGTCCACGTCGGAGCAACTGCCGGTGGAGGATTTTCGCATGAGCCGGCGCCGGATCGGGCCAGGCGAGCGCGCCGACGGAGTTCTGATCTTCGAGAGGCCTAGCTTCAAGCAGTCGACGGAAACCCTGCTGCTTCAGATGGCGGATTCGGGAGCCGTGGATCGGCCGGCATTGGCGCCCATCGGTTTCGGGATCAGCAGCATTCGGAAAGAGGGAGGCGAATAAATGACACCAGATCCACTTCATCGCGAGGACAACCGGCAGGACGACGGCGAATCGGGCGCGACAAGACGCATCCGCCCTGGAGTTGAGGAAACCATCGAAACGACCAGACCAGAACAGCCCAAGGGGCTCATGACCTCGCTTCGGGAGGCGTACGAGCGCGCGCGGGACGGGCGGAGGCAACAGGCACAGGAAAAGCAGCCCCGGACAGCCCAGACCGTGGACCGGAGCAAGGGGTTGCTGGTGCTGGCGGCTGCGGTGGTCATCATGATCTTCGCGTTTCTGGCGATGTTCTCGAGTTCGAACGCTACCAAGGACCGCACGGCTGGCAGAAACAAGCCGAATCTCGGCCGGCCGGAGATGCCGGCGGCGACGGGACAGAATCGCGGCTCAGTGGCACCATTACTCGCCGCCGACATGAGCAATCAGGACAGCAACGGCGATCAGGTCAGTCCGGACGACGTTAAGGCCACGGGGCGCATGCGAATGAAGGCGTCAACCGCGGCGCCGAGGACGCTCGCCAACGTGCCGCCGATGGACGATCCGGCGTTGGAGGCATATCGCCAGGCCAAGGCAGGCGCCGCTGTTCCGCCGACCCCCGCGGTTGCCGCCAGCGCGCCCGCTCCAGCCCCGCAGGTAATCCCTGTCCGCAATGAAGCGGATGCTCTCAAGAAATCGTCGCTTGTGTTCGTGCGGAACAATAGTTCCGAGGCGACCGTCCGTTCGGCTTCCCTGACAGCCGACACCGCGCTCGTCGAACGAAGAGCCGCCGGACTCTTGCCCAATGGCAGTCGGCTGGTGGCGCGCCTGCAAGCCGCCGTGAGCACGGCGGTCAAGTCGCCGGTCGTTGCGGCGATCGAATACAACTACGAAAAAGATGGCGAGATTATTATCCCCGCCGGCACGAAAGCATTTGGCGATCTGCAACAGGCCAACCGAAGCGGCAGCATCGGAATCCGGTTTCATACGTTGCAAATGCCCGATGGCGCGACAGAGAAGATAGACGCTACCGCGATGAGTCTCGCATACGGCCCGCTGCAGGGTTCCGTCTCGGGCAGCAACGGGGCGAAGCGGTTTCTGGTACGGACCTTGACCGGAGTCGGAAGCATGGCGGCATATCTAGTGGGCGGCCCCGGCGGCTTCGGCGGCGCCAGCGGGGAACTCAACAACAGCCTTCTGCTTCGGGAGCGCATCGCTTCGAACGCCGGGCTCGCGGGTGAACAGGAGCTGTCGGGCCTCGCGCTGAACGAGAACATTGTGATTACGGTGCCTGCCAACACGCGGTTCTTCCTGGTGCTGCTGAAAGACGCCGGCGAGAAGCTGGATTCCAAAGTGGTCCCGGGCGCGTTGCGGAATACGGCGCAGGGCGTGGGCGATGCGGGCTCGCCGCTTCCATCGGCTCAGGAGCTTCGCGAGTTGATCGAACTGAAGGCCGAGCTGAATCGGATGTATGGACAAACGGCGGCAACGAACGTCTCGGGGCAGATACCACAGTAGTGACCACCTCACCGAGCCAGTTCCTGAGGCGACAAACGAACAGGACTGACGTTTCCTGATGAATATACGGCGGCTTCGAAGTGATAAGGGAAACGACACGAATCGCATGGGCAGGATTCTCCGAGTGGTCCGATTCGCCAAGAACGCGGACGACACTTCCCAACGCCATATCTCCTGGGGTGGCACGAGGCACCCGCGGGCCAGATGAAGGGGAGAGCGTGAGCGTTCCTGCCGATTTCGAGTCGTCTGTAAGTTTTTTTGAGGCGCGCGACGCTTACGTGGCGACACGAACCGAGATTGAACCCGGAGTGCAGTTTCCGTTCCGGCTCTAGAGGTACAGGTTGCAGCCGATATGCCCGATAGAGAGCACCTCTCCCGAGCTATGCTTGTGCTTCGTCATCAGCGACCACTTTAGTTTGTGATCATCGCATGGTCCAATCTGGTTCTCAGGCATGATCTTGTTCATCTCCGCTTTCAGTTTGGCCATGATGCTTCTTATGTCCTCCTTGCGAACGTAGTTTATTAGCAGACCTGGCATTTCGCGTCCCGTCGTGTATCGTCCCAACAGTTGGGCGACACCTTTGATATGGTAGCTTGGCGAGGAATAGATCTTCGCCTCCGCCAGCCTGATGCGCGCCGGGGTGCAGTTTACGATTTCTATCATTAGATCGACGTGCCCGTTAGAATTCGTCTCCTGAGTTACGGTAAGTAACCCCGGAATAGACAAGGTGCCTGCCATGACCCCTGAAAGGCCTTCCTCGTCGAGCTTCGCGAAATTCTTCTTGTTCTTCTCAAGATGCTGTATGGCATATTCAAGAATCGCTGTAAAGGCCGATTCGAATTCATCGTCGGTTTCAGCGGTTCCCAAATCCAAATAGGCCGGTGTTTTGGCTCTCGCGAGATCGAATAACTGGGCAACGCTGTTCGGATTGGTGCTCATTTGGAAGCCCCGTCCAGAGCTGTCGGAGCCCACTTCACGATCACCTGTCCAGCCCAGGCCCTCCACGCTTCGTCGTCCAGTGTTTTTTCTTTCCACCAGGCCCGAAGATGTTTTGTGACCTCATCCTTGGCAATTATTCCCACTCCGTCGTTTGCGAAATATTTCATATCGAGGAGCCCCAGTTCGGGGCGTGATAGCAACGCTAAAACGGCCAACACCTCGCTCGGTTCGGCGAATGCACTCGCCGCCACGTCGTTCACATCTGCCAGCCATATAGCTTGACGCACCCGACTCCTAATCGCAGCCCAGACGGCCAAGTTGATCGCATTCCATTTCGGGTCAGGGCCAAACTGCTGCGAGACATATGCTGTTGATCGAGTGACAAGCGCGTCCACAGTGTGCCGTTCCTGTACCATGCTGAGCTGATTCCTCAACCATTTGTGTGCTGCGCGGCGAGCTATAAGGCCGAGATCATAATCGAATTGGCTGGCAGTTGTCAGGAGACATCGCAAGCATGCGGACGAACAACTGAGATCGTGCTCTTCGGATACGAACAGTGTCTGCCCTGTCCGCGCCAGCCATTCGCGAGCATTTGCCGCTAGTTCAATGACGTGCCCCGACCCGCCGTGAACGTTGTCGAAGATCTGTGCCGCCCACCCGCTCGAAACTCGAACGGATGCCACCCCGAGTTCCCGAGGATCTACTTCTAGAAGATCTGCCCCAGCGAGGCGGAGAGCGTGGCCGAGAGTCGTCACGAGAGCTTGATCGACCCCAGCCCCGAGCCTAGCGAACTCGATTTCAAGCAAATCGGTATTCCCCACAGCCGCCAGATGTTGGTTACGAAGAACACAGTCATCCCTGCTCGACCAACAGAGACGGTAGGTGTCCTCAACATGAACATGTGCGTCAAATCGGTTCGGAAGGTCCATTCGTCCGATTCCGATCTTCTTTTCGCTATCGGTGAAACCGCACCGCAAGCATACAGCGAAGCCGAGTTGATTTTCACCGCTATTGAACGCCAAAATCTCGCCGCCTTCGCACGTTCTGGCACGAAGTCCGGTCATGCCTCCGAAATCTTCGAACATCTGGGTTTTGACGTCGGCCGAAACGAAAGAGGTGGTCGTTACTTGCGTCCGACCCACTCTTTCTTGCGACCCGAGCCACGATGGCGGATCCCACGCAGCGGTCGAATACCCATACTTTGGTATCAACAGGTTCTGTCCCTGGTCCACACGGTGCCCAAGGCAGCCGGGCACGCCACAAGCGGTTGTTTCGACCGGGAGATACGTGTACCAGTTGTGCCCCAATGTGCACGAGTACTTCCAGGCCCGTTGTCCGAATTCAGTGCTATAGTCTCCGCTCGCCCACGACCGAAGCACGGCATGCGATGTGTACGTGCGCCCGCCGGCGAGAACCGTAGAGCCGGGAACGTACTCGCTGACGGCAAGGATACCGTCCCGCTGGAGTCGCACTGGTGCGCCACTACCGCCAGATGCTTCCGGCACAGTCAGAGACTGCAAGCCGATCGGGAAGCCATATCGAGGCAGGAATCTTCGCGAGCCCAATTCCTCAATGACTGTTGTCATCCACAGAGACTTTGCTTGATGAGCAATAGCGTTCCGGTTGCGGCGCGCGATACCCGGCACAGCCCACGCCCTAAGCATTTCAGCGTAATCGGCAGACCAGTCTTTTTCGATATCGTTAAAGCTGCGCACCGTGTCTTCGATCAGGTCTGAGAACTGGATGCCGACCACTCCCGTAGCCTCCAGCAACGCCTCCATCTGAGGACGCAACGCAGTTGCAGATTCGGACCTCAGAAAATGTGCAAACTGAGCACCGAGATGATCACCCGAATGCCACCAGCCGGGACGGTGGAGTCCTGAGTAGTCAGGGGGAATCACTTCCCTCGGATTATCGTCCTGAAGAAATGGAATTTGAGGCTGTCCGAACAACCATCCGACAAAGTTGTAGGCTTTCATCGCGCCCACTTGAATGCCGCGAGGATAAATGCTTCGGAAAAACTCTCCCAGAAGGAATGCGTATGCGTGGCGTCGTACAACACCCTCGCGCGACAGTAAGACTTTCGGCCGTCGTAAGGGCCTGTAATAGAACTCCCCAAAATTCTGAAACACTGCAAGGTTATATGCGTTATTCCTGGCGAACGTCACCACAATCGACGAGCCATCCGACCGTCGCCCTGCGCGTCCGCCCCGTTGGAGATAGTTCGCCTTGCCTGGGGGCACATTGGCCAGCATCACACCCGACAGCCCACCAATATCGATTCCGACTTCAAGCGTCGTCGTGGCACTCAGCACATTCCGTGCCCCCACTGAAAACAGCTCCTGCAGCCGACGGTTTTCGTCTGAAGCCAACTGGGCCGAGTGCTCCTCCGCCCAAAGACCCATTCGAAAAATCTCAGCGCCTCGATATGCTCGTCTAAGTCGACGGAATCGGCGGTGTTCATCCAAAGAAGTCGAGGTCACGGCTTGAAGGTTGGAATCGCCTCCGCCGGTTGGTGCCAACCCCGCCACCGATCTGGGCCAGAAATCACCCCCCACCTGACATAGATAGCCTTTGTCAATTGGTCGCAGGTACAGCTCTTTGAAATGAAGCTGCAAAGCTGCAACAGAGCCGCCCGCCGAGTCCTCGCGCGGTTGGGTCTTAATCCACTGAACGCCCCCGGCCGCGTGATTACGCAACGATTCGAAAGCGCCCAGCAGCAAGAGTTCGAGAAGCGCATCGAGGTCATTCGTACTCGCACCTAACCGACTCAGGAAGCGAGCCGCAAAACGATTCCTTCGGGATGCCGTTTCGCCCTTTCGAGCGCCGATGAAAGGAGTCAGCCAACCACCCCATCGAGAACGAAGGCTCATCCAGCCGCCGAGTGGACGCGAGAAATCATCGCGATCACTGGCTTCGGATCCCAGCGTGATACAGCCGTCGATTCGAATCGTGTCGCACAAATCAGCCAGAAACGACGGCCAATCGGAACTCAAGCGTTCTGTGCTGACAGAAGCAGGAAGCTGCCCCAGTAAACTGTTCGGCACCGACATCGTCCTGAGGCCCGGATACACTACCTCTGCCAGCCCGAGTGTTTCCAGGGATACCTGGGTCCAAGCCGGACTGACGAACTCGCTCGCTAGGATCCGCGCTGACCGCCGTCGAACCCGCTCTGCGTTTAGTTCCCAAGTGTGCTGCTTCCACTCGTCCGCACGATGTGATGTGCTGCTCTCTCGATCGAAAAACTCTGCTAGCCCCGACGACGCACGAAGCATCTCCTCCCATTCACGCAGCGGTCGTCCGTCGGATGCTGCGGCCAAACGATGACTCTTCTGGTCTAAGTCTCTCTGAAGTTCTGCCCGAACCGCAGGCCGAAGCTGCTGGTTCGCGAGTTCCTCCCGTAGCTGTGCGATTTGCCGCTCCAGAATTGTCTGTACTTCAGAATCCACAGAGTTGTTCGACAGAAGATCCATTAGGAGGGCCCTCCCCATCTGGATTTCGTGTTGCCTGGTCAGCAATGGGCCGAGCCGAGCTGCCTCACGTCGGCTGTCGCTAAACACGAGCAGTCTCCGCCCTCCGGCTGGCGACCAGTCCCGCGACGATGTACCAATAGGAGGCATCGAAGATACTAATGTCTCGGCGGTTAGCGGCAAACTGATGCCATCCGCCAAACCCAAAGGCCGAAACTGTTCCTCATCTGCGCCGCAGTGCGGGCACTGATCTACCCAACGCAGCCCGACAGTCGCGCCGGATGAGTCTTCGCAGTATCTGTCATTAAGGTCAAAGGCGAACTCGTCACCAAAACATGCAAATCGATAGAGGGTCTTTGGTGGGGGCGGATCATCGTGCCATCGGGGACGGGGATGCAGGCTATTGTCGTTCCTATATAAGCCGGCGAACAGGGCCTCTCCGCAGCGCGAACATCGACAAAGAGTCAGCATTGCGCTCGAACACGTCGGGCAAATGTCGGCTGCTCCCGCGATCAGCCTCCCCCCATTTGTCATTCTTTCCGCACCACAGGAACAGCTAGGGTTCAGGCAGACGGAAGCCGTTCCCGGTCCTCGAACGAGCAAATGAAGCTTGTGAGGGACGAGTGGCAAGTCACCAGAGCGCTCGCGGGCACGCGCCGATATTTGCAATAAATCGGCTGTTGCGCGAACGGCTTCTTCATTTATCTCACCCCAGAGCGCCTCTGCCAGGGCCGGCAAGATCAGGAGAGTCTTTTGGCGATTGCACCACAGTACATCTTCGAGCTTGTGGACAATCGGTGCCTGACTGAGGCCCTCGAATAGAACCGCGGCGGGTCGATTTTCCCAGTTTAACTGAGAGACAGCCTCATCAGAAACCAGTCCCTTAAGAATCCGCCTCGCAGCCTCGCTGAGGTCCGAGTCGACAGCTAGTGTCGAACCGTCGTCCAGCACTGAGCCATCGAGCACACGAGTCTGAATGGTTGAGGGCTGGGCGGGATTCCGGGGTGGAGACGGAGGACGAAGCACGCGGCGTGCCACCCTGCCATCTATCCATTCAACGTCTGGCTCAGATCTACCGAAAAGGTCGGCCGCAAAAGACCGAACGCCCTCACCAAGAGTCGCTGAGGTAGCCATTTGAAATACCGATGCTGGAGCAACGCCACACCGCAGAAATACCCGGCGGAGAAGGAGGCTGATCTCGGCAGCAAGGGTGCCACCGTACAGATGTGCCTCGTCCACGATCACAGATTGCAATGCCGGACCGAAGAACGCATCGTCCTGTGGACGGCAAAGCATGTACTCGAGCATCGAATAGTTTGTGACGAGAATATCGGGTACGTTTGAACGAGCTTCCTGCCTTGTACGCCTTCGCCCGGGATGGTACTTCGGATAACCCTGCCTGTTTGCGGCAGCAGGATCTTCCGGCGTTTCACCCGTGAAATGGAACAAGGAAACAGCAGTTTGACCCTTCAGCCATCTATCCAATCGCGCCACCTGGTCGTTGACCAAGGCGTTCATTGGATACAGAATGATCGCCCTTACGCCGCCCGCACCTGCTGGACGGGGAGCGCGGAATAGTCCGTTCAGGAGGGGCAAGAGAAAAGCTTCTGTCTTGCCGGCGCCGGTTCCAGCCGTCAGAACAATTGCTGGCCGTTTGCTGGCTCCAGAGGCTCCTGCCCGAATGGTTCTTTCCTGGTGCAGATAGAGCTGCCTGTCAATCGGGAAAGCTTCCGTCGAGACTAATTGTTGAAGTAGCCCCTTATCAACCACCCCTTCCGCCGTTAGGCTCTGCAGGTCACGTCCGGACGTTTCGGCGGCGAAGATTCCTTCGACCCAAATGGAACTGACCAGTCCTCCCTCTGACTCGGGTCCGTTCCAGAGGGACCGCATAGCCGAGGCCAGCGCCTCATCGCGCAGATACAGATCAGACTCTGCAAATTCGACTATGCGCTCGCGTAATCTTCTCTGGGCAAGCAAGGCATCCAGCTGGAAGTTCAGATTCATCTAAATTACTCCCTGTGACATGCCCTCATCAAGCAGACGAACACACACAAATTGTCTTACCGAATAGTCTCCGAGCGCGATCCTAAGAGAAAGGGATCGTTCACGACGCAATGGCTCAGCATTAAGAACAGCGGACGCGAATCGGCGATCAAGTCCGATTCTCCACGAAAACTCTTCCAATGACAGCTCCTGGTCCGTACCCATAATCTGCTTCCTCAGAATCTTCACGAGTACGGCGCGCTCTTCCTGCCTGGTATCCCGATAGGCGGCGGGTAAGGCGGAAACTACCAGGGAAGAGAAGATTCCCGGATCAATTCGGGCAAGGCCGTCTGCGTTCTGCCATCCCTCCTTTGTACTCTCAAACGCCTCGATGATCTCGATCGGATCTTTGGGCAGCACGTCCAAAGCCCCAAGTACCTGTGTA
>Ga0302325_10012848_pt1 | contig 17942 bp, 24 predicted proteins | sample Palsa_T0_2_FD_201948 | JGI IMG/M metagenome (GOLD analysis project Ga0302325, IMG submission 201948) | Peat permafrost microbial communities from Stordalen Mire near Abisko, Sweden - Palsa_T0_2 | ecosystem: Environmental > Terrestrial > Soil > Palsa > Peat permafrost | place: Sweden: Abisko...
CAGTTGGCCTACCTCATTGTTCTTTTTCTCGGGCTCATCGGGGGCGTGGGGAACGGCGTCTCCCATCTGGTGTTGAGTGTCACGCAAGGCAGATATTTCCCCGGTCTCATCACCGCCCCCTTTTGTCTGCGCGCGGGCATTATGCTGCTTGCCCGCCTCTTTGCGGTCGGAGTGCGCAACATCGGTAAATAGCTTTGTGCCCCCAGTGGGCCAGACCATCGTTTTTTGTGGTCTGGCAGAGGGGGCAGTGGGCCAGACCATCGTTTCTTGTGGTCTGGCAAAGGGGCTCATGCGACGGCCGCAAGCACATTCTTAGCGACCAGAACGAGCAGCTTTAGCGAAGCCCCTTGCGGATGCTTTTCGCCTCGCTCCCACTGGCTCACCAGACCCGTCGTCACGTTGAGATAGCGGGTGAAGACCGCCTGGCTGGCGCCCTCCCGCAAACGGAGCGCCCGAATTTCCCGTGGCTTCAAAGGTCTCACGGGAGTCAGGCACAACTCATCGAACTCACGCATCGTCCGCTTGTCCATCACGCCGGCGGCATGTAGACCTTCGGCGGTTTCGTGGATGGGCCCCATTAAGTAAGCAATACCGTAGTTCCTCATCACACATAATCTTTGATATTGACTCGTACGGTAAATTGACGTACATTGTGATTGAGGACGATCATGCGAACGGAACAAAACCGCACCGCCCGACTGGAAGCCCGCATCACGCACAGATCTCTCGCCGTCGTCCGGCGCGCTGCCGAGATCCAAGGCCGCTCGGTCAGCGATTTCGTCGTAAGCGCCGCCCAGGAGGCCGCGCAAAGGACCATCGCCGAAATAGAAGTCATCCGGCTTTCGCGGGAAGCGCAGGAGAAATTCGCAGCGCTACTGTTGAACCCACCTCCTCCAACCGCGGCTCTAGTGAAGGCTCTTAAGCGTCACCGCAAACTCATCGCAAAGTGACCGCAGAGTGATCGCAAAGTGAAAGTGCCGGCTTCGTTTCGCATCGAGGCGCTATCGGCCGTTCATGACCGGTCGCAGTTCCAGAGCGGTGCCGCCACCCTCGACAAATACTTCCGGGAACAGGCATCGCAGGATATCAAGCGGCGCATCGCTACGTGCTTCGTGGCAATCGGCCTTGAGACTCAAACCGTGGCTGGCTATTACACCCTTTCGGCGGCCGGCGTTTCCCTGAACGATATGTCCCCTGAGATTGCAAAGAAACTGCCGCGCTATCCGGTAGTTCCAGCCGTGCTGTTGGGGAGGCTTGCCGTGGACCGTCGTTATCACGGCATGGGTCTCGGCGGTGTACTCTTGGGCGATGCGTTGATGCGCACGGCGCGCGCCGAGTTAGGCGTGTTTGCCATGGTGGTTGATGCCACGGACGAAGCTGCACAGCGTTTCTATGAGCGTTATGGATTCACGCTACTGCCCGGCGAGACGCGCCGTCTGTGCCTCCCGATCTCGACCGCGCTTCGAGCCATGCCGGTGCGTCCGGCGCCGCGCCCCTAATCGCGAAACAGGCTCGCAATATCGGTAAATAGCGCTCCCGCAATCGATGCAGTATAATCTCCCTATCCGCGTTCTACGGAGGGGAAATGGAGCGCACTCATCGGACCACGGGCCTGCTATCGCTCACATTGCTATCGCTGGCGTTGCTGTCGCTGGCGTCGCTAGCTGCACCTGGCGCATTCGCCAAAAGCAAAGACCCCGAACACGATCCCGACCAGATCGGGAATCGCGACGTCGGCAAAGGGGTCAACTTCTACTCCATCGAGCGCGAGATCGGCCTGGGGAAACAAATGGCCCAGGAGACCGAACGCCAGGCCAAAATGGTGGACGATTCCACGGTCGCCGAGTACGTCAACCGCCTGGTGCAGAACGTGGCGAACAACTCCGATGCCAAGGTGCCATTCAGCATTAAGGTCGTCGACTCCGACGAAGTCAACGCCTTCGCCTTGCCCGGCGGTTTCATGTTCGTCAACACCGGCCTCATTCTGAAGGCCGACAACGAAGCCGAGTTCGCGGGCGTGCTGGCGCACGAAATCGCGCACGTGGCCGCCCGCCACGGCACGCGCCAGGCCACTCGCGGCCAACTCATCAACTATGGCACTCTGCCGCTGATTTTCATGGGCGGATGGGCCGGCTACGCGGTCCGCCAGGCCATGGGACTGGCCGTGCCTTTGGGATTTCTGAAGTTCTCCCGCAACATGGAGGCCGAGGCCGACCTGCTGGGTCTGCAATACATGTACAAGGCGGGCTACGATCCGACCGAGTTCGTCAACTTCTTCGAGCGCATCGAGACCCTGGAAAAGAAGAAGCCTGGCGCTGTCTCGAAGCTCTTTTCGTCGCACCCCATGACCGGCGACCGCATCCGCGCCGCTCAGAAATCGATTCAGCAGGATCTCAAGGCCGCGCCGCAATACGTCGTGGATACCTCGGAATTCCACGACGTGCGCACCCGCCTGATCGCGCTGGGCAACCGCTTCAAGATGCGCGAACAACCCGGCCGTCCGGTGCTGCATACGCGATCGTCCGCCAAGGTGGATCAGAGCGCGGAGGCGGACCCGAATGGCAAAGCGGATGACGCCGATAGCGACCGTCCCACGCTGAAACGGAACTAACCGGCGCCGGCCACATCCGTCTACTTCACTTGGCGCGACACGCGATCCTCGGCGCAGCTCTCCTCCTGGCCGCCGGATTGGCGCCTGCCCAATCGACACCCGCCGGTAAGCCCCTGTTCACCTTCCGCAGCGCGCTCTGGGTGAACCTGCACCATTTTCTCTACGTGCTCGGGCGGGCCCGAAACGACACCCCTGACAGCCGCCGCTCCGCCGTCGCGAACGCCCCCGCCGATACGCAAGGCTTCGACTCTCTTACCGCCACGCAGCGCGGAAGCTGGGAGCGAGCCGTAGCCTACTACCGGAAAAACGTCTCGCCGAAAGATGCCGTCTTCGACCCGGACCTCATCGCCATGACCAATGCCCTCGCGGCCGCTGAAGATGCTTCCTCGCTCGCCGGCGTCAAAATACCGGCGGACATGCGCACCGTGCTGGAAGACGTGGCGCCGGTGTATCGCAAGGTCTGGTGGGAACGCCATTCGCGGTCGAATCGCGCGCGCATCGAAGAGTTGCAAGCGCTGCTCGGGCGCTACGGCCAACCCATCTCGGACCTGCTCACGAAGGCGTACCAGCAAAGCTGGCCGCCCGAAGGGTTGACGGTACAGATGTGCGCCTATGCCAACTGGGCGGGCGCTTACTCCACCTCCGGGCGTCTGATCGTGATGGCCAGCACCGACGACGGCATGGCCGGGAGCGAAGGCCTCGAAACCGTCTTCCACGAAGCCATGCACCAGTGGGACGACACCATGATTCCGCGACTGCAGGAAGCGGCCCAACGGCTGCACGCGGACATTCCCCGGGACCTGTTTCATTCCCTCATCTTCTACACCGCCGGCTACGCCACCGCGCGCGTGGTTCCCGGCCACCACCCCTATGCCGACCCTCTGTGGGCCCGCGCCTTGCCAGGGCATGCGCAGCTTGACCAGTGCTGGCTGCCCTACCTGCGCGGCGAAGGCACGCTGGCCGCCGCCATCGACCGGCTGGTTGGCTCGTTCGCAAAATAGTCTCAACGTTTCAGCCCGCCGCGCGGTAATGACTATTAGAAATGGAGCCCGAAGGAATTGCGCTTCGCATGACCGCCTGGCGGCGGGAGATCACCGGCGACGTGGCGGCCTTCGAGCGCATCATGTCGCAGTGTGAACGCCGTGTGCTGCGGGTCGCGCTGCGCTTGCTGAACAACCCACAGGACGCGCAGGATGCCGCTCAGGAAGTCTTCCTGCGGCTCTACAAGCACCTCGGGCGTTTGGACCAGACGCGCGGATACGAGCCTTGGCTCTACGGCGTGACAGTAAACGTTTGCCGCGATATCGGGCGCGCCCGGCGCCGCTCCGTCGCACTGGCGGACGTGCCGGACCCCGTGTCGGCGCAGCCGGATGCTTATCACCATGCGGAGCGCGCCCAGCAGCGGGAGTTTATCCGCCGCGGCCTGAGTTGCCTGGGCGAGAAGGAGCGCGCGGCGCTGGTGCTGCGCGATGTGGAAGGGCTGTCCACAGAGGAGGTGGCCGGGATTTTGGGAACTTCGGAGAACACGGTGCGCTCGCAAATCTCGACGGCGCGTCTGAAGCTCCGCGATTTTACCGGCCGCATGACGAAGAAGCGATGAGGAAGCGATCATGACCTGTTCGAAATTAGAAACCGATATCGCGCTGTATGCTGGTGGCGACCTGCCCTGCGGACGCATCGCGCGGGTCGAGGCGCATCTTGCGGAATGCGCGGATTGCCGCGCGCTAGCCCAAGAGTTGCGCGCGCTGCAGAGCGCCCTGCGCGACGAGCCGCTGGAAGATGCCCTGCTTGCGCAAGTCCACCAGCGGGTGATGGCGCAGCTTGGTGGGGCGGGCTTCAGCCTGCGCGGGGCTTTAGCCCCGCTGCTGGCACTGGCGGCGGCGGTGATTCTGGCGGCGGTTCTCCTGTGGCCCAGGCATCATAGTGGGGCAGGCTCCCAGCCTGCGGCGGCGTCTCACGCCGCCCAAGCCGAGGTTGGCCGCGGGGCCGCCGCACCTCACGGAGCAGCCCCACTTGCGCGGAAGGTCCACCACCGTCTGCGGCGCGCGCCGGCGGCCCAACCCGGTCCGCCCCTGCTGGTGCAGTTCGTGACCGACAACCCGGACATAGTTGTTTACTGGCTAATAGATCAGAAACCACAAGGAGATTGAACGTGAAAACTGTAAAACGAATCTTATTCGGCTTGGCGCTGGCCGGCGCGCTGGCGGCGCAGACCGCGGCCCCGGCCGTGCCCCCGCCGGCGCAACCCCCCGAACCGCCGCGCCAGCAGCGAATCTTCGTGCTGAAATACGCCGATGCGCGTCACGTCGCCGATATTCTCGGCGTCTTTGGCTACGGCATCAGAGCCGATCGGGATCTGCACGTCGTGGCGGTCAGCGCGCCCGCGGCAGCCATGACGGCCGTCGAAGACGCCATCAAACGGCTGGATGTGCCTGCGGCGGCGCCTAAGGACGTCGATCTGATCGTTTACCTGGTAGTAGCGGCGGAACAGCCGTCGGCCGGCGTGGGTCTGCCGCCGGATTTGCAGCCGGTGGCAGACGAGTTGAAGAAGGTCTTCTCGTATAAGAGCTTCCGGCTGCTCGATTCGATCCTGCTGCGCACCCAGCCCGGCAATCGGGCGACCGCCAGCGGAACCATCAAGCCCAACGAGGAAACCAGAACCATGAGCTATAAGTTCGGGGTTCAGCCATCTGCCGTGACCGAAGATCCCAATGGACGTCTAATCCGGCTGGACAACCTCGACCTGAACGTGGAGGGGGGCGATCATAATGCCGGAATCCACACTGAGATCACAGTGCGTGAAGGGCAGCGTGTGGTGGTCGGCAAGTCCAATATCGGCACCGGCGGATCACTCATCCTGGTGGTGACCGCCAAAGTGACCGAGTAGGAAAACTCGATGCAGCAACTACGCCATGCCGCCCGGCTCCTGGCGCGCACACCGGCGTTCACCCTCGTTGCCGTAATTACGTTGGCCCTGGGAATCGGAGCGAACAGCGCCATCTTCAGCGTCATCGACGCCGTGCTGCTGCGCCCACTGCCGTATCCGCATCCCGAACAACTGGTGTCCTTTTTCGAGCACCAGCCGAACGATCCGGACGACCGCGATGGCGTTTCCCCCGCCAACATGCCGGATTACAATCAAAACCACGTCTTCACGGGCATCGCGCACTGGGGCACGCCCGGCATGAACCTGACCGGCGCCGGCGCCCCCGAGCGCATCTTCGGCGTCCAGGCGGGCTACAATTTTCTGGGCATCCTGGGCGTGCAGCCCGCCCTGGGCCGCACGTTCCTGCCTGAAGAAGACCGCTACGGCGCGCCGCGCGTGGTCATCATCAGCCACGAGATGTGGCAACAACGTCTCGGCGGCGATCGCGGTATCATCGGCCGCTCGATCACGCTCGACGGCGAGGCCTACCAGGTGGTCGGCGTTTTGCCCGCCGGCTTCCGATCTCCGGGAGAGACGCGCCAGCCGACGATGTTCGTCGTGCCGGATTGCTGGCCGCCTGATATCCTGTACGACCGGAGCAGTCACTACGACGCCGCCATCGCGCGGCTGAAGCCGGGCGTCACACTGGCGCAGGCCCAAAGCGAGATGCAAACCATCGCCGCGCGCCTGGCCAAAGCCTATCCCAAGACCAACGGCAAAGTCGCGCTGGGCGTTGCGCCGTTGGGCGCGGAGCTGGTGCGGCGTGTGCGCACCGCCATGCTGGTGCTGCTGGGCGCTGTCGGCCTGGTGTTGCTGATCGCTTGCGCTAATGTGGCCAATCTGCTGCTGGCTCGCTCGGCGGGACGCGGGCGCGAAATCGTCATACGGCTGGCCTTGGGCGCCGGCCGCGCGCGGATCGTGCGCGAGTTGCTGGTCGAGAGTGCGGTGCTCGCTGCGCTGGGATGCGCGCTGGGCCTGCTGCTGGGCGTCTGGACGCGCGATCTGCTGGTCTCCCTCGCACCCAAGAATATTCCGCGTCTGGATGCGGCCGTGTGGAGTGGGCGCGTGCTGGGATTCACCGGATTGCTGGCATCGCTTACCGTGTTCCTCTTCGGCGTGCTCCCCGCCTGGCAGGCATCCGGCATCCTGCCGAACGCGGCATTGAAGTCCGGCGAGCGCTCAACCGGCAGTAGGGCGGTAATGCGCTGGCGCAGCGTGTTAATGGCGGCGGAGGTGGCGCTGGCGATGATGCTGCTCGCAGGCGGCGGACTGTTGTGGAAGAGCTTTTTGCGCGTGACGCACGTGGAACTCGGCTTTCAGCCCGACCGCGTGCTCATAATGCGCGTCAACCTTCCGGATTTGCGTTATCCGGACGGCGCGCACAGGCTGGCTTTCTTTCAGGATCTCGACCAGCGCGTGAGCCGGCTGCCGGGAGTGCAATCGGTGGGTTTCACATTCTGTGGACCGATGCGCGGCGGTTGGGGCAGTGACTACCAGACGCCTGAGGACCCGCACGGCCGCAAGGCCGATTTCGAGCCGGTCAGCCCACGCTATTTCGAGACGCTGGGCATTCCGGTTCTGGAGGGACGTGCGTTTACTGCCGCTGATAAAGAAGGCGCGTCACTGGTGGCTATCGTCAACCAGCTACTGGCGCGCAAGCTGTTCCCTAATGGCGATGCGATCGGTCACCGCATCCGCCGCGGCGACGCGCGCGATTTGGAGACCATTGTGGGCGTGGTGGGCGAGGTACACCTGCAGAGCCAGACGGAGCCGGTGCATCCGCAGGTTTTCTTCCCCGCCGCCCAGACAAGCCTCTACCCCATACCCCTGGCGGACTTCGCTGTCCGCACGGCGGGCGCGCCGCTGGCCATTGTGCGCGAGGTGCAGCGCCAGGTCTGGGCCATCGACAAAGACCAGCCGGTCACGCGTGTGGCGACGCTCCAAGAGGTCGTCTCCGCCTCTGTCGCCCAGCGCCGTTTCCAGGCGGTCCTTCTGCTGCTGTTTGCCGGCGTGGCTCTGGCACTGGCGGTAATCGGCGTGTACGGCGTCGTTTCGTATGCGGTGGCCGAGCGTACGCCGGAAATCGGGCTGCGCCTGGCGCTCGGTGCGCAGCGCCAGGACATCCTCGGTCTGACGATGGCGCGCGCGTCTGCGCCTATCCTGGCGGGTCTTGCAACCGGACTGGCCGGTGCGCTGGCCGCATCGCGATTGCTCGGGAGCCTGCTGTTCGAAGTCAAGCCGTCCGATCCGGTCACGTTCGCGCTGGTCGCGGCGCTACTCGGCGTGGTTGCGCTCGGCGCTTGCCTGATTCCGGCGCGGTGGGCTACGCGCGTCGATCCCATGGTGGCGCTGCGCTACGAGTGACGCCCGGCGTTAGCCGCGTTGACGGTGTCGAGCAGCCGTTCTGTCGCGGCCGCGACTTCCTTCACAGCGGCTTCGAAAGCCTCCTGGTTCGCCTTCGACGGCTTGCGGAAGCCGCTTACTTTTCGTACAAACTGGAGAGCCGCCGCGGAAATCTCCGGCGCGGTGGCGGGCGTGTCCGGACGCCTGAGTACTTTGATGCTGCGGCACATAGCGGAAGGCAATATTATCCTACATAACGCGGCCCCCCTGCTCACTTTGGTGGGGCAGACCATCGCCTTTCGTGGTCTGCCGCCTTCGCGAGCGCTGGCAGGCGACATACACCGATCGTCTGCCCCACCGAGTCGGACTCAATTCGGGCAAGCGCGGTTCAGTAGCGCGGTCATGATGCGATTCACCACGTCTTCGCGCACGCCCTCGTTGGGTGCGTCAAACGGACCCACTTGGATATGCACCAGTTCGTGTACGATGGTGCACTCCATGTCCAGCTTCAGGTCGGCGCCCCGCAGGTTGTAATCCGCGGGGTCCAGCACGCTGATGGTACCGGTCTTCCCCTGTGGATCCCACTCCGCATTGCCCCACGTATCCTTGTCCAGATCGTTTTGCCTGACCAGCCGTATGGTCAGGCGCCAGTCGTCCATACCCAGGCGCCGTTGCCATGTTTTCAACTGCCGGTCCAGATGCGATTCGACCGGAGACATGGGAAAGCAGCCTGCTACGCAAAGCAGAAGCGCGGCGAATACACGCATGTTTGCGATTGTATCCGAAGTTTGTGAAGAACGGTACTAAAACATGGTACCGATCCGGTACTCTCCTTCTTGCATAGCTGACGCGGCTGCGGTTCGCCGGCGCCCGCCATCCTCCCTGCGAATCATCCGGGCCGGGTCGTGGGAACGCCAGCCGCGGGACCGTCCAGTTGCAGCTTAACGATCGTATCCACCGCGTGCCGGTGGGCCGCCGGCACGCTCACTGCAATGCCCGTCGCGCACTGCTTGACCGCGGCTCCGCCGCCCGTGAGCACGCTGTGGCGCACGATGCGGCGCGTGATCGCCGGCAGCGCGACCGTTTCCGCCGGCCAACGCAGGATGTGCAGGTAGATCGGGTCTCCCTTGTAGGTGCTGCCTCCCCACCATCGCCCCTCCGCCAGTGCGAAATGCTCCTCACTGACTGGCCGCTTCTTCTCGTCCGGAGCGATGAACGGACCGCCGCGCGTGGCGTAAATGCTCTCGCCATACTTCTTCAAAAACTCGCCCATTTCCCGCAGCCGTGCAGCGTGCGACTCCTCAATCAGCCCGTCCGGCCGGGGTCCCACGTTGAACAGCAGGTTACCATCGCCGATCGCGCAGCACACCAGCCCGCGCAGGCACTCCTCGATGGGACGCAGCACGTCGTCCGGACTGTATGCCCACTGTTGCCCGACCGTGGCGCAGGTCTCCCATGCCCGCTTGTTCTGAAACGTGCCGATTTCCTGCTCCGGCGTGTCGTAATCGGCCGGAATGCCGGCGCGATCGTTGATTACCAGGCCGGGCTGCAACTGCCGCATCGTGCGGATCAGCCGCGGAGCGTCCCAATCCGCCGCCGTGCCGCCGAGGCCGTCGAAAAACCACATGCCGGTTTTGCCGTAGTTGGTCGCCAATTCGCGCACCTGCCCGTGCAGGTATTCGATGTACCGCGCGTGCGCCGCGCCGTTGCGATAGTCGGGATGGTGCCAGTCGGGTTGCGAGTAATACACGCCCCAGTCGATACCCCCGCGGTGGCACGCGTCCGCGATTTGCCCCACGATGTCTTTGCCATACGGCGAGCGCGAGCTGGTGATTTTGTAATCCGTCAGCTTGGAATCGAAGTTGCAAAACCCGTCGTGGTGCTTGCAGGTGAACACTAGATACTGCATGCCGGCGTCCTTGGCGAGTTGCACCCACTCGTCCGGGTTGAACTTCACAGGTTTGAATATGCGGTACAGGTTGTCGTAGATCTCCACCGGGACGTTGCCAGCGCGGGACCAACTGATCTCGGTGCCGACGACGCTCACCGGACCCCACTGGATGAACATGCCGAAGCGCAGGTCTTTCCAGCGTTCGGCGGCGGCCGCGGGCGCGCCCGTGTCGTCCTGCGACCATGCGGGCAGGGCAGCCAGAGGCAGCCGGCAGAAGGTTCGACGGTGCATTGCAGGAAGAGTGTATTCCGCCGCCCGGCGCATGTCAAGCGATCTGTGTGTGCCAAGCCCTTTTCCATCCCGCGCAATCTGGGGCTGCCGCTGGGCCCTAGCAGAACTCCTGCAAAAATAGTCGCGTTATAATGAAACTATCTTGAGACTCGAAGCACTACTTTGGAGTAGAGTGGACGGAGGTGCCCATTATGCTCGACACAGAACGCCAATATTTTGAACAACATCGCGAAGAACTGCTTCGACAGTTTCCTGGTAAATTCTTGGTTATCAAGGATCAACAGGTACGCGGATCATTCGATACAATAGAAGACGCCCTCACCTTGGGAAGTCGAGACTTCGGCACGTCGCCCTTCCTGGTACGGAGGACGGATCAGCAGCCCGAAAAAATTTCAATTCCAGCCCTAACCCTGGGTATACTTAGTGCCAATACTTCACGCACAATCAGGCGGTGAGGCGCTATCTCCAGACGGCACACGTCTCCAGTTAACCGGCGCTCAGGCCCTCGCCGTGCGAGGTCCGATCATTGAGGTTTCGGTAGGAATAGAGCAATCCGCTGGTGCGGGCTTGCTCCAGAACGGAAAACCATTACCCACGCCAAGAACGGGTTGGGCTTTGATTGACACCGGAGCTTCGATCACGTGTGTCGATGACAAGGCGGCTCTAGAACTGGGCTTGCCCATAATTGACGTCGCCAAAATGACCTCGGCAACACACACGGAAGTGGATCAGAACGTGTACCCGATCCAGATAACCATTAGCGGGTCTGCATTACAATTCAATGTAGCCCGTGCTATGGGAGCCGCCCTGGAGCCACAGGGGATTATCGCGCTAATCGGAAGGGACGTATTGAGCGTCTGCACACTGTTTTACAACGGACTAACCGGGCAAATCACCCTTTCGCTTTAGCCCTCCGGCGCTCGCTCGCACCGCCGGACATCACTTTGACGTGGTGTGATGAACATTTAGCCTACACAGCCTGACACCACTACCCCTCCGTGGGTAGTGGGTCAAGGTTGTGTTGTCGGTGGGGGGCGCGGTCATGAATAGTCAAACCCTTTACACCGGCAACGCGCGCGGTTATCCTTTGAAGCAGCAGGGCTGGCAACTCCAGCCGGGACGGCTGCTCACCATGAAAGAATTGCTCGAAGTTTCGGCGCTCGAATATGTCAATGTCGGAGTCGCCATTCAGGAGATCCGCGCCAACCTCGCGGCGCATCTTGCGCCCGATGAGCCGCTGGACGATGCGGCCTTCGCCTCCGTTACGGCCTCGCTCCACCGAATCGCGGGATGTTGCCGCGAATTGGGTCTGGGCGTCTCCGTAAAGATCGTGGATCGCTTCCTGCGAACGTACAAGGAGGCCGTCCCGAGCTATCTGCAAATCCGCCAAGAGATATGGGCGTTCAAGCTTGCCTTTGATGCGGAATTGGAGGATCGCCGGTTTTTCTACGTTCCACCGGAGCGGGCCGGATACTACAGCTTTTGGGATCTCTTCGGCGATAACCTGGGCTTTAAAATAGAACCGCGGCATCAAGGCGACTCCAGCGATGGCGGCAGGGCTTGCCACTGGCAGATGGACATTAGCTGAGTTACTGGCCTGATTGGAGTTTAGAGGGCGCGCGGGGAGGCTCTTGCTTGCGGTCTCGCTTCCCGCGCCCATAAAAGATCTCCCGTATAGTATAGAATTATCTCTTGACAGTTCCAGCCTAGCCCGTCAGCCATGCGGGTTGCCGTAGCGAAGCCAAAGGCGTGACCGAGGCCTAAAAACATGAAGTCGTGCCCAGACGGTTTAGCAATACTCAGGAAGTGGAAAACAGCCGAGGCTTCCCTTTTGCTCATACGGAAGCCTTCCGCTTTCCTCCGGCAACCAGCGGTTGTGGTGGATGTGTCGGAGCGGTCCTTGGTTTTGAGGGTTGGACTGAAACGCAAATCTTTCGATTTGACCGACGCTAAATTCAGGTCCCTCTTGCCAGATGAAATCGCGCTGGAAGACCGGGAGCGATTTGCCCTCACTTTGGAAATTTCCTTGCGGGATGGCGATGAATTCTTGCTGGTGGAAGAACTACCCCCTGTGGAACTGCCAACCGGAATCCCCAAGGTAGTGATGTGACTGCGCTGCATTTGGACATGCTCCTATGGACACTGGCCGAACTACTGGCCTAGCGAAGCCCGAACTCTACCTTCTTCCGGTGGGCTTCGGCAAGGGCTTCAATTGCTGTATTCAGTTCGGAGGCAGTTTGAAGCGCCTTGCCGAAGTCAAGCGCGGAGCGGCTCTTTTCCAGTGTGGGTACGTCGATAGGCGCAACGGCGAGGATGCCTCTCGCGTTAGCCCGTTCCGGCGGCTTCATCGCTCTAGCAAACGGCTCAAGGCCACCGGCGAAATATCCCGCATCCCGCTGTACGCCGAAAACCTTACTCTCAAGCTCTTGGTATTCAAGCAGGATATCTGCCTTCTGACGGCGAATTTCCTCAACGCTCATGGCACTACCTCTCTCGCCCACAGTATATCAGCAACTTGCTGATAACAAAACTCTTGACAGGACTATTGCTTAAGCGAACCCACAAGGATTATGCCCGCACCAGCGGCCATCATGGCAACGCACACCCAAAACACGATGCGACCCGTGGGACGGTAATATTCCGCCCTCGCCACTGGATTTCTCTTGGCGGTTTCCCTGATGTAGACCAGAACGCCGAAACCCACGGCAAAGAGTGCCGTCGCCCAAGGGTGACTCTCAAATACCGATTGGCCAGGAACCATCATTGAGCGTTCAAGAGGAGATGGTAAACTATTGGACAGCAAAACGAAAGGTCGGAAGAATGAAACGGATGATTTCGGCTGTTGTGCTGATTGCTGGGTTGCTCGCGCTGGCAATGGTGCTGATGGCAAAAGACATCAAGTGCCCAACCGACGACCTGATCTCAACGGCCACGGGCACCAGCAAGAGCGTGGATGGCGTCCTGATGTACGAATACGTTTGCCCGAAACAGCATAAATTCTGGGTGCGGTTCGATAAACGGTAGTAGAAGAAAACGAAAGGCCCGGCTGGCACCGGGCCGCTTATATCTTGGGGCACTTCGATTATAGCAACTAGGAGTGTGCCAGGATGCAGCGCTATCACAAACGGCCCAAAGAGAATTCTGAGTCTGGACCGGTTAGCATTAGCCGGACAGTTCCGTCCAGAATCGTGACGACCAGTAAATCAGGCTCCCCGCGCGGGAGGCTTAAGGTAGCGCGGCCATCCCGAAAGTCTACCGTTAAACGCCAATCTTCGGCGACTCCCAGAACATCAGGAGCCACGTCACCAAAAATGATCTCCTCGGCGGAGAATCCGACTATCTTCCCGCGCCCCGAAAATGAAATTCCCGCCGCGCCGCGAGCAATCACGATTTCGAGTCCGGTTCCGTCCGTTTCCCAACTGCGCAGGGTCGTTAAAGACCTATCACGGGACGAGATCATGATGTACCTCTGGGCGGCAAAATTTGGCGCGCGTGCCGGAAAGGACATTGTACGCGCCTTCAGGATGGAATGCCGTCGCGGATGGATTCAGTGGCTCCTGAAGAATTCCTGGATACCAGCCACCCGAAACCACGGACTGAATATTTAACCAACACAACCTTGACCCACTACCCCCAACAACCTTGAACCCACTACCACACAGTGGGTAGTGGGGGAAGGTTTTGTGGTTCGCACATGTTCCTTTAGCGCTTCGGCGTGGCTGGTTTAACGTCGTCTAGCGCGCTCATTAACTTCGCGCCGAAGATTGTCGGCGGCGTCGGGTTCCATTTTGCGGGTCGCGTCAGTGGTCGGCCATCAAACTTCATCACGGTTTCTGGTAATTGGCTTCCGGCTAGTTTTGCGCGCCCAATTGTGATGCAGGCGTTGGCCTCATTCTTCAACTCCACGGATGCTCTGGCAGGAGGAAAGGCTACCAAAATGCTCTTCTTGGGAAAAAGACGGCGTAGCGCCAGGACGACTGGGACCAGATCACTATCGGCGGATATGAGAAGGGCGGTGTCGAACGCATCCTGAAATGCATCCGCCATCATTTCTACGGCGATATTCACATCGGTTTTCTTCTCGTGCGAAACTGGGACCACTTGATTGCAGTGGGCACACTTCCAAGGTTCGCTCTGGTAATGGCCGAAGAACATCTTAAGCGAGGTCCCACAATGGGCCTGTAGTGCCTCCAGGTAATCAGACTGGCGCTTCCGCTTAGCTTCCGGAGAGCTGATCCGCGTCGTGAAATATTTGGTCTCGATCAGGTCTTGGTCTTGTCGCAAGAGCGATCCGGAGAGGCCCCTGAGGTCAAGCCACAAGTAGCGCTGCCACGATTGATCGCGAATCCCGTAATACAGGTTGTAGCCGTCGATATAGGCGATTACCCGGTACTTTTGCGGCATCCCTGGCATTGACATTGGTGGGTCCATGTATTACACTACTGATTGAACAGCCCCAAAGATAGCATCTTTGGGTTTACGCCCTCCCTCCAGGAGGGCGTTTTCGCATTTAGCGTTCATCGGGGCTGCATTCCAGCATTCGCGTTTATTGCAGCGTTGTCTCCAGGTAGTCCAGGTACTTCTTGAGACTGGTGACAAACTCTTTACGGATATTGGCGTCGAAGCGCACGTGGGCAAAGATCACCCGGTCTTCGTCTTTGCCAACAGGGGTGGAAATTGTCCCGGCAAGTTGCTGCTCAGGAGACCTCGGGGGCTTGAGCGGGAGTTTCGGTACATCCTGTTCGCGCCGCGCTGAGGATACTTCTGGAGTTCTAGTAGGCGCTTCCGCTGTAATCAGCTCGTTCACGAGCACCCCCGTTTCGCTTCCTTCCAAGAATACCCATTCGCCATCCTCAGAGAATCCCCTAATGCGCTTAGGCTCAGGCATTTGCAGAACACCACGGGATTCCCATTGAACGTAGTCGCCGATTTTGAAGCGGCTCTCTTGCTCCTGTTTAAGCTGAGCCTCATTCTCTCCAGTATATGTTATCGGCGTCGGTTTAGCAAGCGCAATTGTGTCCCGGTAATTTTCCACGACATCATTAACGCTGGCGGGATTGAAGTTTTTGCGGTGAATCAGGTAATCCCTCAAGGTCTCGTTTGAGGCGTCCGATCCGTATTTAGACCACAGTTCCTGAAAGATTGCCGGGGCGATTGCGGCCTGAGAAATCTCGTTGCGCTTCTCATCTGAAGTGTCGGATAGGAACAGGATTGCGTAGGCCCTATCGGAAATCCTAAATTGCCCATTTTTCTCTTCCAGCAGACCATATTGCTTCAGGGCTGACAGTTCCCGATTTCCAACCCCACTGCCCTCATCCTTGTATCCCAGGTGCTTGAGGATTACGGCGCGCGATGTAAACGAGCGCTTGTCCGCGTTGTAGACGATTCTAGCCTTCTCAATCGCCTGCTCCAGGTTGAGCATAGGATAACCGGGGCTTCGGTGATGGGTCCGCTGTTTTTCTTTCGCACCGCCCCCGGCATTCGTGGCGTTCATGGCTTCCATAGTAGACTCCTGATTTCGAGTCTAATGCTTTATCGGATGGAAGTCAAGGGTCGGAAGCCACGAATCTAGATTAGTGGTAATTGTTTATCTCATTATGCTTGACCGCGTGATCCCATTAGCGTATTATTAGAGTATGGCGATTGAGAAACAGGCTGCTGAAAAGCAGAAGGCCCTTGGCGGTATCGACGCCAAAGGCCCTTATTTCAATCGAAAGGGGGTGACGCGGGTATGCCGCCTCCACCACCATAGCCATGTAGTAGAAGCCCCGGCCAGTGTTGAAGCACCGACCGGGGCCAAAATCCGCACGACCGAAGCCGCACGGACCTTCCAATTCCATTATCCGGCTTTTGGTCGCGCGATTCAAGGAGATTCGCGCCGTGACCTGCCACAACTGCCGGACCGAAATGAAAACCCATGCCAAGTACCCCGATGGACGCCTCCGATTTCGTTGCGTCCAATGCGGCAAGACCTTCAGTGAGCCGAAGCAATACGGCGTCATCGGCCATAAGCAAATTGACGAGCAAGCAGCGCTGCTGGCTTTGACGCTGATCGTTGAGGGCAACAGCATCCGTAGCGCCGCCCGCGTTACCGGATTGGACAAGAAGACCATAACCAAGCTGGTGGTGGACGCTGGCCAGCGCTGCGAAGCACTGTTGTCAACGAAAATCCAAAACGTTCCGGTATCCGACGTTCAGGCGGATGAAATCTGGGGGTTTGTTGGCAAGAAGGAAGGGCACAAAAACCCGTTTGAAGGCGACGATATGTATATGGGCGATGCGTGGTGCTTCATCGGAATCGAACGCCATTCCAAGTTGGTACTCTGCTTTGAATTGGGCAAGCGGACCGAAACCAGCGCGGGGCGGTTCATGGCAAAGCTGGCGACTGCTACGCACCCCGATAAACGTTTCCAATTGACCACAGACGGCTTGCCGGCCTATCGCTACGCCGTTGGGATGCACCTGGGCAGCCGCGTAGACTACGCCCAACTCATCAAGGTGTACGCGCAGACCCCGGAAGGCGAACGCCGCTACAGCCCCCCGGAAGTGGTCAGCACGGAATCAAAGCCCGTCTCGGGAGACCCAGACATGCAACGGATTTGCACGTCTCATATCGAGCGCCAGAACGGGAGCCTGCGCCAGTGGTGCAAGAGGCTCACCCGGCTGACGTATGCGTTCAGCAAGAAGTGGGAGAACCTGAGAGCGGCACTGGCGTTGCACTTCGCGTACTACAATTTCTGCCGGATACATCGGTCGATCAAGGCTACCCCGGCAATGGCGGCGGGGCTTGCGGCTTCCCGATGGACGCTGGCGGATCTGCTAGCGTGATAACCAAAGCGGTATAGAGTTCTGGTACGCTTAAAGACGGAAGATGTAAAAAGTTGAGATTCTTTTTATCTGCCGACCACGTCAATGCTTGTAGGAACCCTGTTGACAACGGATTCTGTACATGCTAAGTTTACTAAACTGATGAACTAAAATGCCAAGCACAATGGAATCAATGGAATACGACCTTTTTGACTACAGGCACGCCGACGAAACTCCTTTGCCCTTGGATGAGGCGGTCAAGAAGGCCACGACCATGCGGGCTACGGACAAGGCGCACTTTCACCGAATCGTTCCTACTGATGCCAATATGACTGGGTTCAGAGTCGATTCCGTTTCCAAAGAACAGGCCTATGCTGACGTGTTGGCACGGGCTAGCGCATTGCTTAACCGTCTTATGTGGCGGACGCGACAACGCTGATGGCTGACGAGGATGCTAAGGAAATAGAAAAGCAGGCGTCCTCGCCAGCCATAGTAGAACCACCTGTCCCAATTCCTCCACAATCGGTGCAAAGCGCCCTCGCAAAGGTCCCCGACCAAGACGCACGAACAACCCTATCGCTAGCACTTTCAAGGACCAGTTTCGGCTACGGACCCGACGCGGAAACAATGAAAGTCCTCGCCGACACTGAGATTCACGAGGAAACATGTCGACTGAAGGGATTCGAGGCATCCTTAGCCAACAAGGACAAACAGGCCGACCGTGACCATGATTTCAGAAAGCGCAAACTTAATCAGCAATCCCTGATGAGTGGAGCCGTTTTGATTGTTACCGTCCTAGGGGTTGTGGCTGGACTGGCACTATCTGTGAACGGAAGCGCAAGCATCGGAACGCCGGTATTGGTGGCCAGTTTCACCGTACTCACAACGATAGCCGGAAAACTCATTTCATCACGCGATAAGGACTGAATTCCCGCCGCAATCAAAAAGATCAGTCAGTCTGTATATTTATTCCACAAAACCTTCCCCCACTACCACACAGTGGGCATGGTATATTTATACATAACGGTGAATAATTAACCAATGGCCCACGTCGCTGGAATCGTCGGATATCG
>Ga0302325_10012850_pt1 | contig 17941 bp, 20 predicted proteins | sample Palsa_T0_2_FD_201948 | JGI IMG/M metagenome (GOLD analysis project Ga0302325, IMG submission 201948) | Peat permafrost microbial communities from Stordalen Mire near Abisko, Sweden - Palsa_T0_2 | ecosystem: Environmental > Terrestrial > Soil > Palsa > Peat permafrost | place: Sweden: Abisko...
TACGGTCGTGCTGTCTGGCCGGCACATTAGACCGGCGAAAAGTAGTGCAAGCGCTCGCAGGTCGAAGCTCTAAGCAGCATCCTCCGCGTAGCAGCACGCACATACCGTGGAGGAGTTCCCACATGCCTACTGGCACAGTTAAGTGGTTCAGCGACGACAAGGGGTTTGGCTTCATCACCCCCGACGACGGCGACAAGGACCTTTTTGTCCATCACACCGGCATCAACGGCGAGGGCTACCGCTCTCTGCAGGAGGGTGCGAAGGTGTCCTACGACCCCGAGCAGGGCGACAAGGGTCCCAAGGCGGTCAACGTCCAGGCCATCTGAGCGTGGGGATGCAGTTTTAGTCTTCCCAGCGACACAGGCTTAACCTATTGAGGGCTCGCTTCGGCGGGCCCTCATTGCATGTCCAGCGACGCCACAGCACTTCCCTTCCGGGACACGCCGGCCGGCGATGAAGAGGCCGGCGGCCGGCGCGGGCTCGCGGATGCGCTTGCCCGCACGAGCGCCGGAGTGCGCATCGGCGCACTGGTGCTCCTCTTCATCGTCGCTGTGAGCGTCCTCGTGGTGGTGATGGCCGCTGACCGGCCGAGCATCCTCTCGCCGACGACGCATACGAGCTTCTTCCCAGGCTGGATGGCCGGTCCGCTCGGCGGGCTGTGGCCGGGCCTGACGCGCAACAGCAACACCCTGAAGTATCTGTTCTCGGGGGCCGTGGTGGCGATGTACGCGGCCTATCTGGCGGGTCTCGCCTACGTCCCCCGGCTGCGCGCGCGCTGGGCGATCGGCGCGATCGTGGCGGTGCACGCGATCTTCTTCCTCGCCCCGCCGCTGGCGCTGACGGACATCTTCAACTACATCAACTACGGGCGCATGGAGATCGTGCACAACCTCAACCCGTACACCTCGATCCCGATCATCGAGCCGCACAGCGACCCGAGCTACGCCCTCAGCAACTGGCACCAGCTGCTGAGCCCCTATGGGCCGCTGTTCACGATCCTGACCTTCGCGGTCGTCCCGATCGGCGTCGTCGCCTCATTCTGGGTGCTCAAGGGCCTGTTGGCCGTGACCAGCCTGGCCACGATATTCCTGGTGTGGAAGTGCGCCCAGCTGTTGGGGCGCGACCCGGTTGCGGCGATCGTGCTCGTCGGGCTCAACCCGATCGTGCTGGTGTGGGGGCTGGGGGGCGACCACAACGACTTTCTGATGGTCCTGATGATCGTGCTGGGCTTCTATTTGATGCTGCGGGCAGGAGCCGCGGGCGCGAGCGGGGCCTGTGCGAGCGGTGCGCCGCCGGGCGGCCCGGTGGCACGGGCACGCGCGTGGCTTCTGTCACTGTCGCCATGGGACCTCGGAGCCGGCGTCGCGTTCATCACCGCGGCGGCGATCAAGGCGTCTGGCGCGGTCCTCATACCGGTTGTGCTCGCGGCTCTGCTGAGAACGCCCAGGCGGCTTATGGCGGTGGTGCTGGGCATGGCCGGCGCCTGCCTGATCGTCGGCGCCATCAGCCTGATCGCCTTCGGCCTGCACATCCCCGACCTGAGCACACAGAGCCGGCTGGTGACCGGCGAGAGCGTGCCCAACCTGCTCGGGCTGGCGCTCGGCAGCGGTGGTGAGACGCAGTCGCTGCACGTCGTGCTGAGCGTCCTTCTGGGAGCGTCGGTGCTCCTCTGCTGCCTGCAGGCCTTCCGCCGGCGCTCGGCCATCACCGCCTCCGGCTGGGCCAACGTGGTGCTGCTGGTGACGCTCAGCTGGGTGCTGCCGTGGTATGTGCTGTGGGTGCTCCCGCTGGCGGCGCTGTCGAGCTCGCGCAGACTGCAAGGAGCCGCGCTCCTGGTGGGGGCGTATCTGATCATCGCCTGGGCGCCCGCGTCCGGGTTGCTGTGGAATGCGATCGGCTTCTATCCCGAAAGAACGTCGCTCGGGCGCCTGCACCAGCGCGATGTCAAGGAGCTCTTGAACTAGCCCCTCTCAGGGCTCCTCGGGCGGCCGGCGCTCGCGCTTGCGTTCGGTTCCGCGGCGCTTGGCCTGCAGGCGCCGCTCGCGCGAGGCCGCGGTCGGGCGGGTGGCGCGCCTGCGCTTGGGAACCGCGAGCGCCTGCGCGATGCGCTCGCCCAGTCGCGCCAGGGCGAGCTCCCGGTTGCGCGCCTGGGAGCGCTCGTCCTGGGCGATCGCCACGAGCCGCGGCCCGGCGCGCGCCAGTATGCGCGCACGCTGAGCCTCGCTCAGCGAACGCGATGCGAGCGCGTCGAAGCTCGCTTCGACGCGCGAGGCGGTGACGTTGGCGTGCTGCCCACCCGGCCCCGAGGAGCGGCTCGCGCGGACGGTCAGCTCCGCGAGGGGGATGACCAGGTCGCGGTTCACCCGCAGCCCCTCGCGCGGGCCCTCCTCAGCTGCCGTCACCGGAGTCGCCGGCTCCATCGGTGACGGTGAAGCCGGTGGTGCTGCCGCTTGAGCTGCTCACTCGCGGCTCGTCGCCATAAACGTGCGCGTCGCGGCCGATGTAGCCGTCCTTGCCGCCGGCGCACAGGTAGATCGCCTCGGAATCACCGACGTTGCGGATCTTGCGCGGGGTGGCGGCGTCCACGCGCGCGAAGGCGCCCTCGCCCAGACGCTCGACCGAGCCGTCGGCGAACTCCATCTCGATCGTTCCGCGGTGGACGAAGTAGAGCTCCTCCTGGGTGTCGTGAAAGTGGAAGCCGCTTTCGATGCCGGGCGGCATCACGATCGCGTTGACTCCGAACGCCGTCACGTCAAGGCCCCTGCGCACCTTGCGGAAACCCGGGCCGGCTCCGAGGTCGTCCAGGTGCCCGATCGCGTAGCCCTCGGCCCTCTTGACCTGCGGGTAGTCCGATGCGTCCATGTGTGCCTCCTTGTCAGTGGTCGGCGACGTATCCGCCCTCGGGTGAGAGCGGCCTTCCCTCCTGCGCCCATCGTTGCAGGCCGCCGCTCATCGAGTGGGCTCTGAAGCCCGCTGCGCGGAATGCCTGCGCCGCCATCGCAGAGCGCCCGCCCACGCGGCAGTAGAAGACCACCGGGTGCTCGCGATCGACGGTGCTCGCCAGCGAGGTGAGCTTCTGCAGCTCGATGTGAAGCGTGCCGTCGATGTGGCCGGCGTCGCGCTCGTAGGGCTCGCGCACGTCGATCACCTGCAGGCCGGGATCCTGCTCCAGCCCGTCGGCGACCCATTGCGGGTCGACGTCGATCTCCGAGGCGTCGTCGGCGGCAGTCATCGATATCAGCCTAGCGGCGCTAGGATCCGCGGATATGCCGGCGGTGAGCGACAGCTACACGGTACCCCAGGAGAACATCGACTTCTGCGAGACGATCTCCCAGATCGCCCGCGAGAAGATCGCCCCGCGCTCGGCCGAAATAGACGAGCGGGCGGAATACCCGTGGGACATCCGCAAGCTGCTGGGCGAGCAGGACATCCTCGGCCTGCCGTTTCCGATCGAGTACGGCGGCACCGGTACGGGCACGCTGATGCTGAACATGGCGGTCGAGGAGATCGCCAAGGTCGACGCCGCCTGTGCGCTGATCCTGATGGTGCAGGAGCTGGGCACGCTTCCGATCCAACTGTACGGCAGCGATGAGCTGAAGGAGCGTTTTCTGCCGAGATGCGCCACGGGCGAGTACTCGCCCGCGTTCGCGCTGTCAGAGCCGGAGGCAGGGTCGGACCCCGCCGGGATGAAGACGACGGCCGTGAAGGACGGCGGGGAGTGGGTGATCAACGGCGCCAAGAACTGGATCACGAACCTGGGTGTGGCCGACTTCTACATCACCTTCGCGGTCACCGACCGCGAGGCCGGGCGGATAACGGCGTTCGTCGTGGAGGCCGACCGTCCCGGCTTCAGCGTGGGTAAGCTCGAGCACAAGCTCGGAATCCGCGCATCGCCCACTGGCCAGCCGATCTTCGACGAGGTCCGGGTTCCCGAGGAGAACGTGATCGGCGAGGTCGGGAGGGGCCTGTCGGTCGCGCTCGGCACGCTCGAACGAACCCGGCTGGGGGCCGCCGCGCAGGCCGTCGGGATCGCCCAGGGAGCCACCGACTATGCCGTCTCCTACGCACGCGAGCGCAGGCAGTTCGGCAAGGCGATCAACGAGTTTCAGGCGATCCAGTTCAAGCTGGCCGACATGGAAACGCAGACGGCGGCCGGGCGCGAGCTGCTGTACAAGGCCTGCGCGATGGCGGACCAGGGCCACCCCCAGCGCGGCAAGTACTCCTCGATGGCGAAGGTCTTCTGCTCGGACACCGCCATGGCCGTGACGATCGAGGCGGTGCAGGTGCTGGGCGGCTACGGCTATGTCAAGGAGTACCCGGTGGAGCGCATGATGCGAGACGCCAAGATCACCCAGATCTATGAGGGCACCAACGAGATCCAGCGGCTCGTGATCGCGCGCACGCTGAAATAGCCGGGAGCGCGGTGGTCGCCGTCGGGATGGTGCGCGGCACGGGAATCGGCAGCGGGGCGGACCTTGAGGTGCCGATCGCCTTTCTGTACACGCTCGCAGACGGCAGGATCGTTCGTGTCGAGGAGTATCTGAACCCCCGCGAGGCCCTCGAAGCAGTGGGCCTCGCGGGGTAGGCGCGCAGCGGATAGGCTCTGGCCCTACCATGCCGAACATGGGTTCACCAGGCGCCTCCGGCCAACTTCGTCGCGTCGGCGTGGCGGCGCTCATCGCCCTGTCGCTGGGACTGGTGGCGATCGTGGTGGGACAGGGCTTCAGCTCGATCGGGGCGGTGCGGGCGCTCGAGGACGTCGCCCTGGGCGTGATCGTGGCGGCGCTCGTGATGGGCGGCGCGGCGTTCGTGGCGGTGCGTCTGGCCGGCTGGCGCGACCCCGAATCCGAGAAGGAGTTCGAAGAGATCGTGCGCCACTCCGAGGAGCTCGCGCGCGAAGGGCTCGCGGTCGACCCCGATGAAAACGACTTCATGGAGCTCGATCCGCTGGACGACCGCGATTTCGAGGAGCTCGTGCGCGACGCGCTCGACGACCTGCCCGACCTGCTGCGCAACGCACTGGCCCATGTGGCCGTCGTGATCTCCGACGGCGGCCGGCGCAGGGGCGCCTACGGGCTGTATCAGGGGGGCAGCGTCTCGCGCGACGACGTGCACGACCGCATCGTGATCTTCCGCGACACGCTGCGCCGCGACTTCGGCCACGATCCCGACCTGCTGCGCGATCAGGTCACGCGCACGGTGCGCCACGAGCTCGCCCACCACGTGGGATTCGACGAGCTGGGCGTCAGCCGCCTCGACCTATAGAGGAGAGCGCATATGCCTGAAGCAGTGATCGTCGACGCCATTCGCACGCCCATCGGGCGGGCTGTCAAGGGATCGCTGCGGTCGGTGCGCGCCGACGACCTCGGCGCGATCCCGCTGAGGGCCCTGATCGAGCGCAATCCGGCTCTCGAGCAGACGTCGATCGGCGACGTGATGATGGGCTGCGGCTACGGCGAGGGGGAGTCCGGCTACAACGTCGGGCGCGTGTCCTCACTGCTGGCCGGCATCGATCACCACGTGCCGGCGTGCACGGTGAATCGCTTCTGCGCCTCCTCGCTGCAGACGACGCGCATGGCCTTCCACGCGATCAGGACGGGCGAGGGGGACACCTACATCGCCGCGGGCGTGGAGGCGGTGAGCCGGGTGGGACGGGGCGCCCCGGGCGAGTTCAACCACCTCGTCGACGGCTCGCAGGGGGACGCCTACAACGTGTACATCCCGATGGGCCTGACCGCCGAGAACGTGGCCGAGCGTTGCGGCGTGAGCCGCGAGGCGCAGGACGAGTGGGCTCTCATCTCCCAGACGCGGGCGGTCGCCGCGGTCGAGTCGGGGCACTTCGAGCCGGAGATCGTGGCGGTGACCGTGCCGGCGCACACCGAGACCGACAAGGACGGAAACGAGCTTGAGCTGGCAGAGACGGTCGTGACCAAGGACGACGGCCCGCGTCCGGGGACGACGATGGAGAAGCTGGCCGCGCTCCAGCCGGTGTTCAAGGAGGGCGGGACGGTGACGGCGGGCAACGCATGTCCCCTCAACGACGGCGCCGCGGCGCTCCTGGTGATGAGCGATGAGAAGGCGAGCTCGCTGGGCATGAGGCCGCGCGCGCGGATCGTCGCCTCGACGGTCGCGGCGATCCGCCCGGAGATCATGGGCCTCGGCCCGATCCCAGCGATCGAAAAACTGCTGAAGAGCACGGGCATGTCGATGAGCGACATCGACGTGGTCGAGATCAACGAGGCGTTCGCCGCGCAGATCGTGCCGTGCAAGGAAGACCTGAACATCCCTGAGGAGAAGCTCAACCCCTTCGGAGGGGCGATCGCGCTCGGGCACCCCTTCGGCATGACGGGGGCGCGCATCATGACGACGCTGCTGAACGACCTGGACACGCTTGATGCGACCTACGGCATCGAGTCGATGTGCGCCGCCGGGGGCATGGGCATGGCCATGCTCGTCGAACGGCTGAGCTGAGCGATCTTGATGAGGCCGCCGCCGGCGGCCGGCGTGCCTGGTCTCTGCCCGAATCAGCGGGGCGGCATCCTGAGCGCCCCGTCGAGCCGGATCGTCTCGCCGTTGAGCATGCGGTTCTCGATGATCTGGCAGGCGAGCTGGGCGTACTCGGCGGGCGCTCCCAGCCGCTGCGGGTAGGGGACGCCGGCGCCGAGTTTCTGGCGAGCCTCCTCGGGCAGCGCGGCGAGCAGCGGCGTGTCGAACAGGCCGGGGGCGATCGTGTTGACCCTGACCCCATATTGGGCGAGGTCGCGCGCGGCGGGAAGCGTCATCGCGACGATGCCGCCCTTGGACGCCGAGTAGGCGATCTGGCCGACCTGGCCGTCGAAGGCGGCGATCGAGGCGGTGTTGATGCACACGCCGCGTTCGCCGTCGTCGAGCGGCTCTGAGGCGATCATCGCCTGGGCGGCCAGCCGCAGCGCGTTGAAGGTGCCGATCAGGTTGATCTGAATGATCGTCTCAAACGGCATCAGCGGGTGCGGTCCCTTGGAGCTTGAGACCTTCTGCGCCCAGCCGGTGCCCGCGCAGCAGACGGCGATGCGCAGCCCGCCCGCGCCCTGCGCCGCCTGCTCCACGGCCGCCTGCACCTGGTCCTCCTCGCGGACGTCGCAGGTTGCGAACGCGACGCCGAGCTCGGAGGCCAGCGCGTCGCCCTTCTCGGCGTTGATGTCGGCAAGGGTCACGACCGCGCCCCCGGCGTGCAGGCGGCGAGCGGTCGCCTCGCCGAGCCCCGAGGCTCCGCCGAAGACGACTGCCGAAGAACCCTCGATCTGCAAGGTCCGGAAGCCTAGCCTGGACTGCGCTTGGACAGGGTCAGCGCGAACAGCTCCTCGGGGTCGGTCAGCCAGCGCACGAGCTCGAGGCCCGCCGCCGAGAGATCGCCTTCCAGGCGCTCGGGCGTGAACTTCGCGCTGATCTCGGTGCGCATCTCCTCACCGGCGCGGAAGTGCACGTTCAGGTCGAGCGCACGCACGTGCGTGGTGTGCTCTCGCCGTGCGCGCAGGCGCATCTCGATCCACTCGTGTTCTGGGTCGAACAGGGCGACGTGGTCGAAGTCCTCGAGGTCGAAGTCGGCGTCGAGCTCGCGGTTCAGCACGCGCAGCACGTTGCGGTTGAAGTCGGCGGTGACGCCCTGGGCGTCGTCGTAGGCCACCTCGAGGACCTCCGGGTCCTTGACCAGGTCGGTACCCATCAGCAGGTGGTCGTCCGGGCCCAGAAGGCTTGCGATCTCGCGCAGCACGCGACGGCGGCTGCCGGGCGGGAAGTTGCCGATGGTGCCGCCGAGGAACGCCACGACGCGTGGCCCCACAGCCGCCGGCACGCGGTCGAGATGGCGCTCGAAGTCACCGATCACGCCGTGCACCTGCAGGCCCGGGTACTCGCCGGTGAGCTCCTCGGCGCAGTCGCGAACCATGCTCTCGGTGACGTCCACGGGGATGTAGCGGGCGAGTGTGCCCGCCGCATGCATGGCGTCCAGCAGCACGCGCGTCTTGGCCGCCGTGCCCGACCCGAGCTCGACCAGCTCGACCGCGTTGGTCAGCGCCGCCAGCTCTCCGGCGGCCTGCTCCAGTATCGCGCGCTCGGCGCGCGTGGGGTAGTACTCGGGCAGCTCGCAGATCTGGTCGAACAGCGCCGCGCCGCGGGCGTCGTAGAAGTGCTTGGGGGGAAGTTCCTTGAACGGGCGGGTGAGGCCGTCAAGGACATCCTCGGCGAGCGAGCGTTCGTCCGCGCCTCCAAGGTGCGAGTCGATCCGGATGGCCGCCTCCACGACGGGCTCCGGTGGCATGAGCGGCTTCATCAGACGTCCCCGTCAGCCGAACGCTATCGCTATCCAGCGGTGCCCGTCGAACGCCCCGCTTTTTCCCTGCTGTTCGCGGCAGGAGCGCCGGCGCGCGATCATTCCGGATCTCTGGCGAGCCGCAGGCCGGCGAAGATCTGGCGGCGCTGGGGCAGGTCCCAATTGCGAAAGCTGAGGCTCCTCACGCGCGGGCTGGTGGCCCATGAGCCGCCCCGCAGCACGCGGTAGTCATCGCCGAAGAAGACCTCGGAGTACTCGCGGTAGGGATGCGCCACGAAGCCGGGGTAGCCGTGGAAGCGGGTCTGCGTCCACTCCCACACCTGCCCCACGCCCGACAGCGCGCCGGCATTCCCGCTCGGGGAGGACGGGGTCTCCGTCGATGTGGTCCAGGTTGCCGCCTTCTCCCACTCCGCCTCGGTGGGCAGGCGCGCGCCGCTGGCTGTGGCGAAGGCGTCGGCCTCGTAGAAGCTGACGTGACAGGCGGCCGACTGCGGGTGGCCGCTCGCCACGGCGGGGTGAGGGGCGATCTCGTTCTCAGCCTTCCAGGCCCAGCCCTCCGGCGACCACCACTCGCGCCGCTCGTAGCCGCCGTCCGCCGCGAAGCGCATCCAGCTCGCGCAGGTCACGGGATGGCGGGCGATTTCGAAGGCGGGCGTGTGAACCGTGTGGCGCGGGCGCTCGTTGTCGTAGGCGAACGCGTCATCGGGGGCGCCCAGGGCGAACGGCCCGGCAGGGATCTGCGCCCACTCCTGATCGCGGCCGGGGCCGAGCGGCCGGCCGGCCTGCGCCTCATCGCCGGGCGAGAGCAGGCCCGCGATCGCGAGCGTCTGGCGCATCGTCTCTGAGTGCTGGAGCTCGTGGCGCAGAACCATCTCGCAGACGATCCCTTCGCCGACCCCGCGCGTCGAGATCGCGGCGGTCGTGCGGTCACGCACCAGCTGCAGGTACTCCCGCGCCTCGGCCGCTCCGAGCGCCTCGATCTCCCCGCGCACCGCGCGCGGGGTCTCAAAGGCGTCGTAGCAGTCGGCCAGGTCGGGCCGCAGCAGCGGCATGCCGCCGTGGCGGTGGGCCAGCCACAGATCCTCATATGCCGCGATGTGGCCGAGATCCCACGCCAGCGGGCTCATGATCGGCGAGTGCACCCGCTCCAGATCCTCCCGGCTGAGCGGGGCCACGAGCGCGAGTGTGGCGCGGCGGGCCGCCTCCAGGTCTGCGAGGAACTGCGCCGGGCTGCGCGGGGTCCTCGTGCCGGGCCTGGTCGCGGTGGTCGTGGCCATGACCCCCTACTGTACGAACTTGGTGTCAGTCGGGGGAGGCGGCATCGTCGACCATCACCGTCAGCCGCTCGCGCCTCAAAAGGCTCGCAGGGACGTGGCGGCTCGGCTCGGCGAGCATCGCGGTGACCGCGTCGGACTTGCTCGCGCCGGTGGCCAGCAGCAGGCATCGCCCGGCCGCCCGCAGCACAGCGAGGCTCAGCGTGATGCGCTCCGGCGGAGGCTTGGGCGAGTCGTGCACGCCCAGGCACAGCTCGTGCTCTGAGGCGTCCAGCGTGGCGGCGCCCGGAAACAGGGAGGCGACGTGCCCATCCGGGCCTATCCCGAGCACGATCAAATCCAGCAGCGCGACGTTCTCGGCGCCCGCGGGCGCGTGCTCTGAAAGCTCGAGCGCATACCCCCTCGCGCCCTCCTCGGGGCCGAGCTCTCCCCGCATGCGGTGGACCTGGCCGGGCGCGATGGCGGCTGGCTCGAGCAGCGTGTCGGCGGCGAGCCTGTAGTTGCTCTCCTCATCATCGGGCCCCACACAGCGCTCGTCGGCGAACCACACGTGCACACCGCTCCAGTCGACCGTCTCGGTGCAGAGCAGCTCATAGGTCCGTTTCGGCGTGGTACCCCCGCTGAGCGCGATGTGGGCCGCGCCGCGCTCGGCGGACAGGCGCTCCAGCGCGCGCGCGATCTCCGCGGCGGCGCGCACGGCGACAGCCTCGGCGTCGGCGCACGCCGTCAGGCGGGTCACGTGAAGAGCCCCTGGGCCGAGCGCAGCGCCGGCACATATGTGGGATCGCGAAGCAGCGCCTGGCGGATGCCCTCGCCGAGGATCCCCGTCTCGCCGCGCGAGGCTCCGAGGATCGTCCACTCGCGCTGCTCCCCGGCCGCGTTGCGGTCGCGGGCGTGCAGGCCGCCCGGCCCGCGGTCCAGGGCCAGCTCATGCCCGTTGGTGGTCTTCAGCGTGAGGCCCTCGAGACCGCGCACCTGAAGCTCCGGGGCCGCCTCCAGCCGCAGGCTGACGACGTTGCGATCGGCGTCGCGGGCCCGGCCCGCGAGCGCGTCCTGCTCGGCGGTGAGCGGCTCGGTCTCCCATCGAAGGCGCGAGGCCAGCCAGCCGATGAGGAGCATTGCGGCCACCGTCGAGTCCGGATGGTGACGGACGGTGAGGCTTTCGATCGCGCGCAGCTCTCCCCGCAGTCTGGGCGGATCGAATGCCGCGGCGACGCGCTCGCGCCACGGGGTCGAGCGCAGCCAGGCCAGGTCGACGACGTATGCCTGTCCGCTCAGCAGGCACGCGCGGTCGATGCCCTCGTGCGCATCGGGCTCATCGACGGAGTCGACGAGCACCGCCTGGGCCAGCGTGAGAAGCTCGCCGACCACCTCGTTGTGCCCGTGCGGAGACCACAGCAGGGTGGGCAGGTCGCTCACCACCAGCGGGTCGGCGATCGTGATCAGGTCGTCGAGATGACGCTCGCCGATCTCCACCACCACGGTCTCGCGCAGGAGCGCGAACTCGCCTCGGGTCGGATCGCCTTCGGAGACGATGCTCACGTGAGCGTCCATCCTCGTTCGGCGCGGCTCGAATGACAGGACGAGCGTGCGCGAGGCGTGATAGCGGCCCACGCCGCGCAGGCGGTTGGCGATTTCCCCGCTCCATTCGCGGTCGACGAAGGTGATCATGTTCAGCACCCGCGCGGGCACGAAGCCCTCGTTTTCGGCGTGGCGCTCCTGCAGAAGGCGGCGCAGCGCCGCTTCGATCGCATCCGGCGTCGTCCCCTGCTCGCTCCACACGGCGTCCGAGCGGGGCATCAGATCGCGCGCCAGCGGTGGCCCTCGTCGAGCAGCAGGTTGGCCTCGGCCGGCCCCTGCGAGCCCGCTTCATACTGCGCCAGCGGCCCGGGCGTCTGCGCCCACGCGCCCACGATCGGGTCGCAGATGCGCCATTGCGCCTCGACCTCGTCGTTACGCGTGAACAGCGTGGCGTCGCCGCGCATGGCATCGGTGATCAGGCGCTCGTAGGCCTCGGGCGACTGTGACAGGAACGACGTGCCGTACAGGAACTCCATGTTCACCGGGCGGATGCTCATGCGCGTGCCGGGAATCTTGGCGCCCAGTCGCAGCGACACGCCCTCGTTGGGCTGGAGCGTCAGCACCAACTGGTTGGGCTGCACGCCCAGCGAGCCGTCCTGGCTGAAGGCGAGGTGGGGCACGGGCTTCAGGGTCACCGCGATCTCGGTGATCTTGCGCGCCAGCCGCTTGCCGGTGCGCAGGTAGAAGGGAACGCCGGCCCAGCGCCAGTTGTCGACTTCCAGGCGCATCGCCGCGTAGGTCTCGGTCGTTGAGCCCTCGGGCACGCCCTCCTCTTCCAGGTAGCCCGGCACGTCCTCGCCGCCGGAATGGCCGCGCGAGTACTGCGCGCGCACGGCCATCTCGTCGATGCTCTGGAGCGTCGGCTCGGGAATCGCCAGCAGCACCTTGACCTTCTCGTTGCGCACCTCTTCGGCGGTGAAGTTGACCGGCGGCTCCATCGCGACGTGGCACAGCAGCTGCAGCATGTGGTTCTGAATCAGGTCACGCAGCGCTCCGGACTGGTCGTAGTAGCCGGCGCGCGTGCCGATGCCGAGGTCCTCGGCCGCCGTGATCTGCACGCTGTCGATGTAGTTGCGGTTCCACAGCGGCTCGAACATGCCGTTGGCGAAGCGGAACGCCAGCATGTTCTGGACCGTCTCCTTGCCCAGGTAATGGTCGATGCGGAAGATCTGCTGCTCCTCGAACGTGGACAGCACGGTGCGGTTCAGCTCGCGCGCCTCCTCGAGGGTTGTTCCGAAGGGCTTCTCGATGATCACCCGCACATCGGCCTGGTCGTGCTCGGCGATGCCCGAGCTGCCGAGCGCCTCCACGATCACGGGGAAGAAGCTCGGCGCGGTCGACAGATAGAAGGCCCGGTTGAGCGGCTCGCCGGCCTGCTTCTCGAAGCCGTCGAGGACCTTGCCGAGCTCGGTGTAGACGGAATCGTCGTCGAAGGTGCCGGTCACATACCTGACGTCGGCCAGCAGCGCGCGCAGCACCTGCTCGTTGGGCTCGCGCCGCGAGAACTGGCGGATCGACTCCTCGCACTCGGCGCGGAACTCCTCGTCGGTCTTCTCGCCGCGAGATACGCCCACGAGGTGAAAGCGCTCGGGCAGCGTGCCGTCGTGGGCCAGGTTGTACAGCGCGGGCAGCAGTTTGCGCTTGGCCAGGTCGCCGGTGGCGCCGAAGATGACGAGCGTCGTCGGCGCGACCGGCAGTCGCTCGAGACCGGCCGTCAGCGGATTGTCGGCTTCCGGGAGATCGGTGGGGCGACCGGCCGCGATCGCCACCTCATCGGCCTCCGCGTCTACCGCCGCCCTTCGAGGCGGCCGCGGGCTTCGATCGGGCGAGCTTGGCGGCCGGCTTCGCGCCGTTCCCGGCCGGTGCGCTCTTTACGGCGTGGCCCCCGAACTGGTTGCGCAGCGCCGCCAGCACCCGATCGGCGTAGTCGCCGTTCCCGCGCGAGCGCATGCGCGCGTACAGCGAGGCCGTGATCACCGGCGTTGGCACGTCGTGGGCGGTCGCGTCGGCGATCGTCCAGCGGCCCTCGCCGGAGTCCGCGGTGTAGCCCTCGAGCGTGTGCAGGTCGTTGCCGTCGGCTTCGAATGCGCGCGCGGCCAGTTCGCACAGCCACGAGCGCACGACCGAGCCCTGGCCCCACAGGTGGGCGATGCGGGCGTTGTCGAGCTCGTACTCGCACTTGTCGAACAGATCGAACCCCTCCGCGTAGGCCTGCATGAGCCCGTACTCGACGCCGTTGTGGACCATCTTCACGTAGTGGCCGGCCCCCGAGGGGCCGAAGCGCAGCCAGCCGCGCGGGCCGATCGCCGAGCGGCTCTCATCGTTGGTCTCGGGGGCGAGCACGTCCAGGATCGGCGCGAGCTGCTTGACAGCTTTGGGTGGGCCGCCGACCATCATGCAGTAGCCGACTTCGAGTCCCCACACCCCACCTGAGACGCCCACATCGACGTAGTCGATGCCCTTCCCTTTCAGCGCCTTTGACCTCAGCTTGTCGTCGGTCCAGCGCGAGTTGCCCCCGTCGATGATCGTGTCGCCGCGGTCGAGCAGCTTGGCGAGCTTGTCGACGGTCTGCTGGGTCGGTTCGCCGGCCGGGACCATGATCCACACCATCCGCGGCGCCTTCAGCTGCCTGACGAGATCCTTCAGCGAGTCCGCTCCGGAGGCGCCGTTCTTGACCGCCTGCTTGACGGCCTTCTTGTCGAAGTCGAAGGCGACCACCTCGTGCTGGGAATCGCGGCGGATGCGGTGCACCATGTTGCCGCCCATCTTGCCCAGCCCGATGAAACCGATCTGAGTCACAGCATCTCCTTGATCCTCGTGGTCAGGGGCGCGCAATGTGGCCACGATCGTAGTCGCAGAGCCGCTGTTATACGTTTCCGGTGTTGTCATCGCAGAGAAATCGCCAGCGGCCCGACCGCAACCTCGCGCTGGAGCTCGTGCGGGTGACCGAGGCGGCGGCTCTTGCCGCGGCGCCGCTCGTGGGCATGGGCGACAAGGAGGCGGCCGACCAGGCCGCGGTCGACGGCATGCGCTTCATGCTCCAATCGATCCAGATGGATGGCGTCGTCGTGATCGGCGAGGGCGAGAAGGACGAGGCGCCGATGCTCTACAACGGCGAGCAGATCGGAGACGGCTCCCCGCCGCAGGTCGACATCGCCGTCGATCCGCTCGAGGGCACCACGCTGGCCGCGCACGGCATGCCGAGCGCGCTGGCGGTGATCGCGCTGTCGAGCCGCGGCACCATGTTCGACCCAGGCCCCTGCGTGTACATGGAGAAGATGGCCGGCTCGCCCGAGATCGGCGACCTGCTCGACCTCGACCGCCCACTCGGCGAGACGGTCGAGCTGGTGGCCGAGCGCAAGGGCTGCGCCGTGGGCGATGTGATGGTGGTGGTGCTCGATCGCCCGCGCCACGAGCGGGGCATAGCCGCCATCCGGGCCGCCGGCGGGCGCGTGCGCCTGATCGCGCACGGCGACGTCTCGGCGGCGCTGTTGGCGGTGACCGAGCGCTCGCCGGTCGACCTGCTGTGGGGCATCGGCGGCACGCCCGAGGGGGTCATCTCGGCGGCCGCGGTCAAGTGCCTCGGGGGTCAGCTCCTGGGGCGGCTGTGGCCGCGTGACGAGGCCGAGCGCACGGCTGCGCTCGAGGCCGGCTATGACCTCGAGCGGGTGCTCTCAAGCGATGACCTGGTGGCCGGCGAGGATGTGTTCTTCTCGGCCACCGGCATCACCGACGGAGACATGCTGCAGGGTGTGCGCTACCCGAGCGCCGGTGGCGCCACGACCGAATCGCTGGTCACACGCTCGCGGTCGGGGACGATAAGGCGCATCAGGGCCACTCACGACCGCGCGAAGCTGAGGGCTGTTGCAGGCGACCGCTACGACTGATCGGAGTGCGGCGCGAACCGCCCCACGCGGGACTCGGCGAGGTCCAGTCGCGCGAGCGAGCGCAGGAAGCTGCGGGTGAGGATCACGTGGATGCGCGACTGGGTGGCGTTGTACAGGCGGCGGCTCAGACGGTCGGCGATCGACGGGTAGAAGTTGGCCACCTCGACCTCGACGTGCAGCTGCACCTGGTTGGGGTCCGTGCCCGGGCTGCGGCGGACTTCGATCTGCAGGTATCCGCCACCGTCGCGTCCGCGCCTGGCCACCAGCAGGCCGCGGGTGATCCGCCAGCGCACGAGGCCGCGCGAGGGGTCCATCTCGTATTCGGGCGCGTCGAAGGTGAGCAGCTTGAGCGGCCTTGAGAGCAGCACCACCGAGCGCTCCCCCTCTGTGTAGTGCACGCGGATCAGCCCCAGTGTGGCGCGCGTGAGAAAGCGCCAGTAGGTGCGCGCCAGGCGCTCGAGGTAGGTGGGCGACCACAGCTCCCTCAGCGCCGCCCCTTCGAGCAGCACCTCGGCCGTCTGCACCGAGCGCACCGCTCCCGTGCCCCCGTCGACGGAGGTGGAGTCGCGCACGTCGGCGATCACCACCCTGCCCGGCCGATCCTTCCTATCTCCCACCGACTGCCAGGCTATCCGTGGCGGGCGGGCGGGGTTCCCGTCCCCACTTGCTGATATTCAACGTTCATGAGCCGCAATCCTCGCAGCCGCCCGAGTCCGCGCGCGAGGCCGGTGGCCGAGGCGCCCATCGGCGCGCTGCTGGCGCGAGTCGATGAGCTCGCCAGGCGCTGGGCGATCGCGCTGATCCTCGAGCGTCCGCTGGAGCGCATGGCAGAGGTCCGCCTGCAGATGGTCGCGCACGAGGCCCCGGCGCTGTGCGCGCAGATCATCCGCTCGCTCGAGTCGGACACCGAGCTCGAGCGGCTGGCCGGCGCAGACCTAGGCGATGTCCGGGGGGAGCCCTCTGCGGCACGCAGGCTGGTCGCACTGGCGGGCACCGGGGAGGCGAGCGCCGCGGTCGAGATCATCGAGGCCGTCGAGTTGCTGAGAGGCGTTCTGTGGGAGGCCCTGCTCGAAGAGTTGCGCTGGCCGATCTCCGATCGCTCGCGGGCACGGCAGGCGGCCGACCTCGCCGATCGGCTGGCAACCGTATGCGCGACGGCTCTCGCCGCGGCCGTTGCCGCGGCCGAGGGCGGCGAGGAAGCGGTGCCGGCGCACAGCGAGCAGACCGCTCACGGCCACGCCGGCGGGGCCGCGAGCGAGCCACAGCGCGCGCCCGTCGCCCGGCGCGGAGCCATCCTCATCGACGAACGCGAGCAGGCCGAGACGGCGCCTGCGGGCTCAGGCCATTCCGAGCCCCGCTCACCCGCGGGCGAGCAGAGACAGGTTCGCCCGCGCCCGTGGGATGCGTCCGCTCGCCAGGCGGCCACCAGGACCGCCGCCTCGGCCGCGCTCGCCGCCGGCCCGCGCGCGCAGGGGGTCGAGAAGCCGGACGGGCCGGTGGAGCCGGGAGGGCTCGCGGAGCCGGGGGGGCTCGCGGAGCCGGCCGGGCCCATCGAGCCGGCCGGGCCCATCGAGCCGGCCGGGATCCAGGTCAGGGACGAACGCGCCGAGGAGGGGCCCGCCGCCTGGATCTCCTCGATCGGACGTCAGCTCGAGCGCTTTGAGCGGGACCGGCTGCCGTTCGCCGTGCTGCTCGTCGAACTGAGCGACTCAGAGCGCCTGCGGCGCGCCTCGCTGCCGGGAGCGTCCTCGAGCCTGACGAGCCGGATCGAGCGCGCCCTCATCCAGGAGCTCAAGCGAATCGGCGGCCAGCCGGCTCAGCGCCGGGGCTGGTCTGATGGTGCGCTCACCTGCGAGCGCCCCGGCCGCTACTGGCTGCTGGCGCCGGAGACGGACGCCGTCGCGGCCAGGAGGCTTGCCGAGTGGGTGGTGCACACGATCGGCCCGCTGGCCGGTCCGCGCTGGGCGCCGCTCGAGGTGATGGTCGGCATGGCGGTGTGCCCCGACGACGGGCGCGAGGCGGCGGAGCTGGCAGCGCACGCGGATGTGGGTCTGTACGCCCTGCGCCCAGCCGGCGCATAGACCGCGCCGGAGGGTTCGCGGCACCGCTGGGGGCTCGTCGGCCGCTCAGCCCGCGACCGCGCCGCCGGTGGCGGCGGCGACGGGAGGCGCCGCGCTGAGCGCACCGGGCGGCAGGCCGAGCGTCGGGGTGTTGGGGGCGCTGCCGACGATGCGCGTGCCGATGCGCACCGTTTCTTCGACTCCTAGCGTCAGCGCTGCTCCCGTCGTGAGATCCCACTCGGCGCCGATGTGGCTGTATGGCCCGCGATCGATCACCGGCAGCGTCAGCAGGTGGCCCCGATAGCTGACCTTCACGAGTGTTCCACAGGGGAGCGTGCGGTTGGCGACGCCGACCAGGGCCGGGGTCATGACCTGCCCGCAGGCCGTCTTCTTGCCGTAGAAACCGGGCCCGAACCAGGTCGCGATCCCGGTCCTGTGGACGGCCTTGACGCCCGCCGGGGAGGTTCCCGCCGCGACGCCGCCGGTGTCGGCGAGCGCGCCCACGGCAAAGGCGCCGCAGCTGAGAAGCGCGACAAGCACGGCCGGCAGGGTCTTCCGCATGAAGGTCGTTCGCATCGTTATCGCGGCCTACGGGGTGAGCTGACGGGCTCGCGCGACCAGAGGAAGCGCTACGGCCTGAAAGGCCGACTCGCCCCAGCGAACCGATCCACTCGATCCGCATTGGGTCCCCCGCCTCCCGTGACCTGGGTCACAGGGAGTTCGGCGTGTCAGAAGTATACAGACGGCCCTCGACGGCGGCCCTGATCCTCGCCCCGCTCCGCCGGGACCGGCGCGCGCCCCGGTCGGGCCCCGGTCAGGCCCGCTCAGGCC
>Ga0302325_10012851_pt1 | contig 17941 bp, 13 predicted proteins | sample Palsa_T0_2_FD_201948 | JGI IMG/M metagenome (GOLD analysis project Ga0302325, IMG submission 201948) | Peat permafrost microbial communities from Stordalen Mire near Abisko, Sweden - Palsa_T0_2 | ecosystem: Environmental > Terrestrial > Soil > Palsa > Peat permafrost | place: Sweden: Abisko...
GGGAAACTTTGCGCGTGCATGCCTGCGGGTTGGCTAATTTGGCAACCGGTGCGCCCTGCCAGCCCAACACGAATTTCCGCCTGGCTTCATTGACAAAATCGTTCACCGCCATGGCCGTTATGATGCTGTTGGAAAGTGGCCTGGTATCTTTGAACGACACCCTGCCTCATTTCTTTGCCCACTTCCCCAACTGTGGAAATGAAATCACCGTCCGCCAATTGTTGACGCATACTTCTGGTTTGCTCGATTACGAAGATTTAATTCCTCCCGGCACCACCGCGCCACTGCGCGATCGGGATGTGCTGGAAATTCTCCGTCACCAGGACAAAATTAAATTTAGCCCCGGCACTCGCTTCAGCTACAATAATGGCGGTTATGCCTTGCTGGCGTTAATCGTGGAAGCGGTCTCGCGGCAATCCTTTGCGGAATTTTTGCGCGCGAAGATATTTCTGCCATTGGGGATGAACGATTCGTTGGCTTACGAAGCCGGCCGGTCGGAAATTTCGCATCGCGCCCTCGGGTATTCGCAAAAGGGCGGCGCCTTTGAAGAAACCGATCAAAGCCCGACCAGCTCGGTCCTGGGGGACGGCGGCATTTATTCGTCCATCCTGAATCTGCACAAATGGGACGAGGCGCTTTACGAGGAGAAGTTGGTGAGCCGCGCGATGCTTGACCAGGCTTTCACCGCCCACTCCGCGACATCGGATATGCCAGGCAGCGGTTATGGTTTTGGCTGGTATGTGGAGGAGCGCGGGGGCGCAAAGCATATTTGGCATTACGGTTCAACGTGCGGATTTTCCAGCAGCTTCCACCGGTTCCCGGAACGAAAATGCTCGGTCATTCTTCTGGCAAATCGCAGCAACGCCGGCCTTGAGGCTCTGGCGCGAAAAATGGCGTCGTGAACCCGCCCGCCGAACCCCATTTGGAGCGGCGCTTCGGCCTCCTGCGAGCCACGGCGTTGAACGTCACCAACATGATCGGCATCGGGCCGTTCATCACCATCCCGGCCATGATGGCCACCATCAATGGCGGCGGGCCGCAATGCATGTTGGGGTGGATCGCCAGCCTGCTCATCGTCCTTCCCGACGGTTTGATCTGGGCCGAGTTGGGGGCGGCCATGCCGGCCTCGGGAGGTTCCTACTTTTGGCTGCGCGAAGCGTTCGGGCGCGAAACCTGGGGACGGCTGCTGGCCTTTTTGTTCATCTGGCAATTCATCATTAGCGGGCCGATGGAAATCGGCACCGGTTTTATTGGCGTCAAACAATATTTGGGCTTCCTGTTGGGCGATGTCAAACCGTGGCAGATGAACACCATCAACATCGGCCTGACGGGTTTGCTTTTTATTCTTCTTTACAGGCGCATTGATTCCGTGGGAAAAATCACGGTCTGGCTTTGGATTGGGACGATGATCACCGTGCTGGCGGTGATTTTCAGCGGTGTGTCTCACTTCGACGCCAAGATTGCTTTCGCCTTCCCCCCCAAAGCTTTCAATTTTTCCCTCGGCTTTTTGTCGGGCCTGGGCGCCGCCACCAGCATCGGCGTCTATGATTATCTGGGCTATTACGACGTCTGTTACATCGGGGAGGAAGTGCGCAATCCGGGAAAAGTCATTCCGCGTTCCATCATTTTAAGCCTCATCATTGTGGCTGTAATTTATTTGAGCATGAACTTCGCCATCATCGGCGTCGTTCCCTGGAAGAGTTTCGTTTCCGATCCAGATGTCGCCATCGGCTCGATTTTCATGCAAAAGATCTGGGGCACAAAAATCGCGCAAATCTTCACCTTCCTGATCCTCTGGACCGCCTTTGGTTCGATCTTCACTCTCGGACTTGGCTACTCGCGCGTGCCTTACGCCGCCGCGCGCGATGGCGGATTTTTCCGCGTTTTCGCCAAGTTGCATCCGACAAAGGATTTTCCGCACGTCTCGCTGACGCTCATCATTCTGCTCTCGATTGCGTTCAGCTTTTTTGATTTAGGAACACTGATCAGCGCCTTGATAGCCTTGCGGATCATCGTGCAATTTATTGGGCAGATTGGCGCGGTAATCTTGTTGCGCAAATACAAGCCGGACATGCCCCGCCCTTTTCGGATATGGCTGTATCCCTTGCCAGCGTTCGTGGCCCTGGTGGGGTGGTATTTTCTATTCTTGACAACACCGACGGACCAGCAATGGATCGCTGTTGACGCGCTTGCCTTGGGCCTGGCCGCCTTTCTAGTTTGGTCCAAGGTTACCAATGCGTGGCCGTTCAAGCCGCGTGAAGGGCAAACCCCAACGAGCCCGTGATTTCGAAATTGCCCTTTGTTATTGAAGCGGCAACATCGCATCGTGCCTCCTTGCAGGGGACGACCGCTGTGCTAAAATAGGATGAACATGAGAACAGCCGAAGCCATTATACAGCCGAACGGCGAAGTGAAGCTGACAGAGCCAGTCCATGTGCAATCCCCCAGGCGAGCGCTAGTCACTATTCTCGAAGAAGAGCCGCAAGTTCATGACGCTGCCCTTTTGAGTGAGGCAGCTCTGGCGGAGGATTGGAACCGTCCCGAGGAGGATGCCGCGTGGGCACACTTGCAGCCGGGCAAGTCGTCATAGTTCACTTTCCGTTCTCCGATCTTGCCGCTTCCAAATTACGGCTGTCCAGTAAATGGCAGGCCGAAGGGGCGGGTATGGACCCCGCCGGCCTTGTGTTTAGCCGCTGATTAGGCATGGCCGGTTTTGGACACCGGCTCGACGCTAAACCCAAGCACACCCTCGGCCTGCGTGTTTACATTCAAACATTATCCCGATTTGTACTAGCAAATGTTGTTAATTTTTTTCCTGCGACATATTCACGTTCTGGTTCACAAGTTACCCTTAACAATTCTTAACAGTTCTTTACATGACGCCATCGTCCGCAACGATTAAACTGTCAACATTGAAAATAAAAATGTAACCTATCCTTTATGAAACCCGATTATCTAAACCCGGCCCTTTCACCTTCCCGACGCAACTTTCTTCGCCAGGTCAGCCTGGGCGCGGCCCTGTTCACCGTGCGCGGCGCGTTTGCCGAAGAGCTCGCGCGCAAAACAGTTTCCGTCGAAGAAGGCCCTTTCTATCCGCCTAAGCTTCCGCTCGACACGGACAACGACCTTATCATCGTCAACGATTCGATCACGCCCGCGGTCGGCACGATCGCACATCTAAGTGGACGGCTCCTGGACGGCCGGGGAGACCCCATCCGTAACGCCACGGTGGAGATTTGGAACACAGATCATAACGGAATCTATCTGGCCGACGCTAATGAACAGGATAAATACGATTCGCATTTCCAGGGTTTCGGAAGATTTCTGACCAGTTCCACCGGTGAGTATTATTTCCGCACCCTCAAGCCCGTGCCTTATGGAGGCCGCAAAGCGCCGCACATCCATTTCAAGGTGAAGATGAAAGGCCGGCCTGAGTGGACGACCCAGCTTTTCATGAAAGGTGATCCAGGCAACGAACAGGATGGCATTTATCGGCGCATTGGCGACGCCAAGGCCAAAGACACTGTGACGGTGGATTTCTCCCCAATAAAAGATTCGCGCATAGGCGAATTGGCGGCGCGCTTTGATATCGTTTTGGGCGTGACGCCGGAAGACCAGCACTGAGGTTGCAAAACCGCACATTTTTGGCTTTAGCCTTGGGCCGTGAGGCTGTAGTATGGCTCCCATGCAGCAAACTTTGGTGAGCCGCGACACGCAGAATGCGGAGTCTTCACTGCCAGCGCAATACCTGAAGGCCTTTCGTTTTATGCTCCTGGCCAGGGCGCTGGATGAGAAAATGGCCGGGCTTTACCGCGCGGGCAAAATTCAGGGTGGAGTCTTTCTTGGCCGCGGCCAGGAAGCCTATAGCGTCGGCTTAGGGATGGCCTTGCGCAAGGGGGATATTTTTGCCCCGTTGATCCGCGACGGCGCGGGGCGTCTGGCCTTTGGCGAGCCGGTGCTGGATTCCGTTCGCACCTACCTCGGCTCCGCCCTCGGACCGATGCGCGGGCGGGACGGCAACGTGCATCGCGGGCGGCCGCGCGAAGGTCTGTTGGCCATGATCAGCCATTTGGGGGCGATGATTTCGGTGGTGAACGGGATGTTAATGGCGCGTCGATTTAGAAATATCAAAGGCACGGTGGGAGCGGCTTCCATCGGCGACGGCGGCACTTCCACGGGCTCGTTTCACGAAGGGCTGAACCAGGCCGCGGTGGAGAAACTTCCTTTGGTCATCGCGCTGGCCAATAATCAATACGCCTACTCCACGCCCAACAATCGGCAGTTTGCCTGCGAAGATTTGATTGACAAGGCCGTCGGCTACGGCATCAAGGCGCATGAGGTCGATGGCACTGATCTGGAAGCATGCGCGCGCGTTTTTTCCGAAGCGGTCGAGGAGGCGCGCGCGGGCGGAGGACCGCAAATAGTCGTGGGCCGCCTGCTTCGTCTGTGCGGTCATGCCGAGCACGACGACGCCCATTACATTGATCCGCAGCTCAAGAAGTCTGACGTAGGCCGGGATTGTGTCAAAGTGGCCGAAGAGCGTTTGCTGCAGGAGGGTTGGGCGGAACCCAAATTTATTTCCGACCTGCGCCACCAGGTGGCAGTGGAAGTGGATGAAGCTGTGGCCACCGTGCAACGCGAACCGTTGCCGGATCCATACAAGGAAAACTGGTGCGCGCTCAAGTCCCGGCACTTAAGCGAGATGTTCGAAATCCCCTCCCCGGCTCCGGTTTCATGAGCATTACTTATCTGGATGCCATCCGCGCGGCCCAGGCCAAGGCGCTGGCCGATGATCCGCGCGTCTTTATTTACGGGCAGGACGTCGGCGTTTTCGGGGGCGCGTTCAAAGCGACCAAGAATCTGGCCAAGGAATTTCCAGGCCGTGTGCTTGACGCCCCGATCAGCGAAGATGCCATTGTCGGCGCGGCCATCGGCGCGGCCATCGAAGGAATGCGGCCTATCATCGAAATGCAATTTGCCGATTTTTCCACCCCCGGCTTCAATCAAATTGTCAATCAGGCCGCGACACTTTTTTGGCGCACCCAAGTGCCGTGTCCGATTACCATTCGCCTGCCTTCGGGCGGCACCTCCGGCGCGGGGCCTTTCCATAGCCAGAGCATGGAGTCTCTTTACGCGCATTATCCGGGATTGATTGTCATGACGCCCGCCACCGTTGAGGACGCTTACAGCATGTTATTGGAAGCGGTGGCGATTGATGACCCCGTCATTTTCTGCGAACACAAGCGTCTCTATTACCACTTGAAAGCTCCCGCCCTGCCGACCGAGGCCATGCCCGTTGGCAAAGCCCGCATCGCGCGCGCCGGACGCGACCTGACCATCGTGGCCTATAGTGCGATGGTCCAGGACGCATTGGCCGCAGCGGAGGAACTGGCCGAGGAAGGTTCGGAAATCGAAGTTGTGGATCTGCGCTCGGTCAAACCACTTGACACCGATACGGTCATGGCCTCGGTCTCGCGCACCGGGCGTCTGCTCTGCGTGGGTGAATCCTTTCCGTGGGGCGGCGTGACGGCGGAAGTCATCGCGCGGGTAGCCTCAGAAGGATTCGGGCTTTTGGATGCGCCGCCTCAGCGTCTTAACGCCAAGGACACGCCCATTCCGTATCATCCCAATCTTTGGCTGGGCCACCGTCCGACGGCCCAGAGTGTTTGCGCCGCCGCGCGCAATGTGCTGCAAATGTAAAAATGAAACAACTGCCCATCATCATGCCGCAATTGGGCGAGTCCATCGCCGAAGCAACCATTGTCAATCATCTTGTCAAACCCGGGGAAGTTGTGGCCGCCGACCAGGACATTATCGAGGTGGAAACCAATAAAGCGACCATGAACGTCGCTTCGCCCTGCGCCGGCAAAGTTGTCAACATCACGGCCAAATTGACCGAGAGCTACCCTGTCGGCGCGGTTTTGGGTTACGTGGAATTGTCGGCCCAGGAAGCCCACCGCCTCGGCTTGGACAACGGCGCGCCCGAACCGGTCGTTTCACCGGCCAGTTCCATGGAGAATCCGGGCATCGAAAATAAAACCGCCGTGCAGCCCAGTGTGCGCGGTTTGCCCGTGCCGGCGCACGCCTCGGGCGCAAGCTATATGTCGCCGCGCATGAAAGCGCGCATGAACGAATTGGGCTTGCACGCCGCCGATCTCGCCGGTCTGGCCGGGAGCGGCGCGGCCGGACGCGTGACCATTCAGGATTTTGAAAAATTTCTCGCCAACCTCGAAACCAACAAATTAACTCACGCCTCCAGCATGCGCGTCGCTGTGGCCGATGCCATGCGGCGCAGTTGGACGCGCCCGCTGGCCACCGTCGCGCTGCCCTGCCCCCTGGAAGCCATGCTGGCGCACCGCAAACTCAGCCAGCCCAAGATCGGTCCGGCCCTTTATGCGATGCGCGCGCTGGCTGTGGCTTTGGCCGAGAACAGCGCCCCGGCCGGCCGATTGGTCGGAAATAAAATTGTGCATCCGCTTTCCATCGATGTCGGCTTTGCCGTCGAAGCGGAAGATGGCGTGCTCGTGCCGGTCATGCGCAAGGTCGATGAACGCCCTCTGGCCACTTTGGTGGAGCGCTATAACGAACTGGTCGAATTGGCGCGTCAACGCCGTCTGCCGACCGATGCGACGGGCGGCTCCATTGCGACCGTGACCAATTTCGGAACTTTCGGTTTAACTTGGGCCACGCCCATTCCGCTGCCGGAGCAAACGCTGGTGCTGGGGTTGGGCGCGGGCAAGAAGGTTCCCTATTGGGATGAAAAGAAGAATCAATTTGTCCCCGTGACGGAGGCCAATCTGACTTTGAGTTTCGACCATCGCGTGTTGGATGGTGGAGCTGCGGGACGGCTGCTTTCACGCGTAGCGTCGTTGCTGCAAACGCCGGAGAAACTGTGATAATAATGAAGAATTGAACAGAAGATAACAAAGGAAACGAAGAAGGCAAAGACAGGTTAGACATGTCGGCTGAAACCAAGATTGGGGAAACGATCTTGCGTCTTGTGACAGGAGATATTGCTGATCAAGATACCCACGCAGTCGTGACGGCCGCGCATTACCGTCTCAACAAGGGCACTGGCACGGACGGCACTATACACACGAAAGGCGGACCAAAAATTTACGAGGAATGCAGGAGAATAGGCGGATGTCCCATTGGTGACGCGGTCATCACAACCGCCGGCAACTTGAAGGCGCGGTATGTGATACACGCCGTCGGCCCCGTGTGGCGAGGCGGCGATGAGCACGAACCGGAGTTGCTGGCGAGCGCCTATCGTCGGAGTTTACAGGTAGCAGCGGAGAATTACTTGCACAGCATTTCTTTCCCTTCAATCTCAACTGGAGCATTTGTGTATCCCCTTGATCTGGCTGCACCTATTGCAATGAAAACAATCTTTAACTTTCTCACACAAGATAACCACAACCTCGACGAGGTCCGGATGGTTCTGTACTCTCGGGAAGATGATAGAGCGTACCCAGTATTCCTAGCGGCGCTTCAGAAAATACTTCGCGAAAACACCGACATCTGATTTCACAAAAAGAGCCCGGTGTTGTAACCGACCATCCCCCCCGTTCTTTGTTTACTTCGTTTCCTTCTGTTCAATTCTGAATTTTTACGTCTAAAATTGGGCATGATTTTTGGCGCGCATTGTTCCGCTTCGGGCGGGGCTTTCATGGCTTTGGAACGGGGCGAAACCATCAAGGCGGATTGCGTCCAAATCTTCGTCAAGAATAATATGCAATGGTTCGGGAAAGCCCCGACTCCGGAGGACATTGGCAAGTTCACGGCCACGCGGAAACGGTTGCGTTCCATGCCCGTTTTCGGTCACGCGGGCTATATGATCAATCTCGGCGCGCCGCCTTCCGCCAATCGCACCAAGTCCCTGCAATCGCTCCAACAGGAAATCGCGTTTGCGGATGCGCTCGGCCTTCCGTTTCTGGTGCTGCATCCGGGCTCGCATTTGGGAGCAGGCGAAGAAGCTGGGTTGAAACTAATCGTCTCCGGTTTGGACGAGATCTTTCGCGAAACAAAAAAGTCGCCGGTTCGCATCGCGTTGGAAAACACGGCGGGGCAAGGAAGCAATCTCGGCAACCAACTGCAACATTTGGCCGCCATTTACGACGCCGTGCAGAATCCGGAACGCCTGGCTCTTTGTATTGACACGGCCCATTTGTTCGCCGCCGGCTACGATATTCGCTCCGCGAAAATTTGGGACCAGACCATCCGGCAATTGGACGCGCTGATCGGACAAAAGCAAATCGCCGCCTTTCACCTCAATGATTCCAAGACCGACCTCAATTCGCGCGTGGATCGGCATGAGCACATTGGCAAAGGCAAGATCGGTTTGGAAGGCTTCCGCCATATCGTCAACGATGCCCGTTTCAAGACCCGCCCCGGCTGCCTGGAAACTCCAAAGTCCGAGGACTTGCATGAGGACATCGAAAACCTTGTAACGTTGCGATCATTAGTGAAAGTCTGACAAGGCCCTGCCAGGCAGCAAAAAAGTGTGCAAGAAAGCGATCGGGCCCCCGTATCTAATCCGTTGAGGAGATAAAAAGTTTGAAAAACGAGAACTGAAACTTGAACAAATCATAGAAGTCAAAAGTCCAAGCAAATGGACATTTATGAAAAAACAATACGCAAAACTTTTTGGGGCGGGCGTCCTCGGGACGTTCGTCGTTCTTGCGGGGGCCAATTCCCAAGCGCAAGCACAAACGCAAACGCAATACGGCGCGCCGGTTTACTATCCCACTTATTATAATGATTCGTCCAGTGATCTGGGGTGGCATTTCGGCGCTGATCTTGGCCCGTCCATATTGCAGGATTTCAACAGTTCCAGATTCGGTTTTCCCGGCCATTTTTCAGCGCGGGTTGGGGAGCGTTTCAGCGTATCGCCTGAATTCGATTTTTTTACCACTTCGCAAGTTACACTTGGGGCCAATTTTGAAACGGGCGAAATCTATAACGACATCAACCGCGTGCAGGAGGATGGCCAATCGACTTCCCTGCGCATTCACTATTACCAAGTACCCGTGCTGGCCGGGTTGACGCTCAAGTTCCATCCGGATTCCTTTGTCGTGCCTTACATCGGTGTAAGCGGCGGCGGCGATTATTCTCTCGGGCGGATTCATGAGGACGGTTTATTCGGGACCATTTCTTCCGACGACCAAATCAACCCGGCGGTGGAAGCGACTGCGGGCGTCCGTTTCCGGCTAAATTCCTTCATCGATTTTGGTTTTGGCTACAAATACCTGGCGGCGTTTCCGTCAGGCAATGCCGCCATTGCCACGCACGCAGTGCTCGCCAGCTTGAACGTGAAGTTGTAGAGCGCCAACGAACCGAAGTTTCCTCGTCGAAAATGTCCCGATTTCACATCGTGGCATTTTGTTTTCTTGTCATTTGTCCGGGTGCTCTTCATTTTGTGCCCACGCAAGCTTGGTATCGAAATGAGCCGCTCAAAAAAAATCTTTGGCACCGACGGTGTTCGGGGCACGGCCAATGTGGAGCCGGTTACGGCCGGCACGGCCCTCAAGCTGGGCCAGGCCGCAGGTCACGTCTTTAAAAATCTGGAATCCGAATCGCGCGGACGCGGCAAACACAAGATTGTTATCGGCAAAGACACGCGCCTTTCGGGTTACATGCTGGAGAACGCCATTTCTTCCGGCGTCCTTTCCATGGGCGTCGATGTCCTTTTTATTGGTCCCCTGCCCACGCCCGGAGTAGCCTACGTGACGCGCAGTTTGCGGGCCGACGCCGGCATTGTCATTACCGCCTCGCACAATCCCTACGACGACAACGGCATTAAGTTTTTCCACGCGGACGGTTACAAGCTCGACGACGAAATTGAAAATCGTATTGAGGAATTGGTTTTTAGCGGGGAGATTGCGAAAATTCATCCCACGGCCAGTGAAATCGGCAAAGCCATGCGTATTGACGACGCCCTGGGACGCTACATCGAATATGCCAAGAGCTCTTTTCCGCGCAATCTCACCTTGGAGGGGTTGCGGATCGTGGTGGATTGCGCGCATGGGGCCGCCTACAAATCGACTCCGTGCGTCCTCACGGAATTAGGCGCGCAGGTCATTGTGCATGGCAACGAACCCGACGGCAGCAATATTAACAAGGATTGCGGGGCGATGCACCCTGAACATCTCTGCCGCCTCGTGCGCCAGGAAAATGCGCATGTGGGCATTGCCCATGACGGCGACGCGGATCGCGCCTTGTTGTGCGACGAAAACGGGGTGCTGATCGATGGCGACGACATCCTGGCCATTATCGGACTGGAAAGGCTGGCGGCGGGCACGCTGGCGCACAACACCATCTGCACGACGGTGATGAGCAATGCCGGCTTCGACGAGGCGATCAAGGCCGCCGGTGGCAAAACCATTCGCACCGCTGTCGGTGATCAAAATGTGCTGGCGGCGATGCGCGAGCAAGACCTCGATCTTGGCGGGGAGCAAAGCGGCCATATCATCGTGCGCGATTTCAGCACCACGGGGGACGGCCTGATCGCGGCCCTGCAAATTCTGCGCGTGATGAAAATGCGGGACAAGCTGCTGTCGGCATTGGCGAGGTGCTGGACGCGGTTTCCGCAATTATTGACAAATATCGTGGTGCGGGAAAAGAAGCCGTTGGAGCAATTGGATGGCGTTCATGATCTATTGGCGCAGGCCGAGACACTGTTAAAAAAGCAAGGCGGGCGCGTTTTGCTGCGCTATTCCGGCACGGAGCCGAAAATACGCCTGCTCTTGGAAGGTCGCGACGCGGGCGTGTTGGAAGAGTGGAGCCTGAAAATATCCCAAGAGCTCAAAAAAGAGTTGGGGTAATCAGGTTTTTTTGCTATCGTCCTTAAGCAGCGGAGCCGCAGAAGATGACTGCGCGTGGGTCGGATAAAATTAACACTGCAACAAAACTATGAAAACACCCAAAATTACTCTTCGTTCTCTACTCCAAAGCATGTCCGCTGCCTGGGCGGCGCTGGTGATATTCATGGGCGCGGTCCAAACAACGCCGGCCCAATCCACAAATTACCCGGCCACCATTCTTTCCAATAATCCCGTTGCTTACTATCAGTTGCAGGAATTGCCGGGGGCGACCGTGGCCGTGGACTCTTCCCCGAATGGTTTGGACGCCACCTATATATACGATAGCAGCAGCAATTCACCGGTATTGGGCTTTCCGGGGATTGATAGTAATTCGATCGCATTTCTCGGCGGGACGGCCAGCGATTATGGTTACATTGATATCCCTTTTAACACATTGCTCGCGCCCATAGGCGACAACGGGAGCAATGGCGCGCCGTTTTCCATCGAATGCTGGGTGCAGGCCAGTTCTGATAACGTGAACGCTGCGGGAAATTATCAGTCCATCATTGGCATGTTTGGCGTGTATGGCAGTGGTGAGTTTGGCAATGCCTCGGGCTGGCTTTTGGGACAAACGCCGGGTCCGGGCAGCCAATGGTTGTTCAACATGAAAAACGCCGACTTCCTCAATGGCACACAAACGACGGTGACGCCATTGCAGTGGACTCATTTGGTAGGAACCTATGACGGAAACACCCAGTACTTCTACGTTAACGGCGTATTGCAATTCACCAGCCCAGGTTGGTCCACAACCTATCTTCCTGATGATGGCTCGGACGGCGCCATTGGGGGTGTGGTCAACGCCGGATTCTTTCCACCCTATACGCCTTGGACCGGTGGCGTGGATCAGGTTGCTTTTTACACCAATGCGCTGACGCCCACTCAAGTCTCCAACGATTACGTGGTCGGCCTGAGCGCCTTCAGCCCGAGACCGTTCGCGCCTTCCATTTTGACGCAACCTGTCGATGAGACCAATTATTCGGGAACCGAAGTGATTTTTGCCGCCGTGTCCATCGGCACGCCACCGTTGTATTACCAGTGGAGCAGGCTGGGGGTTGGGCCGATTCCTGGAGCTACCAATGCCACTTATTCCTTCGTGCCACAATATCCCGGCGACGACGGCGCGGTTTTTTCTGTGGCCATTTCCAATGCAATCGGGACCACCGAGTCTGAATTGGCAACGAATTCACTGGAGACAAACATTGTGATCGAAGGGCCGCCTTTCTCGATCACGCGCAATGTCGGCAGTCACGCGGCGTTTCGACTCGCGGCCGCCGGCGCTGAGCCCATCACGTACCAGTGGTCGGTGAGCGCGGATGGAGGCAACACCTTTACGGCGCTGCCTGGCCAAACAGCCGGCACCCTTTGGCTGACCAATATCCAAATTACCGCCAGCGGAAATCAATATGCGGCGGTCGCCAGCAACCCTTTCGGTTCCTATAGCAATTCAGCCACCTTAACCGTCGTGCCTAGAACAGAAAATGTTACGTTGACAGGCTATGCCGCCATTGTGGCCGCGGACAATCCGGTGGCCTATTGGCAATTGAACGAAAACAGCAATGACTTGGTCGCCGTCGATGCGGTGGGCAGCTTTGATGGCTCTTATGACAATACGAACGGCCCCATTGTCTTCGGAATCGCCGGCGGAGTTCCGAACGACACCAATACGGCCGTCGATTTGCAAGACCCGCAGACGGCTGCGACCGGTTTGGGCGGCATCATCAATGTTCCCTATGCCTTGGAACTGAATCCTTGGGGTCCGTGGTCGATGGAGGCGTGGTTCAGGCCGGATACGGAGGATGGTGAAGTCCGTGTGCCCATTTCATTCTTTTCTAATACGAACTATGACAGTTCCGACCTTGGCTGGTTCATTCAATATGGGGCGATTCCTAGTTTTTGGACGGTAGTGCTCTGCTCGGGAGGACCTTCCCAATTCTATGCCGCCGATACCGCTGTTACTTTTACGAACGCTGGAGCCTGGAATTACCTGGTCGTAACCGATGATGGGAGCAATATTCTCTTTTATGTCAATGGAGCTTTAGGTTACGCCACCACGGTCGCGGCTTCGGCGTACATCCCGCAAGGAGTCAATGGAGATATGAGTATTGGCGGCACCAACGAAATTATCGGCCAGCGCAGCGATTATGAGACCTTTGGCGGCAACGCGGGCACGGAGGACGTGGCGTTTTATAATTACGCGCTCAGCCCGTCGCAAATCCTGACGCATTATTTGAGCAAACCGCTGGTCAATATCACGCCGTCCAACGGGCAGTTAGTCTTGACATGGTCTGCGGGCACTCTGCTGGACACGACGAACCTGGCGCAGGCCTTTACGCCTGTGAGTGGAGCGACCTCGCCTTATATTGTTCCAACAAACACCGGTCAATCCTTCTATAAAGTAGTCGTCCATTAGCGGGAACTTTGGTTCCCCGATCTCTTTTGGTTTGGAGTTCCGCCTTTAGGCGGCTCTGAACCGCGTAAACGCGGAACTCCAAACGACACTGGCTATGTCGCCCATGGTAGTCGCAGCCGCAGGGCTTTTCAGGGCGTCGTAGAACTCCGCCCTCCGGGAGAGGAGATTATTAGGGCGGGGTTAGAATCCTATAGAAGCGCGCGCTGCTGGTGGTGGGCACGGTAATCTGCACATTGGCTCCTGTGCCAGCCACGTTGTTGCTTAGCGTGTTCCAAGTTGGATTAGCCAGGTTGCTCGACCATTGGACTTCATATAAACCCAGCGGCAAGGTCGTAAAACTAAAATTGACCGACGTTCCATTCACCTGCACATCGGCAATGCTTGGGGTTGCCAGAGACTGTTTAAGAGCAGTGGTCAAAGGCGTCCGCTGCCCGGTGGGCTGGCTGGGAAAATAATCCTGGCTTAATTCCCAAATCATCAGACCGCCCAGATGGAGGTTGCGGGCGTAGCTGACCTTGCCCTGGCAGGAATGCGCGTCCTCGTAGGAAATGAACAGGTCGTTGGCGGTTGGATGGTTGGTAATGCCCAAATAGGCGGCTTGTGCGATGCCGTCCCAATGATAGAGATTGCTTTGGTAGTAATTGTTGACAATGTCCGAGTAGGTATCGGCGGAAAAAGTAGGGACGTTGGTGGAGGGCCAGCCTTGACGCGGCCCGGTCACGCCGGGTCCGCCGGTCCAGATGTAACCATAGAATGGCTGGCCGATGCCTAATTTCCCCGGTTGAACTCCGTTGCTGACAAAATTGGAAACCGCGCCGTTGACCGAAGGCACCAATTCCGAAGGGGCGCTGGGAAAAGTGTAGCCACCGTCGTAGATAGGCGAATTGAACCATGTGACCCACCCATCGTAAGGTCCGGAAAGATCGTAAGTCATGATGTTAATTTGATCGAACGCATTTTGCACGGAGGCCAGCATAGCGAATTCCGCCGTCGGGGAATCGCCATATTCAGGATAGGCGGGCGCAGCCACGCTCATTAATTTGTGCGAAGAGAAGGTGTTGAGTTTGGCACGAAGGGCATTGACGAAATTGGTGTATTGTTGCGTGTCGGAAGAATTGAAAGGTTCCCAATCAATGTCGATGCCGTCGTAATCGTGTTGCGACATAAAATTCGCAAGATTGGTCACGAACGTGCCGAGTGTCGCGGCAGAGGTTGCGCTGAGAAAGTAAGGCTCCGTGCTGGCTCCGCCGACGCATACCATCACTTTTCTTCCAGCCGTGTGGGCCAAAGACACCATGGTGGCGCAGGCCGAAGACGTCAAACCATTCGCGCTGCTGTCAAGAGAAGCGTCAGAATTGGGAACCAGCGAAAAGTGAATGACGTGGGTAATGACGGAAAAATCAATGTTGGAGGGCGCCATGCTGCTCGTTTCGTAGCCCGGGTAATAACCGGTGACCCACAAATCCGCCTTCGCTGACCACGCGAGCAGAAAAGCCAGTGGGCAGAACAATGAGAACGCGCTTCGCATAAGGGAAAACGGTTTCGGGATCAGTCGAAGCATCTCGAGATTACGCATTTCGAATTCAGGGGCTGCTGACATGTTCGCTCACCCATTGCATAGCGTGCAAAACCAGTTCCGTCGAATTCTTGAATTGCAATTTTTCCTTGATGCGATTGCGGAAGGAATGGATGGTGGGAATGCTCAAATCCAAGGCTTCGGCAATTTGCCGCGAAGATTTTCCTTCGCCGAGCATTTGGAACACCTCCAATTCCCGGTCGCTGAGCAGCTCAATGGGCGAGCGGGATTCGTCCTTTTTACCGAGCAACAACTTGGCGAGGACCGAGGTGGACATTTTCTCGCTCAGGAAAACGTCGCCCGCCAGCACTTTGAAAATGGCGTCGCGCACGATTTGAATGGATTGGTTTTTCATGATGTAGCCCTGCGCGCCGGCGCGCAAAGCGCGTTCCGCGTAAAGAGCCTCGTCATGCATCGAAACCACCAAAATGGGAAGGTCCGGGTACTTGGCTTTGATGCTTTTGGTCACGTCGATGCCGTTGGTTCCTTCCAGGGAAATGTCCATCAAAACAAGGTCGGGCGTCAGTTCTGAAACGGCTTTCATGGCCGCAGCAGCGTCGGGGACGTGGCCACAAACTTCCAGAGAAGGATGCCGGTCGATCATGCGGCGCAGTCCTTCGCAAAACAAAGGATGATCATCCACGATCAGGATGCGACTTACCTCCGCCGACGATTTCTTCATACGCGCTTAAGGCTGAGTCTGCTCCACACGGCTGGTTTCCTCACGCTGCCGACGCGGGGCGCCGGGGCGAGGCAGCTCGCGCGAAACAGGCAGAAAAAGACATGTTACCGTAGTACCCGAGCCGGGCTTGCTATGCAAGTTCAAAGTCGCTCCAATAACGCGGGCTCGATAATGCAAAATGCGCAAGCCCATCCCTTCCTGATTGCGAGACGGAAGAGAGAAGCCGATGCCGTCGTCCTGAACGGTCAGCAGCCAGCGATCGCCAGAAGGTTGCAGCGTAATGAATACGTTTGACCCCCCGCTATGTTTGGCCGTATTGGCCAAGGCTTCCAGCACGATATAATACAAGTGCAGCGCAATTTCATTTTCCACCGCAATAGGCACGCCTTCCATGACAAAGTGGCAATTGATCTTGAAAACCTCCCGGGCGTTGGAGGCCAGTTCCTCTAAAGCGGCCACCAGTCCTTTTTCCTCCAATCGGACTGGAAACAACCCGCGCGCCACGCCGCGTGTTTGGTCGATGGCTTCATTGATCATGCCGCTGATCTTCTCCGCTTGGTTTGATTGGGAAACGCCGTCTTCCGCCAATTCCTCGGCGAGGGTTGAAGTCATGAAAGCAATCCCCGCCAGTTGCTGGCAAACGCCGTCGTGCAAATCGTGTCCAATGCGGCGCTGCTCGCGGTTGCTGATTTCAAGAATCTCGCGCTCCAGACGCTTGCGTTCGGTAATGTCGCGGGCAATCCCCTCAATTTCCAACTCGTGCCCATCCCGGGCCATTAAGCGGGCGCTAATTTCCAGTTTGACCCTTTGCCCGGAGGCATCGATAACGTCCCATTCCATATTGGGCGCGGCGGTTCCGTTGAGCAAACGCTCCAGCCATTGCTGGGCGGAGGCGCGCTGCTCTTCGACGACAAAGTCCAGTATGTTGCGCCCAAGGAGTTCCCGGCGGGACCTTTGCAGGAGGCGTTCTCCGGTTTGGTTCACGGACGTGATCCGCCCTTCGGGATCATGGGTGTAAAGCGTATCGGTGGCATTCTCGAAGAGCTCGCGATAGCGCTCTTCCAAGGCTGCTTCATCTTCGAGCTTTTGGCGGATGACTTTTGTCTGTCCCCTAACCTGGCGGCGCAGCAAGGCAACCCAGCCCAGCGCCGCCGAAACCGCCAGCATCAGGCCGCCAGCCAGCATGAAGGCGCGTCGGGCCGTCCAATACGAAGGAGACTCCAACAACTGCACATCGCTCGGATCTCTGAGCAGCAAACGGAAGGCCTGCGGTTCATGGCCTTCGCCGCCTTGAATGGAGCAGACACCGGTCAGCCGCAGGCGGCATCCCGAGGCCAGGTCGGGAAATTCCTGACGCCGTGTTTGCGGGGCGAGTTGAGCGGTGAACAAAATCGAGCCGTCCTGCAACACCATTTGTGGATTAGCCGAGCGCGGCACGTTTTGTAATAATTGCGCATCCATCCTGACAATTTGCGCGTTGTTGGTTCCTTGCAAAAGAATTTGTTCCGCCGTGACCGGTTTGGCCAACGGCATGGGCCCTGTTCCAAGAACTCGAAAAACCGCCTCCTCCAAATAAGGGGAAAAATCACCGATGGCCGGAAAGCCAATGGCTTCAACCAAGTCGCCCAGGCGAATTTCATTCGTCTGGCGAGTCAGCACGCGCATGCCGCCGGATGCATCCTGGACGATGAACCCCTGCCCGGACATCCGCAAAGTCACGACGCCTTGGATTTTAACGCGACGGCCTGCCAATGGGTCCGGATCAAAGGTCGCCACAGCGTCAATGCGCGTCGTTCCGATGGCGAAGGGATCGGCCGGCGCAGGCGTCAGAATCTTGATCTGATCCAGGCTGGGAACATGCAATGTGATGCCGCTTAGTTGTCGCCGCACGTTGAGCTCGGACGTGCAGGCGCCTTGCACCAGCACCAGTGAGTCGATAAGATTGGTCGGCAACGCTTTATTTTCAAAACCGGGAATAATGGCCTTGAATCGTCCCTTGGCCGTCATCAGGCTCAAAGCGGCATGGCCTGATTGCTCATCCACTCGGCGCACCAGTCCCTCCATCTCCACCCAATGTGAATCAAAACGGCCGTTGGCCAAATCCTCCAGATCCACGTGCGCCGGTGTAGGCAGGTTGGTCGTGCCCAGGATTTGAATGGCCGTGCTCAGGACCTCCGGCGCAAATCCTCCCGGACTGGTTCGCCCCCTCAATTCCACCCATTGCCCGGATTGGACCTTTTTTTGCACAGGGTCGAGATCGACATATATGGCATCGCCCCCGTCTTGCAAGAAACCATTGCGCCAATCCGGGTCGGCATAGGTAATGACTCCGCGCAAGCGAACGGCAAGTTGTTGGGCTGCTTCTTCCGGACGCAACTTCAGGATGTCCGAAACCTGGTTTAGCACCGACG
>Ga0302325_10012852_pt1 | contig 17939 bp, 20 predicted proteins | sample Palsa_T0_2_FD_201948 | JGI IMG/M metagenome (GOLD analysis project Ga0302325, IMG submission 201948) | Peat permafrost microbial communities from Stordalen Mire near Abisko, Sweden - Palsa_T0_2 | ecosystem: Environmental > Terrestrial > Soil > Palsa > Peat permafrost | place: Sweden: Abisko...
CGACCAGAATACGCGCACGCTGCTCACTGAAGTGGATGTGCCGAACAACGCCGGCCGCCTTCTGCCGGGCGCCTACGCTCAAGTCCACTTTAACGTGCCGCTGAACGGCAACCGGCTATCGGTGCCGTCGAGCGCCATGCTCTTCCGGTCGGAGGGACCGAGCGTGGCTGTGGTGGGGCCCGGCGACCGCGTGCAGCTTCGTCCCATCGTGATCGGTCGCGATTTCGGCACGAGCCTGGAAATCCTGCAAGGTGTTGGGGCGCGCGATCGCGTGGTGCAGAACCCTCCCGACTCGCTGGAAAACGGCCAGGTCGTGCGCGTGCTTGCGGTGAAACCTTCATGAGACGCATCTGTGCGGCCGCCCTAGCCGCCCTAACCATCCTCCTCTCCGCGTGCCACCCGGTTGGTCCGGATTACCACACACCGCCCGCGCCTCAGCCGCAACCGGCGGCATGGCATACCGAGGGACCCTGGCGGCCCGGAGACCCCAAAGATCAGATCCCGAAGGGCGCCTGGTGGCAAATCTTCCAGGACCCTGAACTGGATCGTCTTGAGACCTCCGTACTGGCAGCCAATCAGGACCTGGTTTCGGCAAGGGCGCGATTGCAGCAGGCGCGCGCGCTGGCTTCGGTGGCCATTAGCAACTTCTACCCGCAGGCCGGCGTGTCGCCCTCATACCAGAGGTTCCGGCTCTCGGGGAACCGTCCATCTCTGGGCGGGGTCGTCGACGGACCCATCACCCAAAACGCCTGGAACCTGCCCTTCGTGTTGAGTTACGAACCGGATCTTTTCGGCCGGACCAGGCGCAGCGTGGAGGCCGCCAATGCGTCCTACCAGGCCGCCGGCGCGGACCTTGAAAACGTGAAGCTGGTGCTGACCGCGGAAACCGCCGCCGACTACTTCACGCTCTGCGAAGTGGATGCGGAGATCCGCATTCTGGACGATACGGTTGCGTCCATGGAGAAAGCCACGGCGCTGGTCCAAAACCGTCACGATGGTGGAGTCGCCTCCGGCTTGGACCTTGCGCAGGAGCAGGCGTTGTTGCAGGCCACCCGCACGCAAGCGACTTTGGAGCGGCAACTGCGCGACAACTACGAGCACGCGCTGGCAGTGTTAGGCGGTGCGCCCGCGCCGGATTTCCGCGTGGCGGCCGGCTCGCTGCAGAAGTATCTACCTGCGATCCCCACGGGCGTGCCGTCCGATGTGCTGGAGCGCCGTCCGGACATCGCCCGTGAGGAGCGCCTGATGGCCGCGGCCAACGCCCAGATCGGCGTTGCCCGATCGGCCTATTACCCGAGCCTGCAACTGGCCGCCACGGCCGGATTCGAGAGCACCGGCATCGGTAACTTGATTTCGCTGCCGAGTTCTCTGTGGGCGATCGGCGCAACGTTGGCGCAGCCGTTGATTTCGGGTGGCCGCATCCGCGCCGGCGTGGATTATGCGAAAGCGGGTTACCAGGATTCGGTGGCGCAGTATCGTCAGACCGTGCTGGTGGCGTTTCAGGAAGTCGAGGACGGGCTGGCCGGGCTGCAAGTGTTTGCCACGGCCGCGGAGTCGCAGTCGGCAGCCGTCGCGGACTCGCAACGCGCATTGAATATCGCGTTGAATCGTTATACCGGCGGCCTGGTCACTTATCTCGACGTGGTCACCGCGCAACAGAGCCTGCTATCGAATCAACGCCAGGCCGCGCAGATTCAAGGCGGCCAGTTGGTGGCTTCGGTAATGTTAGTAAAAGCACTTGGCGGCGGATGGGACGGCCATAGCCTCGCGAGTGTTTCCGTCAAGCCCAGCCTGAAGACGGCCTTCCTACCTTGATAATGATTGGTCTCTGTAGCTGGCTTTCAGCCGGCTTGGCCGCCTAAAAAGGCGGCTGCGGCCAAGATTGGCCGCCCCACAGGTCACGGTATTCCGTGAATTCGCGAATTGGCTCAAGGACCTGTTTCGCGATAAGTGGCTGGGCCGAATCTAAGTCGATTATTTCATAAGTGGCATTAAGTGGCATAGATGGCACATAAACTGCATCTCACAAAGACATGATATACAGACCTCTTGGACAATCTGGAATTACGGCTTCCGCCGTGGCACATGGCACTTGGGCTATCGGCGGATGGATGTGGGGAGGCACCGACGCGCAACGGTCGGTCCGCTCCATACAGGCTTCGCTGGATGCCGGCGTCAACTTCATCGACACGGCGCCGGCCTATGGGCTCGGTCTTTCCGAGCGCATCGTCGGCGAAGCGATTCGCGGGCGCCGCGACAAGGTGATATTAGCCACCAAGTGCGGCTTAGTTTGGCACACCGCCAAGGGCAACTTCTTCGTCGACCAGAATGGCACGCGCATCCACCGTTACCTTGGCGCGGAGTCCATCCGGTACGAAGTGGAACAGAGCTTGCGGCGTCTGGAGACCGACTATATCGATCTTTACCAGACGCACTGGCAGGACCCCACCACGCCCATTGCAGAAACCATGGGCACGCTGCTCGACCTGAAAAAAGAGGGCAAGATTCGCGCCATCGGAGTCTCTAACTGCACCGTTGAGCAGGTGCGCCAATATCGGGCTATCGGCCCAGTGGACGCCGCGCAGGAACAGTACAGCTTGCTGCATCGCGGCTTGGAACGCGAGTACTTGCCATACTGCGCGCAACATCGTGTTGCGGTGCTCGCCTATTCGCCGCTGGCCAACGGGCTGTTGACCGGCAAAATCGATCCGGAGCGCGTCTTCCCCGCGGACGATTTGCGCCGGAACAACCCGATGTTCAGCCGCGAGTCGCGTCTTCGCGTGAGGGACATGCTCGACCGCATGCAACCAGTGGCCAGGAAGTACAGTTTCACGGCCGGCCAGTTGGCGATCGCTTGGGCTCTCGCGCAACCCGGCATCACGCACGCGCTGGTGGGCGCGAGGGACGTGCGCCAGGCCGAGGAGAATGCCTGGGCTGGCAGCGTGTTGCTGGCAGCCGCCGATGCCCGGCGAGTCGCAGAAGCGGCACAGACCAGTGAGTTGGTGGAGGCTTGAAATGCAGATGCTTCGTTCTCACTTTCGTATCGCAACTTTACTCTGCGCGGCCGTGGGATTCGCCGTAGGCTTCCGGGTGCTTCCTCTGCTATTCGGGGGCGCCCCTGGGGCGAACGTAGAACAGACACAGTCGCCGTTCACGGACTATCGCCACGAACAGCCCGGCGCCGTCCGCAAGATCGCGTTGGCGGACCTGCCGGAACCGTATCGCACGCAATCGGCGGACAACCGCGCGCACATTGTCGCACGGCCCGCGGATGCCTGGCCGAAGGCCCTGCCGGGATTTACCGTGACGCTATATGCCGCAGACCTGCAGAATCCGCGGCTGATCCGGCGCGCGCCCAACGGCGATCTCTTCGTCGCGGAGAGCGAGCCGGGGCGCATCCGCGTGCTGCGCGGAATTAGCGGCGATGGCAAGGCGCGCACTGTAGCGGTATTCGCCACGGGTTTGACGCAGCCCTTCGGCATCGCTTTCTACCCGCCTGGGCCCAATCCCCAATACGTCTACGTCGCGAACACGGGTTCCGTCGTACGCTTCCCGTACCGCAATGGCGATATGAAGGCGCGCGGCACGGCCGAGACCATCGTTCCGGATATCCCTTCCGGCGGCCGCCTGACCGGTGGCGGACACTGGACGCGGGATCTCGCCTTCACGCGCGATGGGAGCAAGATGTTTGTCTCGGTGGGTTCCCACTCCAATGACGACGACGCCGATAACAACCCGCAGGAATACCATCGCGCCGATATCCTGGAGTTCAACCCGGATGGCAGCGGCGGCCTGATTTACGCGTATGGCATCCGCAACGCCGTCGGGATTGCGACGAATCCTGCCACGGGCGAACTGTGGGCGTCGGTGAACGAGCGTGACGGCCTGGGCGATAACCTGGTGCCGGATTACATCACCCACGTACAGCCTGGCGGGTTTTACGGCTGGCCATGGTTTTACATGGGCGGGCATCAGGATCCGCGGCAGCCGGGAAAACATCCGGAATTGCAGAGTAAGGTAATCACACCGGACGTCCTGTTGCAGCCGCACAACGCGTCTCTGGAGATGACTTTTTATGACGGCCGCCAGTTTCCCGCCGAATATCGCGGCGATATCTTCGCCGGTGAGCATGGCTCATGGAACAAGGCTGTGCGCACGGGCTACGAAGTAATCCGGGTACCCATGAAAGAGGGTGGCGCCACAGGCGAATACGAGGATTTCCTGACGGGCTTTGTGACTGCGGACGGCGAAGTTTGGGGCCGGCCGGTGGGTGTGGCAGTGGCGCAGGACGGCTCGCTGATTGTAACCGACGATGGCTCGAATAGCGTGTGGCGCGTCGCCTATTCACACAGATGACGAACCTATGTGGGGCCACATACTCTTTGCACCGTGGGGCGGGCAATTCTGCCCGCAGCCAGGCTTTCAGCCGGCTTTGGCCGCCTAAAGGCGGCTGCGCCCATGATTGGCCGCCCCACGGTGAACTATCTGGTAGCCGTCATAGAATATGAATTGCACGCACCTCAAGGACGGCTGAAATGCAAGCGTTACGATTTCATGAGTTCGGCGGTTTCGAGAAGTTAAAGCTGGAAACCATTCCCGATCCGAAGCCAAAAGCGGGCGAGGTCGTCGTGCGGGTGCGAGCGTCGTCAATAAACCCAAGCGACGCCAAGAATATTCTCGGCCGCATGGAAGGGACCACACTGCCGCGCACGCCCGGACGTGACTTCTCCGGAGTTATAGTCGATGGCCCATCCTCTATGATCGGCGCGGAAGTATGGGGCACGGGCGGCGATGTGGGCTTCACTCGCGACGGTACGCATGCGGAATTGGTGGTGTTGCCGCTTGCCGGCGTGCGCCCGAAACCGAAGAACCTGACCTTTGAAGAAGCGGCAGCCGTGGGTGTGAGCTTCGTGACGGCCTGGATTGGATTAGTCGAGGCTGCCGCTTTCCGATCGGGAGAGATGGTGCTCGCAACGGGCGCCACCGGTGGGGTGGGAAGCGCCGTCATGCAGATCGCGAAGTGGAAGGGCGGACGAACCATTGGCGTGGATCGGAGGCCGATACCGGCGGAACATCAAAGAGATTATGGTATCGACCACTCGCTCGTCGCCGACACGAACAACGGCTACCAGGGCTTGATCGATGGTGCACTTCGACTCAGTGACGGCAAGGGCGTGAACGTCGTGTACGATTGCGTGGGTGGGGCCTTGTTCGAGCCGTGTCTTCGAACTCTGGGTCGCTTAGGACGGCAGGTGAACATCACATCGGTTGGAGACCGGCGAGTCTCCTTCGATCTGGTGGATTTCTATCATCGCCGCATTAGCCTTTTTGGTGTAGACAGCCGCGCCTATGACACGGAAGCCTGTGCGCCAATATTGGAGTGTCTGACACCGGGGTTTGAATCGGGCGCACTCAAGCCAATTGCAGTGACGAAGCGCTTTGGTTTGAACGACGCGCGGCAAGCGTTTACTCAGGTCGACGATGGCACTATTGGTGGCAAGGCGGTTTTCACGTTTTGAACTGCGCCGTTATCGCTGCCCGTCCGCTGCTCCGCCAGGTGGCGCGGCGCTCGGTCTTCGATTAGCATCCCAGCTCCTGAATCAGCTTACGATAAGTCTCGAAAGCGGGCTTTCGTTCGTAGTCGGCCGTCAAGATTCCGAAAAAGTGAAAGACGTCCTTTTCGTTGCCGGAATTCGGAAGTGCGACGTCGCGCAACGCGAACAACGAATACGAGTCTACATTCAAGCGCTCGCTGTTGGCGTGAACCGTGCGAACTACACGGTCGATGACTTTGGCCTGACGATTCGAAGAGCGGCCAGAGCTGGTTGGCCATCCGTGCTCGGTGATGTGCATGGGTACCCGATCCGAAATTCCCGCGCTGGGCAGCCAAACCGATCGCATTGTCTCCAAAACGCCAACCACCGACGAGGCCAGATCGCCGGGTTGGCCGTCCGCCGCAACACGCCTGAAGACATCCGGAAAGAAATCCAGGCCAACGTAATCCAAAGCTCCGATAAAGCCACGGCCCCCTGTGGCGATACGGGTCCAGAAATCGGCGCTGGGACCGAAAGTCGGTGTGCTGTTGAATCCGACTTTGACGTCGCGGAGCCCCAGCGAAAACAGACACTCTCTCGCTGTCTGCACTCCCTCGGTCAGCGCGGCACACACGTTCGGGTAGGGGCCATCGATCACTTCCGGACCGCCGGTAAAGCTGGCTTCCTCGGTGATCTGGACCGAGTAGAGAAGAGGAGCGTACCGGCCGATCCGGTTACGAACAAATTCCAGATAGCCGGGCACATTACCGGCGGCGGAGCGGTACTGCAGCACCAAGTCCATCGGTCTGGCACCCGGTGTGGCATAGCGGCCGAACTCCTCTGGGGCACAAGGCAAGCTCCAAAGGGGACTACCGGGGTCTTGAAAACTGTCGTAGCAGCGGACGATGAACCGTGTCGCGCCACCTTGTAACTCGGCCAGGGCGGCGCCGGCGCGCTCAGGGTCGTCTGGCGGACCGGCCAGCAGCCCATGCTCGCCGCCGGCCATGCCGCCGGGGTAAATGCCGAATGTAAGAGGTCGATGGCAGCCGGAGGGGTACGCGCTCACATACAGGCATTCTATAGAAACGTCCCGGCCGTTGCAAGACAATCCACAGACAATCCACGGGGCGGCCTGAGGAGTGTCATAGTGAATCATATGCCGGTGACAATCGAAAATCAGGTGGTCCTCGTGGTGGGAGCGTCCAGCGGTATCGGCCGTGAAACAGCCGCGCTATTCGCGCGAGCCGGCGCCCGCGTGATGGCCTCCGCGCGCCGTGCGGAACGCTTGCACGCATTGCAGGAGTCGCTCGCGCGCGAAGGCCGGACCGTGGAGACATTCGTGGCGGATGCCGCGGACGCATCCCAAATGGAACAACTCGCCCAGCGCACGCGCGAGCGCCTGGGCGAAATCGATGTCATGGTATTCGCCACCGGTACCAACGTCCCCGATCGCTCCATGAAGCGCCTTACCACGGAGATTTGGGACATGCTGGTGAGCGTCAATTTGAATGGGGCCTACTACGTTACGCGGGCGTTGCTTCCGGCGATGCGGGAGAGAGGCGCCGGCCACTTGATTTACATTTCCTCGGTGTCCGGTCTCTTCGCCGATGTCTCCGGCGCGGCCTACCAGGCTTCCAAGCGTGGCCTGCTGGGGCTGGCGCACGCCATACGCGTCGAGGAAAAGGAGAACGGCATTCGGACCTGCGTGGTCTGTCCCGGGCTGGTGGATACCGAGATCCTGGACCGCCGTCCAGTGAAGCCGTCCGCGGAGACGCTGGCAAAAGCGCTGCGGCCCGAGGATGTGGCGGAGGCCGTGCTCGCGGTGGCCACACTGCCCCCGCGCGTCTCGGTGCCGGAGATGCAGGTGGTACCGACGTATCTATAGGGACAATGCCGCTTAGTTTAGATTTGTCGATGGGGTCTGCATAAATAGTGGGGCAGGCCCTTGGCCTGCGGCGGCCTCCCAGGCCGCCATCTTCTCTTCCAAACGCTAAACTAAACTAATTTGTCGTGAAAATAACCGGGCCAGTTTGGAAACCGTAACGGGCAATATTGCCCGCAGCCGCCTTTTCAGGCGGCTCTGGAGTTTGGCCCCTTTTTGGCCTCGATTCGCACATCGCCGACGTGGCGCACGCTCTCAGCGCAATGCCACATACTTCTTGACAGAGACGCGATGCTGAGTTCACCGTGGGGCGGCCAATCATGGCCGCAGCCGCCTTTTCAGGCGGCCAAAGCCGGCTAAAAGCCGGCTGCGGGCAGAATTGCCCGCCCCGCGGTGCAAAAGTATGTGGCATTGCGCTCTCAGCGTGCCGTGTGGCCGCGCCACGAGTTTGACACGGTTATTTCATGACAGACACCAAGTGGCAGTGGGCGGTTTAGCCTGTCGTTTGGCCCGGGCTGCTAAGTCGTCGAGGTTTCCGGCGGGTGCTTGTCGCGCCGGCCCATAAACTGATGCAGGGCGAAAGGGACTTCGTCGGGATGCGACGCGCACCAGGCGATAATGCGCTCCAACTTCAGGGTATCGTCGGCGATGGCGCCGATTTCCATCAGCTCGGTTTCGATAGTTTCCGGGTCTCGCATAGCAACTCCAGCATGGCACATCCCACCGGCTTGGGCCGCGCACCACACCGAGCCCTCAAACCGGAGGCGACGCGGTTTGGCTATACTGGCACACGATGGCGGAGCCGCTTATCCGCAGGGCCAAAGCCGGTGAACGGGATTCTGTTCGATCGGTGGTGCAGACGGTCGTGGATGAAGTCTATGGCGGCCTCTGGGCTCCAGCCCCGCTCCCCATCGATGAAGAGGACTGGTTTCTCGCCTGGGTCGCTATCGTCGACACACGTATCGTCGGGATGGTCCTGACGAGTGAAGCCTGGATCGGCGATCTGTGGGTACTTCGAGAATACCGGGGACGCGGCCTTGGTCAAAGATTACTCGCGCAAGCCGAAGCTGAAATAGCCGGGCGTAATCTTGGTACGTTCCGGCTGCGCGTGATCAAGTCGAATACAAACGCCGTGAGCTTCTATCTTCGGCAGGGCTGGCGGGTGGAGCGGGAATTTCCAAATGAAAGGCTGCCCGTCACCATGCTTGAGATGGCCAAGTCTGCACACTAACGCAATCGCTCTTTACAACCCCCTCCCCATCTGATAATCTCTTCAACTATGCGATTTAGCCCTTCTGCGGCGGCATTGCTCGCGTTCGCGCTTCCCGCGGCAGCCGCACCGCCAACCACGACGGAGCGGCTCCAAACCCTCGCGCAATCGATGACATTCGGCTGGGCAAAAACGCACCCGCTGACGGCGACATTCCTCGGTCTTAGCGACGAAGACGGCCAGCTCGATACGCCCTCCGAGGCCGAGAATGCCCGCGATCTCGCGACGATCCGCGGTTGGAAAAGCGAGCTTGCCTCGATACCGCTCGATGGCGCGTCGCTCAGGGACGTGGACGACGCCAAGCTGCTCCGCGCCCAACTCATCGGTTATGAGCGGCAGTACGTTACCTACAAGACCTACGAGAAGGATCCATCCGCGCCATCCATGGCGATTGTCAACGCCATCTATACGCAGTTTCTGCACCTGCCCATCGCCGGCGCCGCGGGCGCAACTAAGGCGGACGTGGCAGCGGCGTGGCAGAAAATCGTCGACCGGCTCACCGGCGCACCCGCGTACATTGCGGCGGGCCACGCGCTCGTCACTCACCCCGGCCACCTGTACGGAGTCACCGGGGCCGAGCAGCTTGCAGGGGCGCCCGGTTTCCTCGGCGGGCCGTTGACGGACGCCGCCAAGGAGCAATTGCCCGCCGATCGCTTCGAGGCGTTCGGCAAGGCGCGCGACGCCGCGCTCGCCGCCATGGAGCAGACCAAGAAGTACATTGACGCGCACGCGGCATCCTGGCCCGAGAACTATGCGATCGGGCGCGCGGCTTACGATGCGATGCTGCGCGACGAGCAGCTACTGCCATTCAATGCCGACGATATTGAGCGCATGGCGCGCGACGAACTGGCCCATGGATGGGCTGTACAGAGTTGGGTCGAAGAACTCGCCAAGGAGCGCGGCACGCCGATCGGGCCCGAGAGTGGCGGGGGCCTGGCTCCCGGCGGCGCCGCGCTCATCGACTATTACCGCGCGCGTATCGCGCAACTGCGCGAGTTTGTCTTGCAGCATCGCGTGGTGGATGTGCCGGCGTGGCTCGGCGTCATCGACATTGTCGAGACGCCCAAGTTTCTGCAGCCTGTGTCGCCGGGCGCTTCCATGTTTTCGCCGCTGTTGTTCAGCAAGGGCACCACCGGCTTCTATTTCATCACGCCTCCGACGTCGCTTGCGGAAGCGGCCAAGAATCTGGATGCCAATCAGGACTTCGACCGGGATCGCATCCTCTCGACGGCCGCGCACGAAGCCATGCCGGGCCACTTTCTGCAGTTGTCGATCGCCCGCCGCCACCCGGACTTCGTTCGCAAGATCCAAGGCAGCGGTGAATTCAGCGAAGGCTGGGCGTTCTACGGCGAAGAACTCTTCGTGCAACTCGGTCTCTACGGCGACGATCTGGATGCGCGCTACTACGTGGCGCAGTGGGAGCGCGTGCGCGGCGCGCGCGCCATCGTCGATCCGGAGCTTGCCAGTGGCGCCTGGACGGTCGACCAGGCGATTCAATTCTTCGCGCACCAGACCGGCTTCTCGCAAGAGCAGGCGAAAGCGGCCATCGCCTCGATCGCCCTTGGACCAGGTTACGTGATTGCGTATACGGCCGGCCGCGCGGAGCTCGAAGCCCTGCTGGCGGAGTACCGGGCTAAAGCGGGCGCGGGCGCATCGCTGCGCGATTTCCACGATCGGCTCTTGTGTTATGGGTCGACGCCGCTTTCTATCGTCGGACCCGAACTGCTCGCGGACCTCTCGAAGCCGCTCGCTGAGGTTCGCGCCAGTGCCGCCTATTGAGACGAAATTGCCACATACTCTTGCAGCGTGGGGCATGATTGCCCGCCCCACGCTGCGAAAAAGTATGTGGCAGCAAATAGGAGGACAGCGAGCATGATCGCGATGCCCCGCTACGGAAGCGGATTTCCCTGGAATCGTCTGGAAAAGCTGGAAGAGAGGGGATCCCACTGCCGGCGGCTACGCAATGCCAGATCATGGTGGAAACCGCGGTCCCCAAGCGGCGCAAGGGGAAGTGGTGCACAACGACGATACTTCCATGCGGGGTGCTTTCGCTGGACCGGGATGCGGACATTTCCCAGGAGCGCACCGTGGTGTTCGCCAGCGGGCTGGTATGGATCTGCCAAGAGCGCCGCCATTGCGCTGTATTTCACCGGGTGCAAGCACGCCGGCGAGAATCTGGCCGAGGTGCTGGAACGGCGTTCTCCAGAGCGGCCACCCGCCATTCAAATGTGTGACGCCCTGCCGCGGAATGTGCCGAAGCTCGTTGAGACGCTGGTAGCCAACGGTAATGCACACAGCCGGCGAAATTTCGTGAAGGTGACGCCGAATCTCGTCGTGGGAAGGCTGATGAGTGCGGCACAGGACAACTGCTTCCAAGTCGGATAGCGGTTTGGCCATGACTTCAGTTTCCGGCGTCGCAGGCCGGTTGTAAAGGTTATAAAGTGTGAATGGCGTTCAGCCATCGCGACAAGCCAGTTCCAGCCGGATGCTTGGTGCACCTGCGTCCCCGGCCGGGACTCCTGCGGCTTTGTCCGCGTAACCTAGTGCGATCAGGGCGCCACCTGGCACTATGCCGCGCAGGCTCGCCGAAAGCTCACCCTGCGCTATACTGCACTCATGAGCACGTCGCTCCTGGTATCCGAGCGCGAATATCTCACCACCAGCTACGAGCCGGAATGCGAATTCGACGAGGGGCGACTGATTGAGCGCAATACTGGCGAACTGCCGCACAGTATGCTCATGACTGCATGCGCCTGTCTTCTGCACGGACGCCGGAAGCAGTATGGCATACAAGTCCTCCCGGTGTTGCGCATTCGCATCGCGCCTCAAAAGTACCGCGTGCCGGATGTTTGCGTCTACAAGCAGCCCGCCCCGCGCGATCCAATCCCCAGCACACCGCCCTTCATCGCCATCGAAATCCTCTCCCCAGAAGACCGCATGAGCTGCGTGCGCAAAAAGATCGACGAATACCTGGCCTTCGGCGTAGCCTACGTCTGGCTCATCGACCCGGACACCCGCCGCGCCGACGTCTACACCGCATCGTCCATCTACGAGGTGAAGGACGGTGTCCTGCGCACGGAAAGCCCCGCCATCGAAGTCCCGCTCGCCGAACTGTTTCAGGCCCTGGATGAATAACCCCGGCGACGCCATTCTGCTGCTCTCCTTCGGCGGCCCCGACCGTCCCGACGAGGTCATGCCCTTTCTCGAAACCGTGCTGCGTGGCCGCAACGTACCCCGCGAGCGCATGCTCGAAGTGGCCGAACATTATTACCACTTCGGCGGCAAAAGCCCCATTAACGGCCAGAACCGCGCTCTGCTGGAGGCCTTGCGCGAAGTGCTCGCCGTCGAAGGTCCCGCGCTACCGCTCTATTGGGGCAATCGCAACTGGCATCCGCTCTTGGCGGAGACCCTCCGTCAAATGGCCGCCGATGGCGTGCGCCGCGCCTTCGCCTTCGTCACTTCGGCGTATAGCTCCTATTCCGGCTGCCGGCAGTACCTCGAAGACATCGCAAGCGCGCGGGAGGCCGTAGGTCCCGGCGCACCCGAGGTCCTGAAGCTCCGCGTTTTCTACAATCACCCCGGCTTCATCGAGCCGATGGCGGACCGCGTGCGCGCCGCATTCGACAACATCCCCGCCGCACGCCGCGATCGGGCCGCCCTCGCGTTCACCGCGCATAGCGTCCCCGTCTCCATGGCCGAGACCAGCCGCTATGTGCAGCAAGTCGAGGAAGCCTGCCGCCTGGTCGCCGAGCGCGTGGGCCGCCCGCAATACCGCCTGGTCTACCAGAGCCGCAGCGGAGCGCCCGGGCAGCCCTGGCTGGGTCCCGACGTTCTGGAATATTTGCGTGAGCTGGCGGCGTCCGGCGACGTGCGCGACGTGCTCCTGGCGCCCATCGGGTTCATCTCGGACCATATGGAAGTGGTCTACGATCTGGATACCGAAGCGCGCCAGTTATGCGAGCATCTCGACCTCAAGATGGTCCGCGCGCAAACCGTGGGCGCCGATCCGCGCTTTGCCGGGATGATTCGTGAACTGGTCTTGGAACGCATAGGTGAGGCCCCCAGGCGCGCCCTCGGCGAGTGCGGCCCCAACCACGATGTGTGCCCCGCGGATTGCTGCCCCGCCCCCCGCATCCCGCGGCGCCCCTAAAATGTGGGGTGGACCCCGATCGGCTGCCTGGCCAGAGAAGCTCGCTTATTCCCCGCCCTTCGCCCAAGGCGGCGCGAACCCCGCCGTCCGCGCATACGCCACCGCTTGCCCCATATGCTCGTTGGCGTGCACGATGATCCGCAAGTACATCCCATCCACCGTGGCATCGTACTGCCCGTTTTTCACCTTACGCGCGAGGTCCGCAGGATGCAACTTCGCGCGCTCGGTCCTCACCGCCTCAAACGACCGCTTCAGCCAATCGAGCACTTCGGCTTTCTGCGTAACCGTCTTCTCCAGATCCGGCGAAAAGCCCTCCGGGGGCTTGGGACCGGTCACACTCAACAGCCAGTAGTTCGCCACCGCGATGTGCATGTACACTTCGCTGAACGTGCGCACTCCGGGCGCCGGCCGCCATGCATACTTCTCCGCCGGGGTCGCCTCCGCCAGCGCCATCACCTGCCGCGTCACGTGCGTCCACTCGCCGTCGTAGCCTTGCCACAATCCGTCGAACCAATAGCTTTGCGGATGTTTCTGCGCCAGAGCCAACGCGGCAACCAGCAGGACTATAGCGATCGTCTTCATTGACGTTCCTCTCCTTCCCGGGCAGTCCCCAGCAGCACCTCCAGCGTCAGGCCACGCAGATCTGCCACCAGCACATCCGGCCCATAAGCCAACAGATCCTCGCGCGTCGATATGCCTGTGTGGACGGCGATCGCTCGGATACCGTTACGCTGGGCTGCGACGATATCGCTGGGCGCGTCGCCCACTAGCGATACGGGCGTGTCCGCGCCGATCCAGCCCTGCGCCCGCGCCCGCCGAATCGCCAGGCGGGCCAGCCCGGCGCGGTCCTTGGCCATTTCTCCGAAAGCGCCGAAGCGGAAATACTGCTTCAGCCCGGCGCGGTCGAGCTTCTTCCAACCGATGCGCGTCAGGTTGCCCGTCACCAGCCCGAGCAGCACACCGCGTTGCCCGAGGCGCCGCAGCAGCGCACGCACCCCGGGGCACGTCTTGCGCTGCAGGTTCGGGACGTTGCGCACATAGATCCGCTGGGCCCGCCGCACGATTTCGGGCATGGCGGTCCGAATGGATGCGGACGATGCGCCGGCGTCCCGCATCATCCGCGTGAGAATGTCCGGATCGAGCATGCCGTGTACCGGAATGTGATCGGTGCTGGTTTCGAGTCCGGTAACGGCGCGGACCGCGTCGACCAGTGCGTGGCGGTGGTGCGGGCCGGCGCGGCGGACCAGGGTGCCGTCGATATCGAAGAGGACCAGGGCCGCGTGCATGGGATTTGGTGGACGACGGGGGGGTCGAACCCCCGACCTCTGCATTGCGAACGCAGCGCTCTCCCAACTGAGCTAGTCGCCCACGCGGATCGATTCGACAACTACAATATAACATGATGGCGGAACGCGACCTCACCGGCCAATTGGAAAAAATGCAGCGCGAGTGGGACGCCCGCGCCATCGAGAACGCTCGCTTCTACGTCAACACCGAGCGCCAGGATTGGACCGACGCGGAATTCTTTCAGTCCGGCGAACGGACCGTTTCCGAAGAGATCCTCACCGACATGATTAACATCTGCCAGGGTAAGGACCCCAAGCGGATGACGGTGCTCGAAATCGGCTGCGGCGCGGGACGCGTCACCCGCGCCCTGGCGCAGATCTTCGGCGAAGTCTACGGCGTCGATATCAGCGGCGAGATGGTGCGCCAGGCCCGCGCGGCGCTGGCCGCTCTGCCGCATGTTCACATCTTCCAAAACAACGGAAAGGATCTAACCGTACTGGGAAACAAGCGTTTCGATTTTGCATTCTCGTCGATCGTGTTCCAGCATATCCCCAGCCGCGAAGTTATCGAGAGTTATGTCCGTTCCGTACGCCGCCAACTAAGGCCGGGGCGGCTGTTTAAGTTCCAGGTACAAGGCGGCCAGGATCTGGATAATCCACCGGACGATACCTGGCTGGGAGTGACCTTTTCCGAACAGGAAGCGCGAGACATGGCGCTGCGCTGCGACTTTGAGATGCGCTACAGCTATGGCCTGGGGACTCAGTACTTTTGGCTCTGGTTCTTCAGGCCGAAGTTTATGTCGAAAGCCTGGCGGGACCATCGGGAATACAGGTTGCGGGTAACTTACCGGCGCTGCCGCGCCGCAGCCGCCAGAATATGGAGAAGATACTAAGCCCGGGCCCTACCTCTTCCGTTTGCGCCGGTCCGCCCAGTATTTCTTCATACGTTCCGACACCTGCTGGCGCTCTTCCTCGTCCATAGACTTGCGCCCGCGGCGATGCGGCATAGGAAGAGTACCGGTACTCATAAACTGTTCCATGGCTGCTATCACCTGGTTCAGTCTATCCAGTTCCTCGTGTAGGTCCCGAATTGCCCTATTCAGATCCATCCCGCCGTCTGCCTTCGGTCACCGGCCAGTTATCAGCGGACCAGGAAAGGCCAGTGTGGCACTGGATGCAGCTTATAATGGACCGCGGCAAAATAGAGTAACGCACTTAGCACCACCAGCACAATCCCGCCAATTGTTAACACCTTAGGCCACGGGAACCGGCGGCCTTCGCGCTTCAGTACCAGTAAGTATCCGGCGAAGACACCCACGTAGAACAGAAGACACATAGGCGTGGCGAACAGCAGCATGTTAAACGCGTCCGGAGTGGGGGTGACTACCGCGGCCAGAATGAATATGCCCAGGATCGCGTAGCGGCTGTGATCCAGCAGAAACTTCGGGCTGACCAGGCGCAACAAGGTCAGAAAGAATATGATGACCGGCATTTCGAACACCAGCCCGACACCCAAGGTCACGTTCACGAAGAGATCGAAGTATTCGTCGATGGAGACCATAGGCTCCACGAAGTTGCCTATGCCGATACCCAACAGGAAGGTCAGAGCGAAGCGAAAAGCCACGAAATAAGCGAATGCGCCGCCCGCGATGAACAGGCCGGCGGAGCAGATGATGAAGGGAGCGGCATAGCGGCGCTCGCGCTTGTAGAGTCCCGGAGAAATGAAAGCCCACACCTGGTAGACAATCCAGGGCGCGGCGATGAAGATGGCGCACAGGATGGGCAGCTTCACCCAGATCACGTTGAACTGCTCCATGGGGGTGATGGCCTTCAAGGTGGGCGGCTTGATGCCCAAGTGGGTCAACGCCTCTACGGCGGGTGCGGCGACCAGGCGCCAGACCTCGCTGCAGAAAGTCAGGCTGATCATGAAAGCGACTAGCACGCCCGCCACCATTTTGATGATGCGCGAGCGCAACTCCGTCAGATGATCGAGGAACGACATGCGCAGCATGCCGTCTTCTTCGTCGCCTGCATCCGGCGGATCGCGCGGGGGTGGTGTGCGTCCCCCGCCGCCGCGCGTAGCGGTCACGGCTGTGACCGCTACGGACGGAGGCGTCACTTTCCCTTTAGGAGCCTTCGCTCCACTGTCGTCTTCGCGAGAAGCCATTATGGAGAGTTACGCGTTGTGTTCGGTCGCCAACGATCCGCTGGCCGCGGGGACATTTCCCTCTTCCGGAGCGCTTTCCGCATGGTTTCCCGACTCGCTGCCATGCGCGATGGCGCCCTCTGGCGGAACGGTTGACAAAGACTCAGCGCCCTCGGTTGCGGATGCGCTGATGGTGGAAGTGCTGTTGGAATCCTGCGGCTCGGTGGTGGATGAACCATACGGCTCGCCGTAGGTTCCCGCGTCGCTGGAAGAATAATCGTAGTTGTAATTATCGTACTGATAGCCGCCGGTGATTTCCTTCTGGGATTGCGTTTCCCTTTCCAGATTCTGCATTTCGCGCTCAAACGTGGATTTCAGTTCGCTCTGCGCGCGACGGAACTCGGTAATCGCTTTTCCCAACATTCGGCCCAGCTCCGGCAATTTCTTGGGGCCGAAGAGTACCAGCGCAAGCAGAAAGATAAAGGTCATCTCCTGCCAACCTATTGGACCCATCTGGCTCCTTCCTGTGATTGAAACTTCATCATCAATGATATCACGCGGCGGACATGGCGCAGGCGGTCGCGCGCGCGTAGCGCTCGTGCCCATTCTTGCACTGTGGGACGGGCAATTCTGCCCGCAGCCGGCTTTTCAGCCGGCTAAGCCGGGCTACGCCCGGCGAGCGCGAGCTTCGCTCGCGGGAAGATCCGGCTGAAAGCCGGCTGTGGGCATGATTGCCCGCCCTCCTTCAGAGCCGGCTGTTAGCCGGCTTTGGCCGCCTAAAAGGCGTCCCCACAGGGGACCCCGGCCAGGATTGGCCGCCCTCCGGTGCGTCTTCGACGGCAGTACAATATCGGAAGATGCATGTTGCGGTCGTTTCCGACATCCATGACAACCTGTGGAACCTGGCTGCGGCCATCGAGCATGCGACTGCCCTGGCGGATGTGCTGATCTGCTGCGGGGATCTGTGCTCGCCATTCGTCATGGATCTGCTGGCGCGGTTTCCGGGGCCGGTGCACGTTGTTTTTGGGAACAACGATGCGGACTTGTTCCGCATCGCGCGCAAGTCCTCCGAGAGGGTGCGCGTGCATGGCGAATTTTTCGAGACCGAACTGGACGGGAAGCGGGTCGCCGTGAACCATTTCGACTACCTCGCGCGGCCCATCGCGGCGTCGGGCTTGTACGACATCGTGTGCTACGGCCACAACCACGAATTCAGCGTGGCCCGTGTGAACCGGACGCTGGCCATGAATCCGGGTCCGATTATGGGAGCGCGCTTTCCGGGCGGCCGGTGGGAGGATGTGCTGCCGACATTCGTCACGATGGATACGCAGACTGCGGTGGTGGAGGCGTTCGGCATCCATGTCGGTGCGGGCGGGGGCAGGGAAGTCCGGCTTCATGCGTTCGTGACGACAGAAGGTTGGCCGCGCTAAGCGGATCGCTAAGTACACCGTTTCAGAAGTTCACTAACGTATTTCGAAGGGAGTGAGGCAGCCCCTCGGGCTGCGGCGGACCCTCGGTCCGCCTGGCCGGGCGGCCTGGGAGGCCGCCGCAGCGCGGGGCGCTGCCCCACAAATACGCCATTCGAATATGCGGGCGTATTTCTGAAATGACCGACTAAGCAAATATTGTTGAGACTCCGCACTGGTTGCGGCCATTTCCAGGTTCAGAAGA
>Ga0302325_10012853_pt1 | contig 17938 bp, 12 predicted proteins | sample Palsa_T0_2_FD_201948 | JGI IMG/M metagenome (GOLD analysis project Ga0302325, IMG submission 201948) | Peat permafrost microbial communities from Stordalen Mire near Abisko, Sweden - Palsa_T0_2 | ecosystem: Environmental > Terrestrial > Soil > Palsa > Peat permafrost | place: Sweden: Abisko...
ACGCGAGTGGCGAGCGTGATCGGGGCGGCGACGGCGGTCATCGGGATCATCAGCAGGAACAGATAAAGGATTTGCGCCGGGTACGGCAGCCGCGGCAGCTCGGGCAGCGGGCTGAGGATCGGCCACCAGAGCAGCACGCCGGAGGCCATGAAGAGCAAGTGCAGAAAGATGTGAAAGTCCTCGACGCGGCACATGCGATCGAAGATCAGCGGGAAGTGCGCGGTGACGAAGATTGCGGAAAAAATCAGGAAGGCGACAACTGGTTTGGTGAACACGCGCGCGATGGGTTTGATCGGACGGCTGAGGAGCAGCGGCCGGAGCATCCAGCCGGGCGTCCCGAGCAGGAGCAGTGGAGGGATCACGAACGTTTCGAGCAGATGCTGCAGCATGTGCATCGAGAAGATTCGCGCGTCGGCGAGTTCGTCGAGTTCGCTGTGCGCGTACAGAATCGCGCCCATCGCGATCGCAAACCACATCGCCTGGCGCTGCGTCGGACGCCGGCCGATGACGCGGCAGGCGCCGAGGTAAATCGCGATCAGGATCGCAATGCCGATCGGTATGCTTGGATGTTCGCCGAAGATGTCCATCGTAAAAGTTATTCGCTATGCAATCGGCGCCAGGTGATGCGAAAGATACGTGAACAACAGGATCAGCGCGACCATCAGGACAGTCGCAACCATCAGCGGGAAGATGAACACTCCCGACAGCAGCCATCCGTCGTACTTCAAGTGCATGTAGAACATCGCGACCAGCGCGAACTTGGCCGCGGCCAGCACGATCAGCACCGGCACCAGCACGGGCCGGAGCGCGTGCACGTAGAAGACGGTGATCTCCATGGCCGTCAGCACGATGAGGAATGCGGCGATGATTAGGTACGTCGCCGCGCCGGGATGAACCTGCCCGCTGTGGGCGTCTGCAATATCGCTCATGCTCCGGGCACCGCCTGCATCAGATAGACGAGAGTAAAAATGATGATCCACACGACGTCGACGAAATGCCAGTAGAGTCCCGCGAGCTCGATCGACAGCGCGCGCGACTTGCCGAGGTTGCCGGTCATCGCGGCGACCAGCAGGACAGATAGCCATAGCACGCCGATCGCGACGTGCGCGCCGTGAAAACCGACCAGCACGAAGAACGACTGCGAGAACAGGTTGGTGGTGAGGCCCATGCCCTCGCGCATGAAGCTGGTGAACTCGTAAACCTGGCCGCAGAGAAAAATCAGCCCGAACAGGACAGTGCCGCCGAGCCAGATTCGCTCCCACCGCTTGTCGCCGCGCTGTGTCGCCGCGAGCGCGAGGACCATCAGGAGAGAACTCATCAGAAGGACGAAGGTGCTGAAGGAGGTCAGCGGGATGTTAAGAATTTCCGGGCCGGGGCCGCTGACGCTGCGCGCTTTGTAAACGATGAAGGTCGAGATGAGGCTCGCGAAGAATACGCACTCGGATCCGATGAACGACCAGATGCCAATCTTGCGCACGTCGATGCCGCCGGACGACGGCGCGTGCTCGGGGTCGTGCGATTCCTCGCCGTAGCTCGCGTACTCGAATCCCATCCCGATGATCGACAGGATCACGCCCACCGCACCCATGATCACGATCCGATACCAGTCGATGATGAGGCCGAGGCCCATCATGCCGACGCCGAGACTCAGCACCAGCGGGAAGATCGAAGGCGCCGGCATGTGGATGTGATCGACATCGGCGGGCTCAGCGGGCTGCGGCGACGCGGGCGCCTGGCCTGACATGTAAGCAGCGACGCCGCGCGATCCGGCGCGTCCGTATTTGATGATCCACCACGCGTCGCGGCCGCGAACCTGCGGCAGAGTCGCGAAGTTGTACGCGGGCGGGGGTGACGGTGTGGACCATTCGAGGCTGCGGCCGTCCCATGGATCCGCCGGGGCCGGCTCTCCGCTGACGAGGCTCTTGAAAATGTTGATGTAGAAAAGCAGGAACGCGATGCCGAGGATGAACGCGCCGACGGTCTCGAGCTGGTTCAGATGCGTCCAGCCCATGTCAGCGCCGTACGTGTAGGTGCGTCGCGGCATACCCCACATCCCGAGAAAGTGCATCGGGAAGAACGTCACGTTGAAGCCGACGACGGTTAGCCAGAAATGCCACTTGCCGAGACGCTCGCCGAGCATGTGGCCGGTTATTTTCGGCCACCAATAGTAGAAGGCCGACATGATTGAGAACATGACGCCGCCGAACAGCACGTAGTGAAAATGCGCGACGACGAAATATGAGTCGGTTTGCTGGAGATCGATTGGCGCCGACGCGTGCATGATGCCGCTGAGCCCGCCGATCGTGAACTCGAGGATCATGCCGAGTGCGAAATAGAATGCGGTCGTCATGCGCAATGAACCGCCCCAGACAGTCGCGATCCAGCTGAAGATTTTCACGCCGGTGGGAATCGCGATCAGCATCGAGGTGATCGCGAACGCAGAGTCAGCGACCGGGCCCATCCCCGTCGCGAACATGTGATGTCCCCACACGCCGTACGACAGGAACGCGATGAGACAGATCGAATACGCCATCATCGGATAGCCGAACAGCGGCTTGCGCGAGAAGGTCGGAACGACTTCCGAGATGATGCCGAAGGCCGGCAGCGCCATGATGTACACTTCGGGATGGCCGAATAGCCAGAACAGGTGCTGCCAGAGTATGGGAGTCGCGCCGGCGGAGGCGACGTAAAAGTGGGTGTTGAAGAAACGATCGAAGAGCAGAAAGATGAGGCCGATTGTCAGCGCGGGGAACGCTATTAGAATGAGGATCGACGTCACCAGCATCGACCACATGAACATCGGCATACGCATGTAGGTCATGCCGGGCGCGCGCATCGCGATGATCGTCGTGAGGAAGTTCAGGCCCGTGAGAACGGTCGAGGTGCCGGATACCAGCAGGCCTATCACCCACCAATCGATGGCGAGGCCGGGCGTGAAATAGCGCTCCGTCAGGTTCGCGTAGCCGAACCATCCTGCGTCGGGAAGTCCGCCGCGAATCCAGCCGAGATGCAGCAGGATTCCGGCGACCAGCGCGAGCCAGAAGCTCAGTGCATTGAGCCGCGGAAACGCGACGTCGCGCGCGCCGATCTGCAGCGGGATAAGAAAGTTGCCGAGAAATCCGAGAAGCAGCGGCATCACGACCAGGAAGATCATCGTAGTCCCGTGCATCGTGAAGAACGCGTTATAGGTCGCCGCCGACAGCACGTGATTGTCGGGACGCCAGAGCTGCACGCGAATCGCCATCGCCTCGAGGCCGCCGAACGCCATGAAGAACAATGCGCTGGCAAGGTACATCACGGCGACGCGCTTGTGATCGATGGTCGTCAGCCATCCGATAACCCCGCCACCTTCGAGGTAGCTTGGCTGATGTACCGGCAATAATTTCGGTTGCGCTGCCATTCGACGCTCCCTATTTCAGAATCTCGAGATACGCGACCAACGCGTTCAGCTTCGGCCCCGGCAACAGCAATGCCGGCATGTTGGCGCCCGGCTTGATCTCCTGCGGATTCTCGATCCACTTCGCGACGTTCTCGGGCGTGTTCTGCAGCACTCCGGCGGCCAGCGTCGTGCGGCTGCCGAAATGCGTGAGGTCGGGGCCGATATACCCTTTCGAAATTCCCTGGATCATATGGCAGGTCGTGCACGGACTGTCGGCGAATACCTTTGCGCCTTCCGATGCCAGCTGATCGGTCGGAGGAGTTGGAATTGCGAGCTGGTCGCTCTCCCACTTCACGAAATCATCCGGCGTATCAACGAACGTTCGAAAGCGCATGTTCGCGTGCGACAGGCCGCAAAACTCCGCGCACTGGCCGGGGTACATTCCCGGCACGGTCGCTACGAAGGTCAGCTCGTTGATCTGGCCGGGCACCACGTCGCGTTTGCCGCCGAGTTGCGGGACCCAGAAGCTATGAATGATGTCGGCGGATTCCAGCGACAAACGGATCGGCCGGTTCACGGGAATATGCAGTTCGTTGCCGGTCTTCACGCCGTCCGGATAGTCAAATTCCCACCACCACTGATGCGCGACTACCTTGATCTCCAGCGCATTCTTCGGTGCGACCGCTGGCTGCGATCGGAAGATGGTGCGTATAGTCGGCACCGAGATCATCAGGAGTACCAGCGTCGGGCCGAGCGTCCAGGCGATTTCCAGGCCCAGGTCGGACGACGCGGTCGAGGCGGGAGCCGCTTCGCCTACCCGTGAAGAAAAGACGAACACCGCCAAAATGAAGGCGCCGACCACTATCGCGAGGATGATCGCGTCCCACACCGTCACATCGATGTAGAGGCTCTGGATCCATTGCGCGAGGTCCGACTTCGGCGCGAGCGTCGTCATCGGCCGGCCCTTCTCCGAGCATCCGCCAATAGTCACTGCAATAGCCACTTGCATGGCGATCGAGGCCAACCAGTAGCTATTTGCGCCGCGCCGATTCATTCCGCATCGTCTCCCACCGGTTCTCCCGAGGTCGCGGCTTGCGCGACGCGGTTGAGTCCCGGCACTGCCGAAATGAGAAACGCGCCCAGGAAACCGATCGAGATCAGAAACTGCGTCGGGCCGAACGGGATTGCATCGAGCGACAGCGACGGAACCACCAGCACGTAACGCTCGAGCCACATCCCCACGAGACCCAGCCCCGCCACCGTGCCGAGAATCATCGGCGTCTTCTTGGCGCGTACGCTCATCAGCACGGTGAAGGGAATCAGCCAGATCAACACCACGCAGGCCACCGACAGTGGCGACCACGGCATGTGATGCGCTCGTTGAACGATGAAGAATGTTTCTACAGGCAGGTCGCCGTACCAGATGACGATGTACTGCGCGAACACCAGGTATATCCAGAACACCGAGAACGCGAAAACCATCTTGCCGACGTCGTGCATGACGATCGGATTCGTGAAGACGTTGTGGGCGCCGAGGCGACCGCGCAGCACGACCGCTGTGAGAGCCATCGCTGACAATCCGCTCCAGAAGGCGCCGGCGAAGAAGTACCAGCCGAAGAGCGTGCTGCGCCAAACCGGCGCAAGCGACATGACCAGGTCGAATGCAATCAGCGTATAGACTACGGCGAACAGGACGCCGACCACCGGCGCGAATACTCGAATCGAATGCGGCGGCAGCTCGATATCGTCGGTCGCGGTGGCCCATGCTCGTGCGTCGTCAGCGCGCGAGACGCGGACAAATGCGAAGCTCGCCGCAGCCATCACACCGAGACCGATTCCATCGCGCGCGAAGAGAAACGGCGTGTTCAGCCATGCGGCCTTCTGCGGAATCGGATGCGTCACCCACGGAAAAATCTCGGCGCGGCCGAAGAACAATCCAAAGAACAGAAAAAATCCGACCCACAGGAATGGCGCGAACGCCTCACCGAGGCGATACGGCGTCGAGCCGCCCCACTTCGCCTGCGTCAGATAGAATCCTGCCGATGCGGCCAGCGCGCCTTGCGCGACTCCCAGAAAGAACAGCAGGTTGACGAGATAGGCTTGCCACGCGATCGCAGCGGCGCCTCGCATCAGTGCGATCACGAATGCGATCGCGCCGATCACGATCATTGCGACGGCGATCGTCTGCATCGTCGAGCCTGCGACTGACTCAACCGGTTGCGGCTTCGCAGGTTCGCGATGCGCCCGTTGAAGACTGGTGCTCATCGCCGTTTCCTAGATGCCCTCACGCACGACCTCTTCCGCGCCCGACTCCTTCAGCATCGACTCGACGCGCTCCGCTTCGGTCTCCTCGCATCGCACCACCAGGCCGAAGCGATCCTCGCCGAAACGCCCGTCGTACCCAGGCGCAATCTCGATCGCGGGAATTCCAGACATCATCAGCACTCCGAGGAAGCCGGAGATCCCGCCAAGCAGAACCATCAGCTCGAAACAGATGACGATGAACGGCGGCCACGACAGCAGCGGCTTGCCGCCGGCGTTGAGGCGCCATTCGTATGTCGTTCCGATCGTTATCGCGAGTCCGGTCAGGATTCCGCTTATTCCACCGCCCAGCACCATCCATCGCACCGGGCTTTTCTTCTTGCCGATCGCGTGTTCGATTCGATGGCTCGGGAACGGCGCGAACGTGTTGAAGTCGCCGACCTTCGCCGCGCGCAGCTCTTCGATCGCGTTCGCGCACTGAGCGTCGTCGCCGAACGAACTGATGATTTCAACCGTGCTCATGCCGCGACCCGGTCCTTCTTGCGCGCTTTCCGCAGCCAGACGATTCCCTCTTTCAGTTCCGTCATCGAGATGATCGGCAGGAACCTGGAAAACAACGAGAACAATCCCAGGAACCATGCGAAGCTGCCGATTGTGATCATGATTTCGGTGATCGACGGACGATAGCTGGCCCATTGCGAAGGCTCGAAATTCGCCGTCAGCGAGCCCGCGATGATCACGAAGCGCTCGAACCACATCCCGATGTTCACGAAAATTGTGATTACCCAGAGCGCCCGCATGTTAACCCGGATGCGCGGTGAGAATAGCAACAACGGGATTACGCAGTTGCACAACACCATTACCCAGTACATCCATCCCCACGGCCCGAAGTACCGCATGTGGAAGGTCATTTGCTCGATCGGATCGCCGGCGTACCAGGTCATGAAAGCTTCGGTGATGTACGCGTAGGAGACGACCAGCGAGGTCAGCAGCACGACCTTGGCGAGATTGTCGAAATGCCACTCGGTCAGCAGGTCCTCGATGCCGAGCATCCTGCGCATCGGAATTAGCAGCGTGATAACCATCGCGACGCCGGAAAAAATCGCGCCGGCGACGAAGTATGGCGCGAAGATCGTGCTGTGCCAGCCAGGATTTATTGCCATCGCGAAATCCCACGACACCACTGAATGCACCGACAGCACCAGCGGAGTAGCTAATCCCGCCATTAGCAGGTACGCCATCGAGTAATGCCGCCACTGGCGATCGGTACCCTGCCAGCCCATTGCCAGTACTGTGTAGAACTTCTTGCGCCAGCCGGTGGCGGCTTCACGCGCGTTCGCGATGTCAGGAATCAATCCCATGGTCCAGAACAGCGCGCTGATAGTCAGATAGGTACTAACTGCGAAAGCGTCCCACACCAGCGGCGATCGAAAATCGGGTTGCAGGTATCGTTGATTGGGGTATGGCAATAGCCAGTAGAAAAACCACACTCGGCCAAGATGGATTAGTGGGTACAGACCGGCAGTAGCTACTGCGAATATAGTCATCGTTTCCGCGGCGCGATAAACCGCGGTGCGCCACTTGGTGCGGAACAGGAACAGAACCGCGGAGATCAACGTGCCCGAGTGCGCGATACCGACCCAGAAAACGAAGTTAGTAATGTAGATTGCCCACATCACGGGCTGGCGCAGACCGGTGACGCCCAGGCCGGAGTAAATCTGTCGAAGCCAAAAACAGGCCGCGATCCCTACCAGCGTGAAGCAGAATCCGACCCACGCCCAATACGCCATGCCGGCCGGTTCCATGACGCGCAGCACGCTGCGATCGATGTCGCGGTAGCTCTGCTCGACCGGTACTTTCGGCGCGGCTGCCACTCAGGCCTTTCCTTTCTCGCGATAGAGATCGCGCAGATATGTGATTGCCGGTTGCGTGTTGAGTTCTTCCAGCGCGCGATAGTTGCGCAGCTTGTTGTCATCGCGCCGCCGCATCATCGCACTCGCCGGATCGTTGCTGTCGCCAAACGTGATTGCCCGCGTTGGACACGCCTGCTGGCATGCGGTCACGATCTCGCCGTCGCGCAGATCGCGATCTTCGGTCTTCGCGTTGAGCTCGCCGAACTGGATTCGCTGCACGCAGAACGTGCATTTCTCCATCACGCCTGCACCGCGCACCGTCACGTCGGGATTGAGCTGCAGGTTCATCGGCGACGGCCACTCGGGCACGAACCAATTGAATCGGCGCACCTTGTACGGACAGTTATTTTCGCAATAACGCGTACCGACGCATCGATTGTAAATCTGGCCGTTAAGCCCTTCCTGCGTGTGATACGACGCAAACACCGGGCAGACCGGCTCGCACGGCGCGTGATCGCACTGCTGGCACAGCATCGGCGCGAGATAAAGTTGCGGCGCCTCCGGCGCTTCCTTTTCATTCGGGAAGTATCGCTCGATGCGAATCCACGACATGATTCGCCCGCGATCGACGCCATCCTTGCCCACCGTCGGAATATTGTTTTCCGCATAGCACGCCGTCACGCACGCGCTGCATCCGGTGCACGCGTTGACGTCGATCGTCATGCCCCATTTGTGCCCTGCATATTTCCACGGCGGGTACATCTCGAACGGACCGGTGACCTCTTCCCCTTCGGCAGGCGGCACCACACCCGCGACGAGCTGCTCGATACTCATCGCCTCGACGATCGAGCGGCCCATCATGTCGCTGTTGCCCAGCGGCGTTACGAGCTTGCGCGTCTCGCCGGTCGCACGCGCGGTCACCGCAGCGTAAGTCGCGCCCGCCGCCAGTATCGTCCACGCGTTTGCGCCGACGTCTTTCGCATAGCGGCCGTACGCATGATGTCCCTGCCCGAGCGGCACCGCGATCACGCCGGGACGCACAGTGCTCCGGACCAGCGCGGGCGCCTCGATCACGCCATGCTCGGTTTTGAGCTCGACGATATCGTCCTGCGCGATGCCGAGCTGGCGCGCCGTCTCGGGATGGATCTCCGCCCAGCTGTCCCACACCAGCTGCGTGACCGGTTCAGGCAATTCCTGCAGCCACGGCTTGTCCGCGCCGCGCCCATCGTAAAGAAAAATATGCGGGTAGGCGTAAACGGAAAGTTGCAACTGCTCCGCCGTCGGCACCGCCGCTTTGAACGGAGACGTGTCTAGTGTGAGCGCAGATAGATGTTGTTCCTCGAACAGTCCGCCCTCGCGCCGGACGTTGGTCCAGAAATCATCCGCATCTGCGTTGTCAGCTTTGGGAGCCAGCGCCAGCCATTCAGCCTTGACGGCATCTGCTGTGCTCGCCCACGGAAGTTTCGCGCTCGAGGCCTTCGCGGCGACCGCCAGCAGGATGTCGCCGACCGGTTTGCTGTCGAACACCGGCTGCATCACCGGCTGCCCGAGTCCGCGGATTCCCGCGCGCGGCGCCGTGTCGCGCCATGATTCGAGCGGATGATGCGCCGGCAAAATCAGATTCGCCATCCCGGCCGTCTCGTCCGGCACGCCGCCCGCCCACACGACGAACGGAACTTTCTGCAGCGCCTCGGCGATTCGCGCCGAAGGCGGCATCGTGAACACCGGGTTCGCGCCCGCGATGAACACCGCATCGATCTCGCCCGCGCGCATCGCGTCAATCGCCGCGTCCACGTCATCCGGCGTGCTGGTCTCCTCCGCCGGCGAATCTTCGAAGAACATTATCGTCTTGCTGAAATTGCCGGTGACGGCGTTCAGGATCATCGCCGCCAGATGCGCCGACGAATCGTCGGTGCCCGCAATTGCCAGCGCCCCTTGCGCCTGTCCGAACGTGTCGCCGAGCCGCGTGATTGTTTCCACCGGCACCCCGGTGCGCGCGCTGGTCGCTGCTCGATCGAAATTCTCGACCGCCTTGCCCAGCGCCGCCAGGTCGAAGCCCGAATTAGGCGACACCTTCCCCTGCTTCAGCAAAACGTTGAGCACGCTCCACGCAACGTCGGCCTCCGCTCCTGGAGCCGTCGCGATCCACTCGTCGCACTTCGACGCTGTCATGCTTAGCCGCGGGCCGACGTAGCTCGCACGTCCTATCGTCAGTGCGCCGCGCCGATTCTGCGGCGTGCGGAACAATGAGTATTGACGCGCGAGTTCCACCGGCGATTGCCACGTCTCGAGAAAGTCCGCACCGAAGGAAATCAGCACTTCGGCCTCATCGATTCGATACGTCGGCAAGTCGCGCCGCCCGAAGATCGTTTTCGCCGCAACCCGCGCCGCCTCATTACTCACTGCTTCGTAAAATATCGCGCGCGACGAGTTGTAGGCGCCGAGAAACGCCAGCGCGATTTTTCGCAACGTCGGTCCACCCGGCCCTCCGAAAAACGCTACGCGATCCTTCCCCGCCTTCGACGCCGCCGCCAGCTTCTCGCCCAGCATTTTATTCGCGCCGTCCCACGACACTGTCGTGAGCGTGCTGTCATCCCCGCGTACCTGCGGATGCGCTAGCCGGTCCGGGTTGTACAGCCCTTGCAGCGCCGCCTGCCCCCGCGCACACAACGCGCCCTGCCCGATCGGGTCGGCAGGATTTCCCTCCAGCTTGATCACCCGGCCTTCCCGGATTCGCGCCACCACTCCGCATCCCGCGGGACACTCGTTGCAGGTCGTCGCAAAAAAACTCGGGACTCCCGGCACCACGTTCTCGTCCGGCACCACGTACGGTATCAACTTGCGCGCCGCCGGCTCGCAGCCAGGGATCGCCGCTGCCGCACCCGCACCCGCGGCCAGCTTGATGAATGATCTCCTGGATATCGGCAGCCCTTCGCGCATTACTTCCTCGCTCTCAGTGATGACACCCCACGCAGTCGAGCGTCGCTTTTTTCTCCGTGTGACAGTTCACGCAAAACCCCATGTTGATTTCATGCACCGGCACCACGCGATCCATCGTTTGCACCGGCCCGTGACAGGTCTGGCATTCGATCCCCGCATGAATATGCGGCCGATGCGTGAAGCGCACGAAGTCCGGCAGCGTGTATACCCGATTCCACTGGATCTCGAACGCCGCCGGCGTGTCGTCCGTCCACGCCCGCGTCACCGGCGCGATCCCTCCGCCCGCGATTCCGTTGCCATGACATCCCACGCATCTCGCCACCGCCGGTATCCCGGGTTCCGACGACCGGCCCGCGTATGCATGGCAGTACTGGCAGGGAATCTTGTTCACCCCCGCGTGCACCCGATGACTGAACGGAATCGGCTGGACCACGTCGTTGCGCGGCGCCCACGGCCTCTGCGACAGCCCAATGGTTGCTCCGCCGAAGACGAGCGTCAGCACAGCAAGCAGCAGCACTATCCGGTTCATGCTCACGATCAGGCTTGTGATAGTCCCAAAGGGCGCCGCTGCGCCACCACGAGATAGTTAAAATTTCTAACAATACGATCGCTCTTAATCAAGTAAAATTAATGTTAGCTGCCATGCAACATCGTCTAATCCGGGCCGAACCTGTGGATTCATCGTTCGAGAACACTGATTTATTGTGACAGGTAGTTCCGACGCCTCTGAAAGTATGTTACTTACGACTTGATCATTACGGTCTAAGGCTGTTTCAACAGGTGCAAATCAAGACTGCTTCCCGACTTAGCCTATTACCGCCCTACCTTTTTGCCGAACTTGACCGCCTCAAAAGGGAGGTCGCCAGCAAGGGCGTCGACGTCATCAGCCTCTCCATCGGCGACCCCGACCTGCCCACTCCGCGCCACATCGTCGACAGCCTCAAGCGCGCCGCCGACGACCCCAAAAATCACCGCTATCCCGACTACGAAGGCTTGCCGCAGTTTCGCCAGGCTTGCGCCGCATGGTACCAGCGCCGCTTCGGCGTCAGCTTCGACTTTCAGACCGAGGTCTGCGCGCTCATCGGCTCCAAGGAAGGCATCGCCAACTTCGCAACGGCCGTCGTCAATCCCGGCGACATCGTCTTGATTCCCGACCCCGGCTACCCCGTCTATTACTCCGGATGCGTCTTCAATGGCGGCGATCCGTATTTCCTGCCGCTCAAAAAAGAAAACGCCTTCATGCCCGATCTCGCCTCGATTCCTGCCGAGGTCGCGCGCCGCGCTCGCGTGTTATGGCTGAACTATCCCAACAATCCGACCGCCGCGACCGTTGACCTCTCCTTCTTTCAGGACGCGGTAAAATTCTGCCTCAAGTACGACATCATCCTCGCGCACGACAGCGCCTACTCCGAAATTGCCTACGACGGATACAAGTCGCCGAGCGTCTTCCAGGCCGACGGCTCGCGCGAATGCGCCATCGAGTTCCACTCGCTCTCGAAAACTTTCTCGATGACCGGATGGCGCGTCGGCTTCGCCATTGGTAACTCGCAGTTAATCGGCGCACTTGGCAAGGTCAAGACCAACTTCGACTCCGGCGTCTTCCAGGCCGTGCAGGAGGCCGCCATCACCGGGCTTGAGGGCGGCGACGGCGACAAGCTGGTCGAGTATTGCGCCATCTACAAGGAGCGCCGCGACCTGCTGGTCAAGGCGCTGCGCGCGCTCGGCCTCGAATGCGAAAATCCGCGCGCAACCTTTTACGTCTGGACCAGGGTTCCACACGGTTACACCTCGGTTTCATTTACCGAGCGCGTCTTGAAGGAAGCCGGCGTCGCAATCACGCCCGGCTCCGGGTTCGGCAAGGGTGGTGAGGGGTACGTCCGCTTTTCGCTCACGAGCGGGCGTTTGGTCGAGGCGGTGGACCGACTAAAAGCGCTGCGGTTTTAAACGGAGAGGATGCCCCATCGGGCTTTCATCGGCATCGGCAGTAATCTAGGCGATCGAGCCGCCAATTATCGCGAGGCGATTCAAAGGATCGCGTCGATCCCGGAAACGAGGGTCGTGCGCCAATCCTCGATCTACGAGACCGAACCGATGGGCGATCTCAAGGGCGCCTTCCTCAACGGCGTCATCGAAGTCGAGACCGAAATCCCCGCCGAAGTCCTGATGCGCCGGCTGCTCGCGCTCGAGCGCATCATGGGCCGCAAGCGCGTCAAGGGCCGCAAGCAGACCCGCGGCAAATACCGCCCGCGCATCATCGATCTCGACTTGCTCTTCTTCAACAAGGAAACCATCGACACCCGCATCCTCAAGGTGCCGCATCCCCGCCTCCACGAACGCCGCTTCGTGCTAGCCCCGATGAGCGAATTGGCGCCCGCGCTAATCCATCCAAAACTCAACGCCTCCATCTCCGAAATGCTCGCCGGCCTCAAGTCCCCCTTCCGCGTAACCCTCGCAAGAGCGGACCTGCTAAGACCGCAACCAATAAAAAAAGAAGCCTCCAGATAAAATATTTTTGTCTCGCTATCCGGTCCCCCTTTCGCGCGCGGGAAGAGGTTAGGGGTTAGGTTCCTGCTCCTGATGTCATCCTGACGAAGCGAGCAACGCTAGCGGATGGAAGGATCTCGGACAGCGGCGCGCAAGCGCCGCCAGTTCCGGTTTTGAGTTCCGCATCCGATTAGAATTCGCCAGGTTTCCGCGACCTCATCAGAACAGGGGCGCTGCGCGATTCTGATTCCCTCCTCCCAAATGGGAGGAGGGTTAGGGTGTAGGACCTGGTGCAGCGCAATCGCCCCCAGCGCCGCATATCTGTCTCCTCTCCTTGCAACGGAGAGGATGAAGGTGAGGGTCCTTATCCAGCGCGCTAACGCGCGCGATTCAAGATTCCGCTCCTAACATTTCGGTTCCCCTTCCCGCGCGGGAAGGGGTTAGGGGTTAGGTTCCTCGCATCGCTACGCGATGCGTCCCCTGCCCTCCAAAATCACAAAACTCCGCCTAAGTCTCCGCCCGTCACCTCTCCACCCCCTACCTCAACTCCACACTTCCCGGCGCCAATATCCGCTCCATCTCCGCCACAAACCCATCCGTCGGCGTCACCCGATAACTATCCCCCAGCAGCATCACCGCCTCACGCCCATCATCAAACCCCAGATGCAGATACGTCATCGACTTCCCCCGATACCGCCCGAGCATCGCCTTCAACGCATCAAGCCCGCCGTTCTCCAGCCGCCGCATCGGCGCCGAAATTCTCACCTCGCGGATAGACTCCACCAGCGCCGAATCCAGCGACACCAGGCCCTCGAGGATTATCTGCGCGCGCTCGTCGCCAACATCCAGCTTGCCGCGCGCAACCACCGGCTCATCGCCCATAATTATCGCTTCGAACTTCTGATACGTCTCCGACCATGCGATCGCTTCGACCGCGCCCTCGCGATCCTCGAGCGAAAAAGTCGCGTAGCGCTTGCCCGACTTGTTGTTCTTCAGCTTCACCGCATGGATCACTCCGGCTATCTGCACCGGGCTGCCGTCGGGCGCAGCCGACAAATCGGCGGTCGTGACCTTGCTGATTCGCGCGAGCTCGCGCTCGTACTTGTCCAGCGGATGAGCCGTTATATAAAACCCCAACGCTTCTTTTTCGTATTTCAGCTTCTCGCGCGCGTCCCATTCCGGAATCGGCTCGCGCGCCGCCAGCTTGGGCACTTTTACCGCCCCGCCGAACAGCCCGATCTGATTTTTCTCCGCATCGCTCTGCGCCTTCTGCGCGAGCTTGATCGCATTCTCGGCCTCCGCCATCAGCGCCGCGCGCACCGCGCTCATCGAATCGAACGCACCGCACTTGATCAGCGCGTCCAGCACGCGGCGGCTTATCAGTTGCGTGCCGACCCGCATGCAAAAATCGGCCATACTCTCGAACGCGCCATTGGCCTCGCGCTCCGCGACCATCGCCTCGCCCGGCTTGGCTCCCACCCCGCGAATCGCGGCCAGCCCGAAGCGAATCGCGCCGTCCGTAACCGCAAATTTAACCCGGCTCTGATTAACGTCGGGCGGCAGGATCGCAATCTTCATATCGCGCAGCGCCGCGATATTCTTGTAGGTCTTGTCGACGTCATCCATGTCGAGCGACATCAGCGCCGCCATAAACTCGTGCGGATAATGCGCCTTCAGGTAGCCGGTCGTGTAGGTGGTCAGCGCATACGCCGCCGCATGCGACCGGTTGAATCCGTATGACGCAAACGTTTCGATCTTTTCGAAGATCGAAGTGGCCAGCGCGGCGTTGACGCCGTTTTGCTTGGCGCCATCGATAAACCGCACCCGCTCTTTTTCCATCACGGCTTTGTTCTTCTTGCCCATCGCCGCGCGCAGAATGTCGGCTTGCTCGAGCGTGTAGCCCGCCAGCGCCTGCGCCGCGCGCATCACCTGCTCCTGGTACACGATCACGCCGTAAGTATCGCGCAGCACCGGCTCCAGCAGCGGATGGTCGTACTCGACCGGCTCCCTGCCATGCTTGCGATCGACGTAATGCTGCACCATCGTCTTGCCGTCCTGAATCGCATCGAGCGGTCCCGGACGAAACAGCGATCCCGCCGCAATCACGTCGTCGAAACAGGTCGGCTTGAGCTCGCTGATAAACCGCCGCATCCCCGAGCTCTCGAGCTGGAACACTCCAACCGTGTCGCCGCGCGAAAGCATCTTGTAAGTATCGGCGTCGTCCAGCCGCAGCCGATTCAGGTCGGGCGCCTCTCTGCCGCCAGCCTTGATAAGGGTCAGCGTGTCGGTAATCAGCGTCAGATTCTTGAGCGCAAGGAAGTCGAACTTGATAAGCCCAATCTCCTCGACCCCTTTCATCGAGTACTGCGTGATCGACAGCGCCGCCTCGTCGCGCTCCTTGTCGACATACAGCGGCACCAGGTCGGTGAGCGGCTGATCCGAAATGACAACGCCCGCCGCATGCCGTGACGCATGCCGCAGCAGGCCCTCGAGCTTGAAGGCATAGTTGAAAAGATCAGGATGCAATTTGCGCTCGGCCTTGAGCCGCGGTTCCATCTCGATCGCGTCGATGAGCGGAAAATCGCGGCCCTGCTTCGGCGCCGGATACAGCTTGACGATCTTGTCGGTCTCCGCGAACGACAGTCCGAGCACCCGCCCGACGTCGCGAATCGCCTGCTTGCCCTTGATAGTTCCGAACGTGATTATCTGCGCGACCCGATCGTCGCCATACTTCTTGCGCACATACTCGAGCACCTCGTCGCGCCGCTCGAAACAGAAATCCACGTCGATATCCGGCATCGACTTGCGCCCCGGATTCAGCCATCGCTCGAACAGCAGCCGATGCTCGACCGGATCGACCTCGGTTATCCCAAGCGCATACGAAACCAGGCTGCCCACCACCGAACCGCGGCCCGGCCCGACCGGAATCCCAAGCCCCCGCGCGTATCCGATGAAGTCCGCGACTATCAACATGTAACCCGAGAAACCCATGTCGCGAATCACCGGAATCTCGCGGTCGATACGCTCCTGGTACTGCGCCTCATCAAACTCAGCGCGCCGTGCGCGAATTTCCGCAAGGCGCGCGGTCAAACCCTCTCGCGCGCGCGTTTCCATCTCGGCGTCGAGGTCAACACCCGGGCCGGACTTGAAGACCGGGAAATGGAACTTGCCGAACTCGAATTCGAAATCGATTCGCCGCGCTATCTCGACGCTGTTGCGCACCTCTTCCGAATCGGCGCCGAAAGCTTTTGCCATCTCATCCGGCGTCTTGACGTAAAGCTCGTCAGTGTCGAAGCGCCAGCGCGTCTCATCGGCCATCGTCTTGCCGGTCTGGATGCAGAGCAAAACCTCGTGCGCCTTGGCATCATCGCGATGCAGGTAATGACAATCATTCGTCGCAACCAGCGGCAGCCCGACCGACTTCCCGATTTCGCGGAGCGCCTCGTTATACGGCGAATGCAGCTTGTTGTCCTGCAGCTCGAGATAGTAGCGGCCCGGAAACATCTTCGCGTACGACTCGGCCGTCTCGCGCGCCTTGTCCATCCGATCCTGCCGGAGCCATCGCGCGATCTCGCCCGACAGGCATCCCGACAGAACAATCAACCCGTCCGACAACTCGGCGAGGACTTCCTTGTCGATACGCGGTTTGTAGTAGAGGCCGTCCTGGTAGGCGGTCGTGAGCAACCGGCAGAGATTCCGATAGCCGATGCGATTCTGGGCAAGCAGAATAAGATGAAAATTACCACCGCCGTCGAAGTCGTCGCTGCGCGGAACCTGGCTCCGATCGCCGCGCTTCCCCGGCGCGAGATACGTCTCGCATCCGATGATTGGCTTGATCCCGGCCGCTTTCGCCTTCTGGTAGAACTCGACCGCGCCGAACATGTTGCCATGATCGGTCATCGCGATCGCTTCCATCCCGGAGGCCTTGGCGTGATCGATAAGCGGCCCGATTTTGTTGGCGCCGTCGAGGAGACTGTACTGCGTGTGGACGTGAAGATGAACGAAACTCATAGCGGCCCCTCCCCCTGCACCGGGCCAGCGGATGCCAGCCCGTTCCCCTCACATCGAACGGCTCGCGCGCGTCGCCAATCGCACGACGCGCGCGAGCGAAACTGCTACTTCTTCTTTTCGGCCGCCTCGGGCTTCTTGGCAGCCTTGTCTCCGCCCTCTTTGGCCGCGCCCTCGGCCGGAGCAGCCGCGGCGCCTTCTGCGGTCGCACCTTCGACCGCAGCGCCTTCGACCGGTTCGGCCGCCGCAGCGACTGCGACTTCCGCTACGGTAGGTGGCAGCACGGTGACGACCGGGTAGTCGGTATCGAAAATCGCCTTTACTTTGCCGGGGAATTTGACCGCGGAGACGTGGATGACGTCGTGGATGTCAACATCTGTAACATCAACTTCGATCGCGTCCGGAATTTCCAGCGGCAGGCATTCGACCGTCGCGGTGCGCTCCAGTGGCGCGAGGATTCCGCCGTTGGCGACGCCCTTGGCCTTGCCAGTGAACTTGAGCGGCACTTCAACCCGAATCGCGCGATTGAGATCGACTTCGTACAGGTCGGCATGCAAGATCTCGCCCGACACTGGGGCGCGCTGCACGTCCTTAAAAATAACGTGCCTGCCGTCGAGCTCCGCGGTATTCGACTTGAGCTTGATGATGCGGGTATGCGCGGCGGCTGAAATCCTGGCCTTCAGCTCGAGGCGATCGATTGCCAGGGCCATCGGCGCGGTGGTCGGTCCGTACAAGATTGCGGGCACGCGTCCGTTTCGGCGCAGCGCGTTATTCTGACCCTTGGGCCGGGTCGCACGTTTCTCGCAGGCTAATTCACCAGTCTCCATTGTGTCCTCGCTTGATGGTTCGCGCGCTCAGGCAAAGAGCGAGCTAACCGACTCCTCGTTATGAATTCGCTTCATCGCTTCCGCCAGCAGGCTGGCGACCGACAGCACGCGGAGCTTGGAGAGCTCGGCCAGTGCCTTGGCGCGCAGCGGAATCGTGCTGGTCGTGACGATTTCCGTGATGTTCG